>Ga0256404_1001277_pt1 | contig 62405 bp, 54 predicted proteins | sample RumenRJG_01DNA_FD_185990 | JGI IMG/M metagenome (GOLD analysis project Ga0256404, IMG submission 185990) | Bovine rumen microbial communities from Lethbridge, Alberta, Canada - RJG_01 | ecosystem: Host-associated > Mammals > Digestive system > Stomach > Rumen | place: Canada: Alberta | collected...
GGCAGACTGAGAGGAGCTACATGAATGCCGGTTCAATAAAAGTTCAAAAGGAGATTCTGTTTAACGCAGCATGATGGATTTATGGCTTTTTTCAGGAATGAAATTGCGAACTAAATTTGACACAATCAGGTTTTTTCAAAAAAAATACAAAAGTAAAAATTTCTGTGTTTTTAGCTATCTATATTCTAAATTTAATCATTCCTGTTTTTTATGATTCTAATTTCGGTCGTAACTTTATTATAAAAATTGCCATTTCAATTGTTACATTCGTTTCTCTTTTCTTTACAGCAGAATATACAAAGCAAAATGGTTCAAAAGATACATCAAAAGAAAAGATATTAAATATAGCATCTTTTAAGGGCCTTGATCGAAGTGATATGTATCTTCTCCAAGATGTGCTTGAATATAAAAAATATAAAGAAATTGCACAAAAAATACACGGCAGTGAAGGTGCGCTACGCAATAAACTAAGTAAGATTTATAAAATATTAGAAGTGGGAGATAGGACTGGTTTTCTGACAATCTATTCTGGTTATAAACTTATCTATGAACCTGAGCAGATTGCCGTAAATAATTAAATACTTTCCCTAAATTTTTACTTTTCGCATTGCATTTTTTTTTCAAAATCCGTATAATTATGTAATTTTATTGTATAATTATGCAAAAATACGCATAAACTTATGCATTTCTTTATGTAAACGGAGGCAATGATGTCTAACAAATCTGAAGCAGCAATTCTTAAGAATCTTGAAAAGCTGGCGGTACACAATGATCCTATCGACCAGAAGCTCTACGCACAGTACGATGTAAAACGAGGCCTCCGTAATGCAAACGGAACCGGTGTACTCGTTGGCCTTACCCGCATTGGTGATGTAGTTGGTTACGAAATGAAGGATGGTCAGAAGATTGCTGTTCCTGGTCGCCTTATTTACCGTGGTTATAACGTAGAAGACCTGATTAAAGATGCAGAAAAAAATAAGCAGTTCGGTTACGAGCAGTGCGCATATCTTCTTCTCTTTGGAGAGCTTCCAAATCAGGCAAAGCTTGAAAAATTTATGACCTATCTTGGAGAATGTCGTGTTCTTCCTGCAAACTTTACAGAAGACATGATTATGAAGGCTCCTTCTAACGATATCATGAACAAGATTGCCCGCGGTGTTCTTGCAAGTTATTCTTATGATGATGATCCAGAAAACCGCGAGGTTGGTAATATCATCAAACAGTGCATCCAGCTGATTGCCCGCTTCTCTACTCTCGCCGCTTACGGCTACCAGGCAAAGCGCCGCTACTACGACAATAAGTCTCTCTTTATTCATAACCCTAAGCCGGAGCTTTCTACTGCAGAAAACTTCCTCCGCCTTATCCGCTCAGACAAGCAGTACACACGCCTTGAGGCAGAAATCCTCGACCTGGCTTTGATTCTGCATGCTGAGCACGGTGGTGGTAACAATTCTTCTCTTACAGTTCACGTTGTTTCTTCTGCAGACACAGATACCTACTCTGCAATTGCTGCTGCCGTTGGTTCTCTTAAGGGACGCCGCCATGGTGGTGCCAACATCCGCGTTGTAGAAATGATGGATGATATCAAGGCAAACGTAAAAGACTGGACAAGTGAAAAAGAAGTTTCTGCTTACATCAAAAAGATTGCAACAAAAGAAGCCTTTGACCGTTCTGGTCTTGTTTACGGAATGGGCCACGCAGTTTATACAATCAGCGACCCTCGTGAAGTTCTTCTTAAGGCAAAGGCTAAACAGCTTGCTAAAGAAAAGGGCTGCATGGAAGAGTTTGCTCTTTATGATTTGATTGAAAAGGTTGCTCCTTCAATCATCCAGGAAGTACACCATTCTGATAAACGCGTTTGTGCAAACGTAGACTTCTATTCTGGCTTCGTTTACTCTATGCTCAACATTCCACGTGAACTCTTTACACCAATCTTCGCAATTTCACGTATTGCCGGATGGTCTGCTCACCGTATCGAGGAAATTGTCAGCGGCGGCCGTATCTATCGTCCTGCTTACAAGAACATCTCAAAAGAGCGCGAGTTTGTTCCGCTGATGGATAGAAAATAAACTGAAAATACGGTGGTTGAGTAGCCCGCAGGGCGTATCGAAACCACCGCAGAACTCACTATGGCAAAAGAACGCATAGACAAGCTACTTGCTCACGAAGGTTTTGGCTCTCGCAAAGATATCAGAAAACTTTTGCGCGGTTGTGAAGTCCTTGTGAACGGGCAGCACATTTTCGACGCCGGCTTTGCAGTTGATGCAGAAAACGATTCAATCAGTGTAGACGGAGAAGAAATCAACTTACATAAAAATCTCTATCTGATGATGAATAAGCCTCAGCACTATGTCTGCTCCACAAAAGAAGGCAACCACGAAACTGTTTTTGACCTTCTGGACGACAGCCTTCGCACCCCTTACCTTCAGGACAAGCTTCACCTGGTAGGCCGTCTGGACATGGACACAGAAGGGCTTCTTCTTTTTACAACTGATGGAGAACTCACCCACCGTCTCATCTCACCAAAATCGCATATCAGTAAAACTTACCTGTGCGGACTTGAACATCCGGAGACAGCGGAACACCAGGCAGAAATCACAAAGCAATTCGAGGCAGGCATCGAAGTTGGTCCGGAAGATAACGAACAGGGCTTTACCTGCCAGCCGGCCCAAATTGAATGGCTGGACGCATCAACTGCCCACCTCACAATCTACGAGGGCAAATACCATCAGGTAAAGAGAATGTTTGTGGCTGTGGGAAATAAGATTGTTTATCTGAAAAGAATTTCTATGGGCCAGCTCCAGCTCGACCCGGAACTGGAACTCGGTGAATACAAAGAACTCTACGACGACGATTTAGAAAAATTAAACAAGTGACCTTTTACAAGCCAGGCAAAACCGAAGATCAGTAAAAGCATTGCTTCAACAATCATGGTAAGAAAGCCTGGAATATTGATTCCGCAGGCACGCACAATACTTAAAATCACAAAAAGCGCCATTATAACAATCATTGCCCAGGCACAGATTTTATAGATTTTATTATTCAGATCATTTCCACTTTTTGCAAAAAGCCAGCCGATATTATAAGCCATAAGTCCAAAAAGCAGCATTGCAGACCCACAGTGAATCACGTTAGAAACTGCTACCGGAATCTGAAAGTATCCAACATACTCAATTCCATAAGGATTTGCGCAAGGAAAGAGGACAACTCCAAAAGCAAAAATGCCCGAAAGCACGTTTATAATTGTATCGATTGTTTCGTAAGATCGGTAACAAAGCAAAAAGATTGCACAGGCTCCAAGAATAATCGGAAGCGCCGGCGTAATATAATAAGTTACGCTGATAGAATACCACCAGGATTCAGGCTTATCTTTCACAAAAAGCCCGCCCAGAATACTAAAGACTGGCAGCAGCATTCCAAGAGCCCCCAGTACATTCCTATGCAGCAGAGAACTCATAGCCTTAACCTTAATTTTCGCTTTTAATTCTTCATCCATTTTTTTACCTCTTTTTTATTATAAGGGGAGATTCCAAGAATTTCAAATAAGTATGTTTTCATAAACTTGATGTGTAAATTTTACACTTCAAGTTTACAGTTGTAATATGTTAATTATATCACATAGTTTTATTCAATTGGCAAATCTGGACCATAATATGGACAAGCTTCATGAATCTCAAAGATATCGATTAATGGCTTATCCGAATATTTCATAATTTTTTCGCGATAATCGTGTCGTATTTCAAAACTATTAATTTCTTCTCTTCGCTTTTTAGACAATTCCAAAAATGATTCTTCCTGATCTAATCCTAAGAATCGCCGATTTAATAAACACGCAGCAATACCTGTTGTACTACTTCCAGTAAAGGGATCCAAAATCCAATCATTTTCTTTTGTCGATGCAAGAATGATTCGAGCAAGTAATGGAAGGGGTTTTTGAGTTGGATGTTTTCCGCAAGTTTTTTCCCACTTTGCAATTGCCGGTAGAGACCATAAATCACGCATTTGTGTTCCGCCATTTATTTCTTTCATTAACTGATAATTATAATAATGTGTAATTTTTTTATTCTTTCTTGCCCATAGAATAAACTCTGTAGAATGTGTAAAAAACTTACACGAAAGATTTGGCGGAGGATTTGTTTTTGCCCAAGTAATGCAATTTAAAATACGAAAATCTAATTCGTTAAGCATTTGAGCAACACTAAAAATATTGTGGTAAGTTCCACTAACCCAAATAGTTCCATCTTCTGTAAGTTTCTCTCGACAAAGACTCAACCATTGCCTATTAAATTCATTATCTTTCTCAAATCCTTGTGATTTATCCCAGTCTCCTTTATTTACAGAAACCTGTTTTCCACTTTGAACCGAGATTCCACCGTTTGATAGAAAATATGGTGGATCAGCAAAAATCATTTTAAACTGAAAATTAATATTTTGAAGAACTTCTAAACAGTTTCCTCGAACAAGAGTAAAATCCTGATTTTCAGAACGATAATAAGCTCTTACCATTTTATTTAATTGTGAATTTACAAATATCTTTATATAAATATTTTGCTAAATCCTCAGTCCTTTTATGAACATCCTTCTCATTCCAAGTTTTTTTGTCTTTATATTTTTCGCAAAACTTCCTAACACATTCAAATTTTGATTCTTTATATTTTTCTAATTTTTGATTAAACGGAAGAGACCCTATTTCTGAATTTAAGTCAGCACCTAGAATTAATAAATTTCCAATTTCGCCACACCAATCATGTTTATTAGATTGTGAATCAATATGTTCAATTGAGAGTGATAAAATATCTAATTCATTTGTCGCAAGTAAATGTCTTTCAATCTTAGAAAAGATATATTGTATCTTCTTTTTATCTTTCTGTTTATCTTCTGTATATCGTAAAGTAAACAATTGTTCTTTGAAAGTTTCATAATCAGGGAGACTTGCCTTCATATCTAATTCAAATTCTTTAAGAATTTTTTTAATTTTATTATTATCATCTTCGTTTCGTATTTTTATTGAATATTTAGAATATCTACTTTCTAAGCCTGATGGCCGAGAAGAACATACTGCAGTAAAAATAAAATGAAAATTCTCAAGCACCAACAAAATATGTTTTAAGAGTTTTAATGTTATTTTTTTATTTTGATATATATCAAACAATGCTAATAATAAAGTTCTAACCTGTGTTGTTTCGAAAATTTCAAATGCCTTAAGAGAATAATAAATATCTAATTTCTCAACTGTATTCCAATCATTCTTATTTGGAAGCAAAATTTTTTTATAAATTTCAGAAGATTTTTCCAATTTTTTTAAGAATGAGGAATATTCTTTTTTTGTTTTACCTATTTTTTCAGTAAAATCTTGGTATAATTTTTTTTCCGTAATAAAATGGTAATTTGAAAGCCAAAAATGCCTATAAAAAGAATCTATATCCCCTTGTTGCTCTATGTTATTTTTAATTTTTTTCCAGCTATTACTTGCTTTATCGAGGGGTTGTTCATCTGTTAATTTACTAAATAATGTATTTTTAATTAAATCAACAACTGATAATGGTTCTCCTTTCGCATTTAGAACTTCAAAAATCATGTATGCATCTTTCATTGATTTCACAGATACATATACAACTTTACAATTCAACAATTGATCTCGAATAATTTTAAGAATTTCAACGTAGTCAAATACTTGTCCAAATCGTTTTTTTATATCTTCAGCTAGATTTTTCTTCTCAAGTTTGCTTCGAAGAAGATTGTAAGCAAAATATAATTTTTTTTCTTCAATAGTATTTGGTTCTTGCGAAACATCTTTTTCTTTCTGTTGAATTCTTAATTGAAAGAAAGGCTTGGGACTTTCTGTTTCTAATAATGTAACATCATCACCATTATTATCTTGTGTAATTATATATTGAAAAACAAGGTTTGCTAACTTTTCTTCTCCTGCAATTAAAAATGAATCATATAATGCTGATAATAAAATAGTAATTATTGTTAATCTTTGCTGACCATCAACAACAATCCTTTTATCTTGTTTAGGATCATCATCATTATCAATTAGAACTAATGACCCCAAAAAATACTCTGTTATTTTTAAGCTTGAATCCTTTAATATCAAATTTTCTAAGAGATCATCCCACAATACATCAATATGTTCTTTTTCCCACGTAAATTCTCTTTGAAAACGGGGAATCATAAAAGCTTTTTTCTTTGTTAATATTTCTTGTATAGTTTTTGGTTCTGCCTTAAAATCCATTTTTTCCTCTACTTAAATATTTCTTTCATAATTCCATTCTGCATATCGTTGATACTGTAAATATCATCAAAAACATCAAATGTCTCTTCAAGATTTCTGGCAGCTAATTTCCATCCAGCGCCATCTGTAAACCATACGAACTTTGCACCTTTTACATTTTTCATTTCTGTAGCAATTGTTTTATAACTACGTGCAGTTTCGTTTAGCTTTGAACCTCCACTTCCGTAGAAGTTAGTTTCAATTAGATAAACACAATTATCTGTCTTTACAACGAAGTCCCAGCGTTTTTCCATTTTTCCCTGGTTAGAAACTGCAGATAAATCAATATTCCATTTTCTTGAAACTTCAGAAACATACATTTCTTTGAAGTAGTTTACATCACGCTTAAAGCCAGCTTTTTGGATATAACTTTCAACTAAATCTTCCATCTGATGACCGCCGCGATTTTTACGACCGTTGGAATCAAGTCCTGTTTCAACGCCAGTCACATAGTCATACAGATTATTGATAATGTGATTTGAAAGAAGGTCAAAAAGTCCTGTCTTTCTCATAAACAATTTATAATCTGTAATTGTGTTTATCTGTTTATTGAAAGTGTAGAGTTTTACATCTCCATTTTCACCTGCAAAGATTTCATATTCACGAACAGCTAATAAGATAGGAATACATTTTAATATTTCCGGATATTTCTTTATCAGGTTTTCGAAATCAGCTTCAATGTTCTTAGAACCAATTAATGAATTTAAGATATTAAGTTCTATCTTTATAGAAGCAACATTATTATAAACTTTATTAAAATCAATGTAATAACCAAAGTCAGCTATACTATATCTGAAATTTGATAGCCAGGTGTGAAAATCTCTTTTTGACATAATGACCTCTAGAATACACTTGCAATATTTGAAATCAAAAGTTCATTGATTGCGCCGCGTTTCTTTGCATTTGAATTAATCATTCGAGCTGCAGAAACGCGCTCAATTTCGAACTTCGAATAAAGGTCGTCAAAGAAGTCATCATTAATATCAGAGTTCTTTGGATCTGAATTACTGGCAACTACCATAGCACCTTTATTTGATATTTCCGTTATAAAATTGCCAAGTTCAATCTGTTCTTTATCAGTGAAGCCGTTTTCAGAATAAGAAGTAAAGGTAGCTGTCTGAGTTAGAGGACGATATGGTGGATCAATATATACGAATGTATTTAAATCTATGAAATCTTTACATTCTTTATAATCGCCAACTTTCATTTCTACATTATGAAGAAGTGCTGAACAAGCTCTAAGATTTTCTTCATCACATAAAAGAGGATTTTTTGCGTTATTGAAGGGAACATTAAAAAGGCCTTTTGAGTTTACCCGATAAAGACCATTAAAACATGTTTTATTTAAAAAAATAAATAAAGCTGCTTTCTCTAGATTATCAGCATCGTTTCCATTAACTTTCAGGTCATTATAACGCTGACGTTTTTCATAGAAGAAAGCTTTGTTTTCTTCCAATGTATGAGATTTATAAATTGACTGTATTTCTGATAACTGAGAAATCATACCATCACAGTTGTTTTTAATCTGGGAGTACGTATTAATCAATTCTTTATTGATGTCATTAATAAGAACTGTTTCTGGATGCTTTGTGCTTAATATATCAAATAGAACAGCACCGCCACCAACGAACGGTTCACAGTATTTTTCAATTTTTAGAGGATACTTTTCTCTAATTTCTTCAAGTAATTGGCTTTTCCCACCAACCCATTTAATAAAAGGTTTCGCCAAAGTCATAAATATAATATACAATAGAAATATTTGTTTTTCTAGAGTTAAATTTTACAAGGAAACTTTTTCCCCTCAAATTATTCATCTACACACCCTTACTTGTTAAAACCCCTCCAATCAGTTAAAATATTAGTGAAAAAATCACAAGGACACTTTAATGACTGATATCGAAATCGCTCAGAAAAATAAGATGATTCCGGTGGCTGAGGTTGCCGCTAAGATTGGAATCACTGCAGACAAACTTGAGAACTACGGACCTTACAAGGCAAAAATTACATTTGACGAACTTCGTGCCTTACAGGAAAAGGCCGCATCAAAGCCTGGTAAACTGATTCTTGTAACTGCCGTTACCCCTACGCCGGCTGGAGAAGGAAAATCTACCGTAAGCATTGGACTTGCAGACGGACTTAATAAAATCGGAAAGAAAACTGTTGTTGCTCTTCGCGAGCCTAGTCTTGGACCTTGCTTTGGTGTAAAGGGTGGTGCCTGTGGCGGCGGATACGCTCAGATTGTTCCAATGGAAGATATTAACCTTCACTTTACTGGTGATATTCACGCAATTTCTATTGCAAACAACCTGATTGCAGCCCTTATTGATAACCACCTTCAGCAGGGAAATGAACTTGGAATTGACCCTCGTACAATCAGTTGGAAGCGCTGTGTAGACTTGAACGACCGCGCCCTCCGCAATATTACAATCGGACTAGGCGGACGCCTTCAGGGAGTACCTCGCGAAGACCACTTCTCGATTGCAGTTGCTTCTGAGATTATGGCGATTGTCTGCCTCAGCCGCACAATCAGCGAGCTTAAAGAGCGCATTGACCGCATTGTAATCGGCCAGAACTATGCACGCGAAAACGTAACCTTTGGACAGCTCAAGTGCACAGGCGCTATTGCAGCTCTCTTGAAAGATGTAATTAAGCCAAACCTTGTACAGACCCTCGAAAAGAATCCTGCCTTTGTTCATGGCGGACCTTTTGCAAATATTGCTCACGGCTGTAACAGTGTAAACGCAACTTTGTGTGCCCTCGCCACAGGTGACTATGTTGTAACAGAAGCTGGCTTTGCCGCAGACCTTGGTGCTGAAAAGTTCTTAGATATTAAGTGCCGCGCAGCAGGCCTCAAGCCAAGCGCAGTTGTAATTGTTGCAACAATCCGTGCCCTTAAGATGCACGGCGGCGTTGCAAAAGCAGACCTGGCAAAACCAGATACAGCAGCTCTCGAAAAAGGCTTTGCTAACCTCAAGACTCATATTGAAAACGTTGCAAAGTTCGGTTTGCCGGCAGTTGTTGCCGTAAACAAGTTTATTACTGATACTGACGAAGAAATCCAGCTGCTTGAAAAGCTTTGCCGCGACAACGGTTCAACAGCAGTGCTCAGCGAAGGCTGGGGAAAAGGCGGTGAAGGAGCCGCAGAACTCGCTAAGGTTGTTGCAGAAATCGCAGACAGCGGAAAGGCAAATTATCATCCTCTTTACGAGCTGGATCTTCCACTCGCAGACAAAATCCGCACAATCGCAAAAGAGATTTACCGTGCCGCAGACGTTGAGTTTGATTCTGCCGCCCTCAAAAAGCTCAAGGGCTTTGAAGATGCAGGCTACGACAAACTCCCTGTTTGTATCGCTAAGACACAGAACTCTATCAGCCATGATCCAAAATTGATTGGCGCTCCAAGCGGCTATACTTTCCCGGTTCGCGACGTTCAGCTTTATGCAGGTGCAGGTTTTGTAGTTGCCCTCGCAGGTGACATCATGACAATGCCAGGACTTCCAAAGGCACCAGCCGCTCTTGATATTGATGTAGATGATAACGGAGTAATCAGCGGATTATTCTAATAAAATAGCCGAGGCTCAAACCTCGGCTTTCTTTTTATTTATTCTGTTCTGCTTTCATCTTCAGCAGCTCACTTGTACACTTAATGATTCTCTTGTTCTGTCGAACCAGTCTCTGTGCCAGCAGCTTAGAAAGAAAGAGACCATAGTGAGGATTCTTTCTGATAAGGTTTAAGAACTGAGTCTTTGGAATGCGGATAAGCTTTCCATCTTCCGCTGCTACAATTGTTGCTGAACGGCGATCGTTCAAAAGGAAGGCCATTTCACCAATGAACATATCCTTTGGTGTCAAAACCGAAATCAGCTTGCGGTTTGCATAAACACCGTAGCGGCCAGAAACAATAAAATACAAATCGTTAGAAGGTTCATTCTGGCGGCAGATAATATCAAACTTCTTATACTCAACAGCCTTAAATGGAATCATGATTCCAGGAACCGTATTCGAAACGTTTACAATATTCTGAATATCAAAAGAAACTTCATTTCCCTTATCGTTATAGCGCAGCTGAGAAACCAGAGATTTAGAAAGTGCAATTCCACGTCCGTGAGCTTCTTCAAGTCCTGGAGTATCATCAGCAGATAATCTTGATTTCCAGTCAAAACCTTCACCGTCATCTTTAATGGTAAAGCTTGATTTATCTTTTCCAATTGTATAGTCAATGTGAATCTTGCGGTCTGCAAATTCAGGCTGACGGAGTTTATGATCAATCAAATCAAGAATGATACCGCCATTGTTAAGCCATTCAGATTTTTCCTCATAAGAGATTCCGCAGTTACCATGCTCAAGGGCATTTGTAAGCAGCTCCATCAAAGTTGACTGAAGGGCAAAACGTCCATCCTCATCAATACGGTTTGTACAGTAAAGATAGTTTACAAGGAAGGCAGTATAGAGCCGGATATCCATTGGATTGTTATCGCAGACAAACTGACCGATTTCCTCAGAGCCCATACGATCCTGCATACCGCGGTTGAAAAGAAACTGCTGGTTTCTGATAAGACTGCGCAAAAGTCCGTCAAAGTTCTGCTTGAAGGTATAGATAGTCTGAACAATCAGAATGTTAGGATCTTTAAGGTCTTCGATTTTCTGAGCTGCAGAAGGGCTTTCTGCAATTGCAATAATTCCACCATTATGCAGCCATGGGTCTGAACGGATTGCTTCAAGAATTGCATAGCAGTCAATGTCAGTTGAAGTAAAATCCAGAATCTTAATTTCAGGGAGTTCATAATCAACAAAGCTGAGCGCCTCATCAGTTTCCGGACAGAAAATAGGTTCCAGATAATTCGAATAACTCAAAGAAGCATTCTTAACAACCCCCAGAATTTCCTGACTAGAAGAAGCCACCAGCACCTTTTTCATAACAAACTCCGTATAAAATAATGTATGACCCAAATGCGATTCGAACGCACGACCTTCCGCTTAGGAGGCGGATGCTCTATCCAACTGAGCTACTGGGTCTTAAAAACTAATCTAACTCTCGAATCGCATATTTCAAGTGCTCGATTCGAACGCACTACCTTTTGCTTAGGCGCTAATCAAAATCATAATACACCCAGTGCTTTGCCAGGCCGCAGAAACCGTCTACCAGTGCGTCGATTGTGTTTACGGCTTCGGAATAATGGCACAAAATAGTCTTGGCCTTAATTTCCTTTGGCAGAGTTACCAGCTCATCATAAGCGGCATGAACACCACGGGAATAGCCCATAACATCGCAATCGTGGAAAATCACTTCAATTTTAGGGAATTTTTCCAGCAGGAACTTAAGCTGCGGTCGATTAAACTGAGTGTCGGCTGTAAATAATATCCTATCATCAATAATCAGTCCATAGGAAATTTGAGAATGTTTAAAGGAATTTTTTCTCGTAGTAACATGGCGGGTTCTGAAAAGCTTTATATTGACATTTTCAACATCAGCTTCGTACATTTCAAAAGGCTTTTTCTGAATTTTTACCGGCTTAATCTGATTAAAATAATCATCAAAAGTCATTCTGCCTTCTTCACTGTATTGAATGCCACCTCGCAAAGATTCATTCCACAAGGCCTTTTTAAACTCGTCGGTAATAACAAGATTCAGCTTACGCTTAGTGATGTATTTTCCTGCGAGGGCCATCTCTTCAACACCACCAATATGATCTGCATGCGGATGTGTCAAAAGAAGATTTTTGATATCTGTGATTTTGCCATTGTACATATTTTCAAAGGCATAAGAACACAGAGTGCCGCAATCAACCAGAATATGATTTTGTCCTTTAATGATAAGGAGGTTTGTTTGAAACGCAGTTTTAGTAAAAGCGTTTCCCGTACCTAAAAAGAAAAGAGATAGATGGCCGTCATTGGTCAATTCAATGTTAGAAATGAATGGACGCGTTTTCATTACTATATATTATAACACACTTTTAGAAATTTGGTATACTTCTTCTACACCAGATACCAAAATGCCTCCCATACCCATTTCCAGAGGCAATTTGATGTCCATATCGTAACGGTCGCCCACGGCAAGGCAATTTTCGGCTTTTATGCCGCCCCCAAGACGTTCAACGGCAGTCTCAAAAGGTTCCAGGGCAGGCTTAGACTTAAAGCAGGTATCAAGCCCTACAATTTCCGGGAAGAATTCTGAAATACCAATAGCATCCAGAGTCTTTCTGGCCGGCAGAACAGGATTATTAGTAACGCAGATAAGCTGATATTTTTCCTGCAACCCTTTAAGCGTTTCTATAAGCCTTTCGTCCCGGCCAAGAAAATCAGCAGGCTCTAAAAGCTCGCGTCTCCACTGCACGCTCTGTTCAATAGGAACTCCAAAGGCAAGCAAAGTATTTCCAAGACTTACCTTACTGCCCTCGTGCTCAGCCGCAAACTTCTTTCGGTAATCTGCAACCATGCGGCGGGCTTCATCCGCGCTAATGCCTCTCTCCTTAGCAAACTGTCGCACCTGACAGTCCACCTGTTCAAAGGCATAAGCCTGGTTAGTATAAAGAGTTGAATCTATATCAAAAATAAAAGCGCGAAGGTCAGTTGGGATTTTATAGATTTTCATAAGGCTCCAGCTCCTGTGTAAGGCTCCTGTCTCACAATATGATCTGCAGCATCCGGCAAAGAAGAGTACAGTCCAAGTCCGTACCAGACCGCACAGGCATCTCCCATAAGTTCGCTGTGAACAAAATGGCCGCCAGCCGGACGCAAAATCTTCATTCCTAGCCGCTCAGACTTTTCCCTCAGCAAAAGCTCATCATTAGACTGCCCGCCGGTAACTGCCATTTCGTCAGGAAACTCTACACCGGCCTCAACCGCAGCCTTCTTAAGGCATTCAATACCACGCGCCACTTCTACAAGTCTCTCTTCTTCACTCAACTCGCCACTATTCGGAATCAGATAAGAAGCATTCCATAGCCCCGGAATAACAGATGGCAGAATACGAAGCCCCTGCCCCTGTAAGACACGGTCAGTACAGAAGTTCAGTCCCTCAGAGCTGCCGCAGCGGTCACAAAGTCGCCCCGCCTGCAAAGTACCCGTTCCAATCAGAGCAACAACAAAATCAGGTCCACCGGCAATTACAGGACAGTCTTCAAATGTACCACAGACAGAACCCGGCCCGACAAAAGGCGGCAGAAGATTTTTTTTGATACCACAGGCATCCAGCATTTCATAATTCCAGTAAGCAGCTTCAAAACGAGCCTCGGGAAGTATCGTAACAGCATTACCCGTAAGAACATAAATCAGATATTCAGGACCGGAAAAAAGTTTTTTAGATTTTTTCCAGACCGCCGGAAATTGATTTTTAATCGAAAGGATTTTTGGAATAAAAAGAGAGCTGCGGGCGCAAGACGGCACACCTCCCATCACGCCGCTGGTGTCCTCATTCCAGAGCAAGGTAAGCCCGCAGTCAGTTACAACAGTAGGCCCGTTACCAGAAATCGCAATACCGCTTATCTTCAGCTCCGGCTGACCTCGAGTCACTTCTTCTTTAGCCCGCATAAATACATCAAACCAGGAGCAGGCAACAAAGCGGTCATGAGGCTCTTCAAATGGAATGGAACAAAAAGCAACGACCTCGCCCTTAGCAGTTATTAAGCCTGCCTTAAGCGAGGTCGTTCCGATGTCCACACAAAGTACAGCGTTACACATAGTGGTCAAGCTAAAAATTGCTTTCGCAATTTTTTTAACGCTTTCCGATTTATCACCGGGCGCCAGCGCCCTTACTCATGCTTTACAACCTTCTCAATAATATTTCTATTATCAAGCAGTTCGCTGAGCGACTGGTTGTAGTGAATACGAGTGATTACATTTGCGAAGAGGCCGCTTACATCAGTGCTGATGTACCATTCGCGCTTCAAAAGCTCTTCGTGGTAAACAGCGTTAGTACCAATAATGCGGTAGAAGAGGCCCTTTTCGTAAGCTTCATCAAAGTTCTTAATTGCATCGCCGGTAAAGAAAGGAAGCGAAATGGCACAAATAACCTTTGTCGCACCCTGTCCCTTAAGGAACTCCATAGCTTTAAGAAGAGTTCCACCAGTTCCAAGCATATCATCAGCAAGGAAGGCAACCTTACCCTTAACATCACCAAGAAGCTTAACAGACTTAATGTTTGTAGAATGAGCATCCTGAGTTACGATAGAGTAATCGCGCTCCTTGTAGATCATAGCGAGCGGCAACTTGAGACCGCTGGCATAGAATTTATTTCTATCAATAGCACCAGTATCAGGAGAAACAATAACAAGGTCTTCTGTTTTTCCAGTCAAATCCACAATCTTAGAAAGCTCGCGGATAATCTGATAGCTGGCATGAAGGTTATCAAGATTACAGCTCGAGAAAGCATTAACAATCTCGCGCGAATGGAGGTCCAAAGTGATGATTCGATCAACGCTCTGCATCTCGTAAATGTGGGCAAGCAGACTTGCAGTAAGTCCCTCGCGGCCTTTACGTTTATGCTGTCTTGCATAAGGGTAAGCCGGAACAACCAGAGTGATTTTTTCGGCACCTGCAATTCGCACAGCATCAATAGTTACAAGCAGTGAAACAAGATGATCATTTACAGTCATCTTAATTTTGTTAGCACCGCCGTTGAGAGAAAGCACCTCGTGGTTTTCAACATCCTGGAAAATAAAAACATCTTTTCCGCGGACTGTATCCAACAACTCAGTTTTCACCTCACCATTGGCAAAATAAGTAAAGCGTGCATTTACCTTGAAAACAGGCGGACGGTACTTATCGGTTGCACCTCTTATGCACAGATCAGACGTCTGCAAATCGTTCTGCAGATTGATTCTGTTCACAAGCTCTTCTTTACTCAGCTCATAACGCTTAGACAATACATCGTTCTTCAATGTGAAGCGGTGTTTGTACATGTGTTTAAGGTGCGTTATGACTTCATTGGCGAAAGCTTCGCCACCAGGACACGCAACAATCGCTAGACTTGTTGGTTCTGTATAAGGCATATTGAACCTCTTTATATAGTGGGATAATTAGAATATATCAGATTTTTAGAGGTTTAGGAAGTAGGGGGAAGTCTCCCCCTCGGCCACACTTTGTTGTGGCCTACCCCCTCTGCGGGGCTCAAGCGCCGCCCCGCAACGCCTGGCTTTTATTTACAGAATATCATCATCGAGGTTACCGGTGAACTTAGAATGTCCCTCTCCCTCAGTAGCAAGACTGTCAGGATCTTCCAGTTCATCAACAGGAATCAGTTCATCATAATTTCTGTCACGTACAGCAATGAGTTTTGAATATTCATCCGGCTGAGCATAAGAAGCAGTATCCTTTTCAACCGTTTCTATAACAGCATTCATCAGCCTTCCATACTTTTCAAAAATAAAGTCACGGATATAAGTTTTAGTTTCTTCCGGATTTTCATTTGTCAGCATAAGAACAGACATGGCAGTTCCATCCGGATTCGTCTGTGTATTAAAAACAATGCAGGAACAAACCATAGATTTTCTACCCACAGAAATACAAAGATCTCGTATAAGGGTATTCTTCTGAAAAAGGTCTATAATTTCCTGCTTATAAGTAATGGCAAAGCCTACACTCGAAATATCTTTTACATTAATTGAATAAAGCTTTCCCTGTGAAGTCATATAACCGCTTACATCCTCTGCTCCTCTGGTATCTAAACGAAGATATTTGCGGCGGCCTTTTGCACCATTCAAATCAAGAATTTTTATGAAATTAGTAAGGAATTTTTCAGTTTTATCAAACTGATTAAAACCACCCGGAAGTTTTACGTTCATAATAAACTTATCTTTATCTTCCCAGGTCGCAGAATCTGTAATAACTCCAAGGTAAATTCCGCTTATTGCCGGTGACTCCTGAAAGCTTTTCATGAAATTGAACCATGCGGAATATGAAAACTCTTCATCAATGTTTATAAAACACATGGAATCCGGATATTTAGCAAGAACATTCTTTACTTTTTTAATATCCTTAAGAATATAAGCTTCATACTCATTCTGCCGAAGCTTTTCTATGAGATATTTTTCCATGATGTATGAAGGACTTACAAAGAATATTTTACGTCCAAACAGAGGGTTTTCACGAGATTCCATAGCTGTATTCTATACATTATACACTTGCCAAGAAATATCCGTCAAACAAAAAAACTCCGGGGTAATTCCCCGGAGTGTATACAAAGTGTCTTTTGATAAAAAAACTTTTGATTTATGATAAAAGGTCCGCGAGTGGAAGAGGAATACAATCTGCATCTGGGCGTCGCGAGCGCAGCGAGTCGGATACCTCTGACGCCCAGCCCGCAGATTGTGTTCCTCTGCAACGGAAGGACCTTTTATCATATTAACTATAGTTTTGGATATTTATCAAAATATGCTTTAGTTTCTTTAGCTACAAGACCGCTCAAAACAATCAGCGAAATACAGTTAGGAATAGCCATGAGACCATTTGTAATGTCGGCAATTGTCCATACTGCAGAAATTGTCATGTAAGGTCCAATTGCAACAGCAGCAATGTAAAGCCAGCGATAAACCTTTACAACTGCCATATTTCCGCCAGTCAAATATTCAAGACACTTTTCTGAGTAGTAGTCCCATCCAAGAATTGTTGTGAAAGCAAAGAATACCAGACAAAGCATAAGGAGGAACTGAACAGAAATGTTGTCACCACCGAGGATTGCAGAGAAAGCGCGTGAAGTAAGGGCAGCACCAGTTGCACCGCTGTTCCATACATCGCCACCGGCAAGAACGATTGAAAGACCAGTCATTGTACAGATGATAAGAGTATCAATTACAGTACCAGTCATGTTTACCATACCCTGCTCTACAGGCTCTTCTGTCTGAACGGCAGCAGCAGCAATTGGAGCAGATCCAAGACCAGCCTCGTTAGAGAAGATACCGCGGGCAATACCCTTCTGCATAGCCATGCGGATGATTGTTCCGGCAGCAGCACCGGCAATTGCTTTAACACCAGTGTCTACACCAAAAGCACCCTTGAAAATCAAAGCAAATGCAGCTGGAACTTTAGTAGCGTTCATGATAATTACAGAAACACCAAGGAATACATAGATTACAGCCATTACAGGAACAACCTTTTCTGCAACCTTAGAAATACGCTTAAGACCACCAATCAAAACCAAAGCAGTAGCAATTGTGATTACAGCACCACCAATTACTGTTGCCCATGTATAAGAGTTTTCACCAATTGTAAATGCAATGTGAGCCTTGTCTGCATCGAATGCATTCTGAATAGCACCACAAATACCGTTTACCTGTGTGAAAGTACCAATTCCAAAAAGTCCTACGAGAGTTCCGAAAATAGCAAAGAGAATTGCAAGCCATTTCCAGTTTTTACCCATACCCTTTTCAATTACATAGAAAGGTCCACCAAGAACGTGACCATCTTCCTTTACTTCGCGGTACTTAATAGAAAGCATACATTCTGCATACTTTGTAGCAGTACCAAGAAGGGCAGCAACCCACATCCAGAAGAGAGCACCAGGACCACCGGCAAGAATAGCAGTAGCAACACCAACGATGTTACCAGTACCAATTGTTGCAGAAAGAGCTGTACAAAGTGCAGAGAAGCCTGAAAGCTCTCCCTTTCCTTCGTTTTCCTTGAAGATGCTCTTAAAAGCACGGCCAAGTTTTGTAAACTGAATACCGCGTGTCGCAACTGTCATTACGATACCGGTAACAAGAATAAGGGCGATTGTAGGGATTCCCCATACAACGTCGTCGATAGTGTTAAGGATTTGTTCAAACATTGTTTTGTTTATCCTTTATAAAAAAATAAGAGCAGACTTCGCAAAAGTTCTGCGAAATTCTGCTCTCCAAAGAGTAAACAGGACGTCTTTAAATGACTCTGTCCTTGGTGCCTGAGATATCAAAAGAGCCTTGCATCAATAGTGCAAATCTGCTTCCTAACCCTTCGGCGTCCCACCGGAATGTGGGAACTCTCCAGAGAATCAGCCCAGGCAAAACACGTTGCTGAGCTGACATATAATATTTTATTATATTTAAGATTTTCTTTCAATTGCCGGGCTGGAGAGGGGCATAAGGCAAAATTCTGATTATGCAAAAAAAAAGAACTCCACAAGGAAGTTCTTTTAGAGGAGGTGTGGATAGGAGTCGAACCTACCAATGACGGTTTTGCAGACCGATCCCTTACCGCTTGGGTACCACACCAAAAAATGTATGTTTAATATATAGAAGATAGTAAGGTTTGTCAATATATGAATTGTAAAATCATCGGGCTTCCGCATTATAAAAGCTTTCGGAAATCTCTGGCTCCCGGTCACGGCTGCGTGATTCAAAACCGCGCAATAATGCGCTACACGCTTTTTGTGGCATAGAAACTATGGTACTGCCGCTAAGCGGCAGCCACAAAAAGAGTGTTTTTGAACCACGCCCCGCTCCCTCCGCCAACATGGCTAAAATCATTTATAATGCGGAAGCCCGACAACTTTGCTTTTCTATTTATTAAAAACGCAAACTGCTTCTATATATTAATCTACCTTCTTTTTCAGCTCGGAGAGGACTTCCTGGGTTTCGTTGGAGTTGTCGAAGATTAGGGTGCGGGTGCCGTGTTTTACGGTGATTTTCAGGACGTTGGGTTGCTGGGTGTCTGTTGACTCTGGGAGACTTGTTATCTCTTTGAATCTTATTACTTCAGAGCCGTTGATTAAGAGATTTTCGTATACTCCGTTTACCGGGAGCAGGGTGCTTTCTTTTATGGCTATGAAAAGGCCCATTACGGCACAGTAGGGAATTACAAAATTCAGTTTTCCAAAATCTACAAGGATTGAAAGAATCAAAAGAATGTAGGCTGTTGGAATTGCAATATACTGAAGCTTGGATTTCTTTTTTGCCAGAGGCAGGATTTTTTCTCCGGCTTCTTTCATAAGACGGACTTTCCAGAATGGCATCCCTACACAGATTATTGCCATAAGCACAAAGGGAATTATTGCAAAGAAAATAAGGTTTAAATTCATTTTATAATATCTCCATTAGATTCTGAAACAAGTTCAGAATGACTTTTTTATTTTTTTGAAATAAGTTGTCTCAAAGTGTATTTTGCGCTTTCAAAAGCAAGCGGGATTTTTTCTATATCTTCCAGAGAAGAAACTCTGAATGAAGCAAAGCCCTGCACTTCACTTTCTTCTGCTTTCAGGCTTTTTATAAAATCATCAATTGTATCAAACTCAGGAGGAAGGTCTGCCGTAAAGAAAATGTCACAGGTTTTATATTCAATATTTTTATATAAATAGGTGTTAGGTGCAGTACAAAGAAATTTTACACCTTCTACTTCAACACCAATTTCTTCCCTGCATTCGCGTACAACAGCTTCTTCTGCACTTTCATTAAAATCAACAAAGCCGCCAGGAAGAGCATAAAAACCTTTGCGGGGTTCTTTTGCGCGAACTTCAAAAAGCACATTATCATATGAATCCCGGATCACAACTCCCACTGCAGAAGCAACATTGTTGTAAAGGTCAAAGCCGCAGTCGGGACAAAGCCATTTTCTGTTTCCATGATTTTCAATTTTTTTGCTGCCGCACATTGGGCAAAGCTTAAAATCATTTTTAAATCCGTTTATTTGTGTCATTTGAAACACCTCATTGTTATAGCATCAGCAAGAGCTTCGGAGCGTTTTATAGTCTGCACTACAAGCGGAACAATCAAAGGAATTACAGAGCGGATTTTTGCAAGCTTCCCTTTTACATTTCCAAGCCCACCCCTTATTGCCTGGGTCTTTAATATCGAAACAGCCTCATCTACAAGAAGAGGAATAAATCTGAAAATTACTTCTATTATCAAAATGAAGTAACGGGCAAGTTTTCCACGAAGGAAAAGAGAATGCAACAAAATCTTCAAGCCATCCATCAAATCATATTCCGGAGTTGACACAAAGAAAGCGGAAATACAGGCCAGTGCCGCATCTGTACGTATAATTGCTGCAAGACAGAAAAGCAGTTTTGAAGGAGTTACCATAAACCACTTCCAGCTGGTAAAGCGAACCTCGTCCGGCAGGGCCGGGTGGAATATCATCTGGAATATGCTGAAGAAGAGAAGGAAAGGCAGGATTTTAATGATTGCCGTAAAAAGGCGGCGCAGAGAAAAGCCGCTTAAAAGACAGTAAAGGAGTCCTGCGGCAAGTGCCAGACAGCAAAGCCAGAGTGGACGAACCACAAGAGAGAAAACAAAAAGAGCCATAAACAAAAGTATTCGTACAACAGGAGGTAGCTTTTCCACCGGCGATTTTTTTTCATGACGGGAGCGGGAAAGCCCCAGAGAAAGATTTTTCAAGCCGGCTATTAAAGATGCAACTTCTACCGGCTGCATTACAGATGCTGCAAAAGCAGAGCCTGTATCTTGAGAAACTACAGAAAGAGAATCTTTTTCTACACGTCCATCTTTTATAAAGATCTCGCGGTCTGCAAAAGCAGCTTCATCCATTTTATGGGTACTGAATATTACTGTCTTTCCCTGGTCTGCAAGGCTCCGCAGCAAGGCCATAACCTCGTTTCTTGCACGACTGTCCAGACCTGCCGTAGGCTCATCAAAGAAAAGTATTTCTGCGTCCATTGCAAGAATGCCTGCAATGCTCAGCCTCCTCTGCTCTCCTCCGGAAAGTTCAAAGGTATGTCTTTCGCCAAACTCTTCAAAAGGTAAAGCCGCCTGGTCCATAGATTTTCGAACAAGGGCCGTAAGTTCCTTTCCCTTCACACCGCGGTTACGTGGACCAAAGGCAACATCGTCTGCAGCAAAGGCCTCGAACAAGGCTGCCTGAGCATTCTGCTGGGCCAGTACAAGCCTTGCTTCCGTAAAAGATTTTATTTCTCCACTTTCTGGAATAAGCAGACCGGAGCATACTTCCATTAAAGTTGATTTTCCAGCTCCAGAGGCTCCTGTAAGAGCAGTAAGACTTCCCTTGTAAAAATCAAGATTAATATCAAATATGCCGTGAGCATTCTGTTTAGAATTACTGTGAATATATGAAAGATTTCTCAAAGTAAGCGAAAGCTCATTTTTTGAAAGATCCTTATTACGTGGATTTTCAGGAAGATTTTCTCCACAAATTCTTTTTACGTTTTCCTTATCTGCAAGAAAAGCTTTTTGTGTTCCATAGAAAAAGACCTTTCCGTCTTCAATTCCTATTACGCTGTCTGCATCAGAAAGTACTTCCATATCATGAGTAATCTGAATAATCGTATTTCCGCATTTATGCCAGTAGCGTATAAACTCCAGAATCTCCCCTCTGGATTCAGGATCCAGCATGGAAACTGCTTCGTCCAGAATCAGGATTTCCGGTCTCAGAGCCAGCACTCCGCTAAGGGCAATTTTTTGAGTCTGTCCCAGAGACAATGCCGAGGTAGAAGAAGAAGCCCTGTCCAGCATATCAACAATATTAAGGGATTCTATAACTCTAAGTTCTACTTCACCTGCTTTTAATCCCAGATTCTGTGGACCAAAGGCAGTGTCGCGGGAAACTACCCCGCTTACCAGCTGATCTTTTGGAGACTGAAAAACTATTCCTATTCTGTTATTTTCTTCAATTTCAATTGTGCCAGACTCAGGCACTTCAAGACCACACAGCAAACGTGCAAGGGTAGATTTTCCGCAGCCATTATAACCGACAATAGCAACATAAGAGCCCTTTTCAATGCCAAAAGAGACATCGGAAAGGGCCGCCTTATTACTCTGCGGATATTTAAAATTTAAGTTTTTAACTCTTATTACGCTCAATTATTCTGCTAGTTTTCTGAAGGTATTCCTATTTCAATACCGACATCTGCCGTTTCAATCTGTACTTCAGGATGACCCGCTCCAGCGTCACCCGCTCCAGCGTCATCTGCTCCAGCAGGTCCTCCGGAACCACCGCCAACTCCGGCGCCGCCTTCAGCTTCTTTTTCAACTGTTGTAGAAAGGTTTCCTGTTACAGCAGCAATATTTTTAATTACTTCATTTACAGGAGCAGAAACAGAAGTATTTACTGAAACTGTCACAGACTGATTTGCCTGAACAAGAACTCCATCATCACTTAAAGGAGTATCGTTTTCATCCTCACCTTCTGTAGCATCGCCTTTTGCGCCAGCTTCCACTTTTATATCTGCAGCAGGACGAGCTCTGTAAGCAGCAACTGCTACAATACCTTCTACACAATCTACATTATTTGCATCATCAATAATCCAGCCTGTACCACGACAAGACGCAACCGCAACAGCAGTATGTACCTGATAGTTTACACGCTTATTATCAACATGCTTTACCTGAGAACGGGCAGTTCCTGTTTTCAAGTAAACATTTACGTTATCTTTTTTATCTGTGGAAGAAAGCTCTTCCAGAGTAATTCTTGTTACAGGGCCAAGATACATAACAGATTCAAGAATCTTGATTTTTGCTTCAGACTGAAAACCTGTACTTATAGTTTCAGATTTAGAAACTGTATCTCCCTTCTGAAGGGCAACCCATTTTCCACCACGCTGAACTTCAACCTTACCGCTTACAAAGGTTACTGTTGCATCAGCAGCAAAAGCACTTGCACCAATGGCTGTAAAAACAGCTGCTATCAATAAAGCTTTAATCTTTCTCATATCCTTCCTCCGTTTTTAGAATGCCAGTGATGCTTTCAAAGTTGCAAAGTAATTACTGAGATCTTTAGATTCTATACAAATATAAGCGCCAATATCTAAACCAAGCTGAACATCACTAAAGAGATTATATAAAACATTTACAGATGTATCTAAACCATTAAAGGCAATCTGGTCTGCAGGCATACTGAGGATAACTCTTTCTGTTAAACCTGCATAAATCTTATTTGCTGCAAATACAAGGCCAACCTTTGGAACAATTGCTCCATTTCGAATTGGAGAATTTCCAAAAGTATATGTAGAAAGTGTAAGGAATGGCTTTATGCTGCCCTGATTTCCAGAAGCATATTCAGCACCTGCAAGAACAACAAGATTAGAATTTACAAAGAAGTTTGTATCCAGTTTTACATCAAGCATAAGGCTTTCAAACTTTTCAGTTCCAAGAGTAACTCTTACATCATAAGAAGCAAGAGTTCCAAAATAGCCGTTAGCAACAAGAGTTCCATAGAACTTCATTGTATTTTCTTCTGTTACAGGAATAAAACAGAGAGCCTGGAATCCTAAAGTATTTGAGCCAAACAAAGCCTTATAAGTGAAATCTGCTGCAACCGGTACATACTTTGGACAAAGAGCATAGAGCTGATCTCCTGGTCCATACATATTTTCTGCCATAGATACATTTAGGCGGTTAAGAAGTCCTGTATATCCGGCATAAATTGCAGTCTTTGTTTTAAGTGTATCATAACTCAGATAAGCACCATCACTTACCTGACTGAATACAAATCCAGAAAAATCAGAATACTGGAAACGACCAAGACTTAAAGCAAAAAGTCCGTCGCCAATTGTCCAGTTTCCGGCAAACTTAAGAAGATCAACATCAAGAATATTTGTAAAGGAAGCAGAACCAGCAGGAAATACACAATTCAGAGAATACTTATATAAACCTTCTGCTACAAAGCGGAGATTTCCAGCTTCATTCAGATTTGAAGCCAGAGACAAATAAACTCCGTTAGACTGTTTAAGTTCAAGCTGTGAAAAATCATTATTAGCAGACAACTTGGAATTGTTATCGATAATACCGCTCCATGTAAGTGCTGACAAAGATGAAAAAAGACAAGAGACAGCTAAAAAGGTTGAAAGAATTATTTTTTTCATTTTACTCACTCTCCATTGAAACATTTTTAATATCAAATTCGCTGTACTTATTTACACATGAAGTATAAATACTTAAAGCCTTTGCTCCGGATACAAAATCAGAAGGGCTCTGTCTTGAAGACAGGATTCCATCTGCCTGAAACTGCTTAAAAGCATAACGAGGAGAACCTTTTGTAAGGCGATACATCAAACCTCCTTCAACAGGCCAGAGACGTGAATAAATATATGCAATATCTACAAGAGGAATAGGTGCAAGCGGATCTTCTGAGGCTGGAATTATTCCATTTTCAAAAAGTGCCTGTACTGCATTTTCATAAGAAGCATTTTCTTTTACCAGATCTTTTTGAACTGCTGCAATATAGCAAACCTGTCCAAAGGTAGCTGTTTTTGTTTCCAGTAACTCTGTAATAACATCTGCTGATTGAGCAAAAGCCGAAAGACCGATAAACAAACAAAATAAGACTGATAATTTCTTTTTCATAAATAATATTTTACAGCACAATATGACAGTTGTCTACCGTTACCGCTATACGCTATAATACATGTTAATGGTTACACTAAAAGAAATTGCGGAAAAATGTTCCGTTTCTATTACTACAGTTTCCAATATACTTAACGGAAAATCCAACGTCTCAGAAAGTACAAAAGAACGTGTTTTAAAAGTAATAAAGGAAACCGGGTACCGTCCAAATTACATGGCAAGAGGACTCCGTGCTTCAAAAACTAATTCTGTAGGTATTATTATTGATGACCTTACAGAGTTCAGTTCTACCGGAATCATAGACGGCATAATGTCTTATTTTGATGAACACCATTACAAGGCTATTCTTGAAAACCTGCGTTTTTACTCTAAATGGGGAACCAAGTGGTATCATAATAAAGGCTATGAAGATTCTGTTCAGCAGTCAATTGATGAATTTGAATCAATTAAAGTTGATGGAATAATTTATGTTGCAGGTCATGCAAGATGCATTTCCTGTATCCCGGAAAGCCTGAATGTTCCGCTTGTTATTTCCTATGCTTTTACAGAGCAGACTGGTATTTCTTCTGTAGAATTTGATGATGCAGCTGCTGCCTGTGAACTTACAAGAGACCTTATCAAAAACGGTCATAAAAAAATTGCAGTTATTGCCGGTACAGAAACAAATATCCATACAGAACGCCGCCTCAGCGGTTTTAGAAAAGCCATGGAAGAAAATGGTCTTGAAGTAAAAGATTCTGATATCAGATATGGAAAATGGAACAGCGAAAGCGGCTATGAAAATGCAAAAGAGCTTCTTGCTGGCTCCGATTATACCGCAGTCTTCTGCTTTAATGACCTTATGGCTGCCGGAGTTTATGATTATCTTTATGAAAATAAACTCGTACCGGGAAAAGACATTTCTGTAGCAGGCTATGATAACCGTACAATGTCTCAGTTCCTTAAACCAGCTTTAACCACCGTAGAAATTCCGCTTTATGACATTGGAAGAAAATCTGCTGAAGTACTTTTGAATCAGATTAATAATCCGGAAGATTTTGAAGCCCAGCAGTATTTTGTACAGTGTGGGATTATAGAAAGAGAGTCAGTAACTAAAAGGAGATAACCTCTATGAACGAACAGTTAATCGTAGATTACAAAAATTTCTTGAATAATGGTAAAACAGAACGCGAATGCGTTGAACAGATTATCAAGATGGCCGAAAAAAAAGGCTACAAAGACATTTCTAAATACAAAAAGCTTAAGCCTGGCGACAAGGTTTACATTCAGAAAATGAATAAATCAATTGCTCTTTTTGAAATCGGTTTTGAACCTATTGAAAAGGGTATGAACATTCTCTGTGCCCATATTGATTCCCCTCGCCTCGATGCAAAGCAGAAGCCTTTTTACGAAAAAGACTGCATTACTTACATGAACACTCATTACTACGGCGGAATCAAAAAGTACCAGTGGCTTACAATTCCTCTGGCAATTCACGGAGTTGTTGTTAAGAAGGACGGAACTGCAGTAAAAGTTGTAATCGGCGAAAATCAGGATGAACCGGTTTTCTGTATTTCTGATATTCTTCCTCACCTTGCTCAAGAGCAGATGAAGGATAAGGCTTCTGATTTTATTAAGGGCGAAGACTTAGACGTAATCATGGGTTCAGTTTCTCCTGTTAATACTGAAAATCTTTCAAAAGAAGAAAAGAAAGAAATGAAGGAAAAGAGCAAAAAAACTGTTCTCGCCCTTCTTAAAGAAATGTATGGAATAGAAGAAAAGGATTTTGAATCTGCAGAACTCGAAATTGTACCTGCAGGAAAATCCCGCGACATGGGTCTCGATCGCTCTATGATTCTCGGCTACGGCCAGGATGACCGCTCATGTGCTTACCCTTCTGTTGCTGCCATGCTCGAAACACACGCCGGCAAGCGCACAACCTGTTGTCTCTGCGTAGACAAGGAAGAAATCGGTAGCGTTGGTGCTACAGGTATGGCTTCTAATCTTTTTGAAAATATGACAGCAGAAATCATTGCACTTTCTGATGCTCAGTACAGCGACCTTACTCTTCGCCGCTGTCTCGCAAATTCTTATATGCTTTCAAGCGATGTAAATGCAGCTTACGATCCTATAAATGCAGGTCTTTACGACAAGGATAATTCCAGCCTTCTTGGCGGTGGAGTTACATTCCAGAAGTACACTGGCAGCCGTGGAAAGTCTGGTGCCAGCGATGCAAACCCAGAATTTATTGCAAAGGTTCGCGCCGCAATGTACGACTCAAATGTAAACTATCAGATGGCAGAGCTTGGAAAAGTAGACCAGGGTGGCGGCGGAACAATTGCCTACCACGCTGCAAAGTACGGAATGAACGTACTGGACGGTGGTGTTGCAGTTTTGAGCATGCACGCTCCTTGGGAAATCACCAGTAAAGAAGACATCAGCCAGATGTATGAATGTTGTAAAGCATTCCTTGGACTGAATTAGCATAAAAAAAATGGTGGCGAAAGCCACCATTTTTTTTATTTCTTGCTCATCAGGACTTCGTAGATTCTATCGAAGTCTTTTTTATTATCAAACCCAATAATGATTTGCCCCTTGTTGATGTCGCCCTTGAGGGAAACATCGCGGGTTCCAAAAATATTTCGCAGTTCCTGCTCAAAGGCAAGAACATCAGGATCTTTCTTTACAGCCTTCTTTTCTTCTTTTTTAGCAGCAGCACGTCCGCCACCGTTATAAGTATCTGCAAGAGCTTCTGCTTCACGAACTGAAAGACCGCTTCCTACAATCTTACCAAACATAACACGCATGTCGGCATCATTCTTTACCATAAGAAGAGCACGGGCATGACCAGAAGTAATCGTACCTGTAACAAGCGCCTGCTGAATATCACCCGGCAGCTTCAAAAGGCGGATTGCGTTTGCAACAGTAGCGCGGGCCTTGCCGACACGCTTAGCAACCTCTTCCTGATTAAGGTCGCCCATCTGAATAAGATTATAGTAGGCAGTTGCTTCTTCAATAGGATTAAGGTCAGCACGCTGAATGTTTTCAATAAGTGCCATTTCCAGCTTCTGCTGCTCGTCGAACTTGCGGAGCTGAACAGGAACCTTTGCAAGGCCTGCCATTTTTGCAGCACGGGTACGACGTTCACCGGCAATAATATAGAACTGACCATCACCGGCATCTTCAATAATGATTGGCTGAAGGATTCCGTTTGCCTTAATTGATTCGCAAAGTTCATCCAGCTGTTTCTGATTAAATTCAATACGAGGCTGTTTTGGGTTCGGCTTAAGAAGAGCCGGATCCAGCCACATAGAGCCGTCTTCCTTCATTTCGATGGCGGCAGGAATCTTTGTTCTTTTTAATGTTGTTGAATGCAGACCACCAGCAGAAGCTGTGGCAGCACCAGTTGAAACTGCAACTTCTTCCTGTGCGGCAGGATTCTCACCCAGGAGCGCACCAAGTCCTTTACCTAATGCATTCTTAGCCACGGCGAATCACCTCTTCTGCAAGCTTTGCGTAACTGCGTGCACCAACACACTCAGGGTCATATTTACAGATTGGAAGTCCGTGAGATGGGGCTTCTGAAAGTCTAACGTTACGAGGAATGATTGTATTGAAAACAACATCCTTAAAATATGATTTAACCTGCATTACAACGTCCTGTGCAAGGCGGGTACGTGAATCATACATAGTAAAGAAAATACCACCGATTTTAAGATCCGGATTGATTCCCTTCTGCACCTTCTGAACTGTCTGCAAAAGAAGAGTAATACCTTCAAGAGCAAAGTACTCACACTGCATAGGAACAAGAACTGAATCTGCGGCAGCAAGTCCGTTCAAGGTAAGAATGCCGAGGGAAGGAGGACAGTCTATAAGAATATAATCATAAACGGCTTTAAGTGGTTCAAGTGCGTTTTTGAGGTAGAATTCACGGTCTTCCTGGTCTGCAAGCTCAATTGCAACACCCGAAAGGTCAATAGAAGCGCTGATTGCATCGAGGTTTTCTACACTTGTTTTTTTGATTGCTTTGTCTGCATCTACCTGACCGGCAAGCAGCTCGTAAATGGTAGGCTTATCTTTTGAAACACCAACACCACTGGACATATTGCCCTGAGAGTCAAAATCTACAAGAAGAACTTTTTTTCCGGCAAGCGCGATATATGCGCCGATATTGATAGCAGAAGTGGTTTTACCAACACCACCCTTCTGATTAACAAAAACAATACACTTTCCCATAAAATAAAATGTATCATTTTTTATTAAAATAGTATACTGTTAATCATTATGATTTTAAGTGTGACTTTATCAAAACCGGTAAATAATATAGAAAACTCTCTCGGCAAGCCTTACATAAAGATTACAATTAAGGCCGTAAATACTGCTGACGGTGCGTCTTATCAGGCAGAAATGTTTACTAAGACTCAGGTTTTTCATCAGAAGTTTTCGGAAGCCGAACTGACGGATTTTCTGAAGAAAAACTCCGGAATTACTTTTAAGAATGTTGTTACACGAACTGATACAGAAGAAATTACTCTGCTTACAAATAAAAAGTAAAAGACTACTGAGCTGCATAAAAAACTGACCTCTCCGGTGGTTGAGTGCGAGCAAAGCGAGCGTATCGAAACCACCAGAGTTAAGAAACTTAAAGCAGGTGGTTTCGATACGACCTGCGGTCTACTCAACCACCGTAAGAACTACCTGCTTCCCGAAGGAAGACCTGTTCCTTTCCTCATACTGCTTGGAATTATGAATGATGAAGGCAAGGTTATTTCTTCCCGTTACGACAAGTTCCGCCAGATAAACCGCTTTCTGGAATTTATTGATGATATCCTGCCGGAATTTACAGACAAAACTGCTGCCGGCGAGCCCATCCGCATAGCAGATTTTGGCTGCGGTAAATCTTACCTCACCTTTGCCGTTCATTATTTTCTTACAGAAATCCGCCATATCAATTGTGAAATTGAAGGTCTGGATCTCAAGGAAGAAGTAATTACTTATTGTAATGACATGGCTGCAAAACTCGGTCTCAAGGGGCTTATCTTTCATACAGGAAATATTGCAGATTATTCAGGAGCCCACAGCCCTGACATAGTAATCACCCTGCACGCCTGCGACACCGCAACAGACTATGCCCTCAAATATGCTGTAGAAAGAAATGCCCGCGCAATCTTAAGCGTGCCTTGCTGCCAGCATCAGATAAACACCCAGCTGCAGTCTCGGGGCAAAGCAGGAGGCGCTACAGGCGAAGTTCCGGCAGAGTTTGAACCTCTTCTGAAATGGGGCATCATCCGTGAAAAGTTCAGCTCCCTTGTAACAGACGCCCTCCGAGGAGAATGGCTGGAAGAGCAAGGCTACAAGGTTCAGATGCTGGAATTTATTGATATGGAACACACACCAAAGAATATCTTGATTCGGGCAGTAAAGAAAAATGGTGGTTTCGATACGGCTTCGCCTACTCAACCACCAGCACTTATGACTTCTCTGGGTATAACCCCAGAACTCTTTAAATAGATTGCTTACAGCACGTACTTTTTAATAAACTCGCCTACTCCATCGTGGTTATTGTCGAAGTCTGTAACGTGATCTGCTATGCTTTTTATTGCTTCAAGTCCATTGCACATTGCAACACCGTGACCGGACATGCGGATAAGGCTTTCGTCGTTCATACTGTCGCCAAAACCCATAACTTTATCCATGCCAAAACCAAGTTCATTTGCAAGCCAGCTTACAGCTTCACCCTTACCACAGTCTGGAGGAAGAATCTCGAGGAAGTATGGCTTACTTGTAAAGATTACAGCGCGGTCGCCGAACTCTTGGCGAAGCACTCTCTGTAAATCCAGCAGCTGGGCAGGATCCCCGGGAACCAGCATTTTGGTAAAACCAGTTTTTAAGAATTCTTCATAGTTTTCTACAGCAGCGCCTTTAAGGCCGCACAAATCAACATCGAGCTTTGTCCACTGGGTTTCTTCGCGGTAATAAATTGTATCGGGAGTATAAACCTCGCTGCGTAATTCTCTGGACTCAGCAATCTCATTTGTCCTTATAAGAATTTCCGGATCTACCTTACGGCAGAAAATCTGCTGGCGTTTATGTAAATCAAAAATTGAACAGCCGTTAATGGCAATCAGAAAGCGGCCGGCTTCTTTTCCTGCAATTTCAAGGCGGCGTACAAAAGGTAAAATTGCATCCTCAGCACGGCCGGAACAAAGAACAACATAAATACCACGCTCAGCACATTCGCGAAGGGCAGCAACAGTTCCGTCTGTAATTTCTCTGTTATCGTTTAAAAGTGTATCATCCAGATCTAGAGCAATCAGTTTAATATCAAGCTTTTCCATGCCTGCGAGTATATCAGAAAAATATAGATTATAACAATATTTTTCTTTTTTTATCCTATTATGTATGGTATAATTAAAGAATACATAAAATTCTAAAAGTTAAAGTATATTAGTCATAGGGTGTTGGAGAAGGAGTTTATAAAATTATGACAGATACTAACTTAAATGGTTTGCATCTTAAGCCGGTTATTAATGTTGACAGTTCAAAATGCTGTAACTGCCATCGCTGTATTGCGGTATGTCCTGTAAAACTTTGTAACGATGGATCTGGAGATTTTGTTACACTTAACAATGATCTTTGTATTGGCTGCGGAGCCTGCCTTGATGCCTGTACACACGGAGCAAGAACAGGTATTGATGATACTGAAGAGTTTTTCAATGCTCTTAAAAGTGGCGTAGGTGTAATTGCAATTGTAGCCCCTGCTGCTGCCGTAAACTTTAAGGGAAAAGATCTGGAATTAAACGGCTGGCTTAAATCAATTGGTGTAAAAGCCATATTTGATGTTTCTTTTGGAGCCGAGCTTACAACAAAAACTTATGTTGAACAGATGAAAAAGGATAATCCTGAGCTTATGATTTCTCAGCCTTGTCCTGCCCTCATCAGCTATATCGAAACTTACAAACCAAATCTTATAAAATATCTTGCAAAGGGTGACAGTCCAATGGCTCATACTGTTGAGTTTATCCGCCATTATCATCCTGAATATGCTAAATTCAAGATTGCTGCAATTTCTCCTTGTTATGCAAAGCGCCGTGAGTTTGACGAAAATGGCCGAGGAGACTTTAACGTAACAATGAAATCTCTGGATAATTATTTCTTCAGAAATCAGATTGATCTTTCTAAGTATCCAAAAACTCCATACGATAATCCGCTTGCAGAAAGAGGAACCCTCTATTCTTCTCCAGGTGGACTTATGAGAACTGCAGAACGCTTTGTTCCAGGCATCCGCCGCGTTACCCGTAAAATCGAAGGTAACCCTGCAGTATTTGAGTATCTTGATCATCTTGATAAATCTATGGCTGATGGAGCAAAACCATTCTTTAAACTCGTAGACTGTCTTAACTGTGAAAAAGGCTGCAACCGTGGTGGTGGTACAACAAACTTTGACATGTCAATTGACGAACTCGAAAGCTTTGTAGAAAAACGCTACAAGGAACGCTGTGAAGAATGGAACACAATTGATGAAAGAAAGAGAAAAAAGGCCCTCAAAGCTTTGAATGCTACAATTGATGCCTACTGGCAGCCTGGTATTTATGAACGCAAATACACAGACAGAGGTTCTGTATATCAGACTTTACTTAAAGAACCTTCCGACGAACAGATAAATGAAATTCTTGCTCAGATGGGAAAGAGAGGAATTGAAGACATGTTCGACTGCGGTGCATGCGGTTACCATTCTTGTAAACAGATGGCTACTGCAATCTTTAATGGAAAGAACAAGCCTCAGAACTGTCACCACTATGTATTGAAGACTGTAAATGAAACTCATACAGAAGAGATGGATAAGAAAACACGCGAAATTACTCTTGAAAGTGTTGCCATGCTCGAAGAGACCCGCAGTAATGTTGCATCTCTTACTCATGTTACAACAAAGATGATTAAGAACGTTTCTGATTCTTCTGCCTCAATTGAAGAGATGCTTCAAAATATTTCTTCAATCAATAAGATTATTGATAACAACTTCAATATTGTAAACGAGCTTGAGGATGCAACAAACATTGGTTCTACAAACCTTAAGCAGGTTACAGTTCTTGTTGGTGAAATCGAAAAAGAATCTAAACAGCTGGTTGAAATGAGTAAGGTTATTGGTCAGATTTCAAGCCAGACCAACCTTCTTGCTATGAACGCCGCAATTGAGGCTGCCCATGCCGGTGACTTTGGTGCGGGATTCAGCGTTGTTGCGGACGAAATCAGAAAGCTTGCAGAAGACTCAGGCCGTCAGGCTAAGCAGATTGGTGAAGTTCTTAAAACCATCAAGCAGATGGTTGATAACGCATACTCTAAAGCCGGAACTGTACAGACTGAATTTGATTCTGTAGTTTCACTTGCTGGTCAGGTAAAGAACCAGGAGCTGCAGGTAAAGAATTCTATGGATGAACAGAATGCCGGAAACGCACTGCTTCTTTCCTGCGTTGCCGAAATGCGCGATGGAACTCATGCCGTAGAAGACGCTGCCCACGCCCTTCAGAGAGACACAGAAGAGATTATGGGTCGTATTTCTAAGATCGGGCAGTAAAATAACAAAGACAAAAAAAAAGCTCTCAAGGCACCCCTTGAGAGCTTTTTTTTATTATTCAGCCTTCTCCCAGGCATCAATAAACTCAATCATAAACTGTTGTACATCGCCGAACCATTTTTTCTGGAACTTACATGCCTCAATTCCTATGTAGCGGAAGTGCCAGCATTCCCAGCGGTATCCGGTAACATCTTCATAACCCTTTGGGAAACTTAAAGACCATCCGTATTTTGCGGCATTTTCGTAAACCCATTTACCGCCAGGAGTTTTATCAAAATCATCATCTACAGGTGCAAAGTCCAGAGCCATTCCAAGCTGATGCTGACTGGTACCAGGTCTGGCACTCTCCCGCTCTGCTTCTTCCAGACCGTCCACACTAACCCAGTAATCAAAAAGATTTTTCTGGTATTCATAAGAACGGTAAGTAGAACTGACTGTAAGTTTTACGCCGTCTTCCTTAGCTGCCTTTGCGAGCACGGCCAGAGCCTTGTAAGCTTCCGGACGCAGGCTAAGATTATTTTTATTGATTGCATAGGCATCATTCTTTTCCAGATGAATTAACCCTTTTGGCTCGTAATCCGAAGCGACTTTATGAGTTTTATCAATCAGATAAAAAGGGCTCAAATCATCAGCAGAAAAATCTGAACGAGTTTCCAAAACCCGCTTTAAGTCTGCAAGGAAGGCTTCCGGATCTCCGTTAGGAATTGCTTCCTTACAACGAGGGCTCATAGAAAGCAATACACGGTTTAACTTTTCAATTTCAGGATTAACAGTAACGGCAGTTTCTGCCTGCTTAACAGCTTCCTTTTTTTCTGCACTTTTTGATTTTGCACAGGCAGTAAAAGTTATAAGAAGGAGAGAGCTAAAAATTAAAAGTGATTTTTTTATTGATTTTTTCATATTATTATTCCTTTGGGTAAGCTTTTTCTTCAAACTCATTAACCGGCAGTGGCTTTGAAAAATAGAAGCCCTGAATCAGATCGCAATCCTGTTTTGCAAGAAAATCAACCTGTTCCCGGGTTTCTATTCCTTCGGCAACAATTTCCATTCCAAGTTTTTTTGCAAGAGAAATTGTCTGGCCAACTATTAAGTTCGAACGTTCTATATCATCTACACTACGGAAGAATTCAGCATCCAGCTTAATAATATCAAGCGGAAGTTCCTTCAGGGAATTTAAGGATGAATATCCCGCACCAAAGTCATCCATAGAAACTTTGAAACCAAAATCTTTTAACTTACGAACGGTAGTTAGTAAAACTTCCTTATCATCAAAGAAGGCAGATTCTGTAAGTTCCAGTTCGATATATTCATGAGGAACCTTGTACTTATCTACAATACTGCATATATGTTCTGCAAGGTTATCTTCTGCAAAATGAGCACGAGAAACATTAACTGAAATAGGAACAAGAGGTTTTCCCTGTAGTATCCAGCCGGCCTGAAGCTGGGCAACCTCTGTAAGCATATAATCGTCAAGCTGCAGAATAAAACCATTCTTTTCAAAAATCGGAATAAACTTTCCCGGAGAAACAAATCCAAGCACCGGATGAATCCATCTTACCAGAGCTTCAGCCGCAGAAAGCTTTTCACCCTTTGTTGAATATTTAGGCTGAAGGTAAACCTGGAATTCATGATTCTCAAGTCCCCTCTCCATATCATCTTCTATGCGGCGTTCCCAAACCTGCTCTTCTTTCATAGAATCATTAAACCAGACAATTTCATCCTGGATTTTTATTTCCTTAGGAATTGCAAGACCTGCACAAGTCAATATTAATGATATGTCATCAGCCCGGGACTTTGCTGGACACACACCTGCTGAGAATGTAAGATGCTGGCCTCCCCTTCTTTCACGTAAAATATTCATCATATTTTTTACACGAATATTCAGTGTTTCTTCATTCTGATAAATCATCAGAATTATAAAATCTGATTTTTCAACATGAGCAACAATTTCTTTTTTACTAAGAAGAGAAACAAGATCTGAGTTTAAATCTTCCAGAAGATTTTCCCCCTGCTTTAATCCGTAAGCCGTACAGTAGTTACGATATTTTTCCAGACGAAGCTGAACAACTGCATATCTGTTTCGACCACGGGCAATTGCTTTCCCTGCCTTCTGAACAAAATAATCTTTATTGTATCCGCCGGTAACAGTATCAGTAGTAACAAGTTTATTTACGCGCTTTCTCTCATGAACAAGCTTAATAACCTTTGAGATTTCATAGATACCTGAGAAAATCAGTACAGCAAAAATGAAAATAATAATTGTAGCCATAAGATTAAACTGGAAGGTATTCAGCTTGTAAACAGTCTTAAAGCAGACATTAATATCGGGTATATCAGTTTTATAAATTGATATTGTATGAAGACCCGCACTTTCTGTAGTGGCCCAGTCTATATATTCCTTATCTGTAATTAATCTTGGTACATCCGGAACTTTAAAAAGTTTTTTCGGATTATAGAGGAATACTCCAAGCCCAGAACCTTTCGCATGCTCAATTTCCTTAGTACTATCAAAGCTCTCTCCATCAAGAGAAAAATGCATTGTAGCAGAATCTTCAGGAGTAAACATAAGATTCAAAAAAGGTTCATCATAATCCGAATCAATAAAATGAACCATTCCTGTTTTTTCATAGAGTCTCTGAACATCTTCATCAATTCTAAGTTTATACTTTGGAATTACAGATTTTATTTCTTCATCTTTAACTATGATAATATCATTAATATTCAGATGATTTTCAGCATAAACAAGGAGCTTTTCTTCTATTTCATCCTGAGGAGAAGAGCTCCACTTTTGATTTACATATTCAACTGCAGTACGGCAGTCTTTTACCATATTCAGGGCAAGTGTATTTATGATTCCAAAAAGGGCAAGAAGGCTGATAAACAAGGTAAGAGAAAAAATTACAATTTCAGTTATAATCATTTCAACTATAGCGGGCCATACTGGCATTCGCTGAAGTCGTTTAATCCTTCTGTCCTTTTTTAAACTCATACAAGCGCTCCGTCCTGCAAAATAGTTTTTGAAGTACCGTCTCCGTAAATCAGGGTAATTGTTGGTTCACGAACAACACCATCCAGATGAATCAGACTTGGTGCATCGTTATCATAATTCTCACCGATTGCAAAATGGCAGGTATGGAAGGCCTTTTCATCTTCAAGCATATTTCCTGTTATTGTTGCAGCCGGATTCAAACCGATTCCAAGTTCACCGATATTTCTTGCATTCTTTTTATAGATTGCAGCCTGTCCCTGAGGAAGCTTACCTTCCTTTTCAAGAACGAATGGTCTGAGCTCGGCTTCCATAATTGTTTTAAGGAGTCTGCGGGCTTCAGCTCCACCAGTAATATCTTTTACGTAACCCTTTTCAACCTTACAAGTAATCGGAGTTTCGAGAATTGAATCTCCATCACTAAAGGTCATTGAACCGTCATATACGATTACACCTTCGCAGCCATCGCACTGCTGTTCAAGAACACTTCCATCAGCACCCTTTAACTGAGAGCCGCCAACAACAGGGCTTATAAAAACTTCTCCGGCTGGAATATTTCCTCCGGTTCCCGGCTTTGAAAAGTCGCCGTCATCGTTCATAAGGGAACGGCCATTTATAGGAATTAAAAGGTCTGTTCCAGCCGGTGCTGTTACACGAACACTAACTGCTCCCTTAAAAAGCTCTCCAAGCTTTACACAGCGATCCTGCAACTCTTTGTAATCAATTGCGGCAGTGCGGTTCATCATGTCTACAGTGATTCCAGGAGTCCAGACACCACGCATTTTCTTTTTGCCGTCCATAAGATAATCTGCAATATGGGTAAATTCCTGTCCATCATCTGTTTTGTAAGGATTTGCAGTTGCCTCAGGATCCTTACCAAGCTTGATATTTGAAATTGAAAAATATACATCAGGTTCTGTCTTGAAGGCAGCAATAACTTCCGGATTCGCATTATCAAAACTTGTCTTGTCCGGCTGGAACATAAGAGTAGTAGCAGCACCCACTTCACAGCTTGCAGAATATAAATCCTGGGCAATTTCTGCTGTTGCCGGATTTGCGATAATAAGAACTCTCTCGTTTTTCTTTAATTTTACAACATCCTGAATAACAACCTGAGCAGGTGTAAGGGATTTGTTTTTATTTATCAGACTCATGTTTATCTCCTTATTACAACCAGATTTCGTTCTGAGTCTTCAAGCCCCGGAACCTTGAGAGTCTGTATCTCATAATCTGGTACAAGCATGCTGATTGCACTCATCTCTTCTTTGATATTTTCTTCTTTTGCTTTATAGGCACAAAGGAAGCCCCCGGCCTTTACTATACGCAAAAGAGTTTTTGTCATTTTTTTATCCAGAGGGCGGAAGGCTCTGAAGGTTATAAGATTATAAGCTTCTGCCTCTACCCTTTCTGCTTCACTGTTCACAACCGTAACATTTTTTAAGCCTAGAATTGCAGCGCAGTTTTCAAGAAAAGAGCAGCGCTTTTCCATGCGTTCTACCAGCTCAATACGAAGATCTGCAAAATCCGGGCACAAAGAAAAAGCTGCGGCAAGAGGGATTCCCGGTAAGCCGCCACCGCTGCCAATATCGGCAAGGACCAGAGCTTCAGAAGGAGCCTCATTTTTCATATCGTGCAAAAGCTTTGCAAGTTTTGGCCAGGCGGCAAGGGAGTCTAAAATATGACGAACAACAAGCTCGTCACGGTCGCTTGTATTTGTAAGATTATAGGCAGAATTAAAAAGAATGATTTCTTTTATGTAGGCTTCCATTTTCTGCGCAAGTGCAGGGCAAGCTTTTTCTGGTATTCCACATTTTTTTAAACCGTCAATTAAATCAACCATATTCTATTTACTATCGATATCAAGAAGTAAGTCTGCATTAACAGAATCACTTGAAAAATGCATTACAACAAGATTACCTGTTTTTTCTGCTGTAAGATTTTTTACATTTGCCAGTCTGTAGACAAAAGAATTTTCATTCTTGAAATCCTGAACAATACTTGGCTGAACCTTATAAGTAAGAGAGGAACCATTTGAGCTGACAGTCTTAAAAAGCATATAGAAGGTTTCTGTTCTCAGCTGCTGATTTACAAAGTATCTTCTGTCACCGGTAAGAAGGAAACTTCCGTCAGCTTCTGTTTCACTGAAAAAGACCTTTGTAAGGGAATCCGAAATATTGTAGCCGTTAATCTTGAATCTGAGGATTGAAGGTTCACGCTGCTTAAAATTTTCTGAATCGGCTTTTACTGCATTAAGTTCGTTCTTTTCTTTTGGGCTGGCAGACTGCTGCTGCTTCTTAAGTTCATTAAGGCTGTTCAAAACTTCCTGTAAAAGAACATTTGTAGAAGTAGAAGTTGTATAATTTGAAAGTCCGTTTGCAACCCCTGCCCCTGTTCCACTAAGTGAAGAAATATTTGTAAAAAGTCCCGAGTCATAAAGAGAAGAGATATCTGAGGCTGTAAGTGTATTCCCTTTTGTAAGGGCAGCATTGATAACACTTTCAGGAGTTATTGCTTCTGTAAGCACACTTTCATTTTTTTCTTTTGAATTATCAGAAGAATTTGTTTTATTCTGATTACCCGGACGCACAGGGAAGCTTGGTGTATAAAAGCCGCCGCCAATAGTTGGCATGGAAGGCATTTCCGGCATCTCTGGCATCTGGCTTGTAGTGGAAGCAGACTGTGCATAAAGGCCGCTGCAAAGAAGCAGGCTTACAAGACCTGCCGCTGCAAGGCTCTTTATTTTTTTTGATTTACAAACTTGCAAGGCTTTCCTCCACATATTCAAGACGTTGTGTAAGCTGGGCAATTGTTTTTTCAAGGCGAGACTTTTCACGTTCAAGCTTTGTTTTAGGATCATTTCCGCTGGCCTGAGCTGATTTCTGCTTCATCATTTCGCGAACAGAAGAAGGGCTCTTTCCGCCTGCAAGGAATTCCTGTTCCAGTTCTGCACGGTCGTCCTTCTTTTTTACACTGGCAACAACCTTCATATTTTCAAAACCGATTGCAGGATTTACTTCAATAGCACCAACCTTGCGGATATCCTTTGCAGCATTGCGAGGCAGACAGAGAACGCGGTCTACATAATCTTCATAGCGGATATCTGCCTCCTGACAAAGATCAAAGGCACGGGCAAGTTTTTTGCCGAATTCCTGCATAAGTTGACCGTTTTTAGCAAGATAATTTTCCTTAATATCCTGAGTAAGTGCCTTAAGTTCTTCGTTGTTTTCCCAGCCGATTGAGTAATAACCTTTTTCTTCGGCGATTTTAAGAAGATCCCCAAACTTTGCCCAGAATTCCTGGGTGTGAACCTTGCAGGCCTTACCGTAGCTAGGGTCATTTTCCTGCTTTTCTATAGTACAAAGATGATGTGTATATTCGTGAATTGCTGTATAAACCAGCATGTTATCAGTTTTTAAGTTCAGATTATGGATGTAAATTTCGTGTGTATCCGGCTGATAAAATCCGTTTACTCTTTTGCTTTCTTTACCTGTCTGGATTACTGTAAAATCGATTTCACAAGGGCATATGTCCAGCAGAATTTCTTTAATTCTTTCGTTATTCAATTCAAAAACCTCTCCCCCATTTTAACCGTATTTGAAGTATTGGGGAAGAGATTTTTTACAAATTTCATATCTCACAGAGTTCACAGAGAATACTGAGCAAACTCTGTCAGAACTTTTAGAACTTATAAGAAGCGTTAAGGCTTACAAAGCTGTTCTTTTCCCAGCTCTTAAATTCGCTGTTTTCACCTCCACACCAGATATACATTCCGCTTGCTGTAAGCGTAAGATTCTGATCCGGCTTAAATGCAAGCTTTGGCATTACAACCAGGTCCTTGTTTTCAATTCCGTACATTACAGTTACTTCAGGAGCAAGCTTATCGTTAAGGAATGAAGTTGTGATATTACATACAACCTTATTGTTTGTGTAGCCGTTTAGACCATAATCAACATCAAGTGTGTTTTTATCACATTCATCCCCGTGGAAAACGTAGGAACCGATTTCCTGAACGTTGAGGTTTGCATTCCAGAAAGGAAGGTCGATGTCAAAGCCTCCAAGCCAGGCAATAGAATTATTGTGTACCCATGGATTAGTTCCGTCAAAGTCGTCAGTAAGGTTGTAAGCAAACTCACCGCGTACATTAAAGTGCCAGATAACGGATGAAGCTTCAAGACCGAATGTCTGCTTTTTGTCGTAAGCAAGGAATTTTTCATCCTCAGAAACCTGACCATTTGCAAGATAGCTTGTAAGGAAGCTGTCGATCTTTGATGCATTTACAGAAGGCTGCTTATACCAGCCATTGTAGTAGCTGAGCCCCATATCAACCTGACCAAGTGTCCAGGTAGCGCGGGCACCAAACTGACCATACTTAAGATTCCAGAGATCAGGATAGATTACATCTGGATTTGCAGAAAGGTTATTTGCATTGGCAAGGCAGAAAGTGTAAGCAGTATTTGCTGCTGTGAGATTTTCCGTCAGGTAGTTTGAATATCTTTCTGAAAGAATAGCCGCTGCAGCACTTTGCTGATTGGCTGCCTGACTTGGATCAAGCCCATGTGCTGAACAATATGCAATAATATCTGCGGCTGTATAATTAGAAATCTTTCCATCAGCGATTGCCTGAGTTATAATTGCAGTCAGATGACTTGTATCACCCATAGTCTTCAAAGCATCAGCAGTAGCCGCCTCAAGTCTTGCATTCTCCAGGTCATTTATTGCAGCAGCAAGTTTTAATTCTGCATTTGATGTTACGTTTCCTGTAAGTTCAGAAACCTGTTTTGGTGTCCAGCGTCCCTCTCTTGCAAAGCGGTCTACAGGAAGGAGAGGAGTATAAACTCCTTCAAGATTCATATTTGCAAAAGGCAGACTGTAAACTGCACGAACCATTGGAGTGCTTATACGGCGGTCAAGATAATCCGGGATAATAAAATCTGAATAATCATCTGCATTGAAATTGTCGAGAACATGAAGCTTATCACCCTTTCCCCATACAATCTTCATTTTACCGGCTTCCAGAGTAAGGTTACCAAAGTAACCGCGAAGCACAGCCTCATCAATTACATCCTCAGGATGATTTTTGATTGTATTTTCATCAATCTTAAGACTGATTTCTGCATCTGATTTATTTCCATTATATTTCAGATTCAGTTTTGCAGAAGGAGCAAGGTCAAGTTCAACTGCTTCTGCCTTTGCTTCATCAATATCAACATAAGCACGGATTTCTGTTTCAGCATCAGCACCTACTTCAAGTTTTGAAGAAGAGCCTTCTGCAGACTCGTCCTCTCCAAAAGAACCAAAGCTGTCAAAGTCATCGGCCCAGGCGCCGGTTATGCCCATTACAAGGGCAGATGTCATAAGAATATATTTGTTTAATTTCATAATTACCTCGAAATTAAGTCATGCTGAACTTGTTTCAGCATCTCCGTTGAAGAGATTCCGAAACAAGTTCGGAATGACAGTTTTTATTTACCTGTTGTCAAAAAGTTCTGTGTGAAGTAGCGGGCTGGGATTTCCTGATCAAGAGCTACTACCTTTGCAATCTTAAGAGTTGTGCTGTGGCCGGTCTGAACGTTTGTCAGTTTGTTTTCCATTGGCATGTCGTAGCCGCTGATTTTCTGAATGTCCAGAACTTCAAGAACTTTTACAAGCTTGTCGTTTTTGTCATACATTTCTGTGTGGATTGGATACATAGTTTCCTTATCAACCCAAACCATGCGGTAGTTGTACTGAGTTCCTTTTTTGTCGATAGGAATCTCTTTGATTTTGTAGCAGTCGTATTCCTTGCCGCTTTCAACCTTCATTTTTTCTTCACCAATATACTGGTGCTCATCTTCAGAAACATCACGAGTTGTAAGGTCATCATAAGTTGCATCAGAACCCATGAAAGCCTTAGAACCTTCACTTGAGTTTACACGGCGAACAGATTTGAGGGCCGGCAGATAAATGTGCTTTTCATCAGGACCATTGTCATCGGTAATCTGAAGGAAGCGTGTTCCCTTGTTTGTACCAGTCTTAAAATCCATTACGATGTAAGTCTTGCTGCCATCTTCTTTACCGTACTCGCGGAAGCCGTTCGAATCCTGAGTTCCCTTTTTGTCAGTAAGAATCATGTAAACATCAGTTACTGAGTAAGCAGGCTTTTTGAAGTCTGCAACCTTGTTCATAATTTCGTTTCCCTTTTCATCAGCGAAAGCGAGATTTCCGACTACTGCAAGTACAGCAGCCATTGTTGTTAATTTAAGTGTTCTTTTCATATTTCTATCTCCTATATATTTCAGCAAGGAGGGGGAGGCCTCCCCCTCGCTCGCACTTTGTTGCTCGCTACCCTCTCTCCTAAGGGGCTAGCCCCTTAAAAACCCTATTTATTTTTCTTACTAATAAACTTTGGTGCGTACATATTCAGGAAGCCTGGAATAACTGTCATTGCGAGGAAGCTTGAAGTAAACATTACGATAGCAACCAGGATTCCGATGTAGCGCAATACTACGAACTTTGAGAAACACAAAACCAGGAAGCCAAAGCCTACTGCGATTGCGTTTGTTACAATACCATGACCAGACTTGCGGAAGGTCATACGTGTAACTATTTCAAGATCATCACTCTTGGCACGCTCTTCCTTGTAAGTTGTAAGGAAGTGGATTGTGTAGTCGATACCAACACCAACTGCAACAGATGCAATGATACTTGTAACCAGGTCCAGATTAATTCCGGCAAAGCCCATAACCATGTAGTTGAGGATGATTGCAAGGGCAAGAGGAACAGCACCAAGCAAACCTGCCCAGCCGCTCTTGAATGCAAGGGCGATGATGATAAATACACAAAGGAGTGAAATTACAAGGCTTGTAAGCTGGCTTGATACAATCATCTTTGTCATTGTGTATTCCATTTCTGCAGTACCAGTTGCTTCAAGTGTGTAGCCTTCTGGGAAGTGAGTTTCTGCATACTTCTGAGCTGCTGCAATAATGTCACCAGTTGTCTGTGTTGAATGGTTTCTAAGCTGTACTGTAATTCTCATAATCTGAGGATTCATGTCATCATCAACAAAGCGGTCAAGAGAACCAGAGAGCAAGGTCAGATAACCCTGAACAACACCGGCAAGTTCTTCTCTGCTTGCAACAGGATACTTTGCTGCATCATAAGGAATCTCATAGTAAGCAGTACCGTTATAGTTCACAGATTTCTGAAGCTCATTTACGATATCTTCTACACTTGCAGTCTTTCCACCGGCAGCAACGTAAGCCTTATTAATCATGCCGATTACATCTTCAACAGTTACCTCTTTCTGGAGGGCTGCAGCATAAGCTGTATTCGGATCATCCCAGTTTGAAGCATCGAATGTAGTTGTTTCTGTTTCAGCAAAGGTGTCACTGCCAAAAGTGTCATCTGCAAATGTATCGTCGCCAAAAGAATCATCACCAAAGCTGTCACTGCCGAAATCATCAAAGGCGCCAAAGTCGTCAAATCCATCAAAGCCATCCGGATTAGCTGTATTTGCTTCAATCATTGCAGCTGCATCTCCAACTCCTGCCCCGGCATCAGTTGCAGGCACATGCCATACCTGATTGATTCGTTTAATAAACTCTGTGAAAGAAACAACCTTACCGATATCAGGATATTCTTCTTCAAGATATTCCTGCATGTCATCAACAGCTTTAAGGATTTCTGGATTTGTAAGAGAACCTTTTTCCGGCCCCTTTACATTCAGGTAGAGGCTGTTAGTTCCGGCAAACTGCTTATCGATATAGTTGATATCCTGTCTCATATCGCAGCTCTCAGGGAAGTAATTTACAAGGGCTGTATCAATGTGGAGCATACGAAGTCCAAGAACAGAAAGTCCAACCATCACGATAATTGAGAGATAAAGACGAGGCTTTGAACCACAGAAGAAATGATAAATCTGATAGAGTGTATCCCCCTGCGCTTCATCTGCTGACTTACCACCGCGGAGTCTTCTTGCATGCTCAAGCTTTGCGGCAAGCTTTTCGCTGAGGTTACTCTTCTTATTGCGGCTTGCCTGAACCTTTGCAGGATCCTTAAGCAAAAGAATTGCAGGAATAAAGGTGATTGCAAGCAGCAGTGAAATTGTTACACCAACAGCTGTGAAAACTGCAAAACTGTGAAGAGGTGCAATAGGACTTGAAATCAAAGAAATGAATCCGATTACAGTTGTAATACCAGCAAGCAGAACAGCTCCCATAACTTCATGAAGTCCGTTGAAAACAGCCTCTGTATATTTTTCTTTTGTAAGCTGGCCCTCTGTCATATCAAGGGCAACATAATAATGGGTCAGAACGTGAATACCGTAAGCAGAACCAACTGCAATCAGGGCAACAGGAATTACACTTGAAACCAGAGTAAAGGTTACTCTGAACAAAGCCATAAGTCCCATTGTCCAGGTAGTTGCCATAACTACAGTAATCAAAGGAAGCAGAGTTCCATCCATTGTCTTAAAGCTGAAGTAGAGTGAAAGAAGTACAACAAGAATTACCAGAGGAATAAGACGGGTAAGATCTGCAAGCATGAAGACACGTGAGTTCTGCATAACTACAGGGTTACCGTAAATCTTTACATCCAGGTTATGACCGGCAGTCTCTTCATTTACAATTGCTGTGATTGCATTAAGAACATCCTCCTCCTCTTCTGCCTCGGAACGAACTTTCTTTGTTCCAAGATTAGCCGCTCTTTCAACTTCCACTTCTCTGCTGTAAGGAGCAAGTGTAACCTGAAGCTGGGTACCAGTCATATCGTCGTTTACGATAACACGGTTGTACATTGCTTCCCATTCATTCAGGCGGCCTTCAAGCTGAGCAATGTCAGCCTCTGAACCAGTGTAAGAATCCGGAATAAGCTGGCTGGCAGAAATTGCTCCATCAGATTCACAGACATAATCAATATGAGTTAATGAATCAACATCAGAAACCCCTTCAGTCTCGAGTGCGCGGTCTGTAATACGGCGCACTACATCAATATATTCTGGAGTAAGAATTGAACCGTTGCGGGCTTCCATACTTACTCCGATAACCATCATGCTTCCAAACTGCTCTTCTGTTTCTGAGAGGCGGGTGTAAGAAGCATCTTTTTGAGGGAGGAACTGGCGGATTGAATTATCAATCTGCAGATCCTTGATAAAGAATCCAAGAATACCAGTGATAATCACGCAGAGGATAATTATCAGCTGAGGTTTCTTGAAAACAGCTCTTGAAGCTTTCATATAAAATCTCCTGTTACTATTAATTTGCTGTTTTATCTGTTTATTAGTTTAATTTCTTAAACGTTTAAGCATTACAAAATAGAATATAATAACAGGACATTTTAAAGTCAATAAATTTTCGAATAAATGTTTAAGTTTTTAATCTTTTAATCATATTGACAAGTGGATTTTTTAGACTTATTATTAACTATATTGTCAGATTGTGAAAAAATCACAAATGACACGACTGAGGTTCAAATGATAGATAAAGCCGAAATCAAAAAGACGCTGAAGACATTTAACTCTTGTGTTCCGTTTTTTATTGCTATGAGCGATGAATACCGCCAGCAGCTGATAATGGACATTGCAGAGGCAGGTAAAGAAGGTATAAATGTTTCTAATCTTTCTGCAAAATCAAAGCTTTCGCGCCCTGCTATATCTCATCATCTCAAGGTTCTTAAAGACGCCGGACTCATAAAGCCGCTTAAGATAGGAACTCAGATTTTTTATCAACTCAACCTTTCTGAGAATTTTAAGACTATTTCTGAACTGATTAATTCTATGGGACACATTCTGTCTAAAATCAATGAGATTGATAATTAAATGTCATTCCCGAGGCAGACACTAAATAATTCCACACTGGGAAAGGATGATTGCCCCGGCAACCGTTGCGGCAGTTTCTGTTCTCATAATACGCTCCCCCATGCCACAGCGGATATAGCCCTTTGATTCAAGAAGACGGCGCTCTCTGTCTGTCCAGCCGCGTTCACTTCCTATTGCCCCGACAACTCTACCGTCTGCACCATCTGCTTTTACGGCGTCTGCCAGGCGGGAAGTTGGATTTATGTTGTCCAGGGCAAGGCGACAGAGCCCTTCTCCACTGGCAGCAGCATTTTCCTCTATTGCTTCAAGGCATTCATCAAGAGTTTTATAAAGAAATAATTCAGGTACATGAGTAGATCCGGCCTGAACAGTACCGTCTAAAAGCATTTTATAAGCCGCGCCCTTTTCTACCAGGGTAGACTGCATATAAGACTTTTCACCAAGATCAGTACCGGTAAGATATACCCTTCCTGTTCCAAGGGCTGCAATATCACGAAGAAGTCTTTTAAGCTGAATCGGGCGTGGAAATCCTATTATCATATCAAGCTTTGTAAGAGGCTTTCCGTCACCACCGGCAGTAAAATCAAAAGAAATAGCATCGTCACCAATTTCACGAATTGTGGCAGTACCGCTCTGGCCGTCAATTATACCGGCAGTAAAGGTGTCACCGGTCTTTTTATGAAGCACCTTGATTATATGCTGGGCACGTTCATCGCGCAGGGGCAGTGGCTTTGAGATTTCATCATTTGAAAATAAACAGATATTCATTAGTATCCATGTCATGCTGAACTTGTTTCAGCATCTTTATAAAAATAGATCCCGAATCAAGTTCGGGATGACGACTAGGAGAACATATTAATTCGTTTCAGAATCTTAACAAGCTCGTCCTTTTCAATTAAATCTACAGGGCGGCCGTCTATGTATTTGTGGGCGCTGTCCGAGAAGCCGCCAATAGAAATACAAACACCATTATCGCATTTAGTATCACGAAGCTTACTGTGGAAGTCACGGATATTAATATCACCAATAACATTCTGAGTTCTGTAGAAACGGAACATCTGTTTTGCTTCCCATCTGGAAGTTTCCACCTCACAGACAATTTCTACACTTTCAGAAGCAACCTGAACATCTTCAACCTTAACAAAGGCATCTTTATAATAAGTTGAAATAAACTTACGGCAGAGAGCAACAAAGTCACTTGTTCCAGACATAAGATAGGTCTGAAGATTTTTATTCTGATTAAGCTCGGCATAACGGGCGACAAGAGCATCAACATCCTTGTAACCCTGCTTTGCAGCCTGAATCTGGCGAAGGTAGATAAGCGCCTTTGAAATATCGTTCATAGCGATGCAGGTGTTGGCAAGGCGGTATTTTATCTGAAGCATAATCTGATCCGGCACAGAAGGAAGTCTCATTGAAATTTCGTAGTCTTTAATGGCAGCAGCATAATCTTTTACACGCTCGTGCATTTTTCCGGCTTCAAGACAAGCTTGTGGTCCAAAATCCGGATCCGGGCGCAGATGCATAAAAACCTTAAGAGCCTTATCACCCATACCGCATTCTGTCATTGCAATTGCCATATCAAAAAGCACTTCTTTATTTCCAGGATTTTCATCCAGAACTCTCTTGAGAAATGGAAGACTGTCCCTATACTTCTGAGCCTTAAAAAGAGCAGTTCCCAGAAGCATATTGATTTCATTGTTTTCCGGCTGCAAAACCTTACATTTCTTAAAACAGTAGACCGCCTTTTCAAAGGAGTTAGTTTTCATAAGGGTTTTACCAAGGAAATAATTACAGTCAAAATTATTAGGATCTTTTTTTATACAAAGCATAAGAGCACTTACTGCATCTTCAGTTTTATCAAGAGAAGATGCAGCAGCACCCATACGAAGAGTAGTTTTTATCATATCAATCTCAGGATGAGCTGTTGAAATATCATAGAGAGTTTTATAAACACTCCACACTCTTTCCCAGTTTTTCTCGCTGTAATAAATATCTCCAATTGTTTCAAGAGAAGGAACATTGTGCGGGTCATGCGCAAGTTTTTTTTCTGCTTCCTTAAGAATTGCAGATTTACCCTTCTTTTGAATCTTTACAGAAACATCTTTTTTTTCTTCCTTTCGCTTAATGCTTTTAATACCCACAATCAGCGAAACAAGAAGGAGCGCTACAATTACAGCTATTAAGATTGAAATAATCATTAACTCTTTCCTTTATTTTTATTTGCCAGTTTTTTCCTTCACAAGCTGCGCAAGTCTTTCCATAGCAATCTTGATTTTATTGATGTCAGTAGCATAACAGCAGCGGATAAAGCCTTCACCGCCGTCTCCAAAACAAGTGCCTGGTACAACAGCTACATTATACTTTGAAATTGCCTCTGTCGCAAATTCTTCACTTGTCATGCCTGTAGGGCGGATATCCGGGAACATGTAAAAAGCTCCCTCCGGCTCAACGCAAGGAAGGCCCATATCAATAAAAGCCTTATGCATGATATTGCGGCGCTGCTGATAGCTCACGCGCATTTTTTCAACTTCATCCCAACCGTGGCGGAGACCTTCTGCAGCCGCATACTGACTGAAAATAGGAGGACAAATCGAGCTATAGGCATGCAGCTTACAGCACTGTACAAGCAGGTCATGAGGAGCCGCAATATAACCGATACGCCAGCCAGTCATAGCAAAAGACTTTGAAAATCCGTTGAAAATAATTGCGTAGTCCTTCATTCCAGGGAACTCACCGACAGAAACATGTTTGCGGTTATCGTAAAGCAATTCACAGTAAATCTCGTCGCTCAAACACCAGATCTGATGCTTCTTTACAACCTCAGCAATTTTTGCAAGCTCATCAGCAGGAATAATACGGCCGGTCGGGTTACTAGGAGAACAGAACATAACAGCCTTAGTTTTGTCTGTGCAGGCCGCTTCAATCTGTTCTGCAGTAGGATAAAAGCCGTTCACACTTGTGTCCAGGTGAATAACCTTAGCGTCACAAAGTGCAGCAAGCGGCTGATAAGAAACGTAACAAGGCTCGCAGACAATAATCTCGTCGCCCGGGTTCAAAATAGAACGGAGCACAAGGTCCAGGCCCTCGCTGGCACCGATTGTCGGCAGAATCTCAGTTTTAGGATCGTAGTAAAGCTTGTAGCGTTCCAGATATTTTGCAATTTCCTCACGCAACTCAATCAAGCCCCAGTTAGAAGTATAAGAAGTGTGGCCCTTTTCCAGATGGTAAAAAGCCTCTTCCCTCATAATCCAGGGAGTCGGAAAGTCAGGCTCGCCGACACCCAGGGAAATAATATCATCATGTCCAATACAAAGCTCAAAAAACTTACGGATTCCAGAAGGCGGAATCTCCATCATCTTTGAGCTGAATTTATCTTCTCGTGTATTCATTAAAAATTCCTTTTTATGTGGGGGAAGACTCCCCCTCGCTTCAGCCCGCAAGCGGTCTTACGCTACCCCCTCTCCTAGGGTTGCACCCTAAAACCCGCTTACGACTGTACGCTCTCTCTTCGGTCTCTCTCATCCTCAACATAAACAATGTCATTTTCTTTATAAGTCTTCAAAACAAAGTTTGTCTTAGTTGAGCGAACACCTTCGAGAGTAGAAAGCTTTTCGCTTACAAAAAGGGCAACATCTTTCAAGTTGTCACCTTCAATCAAAACCTTAAGGTCATAACCGCCGCTCATGAGATAAAGCGACTTAACCTGTGGAAAGCGGTAAATTCTGTCCGCAATTGCATCAAAGCCATGCTCGCGCTGCGGCTGAACCTGAATCTGAATTTCCGCGACAACCTTATCCTTCGCGACTCTGTCTTTTTCCGGGTTCACAATGGCCGCGTACTTGAGAATAACTCCGTCGTCTTCAAGCTTCTTAATAATCTGCTTAACCTCGTCCGTAGTTTTCTTTGTCATAGCAGCAATGTCTTCTACTGAAAGACGTGCATTCTGACGCAGCAAATCAAGTATCTCGTCCATAAAGGAACCCCCAAAAGTTTAAAAAATGAATATAATATTTTACTATAGAAAGTACTTTAATTCAACAATGATATTTTTCGTCAAAAGTGCATTTTTTTTCTTGCATTATCCCAAATGTATGCTAATATAAAGTTGTAGCAAGGAACGAGATGAGGACGTACACCGCTGCTTGATGGGAGGCAATATGCAATTTCCGACAAAGAGAGATAACCTGGTCGAGGTTATATAATACGTAGACATTTTGAAGCGCCAGCGGCTTACTGCTGGAACATTTATAGTGCCAGTCCTTAGTTGACTGAGAGCACATTACAGGCCGGCTGATACGCCGGCTTTTGTTTTTTAAAATAAAATGCTACAATTAAGGCTATGAAAAGAATAGCATTTATATTACTCACACTTATCTGTACAGGCGCTTTATATTCACAGTCATTTTACAAATCTCTTGAACCTGGCAGAAACCAGATGGCCGTTTACGTCGGCTCTTATGACTGGGGTCCTTGCGTAAATAAAATAGTAATTCATACCGCAGCAAAGCATACACAAGAGTCTCTCGACCCTTCTGATTTTGAAGTAGAACGTGTTCTTTACCAGAAAAGTTCAGGAATCAAAAAATCTGGTGGAGAATTAACCATTACAGACGTTTTCTGTTCAGACTCAAAAGGAAATAAAGTAAACAAGGCAAGTAACTACATCACAATTCTTACAGATGTATATCCAACTGCTGAAAATTCAAGTCCTTTCCCGGGCTACATTTCCAGCGGAGTTTTTGAGAATTTCTACAGCTATTGTGTTGAAAACGATGAACTGGACCTTAAAATCACAAAGGTACAGGGCTTTGTAAACGAAGGAGCCGCAAAATTTTCAAAATCTTCCTATACATATAAATCAGCAACAGAAACAAAGGAATATACCGTTCCATTAGACTACATGTTCTACATGCCGGATAACGCTTCTGTTAAAAACAAGATCCCTCTTATTTTGTGGTTCCACACCATTGGAGAAAGCGGATCTAATCCTTATCTGGTTTTGTTTGGAACAAAGGCAACAGCCCTTGCAGATGAAAAAATCCAGGGCTACTTTGAAAACGGAGTTGCCATTCTGGCTCCTCAGTGCCCAACCGGCTGGCTTGAAACTACAGACGAAAATGAAATGGGAATCCGCTACTGGGCTCCTGTAGACATTGACGGTTCTGTAAAGAAAATTACAGATCCAATTAAAAAAGTTTTTGGTGCCTTTACAGGAATCAAAGAAACAGAAAAAGAAAAGGAAACAGAACCTTTTGCAGCAACATCTTTTTATACAGAACCAGTAACTGAGCTTCTTTATAACTTCCTGGAAAGTCATCCGGAAATTGACCGCAACAGAATTTATGTTGGCGGCTGGTCTGCCGGCGGTTATATGACAATGAACATGATGATTCAGCATCCGGAAATCTTTGCTGCAGCCTTCCCTACCTGCGAATACTATCTGGACAGCAAGATTACAGATGCACAGATTAAATCACTCGCAAAAAAGCCTCTCTGGTTCACTTATGCAGAAAATGACCAGACAGTAAAGCCAAAATCAAACTGTATTCCTACTATAGAAAGACTCGAAAAAGCAGGTGCAAAAAACCTTCACGTTTCAGTCTTCCCGAATGTAGTTGATACTACAGGTACATATTTATTAAACCGCGAAGCAGATGAAGATGACGATGATTACGGCCTTCCTTATGAATACGAAGGTCACCTCAGCTGGATTTACGTATTGAACGACCAGTGCCTCGATGAAGACACTAATGAATCTCTCTTCAAGTGGCTCAGCCGTCAGCGGTTGAAATAATTTTAACCGAGTTGTATTCTTACATAGCATAATTTTATAGATAAAGAGGATATATATGAATTTCGTTGAAGATTTGTTGAAAAAAGCTAAGGCTGCCAACAAAACTATCGTTCTTTGCGAAGGCGAAGACAAGCGCGTTGTAGAAGCAGCTTCTAAAATCGTAAAAGATGGAATCGCAAAAATCATTTTGATTGGAAGCGACGAAGACATTAAAGCAAGCGGAAGCAATGCAGATCTTTCAGGAGTTACAATTGTTGACCCTGCAAAAGATGCAAATGCTGACAAGTACGCTGAACTTCTTTTTAAGGCTCGCGAAGGAAAAATCAACAAGAAGACTGGCGCTCCAGAATATGCTGATGTTGCTGCTGCAAAGGCTGCAATTCTTAAGGATCACACAATGTACGGTGCCCTTATTCTTAAAGCAGGAGATGCAGACGGATTCGTTTCTGGTGCCTGCCACTCAACAGCAAATACTCTCCGCCCTGGTCTTCAGGTTATAAAGACAGCTCCTGGCTTCAAGACAGTTTCAAGCTGCTTCATCATGGTAGCTCCAGAAAGCGGAAACAAGTACGTTCCAGAAGGAGTTGCAGTATTCGGTGACTGCGCTATCAACATTGAACCTACTGCAGAAGAGCTTGCAGATATCGCTGTAGCTTCTGCTGACACAGCAAAGAAGATTGCTGGTATTGAACCACGTGTAGCAATGCTTTCATTCTCTACAAAGGGTTCTGGAAACGATGCTAAGTTCTACGACACAGTAACAAAGGTACAGAAGGCTACAGAACTTGCTAAGGCAGCAGCCCCAGACCTCGCATTGGACGGAGAATTCCAGTTCGACGCAGCAGTTGCTCCAGAAGTTGGAGAACTCAAGGCTCCAGGAAGCAAGGTTGCAGGTCACGCAAATACATTCATCTTCCCTAACATCAACGCTGGTAACATCGGTTACAAGATTTGTCAGCGCATGGGTGGCTGGATGGCTATTGGTCCTGTTTGCCAGGGCTTTGCAAAGCCTCTCAACGACCTCAGCCGCGGCTGTAACGTAGATGACATCGTTGCTACTGTAGCAGTTACTGCTCTCCAGGCATAATTTAGTAAAACTAAAGTTTTTAATTGACACTTAATCCATCTTTACTTATACTTAAAATTGTTAGGTATATTAAAGATGGATTCTTTTTATGCATTAGACCAGATACTGCCGGCTTTCCAGCAGTATTACACAATAAAAAAAGAAGATGTAACCCCTCCCTTCTGCGCAGAAGCAGAGTTCCGCTCACATAACGAACAGTATTTTCTTGTCCGCTCAGCTCATATTGCAGACATTGATTCAAACGAATTTGTATATTTTGCAACTCTTTCAGATTTAAATAACGAAAAACTCGATGAACTTGTAAATACAGCCTGGAATACAGGCCTTGCAAAGGTTCATCCTCACGAAGGTCACCGCAACTCAGACGTCAGCCTTATCATTCTTGCAGACAGAATCTCAGACGAAACAAAAATCAAAATCAAAAAAACAAAGCTTTATAAATCCTATAAATTCTCTTTTCACGGCTGGAGTCACTTTAAGCTGGCTGTAGCAGACCTTAGCAGCCTTGACGCAAAGGGCAGCCCGGCTCTTTATTCCAACCGCCAGGGCAAGGATTTTGCAAAGCTGATTAAAAAGAATATAAAAAGTCTGTCGTAATCTCTCGACAAAGATTTTTTATTATAAAAACTTCTTATATGAATTTACGAGGAGGTAAGTTCAAATGACAGCATTATTAATTATTATTGCTGCAATCGTTTTGCTCTTAGCCGGCTATATTTTCTATGGCTCATGGCTTGCAAAACAGTGGGGAATTGACCCTGCAAAAAAGACACCGGCTAACGAAATGACTGACGGTGTAGACTACGTTCCGGCAAAGCCTGCCGTTTTGATGGGACATCACTTCTCATCTATTGCAGGTGCAGGTCCAATTAACGGCCCAATTCAGGCTGCCGTTTTCGGATGGGTTCCAGTATTCCTGTGGTGTGTTGTCGGAGGTATCTTCTTCGGCGGTCTTCAGGACTTTGGTTCTCTTTTTGCTTCTCTCCGCAATGACGGAAAGTCTGTTGGTGAAATCATTAAGTCTTCTATGGGCTCAAAGGCTAAGAAGCTTTTCATCATCTTTGCTCTTCTCGTATTGATTCTCGTAATTGCTTCATTCGTAAACGTTGTTGCAGGTACATTCTTCACAGCTGCAGGTTCTTTCGGATTTGTTAAGAATCCTAACGGAAACCAGTCAACAGCTATGATTTCTCTTCTTTTTATTGTACTTGCTATCATTTATGGTGTACTTACAAACAAATGTGGCCTTAAGACTCTCCCGGCAACAATCATCGGAATTGCCGGTATTGTGCTTATTACTGTTGTTGGTTTGAACTTTGGTTTCGCAATGAGCCGCACAGCATGGATTGTTTTCATTGGTCTTTATATTGCAATTGCTTCTCTTGTACCGGTTTGGATTCTTCTCCAGCCACGTGATTACCTTTCATCATTCCTGCTTTACGCTATGATGGCTCTTGCCCTCGTTGGAATCGTAAGTTCACCAATCACTGGCAGCGCAACCTTTACAATTCCTGCATTCACAGGCTGGAAGACAGGTATTGGAACTATGTTCCCTGCTTTGTTCATTACAGTTGCATGTGGTGCATGTTCTGGTTTCCATTCATTGATTTCTACTGGTACTTCTTCTAAACAGCTCGACAACGAAAAGAACGCAAAGGCTATCGGTTACGGTTCAATGCTTATTGAATCTGCCCTCGGTATCATTTCTTTGATCGCTGTTGGTATGGTATTCGACAAGTACAAGAACGGTGGCTTTGGTTCTCCATCTGCTGCATTCGGTGCTGGTCTTGCTACACTCTTTGGAAAAGAAGGTTCAGGTGTATACAATACAATCTACGCTTTGCTCACACTTGCAGTTTCTGTATTCGCTCTTACTTCTCTTGATACTGGTACACGTCTCAGCCGCTTTATGTTCTCAGAACTCTTCCTTAAGGAAGGCGAAGCAACATGGAAAGACGCTAAGGGAATCCGCAAGCTTCTTGCTAACCCACTCTTTGGTACAGGAATCATGGTATTGATTGGTTGTATCCTTGGTGGTCTTAAGCTTTCTGCAATCTGGGGACTCTTTGGTGCTGCTAACCAGCTTCTCGCAGGTATTGCTTTGATGGCAGTTGCTGCATGGCTTGGTCAGGCAGGTAAGAACAACAAGATGTTCTTCATTCCAATGATCTTCATGCTTGCCGCTACTTTGACACAGCTTGTTCTTACAATCTACAAGAAAGTTGCAGCAATGACAGCCGGTGCCGAAGGTGCCTTCTTCTGGGGCAACTGGTTCCAGTTAATCTTTGCATTGGCGATGACAGTACTCGCCGTAATCCTTGTAATTGAAGGAGTGCAGACCTTCAGTAAGCAGCTTAAAAAGAACTAAACACTGAAGTAAAAAAAATCCAGTTGCGGAGTGAAAAATGACTGACGACAACATCATCCCCGTTGGCGACAGGCATTTTTCACGGGAGCAACTGGATTTTTTTTGTTAACTTAAACTCTTTTTAAGATGATTACTGAAACGTCGTCTACCCGCGGCATTCCTGAGATGTAGTGTTCCATTTTTTCCATAATGGCAGTCATTATGTCTTCTGCGGAATCTTCATGCTTCTTTCCAATAATCTGGTTTATCGGTTCAATTCCAAACTCTATTTTTTCCTTATTGGCCATTTCTGTAATACCATCGGTATAGAGGAAGAGAATATCGCCTCTTTTCATGGTGAACTTCATTTCTGAATATTCAACATTAAGTCCGCTAAGGCCTACAGGACCTGTATAAGGCATATCGGCAGTTGGAAGCAGTTCTTCTACAGTCTGCTCTTCAGAATTATAAAAGAGAGGATATGGATGTCCTGCATTTGACAAGGTAAGAGTACAGGTACCATCTTTATTTTCTCTGGTACTCAAAAGAATACCTGTAAGATAATTATCAATTTCACCCTTGGCTTCTATAAAGCGTTCATTAATCAGCTTAAGAGCTTCTGCAAGACTTTCTCCGCTCTTTAACAATTCATTAAAGGTCTGCTGAATAATATTTTCTGCAAGCATAGTAACAAGACTTGCTGCAACACCATGGCCAGAAGCATCAAACAAAGAAATACCGTTTAAATCCTCACCTTCATGATAGAAGTTATAAAGGTCGCCGGAAACCAGTGAAAGTGGTTCATAGCGTACAGCGTAATCCCAGTTCTTAAGTGAATGCTCCGGCGCGTGGAAATACTTCTTTTGAACAATGGCAGCCATGCGCATATCTTTAAGAGACTTTTCTCTGTCGTTTTCAAGCTTTTCGTTTACGTTTGTAAGTTTTCTTGTCTGAAGTTTAATTTCATCTTCAAGGCTATGATTCAAATATTCAAGGCGGTTTGCAATTCTGCTGTAATCAGTACAGAAATATACAAAGAAAATTATGATTACGCCTGTCCACCCAAAAATAGAAATAAATGGCAGCTTAATGTTTCTTAGGGCACCTTTTATAAAAACATCTATTCCCATTACAATCACAAGGAAAAATATTGCATATAAAAGAATCTGGGCTTTAGACTTTATTGTAGGCTCGGCCTTTATTGCTGCAACAATTGCATAACCAATAGAAATAAAAAGTCCTAAACAGGAAAGCGGAATTAAAAGCAATGTGTACCTTACAAGCCATAGATAATCGGGCGCAAGAATTACCGCAATTGAACTTAATATAAAGGACAAATACTGTATTGCAATCTGATATGGCTTAAGCTTCTTTTCGATGTAAGCACAAATAAACATAGAAAAAACAAAAGCCATAGCAAAGAAACAGATGCTTTTAGCAAACTTTACATAATAGAAGAAAGGAACCCCTCCGTGGAAGCCGGCCCATGGCAAATCTGTAACAAAAAATACAGAAAAGAAAAGTGCTGTCAACAGGTTCAAAAAGCCAAAACGACGGTAGCTGACTTCTCTTTTATAAATAAAGTAAAGCATGAGGAAGAAAAGCCCGCAGAGAATCATTACACCTTCAAAGAAGATATAAAAACGGCTGCGCCAGAAGGTCATATTATCAGAAGTACGCCAGCCATCCTGTCGAAGACCTATAAAGACTCCGTCTGTAATAGTTGCATGTCCAAGACACTGTACTTTAATAAGAATTGTATTTTTTCCGGTCTGATTTAAATAGAATTCCGGGAAATCAAAAAGATGGGCAACATAACCCGCTTCCTGATTTACAGGATCATCCGGACTTTCGCCCATTACACCATAATCATCAATATATTTACCATTAAGATAAAGAATATCTGCGTAATGAAGGTAAGGAATAACCATTGAAAGGTCATCATCCTTTAATTCAGGAATCAGTTCAAACTCAGCCTTAAGCCAGATATATTTTCCATCTATACCTACAAGATCCATAAGATTCTTGTAGCCCATATTATCAAGATGCTCAAACTTAAGATTTTCAGCGTCTTCCGGCATGCTGTCTGCATCAGTTAGTGCCCAGTAAAAATCATCATCAAGATAGATTCGGGGAGGAACTTCTTTTTCGTTACAAGAAGTAAAGGCAAAAAGAGAAATAAAACAAACAAGTGCAAAAACAAATCGGGAAATAATACGTTTTTTCATATAACTACTCACCGTATTATACTATTGTAACAGAGGAATTCAAGATTTACAAATTTATTTATAATACGGTGATTTACGGTGCTTTGCCGGCAGCTATCAGCCAAAGGTTTTTGCTACAGTTTTCAGCTGCTCTATGATACTGATTTTCTGAGGGCAATGTCCTTCACAGTTTCCGCAGCCAACACATTCAGCAGGGTTACCGGTCTTTTTAAGCTCTTCATTATAATGCCACTTATAAGAAGCAACCCCATAACGCTTGCTTTCGTTGTAAAGCTCAAACATACGTGGAATATTGATTTTCATAGGGCAGCCGCCGTTTGTTTCATCAACACAGTAGCGGCAGGCAGTACAAGGAATTGCTATAGTAGATTTAATAAGCTCTGTAGCCTTCTGAACACAAGCCTGCTCTTCTGCATTGAGAGGAACAAAGTCCTTCATGTAGCTCATGTTATCCTTAAGCTGCTCCATATTGCTCATACCACTGAGAACAACAAGAATATTATCCATACTAGCGCAGTAGCGTATAGCCCAGCTTGCAATACTTGCATCTGGATTATACTCTGTAAAGATCTTTTTAGCGTCGTCCATTATATTTGCAAGACTTCCGCCCTTAACTGGTTCCATAATGGAAACCGGAATTCCATAGCGCTTACAGATTTCGTAGCACTTGCGGCTCTGAACATTGTCGCTTTCCCAGTCAATATAGTTAATCTGCAGCTGAACAAGTTCTACTTCCGGATGCTTGCTGAGCATCATTTCCAGTGCTTCTGCAGAATCATGGAAAGAGAAGCCCGGATGCTTGATTTTTCCTTCAGCCTTCATTTTCTGCATCCATTCAAAAGCACCAAGCTTTTCTGCTGTTGCAAAAACGTCGCGGTTTAAGGCGTGGAGGAAATAGTAATCAAAATACTCTACACCACACTTTTTAAGTTGTTCATCAAAGGTTTTCTGGAGATCGGCAGGATCTGTTTTTCCCCAGAGAGGCATTTTAGAAGTAACCTGAAATTTTTCGCGTGGATAACGCTTTGCAACAAGCTCACCAAAAACTTTTTCAGAAAATCCGCCATGGTAAACCCATGCTGTATCAAAATATGAAAAACCTTCTGCCATATAGGCATCAATCATCTCGCGGGTCTTTTCTAAATCAATATTACCCCAGGTTTTATCTTCCGAATAAGGAAGTCTCATCAATCCGAATCCAAGTTTCTTCATAGCGGTTTTAGCCTCCTGTATATCACAGTTATTTATTACGACTAGTATAAACAATAATTTTTGATAAGTGTTGTAAAAAAAGATATGTAAATTGTAAAAATAACCATGGTTATTTTTGTGCGTAAACGCACAATTTTTCACTTTTAACAGGGCTTTTTTTTGTTGATTATTTTATAATCAGAGTTATAATAGAATTAGTTAAAGTTATGAAAGTAGAAAATAAGGTTATAAGTGACGAAGACATAAAAATCATAAAGGATGCCGTTCATACGCGCAAGCCTGTAGATTTTTTCTGTTATACACTCACCCCAGACCAGAAAGAAAGATTTCAGGATATTCTCAACATATTCTTAGAGGAATGTGATCAAAAACATCTCTTTAATTATTTATCTTACTGTCTTTTTGAACTTCTTGATAACGCAAGTAAAGCAAACGCAAAACGAATCTACTTTAAAGAACATAATCTGAATATTAATAATGAAGCTGATTATAAAAACGGCATGAAGGATTTTAAAAATACCCTCGATGAAAATGCCCTTCATTATCAAGAAGAATTAAAGGCAGGAAAGCTTAAAGTTCACCTGCTTTTGACTGCAGATGATGTAATTACAATAACCGTAACAAATAATACGAAAATTACAGACCTTGAATATCTGCGCATTAAAGAGAAAATTGAAAAAACAAAGATTTATAACACAATGGCAGATGCCATAAACGACATAGACCAGACAGAAGGCTCAGGTCTTGGGATTATTACTGTTCTGATTATGCTTAAAAAACTCGGACTTGCAGCAGATCATCTGAAATTTAAAACTACTGATTCAGAAACTGTTGCTACAATTGAGATTCCTAAAGGCTCTCTTGAAGAGTTGTAAGCCCCCAAAGAAAGCCTCTCATCAAATTTATTTCATTAAATCCGCAAGACTCACGCTATCCAGATAGCCTTCTACAAGTTCATCAAGCTTAGTCCATAAAGGAAGTGTTTTACATTTATCTTTTCGAGGGCATTCTGCAGCCCCTTTTTCAAGGCAGGCAACCGGAGAAAGACTTCCTTCTGTAAGACGAAGAATATCTCCAACCTTATATTCTTCAGGTTTTTTGTTCAGACTATAACCGCCGCCCTTTCCATGAACTGCATCTACAAAACCATTTTTAGAAAGCATAGTCATAATAGACTCAATATATTTTTGAGAAATTTCCTGACGTTCTGCTATTTCTTTAAGAGGAACTCTTTCTTCTGAGTGCTGTTCAGCCAGATCAATCATAACACGAAGCGCATAACGGCCTTTTGTAGAAACTATCATTTATCTATTTTCCTTGTATATAGGTAGATTATAGCAGATAATTTAGAGAGGTCAAGGCTTAGACTCAGGAAACTATACGATAAAGCATGCTTGGACGGCCACCGGTTTCGTAATTAATTTCCCCGCTGACCTTTTTTGTTTCCATAAGATAGCTCATATAGTGACGTACGGTAACACTTGAAAGACCAACCTCTTCGGAAATCTGGTCTCCGCAAACCCAGCCCTTTTTTTCTTTAAGATATTCCAGAAGCATCTCCAGAGTTTTTTTCTGAATACCCTTTGGAAGTTCATTTTCCGAAGTTTTTGTGGAGCTTTGATTAGAAATAAGGCTGTCTACATAGCTTTGATCAATTGTTCCTTCTGCCTTGCGGAAGGCTTCTTCGTTTGCAATAAATTTTTCCAGGGCCACCTGAAAACGCTCATAGGCAAAAGGCTTAATCAGAAAATCAATTACCCCCAGGTGCATAGTTTCTTCCAGGGTTGCAGGATCGTTAGCCGCTGTTACCATAATAACTTCACAGTCCAGCTTCTGTTCCCGGATTTTCTTAAGGGTTTCAACGCCGTTTAAGTAAGGCATGAAAACATCCATAATCACAAGATCAATATCTTTGCCTTCCTGACTGGTAAGAAAATCCAGAGCCTCCTGACCATTACGGCAGGTTTTTGCTACAGAAAAGCTTTTATTGCGGCAAACATACTGTTCGTTTATCATGGCAACCATAGGGTCGTCTTCTACAATCAAAACCTTATACATACTTACCCTACAATTCTACCATAAAAATGGTACCTGTGTCTTTTTCAGATTCAAAAGAAATTTTACCACCAAGACTTTCCACCAGCTGCTTTGTGTGATACATACCTACCCCACGGCCTGTCCCCTTTGTTGAAAAACCTTTCTCAAAAACCCTGTCGCGGATTTCTTCCGGAATTCCACAGCCGGTATCACGGACAGTTATCAAAAGCTTTCCGTTCTGTCCATTTTCTGCCGGCTGGGTAAAAACTCCAAACTCGAGTTCACGCTGACGGTTCATATCAATATCAGTAAACTGCATGTTCATGGAATCAAGGGCATTGTCTATGAGATTTCCGGCAATTGTAACAAGGGCTTCAGAAGGGACTGCAACATCAGAAGACTTAAAACGGATTCCTTCTTTCAGAATAAATCGTACATTGCATTCAGAAGCACGGGCTATTTTTCCAATCAGAAGGGCTGCAAAAGAAGCATTGTCTACGGCATGCATAACCGTACTCAGAGTTTCCCTCTGGATAATTGAAATATTTTCAATATATGACACAGCCTTGTCATATTCGCCTATCTGAATAAGGCCAAGAATTACGTGCAGTTTATTTGTAAAGTCGTGGTTATTTGCCCTCATGGAATCTACAAGGTACTTTGTACCGGAAAGCTCTTCCATAAGCTTTGTGTATTCGGTGCGGTCGTGCAAAAGAGCAACAGCCCCGTTTATTATTCCGTCTTCCTTTACAGGTACACAGTCCAGCAAAAGAGCGGTTCCATTTTCTGTTTCTGTCTGAATACCAAAATCTGCATTGCCGCTTGAAAGTACCTGAGAAAGATATTTTTCGGCAAAGACGTTCTGTCTTATAAAAGAAAGCTTTTCATCACCCTGGTACTCTTCGCAGCCAAGCATTTTTCTTGCAGCCTTATTTGCAAACTGAACATTATTATCACTGTCTACAGCAATAATTCCGTCATAGGTAGATTCAAGAATATTCTCACGGATTCGGAACATTGAAGTAAAGGTATCGGGCTCGTAGCCAAGGAGGCGCTTCTTTAATTTTCTTGAAAAGGCTCGGCATATTGCGATTTCTATGATTATTGCGGCAAGCGTTACAATCACAAAAAGCAGAATGATTTTATAGGTAAAGGAGCGGATTGAGGTTTTCAGCATAATAGCCATTATAAAACCTATGTAGTTGCCCTTATCATCATAAATTGCAGAATAGCTTCGGCGCTGAGGGCCGGAAGGACCAATATCGCTTTCTGTATAAAACCCCTTTTTATGAGCAGAAAAATCCGGATGGGTTCCGTCATATTCAGTACCAATCAGATTATGATTTGTGTGATATATACGCATATTCTGACTGTCTACGATGGAAATAACGTCTACATCCGCCAGCTCCGCTGCAATCCCGTCCATAGTAATGCATAAGTCGTGGCGGGGCGCTTCCCTCATATAACCATAGATGCGTGTAATGAGGCTGGCCGTTTCCTGCAGGTTCTGGTCAAAAGCTTTATCGCTGGCATTTACGTTTGCCACAGCCCCACCAATACTCATTAAAATTGTAGTAACAATAATAAGAATCAGCTGAATGCGCTGAATCTCGTGGCGTATATCGGTAAGACTGTTCTTTCTGTTTTTACTGGCCGACCTGGGCATTCCAGCCGCCTGGGGCCTTCCTGTCGCTCGCAGCGCAGTATTTTCCGGCTTATTATTCATCTCAAGACCAAAATTGCAATTGCAAATTGAACTAATTCTTTTTGCTATGCTGTTTTTCTATATATTAAATCCAGTTCTTCTTCGAACAGTTGAGCTGGAGTTTTATATCCTAAAATCTTTCTTGGAAGATTGTT
>Ga0256404_1001278_pt1 | contig 62401 bp, 56 predicted proteins | sample RumenRJG_01DNA_FD_185990 | JGI IMG/M metagenome (GOLD analysis project Ga0256404, IMG submission 185990) | Bovine rumen microbial communities from Lethbridge, Alberta, Canada - RJG_01 | ecosystem: Host-associated > Mammals > Digestive system > Stomach > Rumen | place: Canada: Alberta | collected...
GAAGCTTAGTTCCATGTGCTATATATTTGATTTGTGGTGAATACAAATATATAAACGGAATTAGGCTTCTTTTTGTATTTAGGACCTACAAAAATCGGTCCTACCAACGAGAAAAGCGGAAGAACCTAATTTTCTCTCCGTTGTCATAACGACAAGGGTTAAGAATGAGTTTGTCAAGTTGGAACTAAACAAGAAATATTCTTACAAGGCTATATTCCGATACCTCTCAAAATACAAGAAGGTGAGAACCAAAGATGGTGGAAAATGGAGCACGGCAACCATGCTTAAATATATAGAAGAGCTAGTGGCTATGCTTGGCGTATAGTGTCTCAAATGGAGGTTTCTTTAATAAATCATGAATAGGTCGAATAAGCTACCCAGGCTGAAAAGTGGTGTCCCAAAGACAAAAACAGGAGCTATGCAATTGTTGTATAAACTGACAAAAAAGTGGCTCTGAGAATCGATTCTTTTCGAGTAAACAGTCTCTTGCCAGCAATTTTGCGATTTTCGAGTGCTTTTCTTAAATCATTGAATAGCAAGAATTTAGCAAAAATACTGGTTTTAGCTGTTTATCAAAAGCCTTAGATGACCAAAAATTCTCTAGAGAATTTTTGGTCATCTAAGGCTTTTAATCCGATAAAACAACCGAGATGACCTCCAAAAACAGCTGAGATGACGAAGTAAAAACACTGGAATGAAGGTAAAGACCCCACTTTTTTCGTGTTTTCATCTCCGTTTTCTATTAAAACGTCCCTTCCTTTCTCTCTAGATTGCAAGCTCGCGGCGACAAACTTTTGTCGGCTCTTTTCATTGCTCTACACCCCGTTCCGGCGGCAGGAATGCCGTCACTCCTACATGTTACCATCCGGAGTTTCGGCGGCAGGAATGCCGCCACTCCTACATGTTGCCATCCGGGGTAATCGGCGGCATTCTTGCCACCGCACCTACATTTGCACCGCACCAACATTACTCCCTCGCTTTTTTTTTTTTTGGGGGGGGGGCACGGTAATCACTCCCCTCCCCTTTGGGGAGGGGTAAGGGGGTGAGGCTGTTCTTACTTTCCTCCCTCGCTGTCAGGCTCTGTATGCCGTGCGTTGACATACTCCAGGAAGAGGCGCAGTGCCTTATTGGTAGCAATCTCCAAGTTGATGTCACGGCCAAAATCATCCGTGAGCTTGAACGTACGCACATCGTCCTTAGAACCATAGCCGAGCCAAATTGTACCCACAGGAATCTCTGCTGTGCCACCACCAGGACCGGCAACACCCGTTGCCGAAATAGCATAGTCGCAGTTTAGCGCATCACAGGCTCCAATGACCATCTCACGGGCCACCTCCTCACAGACTGCTGTCTGCTCAGCCAAAACCTGAGCAGAGACGTGAAGCAGATTCTCCTTCACTTCATTGGTGTAAGACACTACCCCACCCTTGAAATACTGGGAAGCACCGGGCACAGAAATAATGGCCTCAGCAATGCGCCCACCTGTACAGCTCTCTGCTGTTCCCAAGGTCTCATTATGATTGTATAGAGCCTCTTGAATCTGACGGCTCAACACTTTGGTTTCAAATTCCATAATTGTCGTTCAATGATTTGATTTCTATTGGGTTATACAACTATTATTACACGCTTACTTGAATGTGACCTTTGAGAAGGCGGGGGCATCGATAGAGCAAAAATCCTTGTCGAGATACTTGTAATATCCCACGATACCGATCATCGCCGCATTATCCGTGGTGTAGCTGAACTTAGGAATGTAGATGGTCCAGCCAAAGCGTTGAGCGTGGTCGCGGAAGGCTGCTCTCAATCCGTTGTTGGCCGAGACGCCGCCAGCAACAGCCACATGCTTAATCCCCGTCGACTTCACGGCCATTCTCAGTTTCTTCATCAGTATGTCCACGATGGTATGCTCAAGGCTTGCTGCCAAGTCCTGCTTATGATGCTCCACGAAGTCCGGATCTTCCTCAACCCATTTCCGAAGGTTATAGAGGAAGGACGTCTTCAAACCCGAGAAGGAGTAGTCCATTCCCGGAATATGTGGCTCAGCGAATTTATAAGCCAGAGGATTGCCTTGGCGTGCGAGTCTGTCGATGATCGGGCCACCGGGATACCCGAGTCCCATCACCTTGGAGCATTTGTCGATAGCCTCTCCGGCCGCATCGTCGATGGTCTGTCCCAGCACCTCCATGTCGTTGTAAGCGTTGACCTTCACGATCTGAGAGTTGCCACCAGATACCAGCAGACAGATAAAAGGATAAGAAGGCATGTGGTTGTCGTCGTCGCTCTCCTTGATGAAGTGCGCCATGACATGCCCCTGCAAGTGGTTGACATCAATGAGAGGGATTTCCAAACTGCGTGCCAAACCTTTTGCAAAGCTCACGCCCACAAGCAGCGAGCCCATGAGTCCCGGTCCACGGGTGAAGGCGATGGCCGACAATTGTTCTTTCGTGATACCGGCGCGTTTGATAGCCTGATCCACTACGGGTACCACATTTTGCTGATGTGCTCGGCTGGCCAACTCTGGAACCACACCGCCATAGGCGCGGTGAACCTCCTGAGAAGCCGTCACATTGCTCAGCAGCACACCATTGCGAAGCACTGCTGCCGAGGTATCGTCACACGATGATTCTATGCCTAAGATATAGACATCGTTATTTGTTGTTTCCATATTTCTAATCTTATTTCTCGTAAATACAGAATACCACCCTGCGTGGTCTCCATTACTCCGAAAGCACTTCTACTCCGTGCTCTGTCATCAAGAAGGTGTGCTCCCACTGTGCAGAAGGCAACTCATCACCGGAGATCACTTCCCATCCATAAGGATCGTCCTCGTCAATAAATACTTTCCATGTGCCCATGTTGATCATCGGCTCAATGGTAAACGTCATGCCGGGCACGAGCAGCATGCCGGTACCTCTGTGACCATAATGCAGGATGTCTGGCTCCTCATGCATCTGAAGTCCAACGCCATGACCGCAGAGGTCACGAACTACGCCATAATGATATTTCTCGGCATGTTTTTGTATGGCATGACCAATGTCACCCACAAAGCAATAAGGCTTAGCGGCCTCAGCACCAATCTCAAGGCACTCCTTGGTCACTCTGACAAGCTGCTCCTTCTCAGGTGTGGTCTTTCCGCCAATGATAAACATACGGGAAGCGTCGCCGTAGTAGCCGTTATAGTCGAGTGTCATGTCCACATTCACGATGTCACCCTCCTGCAACACATCTTCCTCCTTAGGGATGCCGTGACAGACGACCTCATTTATGCTCGTGCATACGCTTTTGGGAAAGCCCTCGAAGTTAAGGCAAGAGGGATGACATCCATGATCCTCACAGAACTTCATGCAGATGTCATCGATCTCCTGTGTATTCATTCCCGGGTGGATAGCCTCAGCCACAGCGTCAAGGCACTGTGAATTGAGCTTTCCTGCAATACGAATACCCTCTATCTGTTCGGGTGTACGCACCATATCACGTGTAGGCACTTCCTTGCCTTTGTTTTCCCAGTACATCACCTTCTTGTCCAGCTCTGTGGGCTCTTGACCGGGAAGGCAATGCCAACGTCTTTTCTTCTTAAACATATCTTTATTATTTTATAAGATTCTAATACTCTATTCTTTAGTCATCAAACAAGTTGAGCTTGTTATCGCGGGCTTGATCCAGCGACATAAGTTTAGCCTGCTTTTCCTGATATTGCTGTCTGAGCTGCTCATAGCGTGTGGCGAGCTCATCCTCATAGTTTTTTCGCTGCTTGGGATCCATGAGGCGGGCAGCGATGATCGGTGGCTGACTGGCGTCTTTGGTCCATATCACAGGAGCATCATAGACAGGTGCTATCTTCAAAGCCACATGCAACTCGCTCGTCGTGGCTCCACCGATAAGCAATGGAATGTGCATTCCCGCTTTTTGTAGTTCTTCTGCCACATGCACCATCTCACCAAGTGAGGGGGTGATAAGACCGCTCAGTCCAATGAAGTCAACTTGGAGTTGACGGGCTTTGGCCACAATCTGCTCAGCGGGCACCATAACGCCGAGATCGATAACCTCATAATTGTTGCAAGAGAAGACGACACCTACAATATTCTTGCCAATGTCGTGGACATCGCCCTTAACAGTAGCTAACAACACACGCCCGGCGGTAGCTGCCCCTTCCTTCTTCTCTGCCTCAATATAAGGCTGAAGAATAGCAACGGCTTGCTTCATCGTGCGAGCGGTCTTCACCACTTGTGGGAGAAACATCTTGCCAGCTCCAAACAGCGTACCGACCTCGTTCATGCCGTCCATCAACGGTCCTTCGATGATGTCGACAGCATGGGGATATTTCTCAAGTGCCTCATGGAGGTCAGCGTCCATATATTTTCCAATGCCTTTCCTTAAGGCATAGCCCAGGCGGCTCTCTACACTCTCCTTGCGCCAGGCCTCGTCGGAGACAACTACCGTCTTGCCACCCTGCGAAGCAGCGAGTTTGGCGGCTTCTTGCTCTGCACGTTTCTTCTCGGCCAGCTCCACCAAATCCTCCGAGGCCCCCTGCCGACGATTGAGGATGACATCCTCGATGATGGTCAGTTCGTCAGCAGGAATATCGGCGTAGGTCACTTTAGTAGCTGGATTGACAATGCCGAAGTCCATACCCTGCTCAATGGCATGATAGAGAAACACGGCGTGCATCGCCTCACGGATGTAGTTGATACCACGGAATGAGAAGCTGAGGTTGCTCACGCCACCACTCACGTGCACTCCTTTGAGATGCTTGCGAATCCACCCTGTAGCCCGGATGAAGTCCAGGGCATAGCTGTCGTGCTCGGCAATACCGGTTGCCACAGACAGGATGTTAGGGTCGAAGATGATGTCCAGCGGATCCATCCCTACCTGCTCCACCAATATATGATAAGCACGTTCTGCTATTTCTATCTTCCGCTCATAGGAGGTAGCTTGTCCCTGCTCGTCGAAACACATCACCACAACAGCAGCACCGAACCGCTTCACATCCTTGGCATGACTGATGAAAGCACTCTCTCCTTCTTTCAGCGAGATGGAGTTGACAATACACTTGCCCTGCATACATTTCAGTCCTGCCATGATCACCTCCCAGTCTGAAGAGTCGATCATCACGGGCACACGGGCGATGTCGGGATCACTGGCGATGAGATTGAGGAACTTCACCATCTCAGCCTTAGCGTCAAGCAAACCATCATCCATGTTGATGTCGATCACGAGAGCTCCGTCCTCTACCTGTTTGCGGGCAATCTCCAAAGCCTCGTTATATTGCTTTTGCTCGATGAGCCTCAGAAATTTACGACTGCCTGCCACATTGCATCGCTCGCCGACATTGACGAAACGCACCTCTGGCGTGACGTCAAGCAGTTCCAGTCCAGAGAGCCATAGAGTTTCTGAGCGTGGCACGACTCGATGAGGCTTATATTCTTTGGCTTTCTCGGCAAAGGCTCGGATAAACTCAGGTGTGGTTCCGCAACATCCGCCGACAATGTTGACGAGCCCCTCTTTCATAAACACCTCCATTTCACCGGCCATCTGCTCAGCCGTCTCGTCGTATTGTCCCATGGCGTTGGGCAATCCGGCATTGGGATAGACGCTGATATAGAAAGGAGCGCGTGCAGCCAATGTTCTGAGATAAGGCAGCATCTGCGGTGCACCAAACGAACAGTTGAGCCCCACCGAGAAGATGGGATAATCGGCGATGCTGGCCAAGAAAGCCTCAAGGGTCTGTCCGCTCAGCGTGCGTCCTGCAAGGTCGCTGATAGTCACGCTGACCATAATGGGCAACTTACGTCCGGCTTTTTCCATGATTTGCACCGAAGCGTCAATGGCTGCTTTGCAGTTGAGCGTGTCAAAGACCGTCTCAATGATGATGGCGTCGACACCTCCGCGGATCAGTGCCTCCACTTCTTCGCAATAGGCGTCGAAGAGTTCGTCATAGCTAAGATCACGCGCCGATGGGTCGCTGACATCCGGGCTCATGGAGCAGGTCTTGTTGGTAGGCCCTACAGAACCGCACACAAAACGTGGATGTCCGGGACTGGAATATTCATCGGCACATTGTCTGGCGACGCGTGCACCTTCATAAGCCATCTCGGCACAATCGGCCTCAAGATGATAATCGGCCTGAGATATACGCTGAGAGGAGAAAGTATTAGTGGTGATGATGTCGGCTCCGGCAGCCAAATATTGCCGATGGATATCCATGATCACCTCTGGCTTGGTGATATTCAGCATATCGTTGTTGCCCTTCATCTGCACGCCGGAGTCAGCGTAGCGGCTACCCCGGAAATCGGACTCGCTGAGCCCATACTTCTGAATCATGGTTCCCATGGCACCGTCCAGCACCACAAGTCTCTCTTTTACAATCTCTTCTAACATATATGTATATTTCGGTTGTCTGTTGTTGCTCTGCTACCGTCGTGGCCTGTCTTATGGTAGCACGCAGGCTCCGACCGTTATCATCCCTCAGAAATGCTTAATGGCACGATCCATCTCTCGCCGGTCCTCTTTTTCCTTGAGAGTCTGTCGCTTGTCAAACTCTTTCTTACCTCTTGCCAGTGCTATGTCCACCTTTGCTCTGCCGTGGCCATCGATAAACATCAGCGTAGGTACGATTGTGTAGCCAGGTGTCTTACTGTCCTCTGCCAGTCGGCGTATCTCACGTTTGGTGAGCAGCAACTTACGGTCACGTTTAGCCTCATGATTGGAATAAGATCCGTAGAAATAAGGAGATATGTTCATTCCCTTAACCCATACTTCACCATTGTTGATGTAGCAAAAGGCATCCACCAGTGAGGCTTTGCCCAGCCTCACGGATTTGATCTCCGTACCGGTGAGCACGATGCCGGCGGTATAGGTGTCTACGAAGATATATTCAAACGACGCCTTCTTGTTCTTTATTTGTACAGGACTTTTCTTGCGAAGTTCTTGTTGTTCCTTGTTCATCTTTCCATCTTTCTTTTCTAACCGCTACTCGTCGATGATCGCGAAATCACTGATATGGTCATCGACATACTGCGCCACAGCTTCGGTAAATTCTTCCTCATGCTCAACGAAATAATCATCGAAATCATCAAACTCGGGATAGCGCTCATAGAGAGCGTCGAACTCCTCTTGGGTGCAGTCTTGCTCGATCTCGAGACGATATTTCTTGAAATAGCGGCTACATTTATCCAATAACTTATACAAGTCGCGCAGCCCCCACTCTCTGACCGCCTTACCGAAGGGATTGAAGAAGACGAACTCTCCCAGCCCGTTGTGGATCAGCTCGATGAAGCCACCATCCATCACGCTGTCGCGAAGCATCAGATAGCCCAGCAATGTGATTTGATCGGAATTGAGCTCTCCCATGTTGTCGCCATTCAGCTCTCCACCGATAGCCTCCCGGATCGCTCCTGCGAAAGCCTCCAGAAAGTTGTCCATGCCTGCTGTTGCAGCCTGGCGCAACACGGCATCGTCTATGTGCACTTGTATCATTGCTCTAAATCTTACTTTTAACATGCAAAGATACGAAAATTTAGTGTAGTAAGAGAGAAATCACTAAAAAATACACATTAATAATGAAAAATATCGATTTATCTGAAACAAAACAGCTATCTTTGCACGAGATAAAGGTTTATCAAGGCTTTAAGTTCTGTATGATGAATATTCGTAAAACGTTGCTTATTCCCCTCCTCGCCTGTTGCGCTGCCCTTGCGATGCTGCTGAGCAATGCAGCATGCAGCGGTGATAACAAAGACCAACTGACAAGTACAGTAGACTCTTTTTCAACAGCTTATTTTAATTGGCGTTTTCCTGCGGCTCTAAAATATTGCACACCAGAATCACAGCAATGGCTGGTATTTGCAGCCAGTCAGGTCAACAAAAGCGATGTTGAGGCACTACGTAACAAACAGGAAGGTGCAAGCTGCAAAATTGATAATATAGATTTCACTGATGATTCCACTGCTACAGTTAAGGTAGTGGTGAGCAACTTTCTTGCCATGGACACTATAGGACTCGCTCCAAAGTCTATTGCAGAAAAGACTTTCCGCCTGCATGCCATCCAACGACAAGGCACATGGAAAATAGCTCTAGAGGGTCTTCCAAACTAAGAATCCATTAAATATGACTGTTTCCTGCCTAATTATCAATGCAAAAAGCCTTATAAAATGATGGTCAAACGAACGTCAGCCATTTGGTCAAACATTCGTTTGACCAAAAGTAAAACAAACGTTTGACCAAATGTACAACGAACGTTTGACCAACAAGACAAAAGCTATTTTACTATAACATATGACGATTCTTCCACTATTAGATGGCGGAAACAACGCAATAGAATGTACTCCTTTTCATGTTTAAGCAGACGGCAATAGCGCCCAACACAGACTGAAGAGAATATAGCAATTAAGCGACTTGCTCTCTTATAGGCAAAAAAAATCCCCATCAGCTCATCCATAGAGAAGAGCCAATGGGGAATAAAAGAACTATTTACAAGCGAACTTCCCGCTCAAAATGTAAGACTAAATATCACTCAGTCCTGCCATCGGAAGAGCATTACAACGTATGAAAGCGGGAAAGTCTCCACCCATATTCCATATTAATATTCCCCCCATGCCTTGATGTCTATGTCTTCCGGCTTCAAGGTACAGAAAGCATTGATGAAGGCAGAAGCAAGACGGCTGTTGGTGATCAATGGCACATTGAGGTCGATGGCGGCACGACGAATCTTGTAGCCATTGGACAACTCACGAGAGGTGAGATCCTTCGGAATATTCACCACCATATCGATCTTCTTCTCATGTAAGAGTTCGAGGGCCTGAGGCTGACCTTCCTCCGACGGCCAGTAAACGAGCGTGTTGTCCACTCCGTTCTCGGTGAGATAGCGCGACGTGCCACCGGTAGCATAGAGCTGATAGCCATGAGCCAAGAGCTGTTTGGCGGCATCGAGCATCTCTGCCTTCTGCTTGGCACCACCGGTTGAGAGCAATACAGTATGCTTAGGAATGCGCTGCCCCACAGAGAGCATGCTCTTGAGCAATGCCTGATTGGTGTCGTCGCCCAAGCAGCCTACCTCACCCGTAGAACTCATATCCACACCGAGCACCGGGTCGGCTTTCTGCAGACGGTTGAACGAGAACTGGCTGGCCTTGATGCCGACATAGTCGAGATCAAAGAGATTCTTATTGGGTTTCTCCACGGGCTCACCGAGCATCACCTTAGTAGCCAGGTCGATGAAGTTGATCTTCAGCACCTTGCTCACAAATGGGAAGGAGCGGCTGGCGCGGAGGTTGCACTCGATGACCATGATGTCGTTTTCACGGGCCATGAACTGAATGTTAAACGGACCGGAGATGTGCAGCTCCTGCGCAATCTTACGGCTGACGCGCTTGATGCGACGCACTGTCTCGACATAGAGCTTCTGCGGAGGCAACTGCAAGGTAGCGTCACCAGAGTGGACACCGGCAAACTCGATGTGCTCACTGATGGCATAAGCCATGACCTCGCCCTGCTTGGCCACACCGTCGAAGTCGATCTCCTTGGCATGCTCAATGAACTTGCTCACCACCACAGGGTGATCCTCACTGACGTTGGCTGCCAGTTTCAGGAAGCGCTCAAGTTCCTCACGGTTGGAGCAAACATTCATGGCTGCTCCGGAAAGCACATAGCTCGGACGGACCAGCACCGGGAAGCCGACGCGGTCAACAAACTTGTCGATGTCGTCCATAGACGTCAGCGCGCTCCACTCCGGCTGATTGATGCCGTTGCGGGAAAGCATCTCAGAGAACTTCGCACGATCCTCGGCATTGTCAATGTCTTTGGCTGCCGTGCCAAGGATGTTGACATTCTCAGCATCGAGATACATGGCCAAGTTGTTGGGTATCTGACCACCCGTGGAGACGATGACACCATAAGGATTCTCCATGTCGATGATGTCCATGACACGTTCAAAGGTCAACTCATCGAAATAGAGACGGTCACACATGTCATAGTCCGTGGACACGGTCTCGGGGTTGTAGTTGATCATGATGCTGCGGTAGCCACTCTTGCGGATGGTGTTCAGTGCCTGCACACCACACCAGTCAAACTCCACAGAACTGCCGATGCGGTAAGCACCCGAACCGAGAACAATTACTGAGCGCTTGTCGTTGGAGAAGCTGATGTCACTGGCCACACCATCGTAGGTCACGTAGAGGTAGTTGGTCTGAGCCGGATACTCAGCAGCCAAGGTGTCGATCTGCTTGACCACCGGCAGAATGTCGTAGCTCTTGCGCAGACGACGCACCACGAGCAGAGCCTTGTGCATGTTGCCCAGTTCACGCTCCAATCCCACAGCGCGGGCAATCTGGAAATCAGTGAAACCATATACCTTGGCCTCACGAAGCAATTCACGGTCGAGGGTGTTGATGTTGCAACGTTTCAGGCGCTCATCGATGTCGATGATGTGTTTCAGCTTATAGAGGAACCACTTGTCAATCTTCGTCAAGTCATGGATTTGGTCGATGGTGTAGCCCTTGTGCATAGCCTTGGAGATGACGAACACACGCTTGTCGGTAGGTTCGCGAAGCGCCTCGTCAATGTCGTCAATCTTCAACTCTTTGTTCTCGACATAGCCATGCATACCCTGGCCAATCATGCGCAAGCCCTTCTGAATCGCTTCCTCGAAGTTGCGGCCAATAGCCATCACCTCGCCGACACTCTTCATGCTGGAACCCAACTCACGGTCAACGCCACGGAACTTTGACAAATCCCAACGTGGAATCTTGCAGACCACATAGTCCAAAGCAGGCTCAAAGAATGCGCTCGTCGTCTTGGTCACAGAGTTTTTCAACTCAAAGAGGCCGTAGCCCATGCCAAGTTTAGCTGCCACAAAAGCCAAAGGATAACCGGTGGCCTTGGAGGCCAAAGCCGAAGAGCGGCTCAGACGAGCATTAACCTCTATGACACGATAATCCTCGGAATTGGGGTCAAAGGCGTACTGCACATTGCACTCACCGACGATGCCCACATGGCGCACAATCTTGATGCTCAGCGCACGCAGCTTATGATATTCTGAGTTGGAGAGCGTCTGCGACGGTGCGATGACAATCGACTCACCCGTGTGGATGCCCAGCGGGTCGAAATTCTCCATGTTACACACCGTGATGCAGTTGTCATATTTATCGCGCACCACCTCATACTCTATTTCTTTCCATCCTTTCAGGCTCTTCTCCACCAGCACCTGAGGCGAGAACGAGAATGCTTTCTCACAGATGCGGCGCAGCTCTTCATCGTTGTCGGCAAAGCCGGAACCCAGTCCGCCCAAAGCATAAGCAGCACGCACGATGACAGGATAGCCCAAATCAGAAGCAGCTTTCAAAGCCTGATCCATGGTCTCGCAAGCCTCGCTCTTGATCGTCTTGACATTGATTTGGTCAAGTTTCTCGACGAAGCGCTCACGGTCCTCCGTGTCCATGATAGCCTGCACAGGCGTACCCAAGACCTTCACACCATATTTCTCCAGCACACCGCTCTCATAGAGCTTCACGCCACAGTTCAATGCTGTCTGTCCGCCGAAGCTCAGGAGAATGCCGTCGGGGCGCTCTTTCTTGATGACGCGCTCCACGAAATAAGGTTGTACCGGCAGAAAATAGATTTGGTCGGCAACGCCCTCGGAAGTCTGCACCGTGGCAATATTTGGATTGATCAGCACCGTGGAGATGCCCTCTTCACGAAGAGCTTTCAGAGCCTGAGAACCGGAATAGTCAAACTCTCCGGCCTCTCCAATCTTCAATGCTCCCGAGCCGAGCAAGAGCACTTTCTTTATACTTGAATCACGCATAGCGTTTGCAATTTAGAATTAATGAAACGAAAAAGATGACATCCCTATTACTTCAAGCTCTCAACGAACTTGTCGAACATAAACATGGTGTCGAGCGGTCCCGCACATGCCTCAGGGTGGAACTGAGAGGAGAACCAGGGATTGGTCTTGTGGCGGATGCCCTCATTGGAACCGTCGTTCATATTGACGAAGAGTTCTTCCCAGTCAGCGCCAAGTGTCTTGCCATCAACGGCATAGCCATGGTTTTGTGAAGTAATATAGCAATGGGTTGTCCCCACCATCTGCACGGGCTGATTGTGGGAGCGGTGACCATATTTCAATTTATAGATGGTCGCACCCGAGGCTTTGCCAAGGAGTTGGTTGCCCATGCAAATACCGCAGATAGGCTTACGCGAACGGCTCATCTGCTTGCGGATAATGTCAACGGCAGCCTGGCATGTGTCAGGATCGCCAGGGCCATTGGCCAAGAAAAGGCCGTCGAAGTCCATGTCGGTATAATCGTAGTTCCATGGCACACGGATAACCTCAACGCCGCGGTTGATGAGACAGCGGATGATATTGGCCTTCACGCCGCAGTCGACAAGCACGACTTTCTTTCCGGCACCTTCGTTGTAGCGGATGATCTCTTTGCAAGAAACCTTCTCGACAAAGTTCACTCCCTCGTACTCAGCTTTGGGCTGATTGTCAGGATCATCGTCGAAAATAATCTTTCCCATCATCACACCATGCTCACGCAACACCTTTGTAAGCTGACGCGTGTCGATGCCCGTGATGCCGGGCACATGCTCGCGCTTAAGCCATGAGCCAAGACTTTCTACAGCATTCCAATGGCTGTACTCTTCGCTATAGTCCGACACGATGATGGCAGAAGCATAGATCTTGTCGCTCTCCATAAAGGTGGGCAATCCATTCTTTTCAAAAGTAAATGGCGGTACGCCATAGTTACCTACTAAAGGAAAGGTCAGTGTCATCAGCTGCCCGGCATAGGAAGGGTCGGTGAGGGATTCGGGATAACCCATCATAGCTGTATTGAACACCACTTCGCCGGCTACAGGTTGATCATAGCCAAACGACTTGCCATGGAACTTTGTCCCATCAGACAATACCAAGGTTACATTCTTCATCATTTCGCGTTATTATGGTCTATTGATTGTGATGCGAAAGGCTTGTACACCTTCTCATAATAATTCACATAAGCCTGGTTGCACAGACGTGTGCCACCGGGTGTCGGATAGTGCCCGGAGAAATACCAGTCACCCGGATGGTTAGGGATAGCCTGATGCAGACCGTCGAGACTCTGATAGACGATGTCGATCGGAGTCGTCATGCCCTCAGGACGCAGCATCTCCACAATCTTGTGGTTGATCTCGTCAACTGTGAACGGCGCATAGATGTCACGCACGGCATTCTGCATCTCCTCGCGGGGCTTTGCCAGTTCTGCAAGACACTCATTATATACTCTCTCCAGTACACTTTCCATACCGCGCTCCTTGAGCAGGGCTACAGTAGCACGGAAGACACAGAACTCTTCCAGACGCGGCATGTCGATGCCATAGTAGTCGGGATAGCGGATTTGAGGTGCGGAGCTGACCATGACGATCTTCTTAGGATGAAGACGGTCGAGGATATGGAGGATACTCTCCTTGAGCGTGGTACCGCGGACGATACTGTCGTCGATGATGACGAGATTATCGACGTAAGGTACAAGAGAGCCGTAAGTGATATCATAGACATGTGCTGCAAGGTCATTGCGGGCATTGCCCTCGGTGATGAACGTGCGAAGCTTGATGTCTTTCCAAGCTACCTTCTCACAGCGTACATACTCGGTAAGAATATCAGCGAGCTCCTCGTGTGTAGGAGCATGTCCAAGACTCTCGATACGTTCTATCTTCCGTTCTATGACATGCTTCTTGAAGCCATCGAGCAAACCATAGAAAGCAGACTCAGCAGTGTTAGGGATGAAAGAGAAAACCGTATGACGGGTGTCGCCGTCGATAGATTTCAGAATAGCGGGGACAAGCTGCTCACCGAGTTTCTTGCGCTCACGATAAATGTCCTGATCAGAACCGCGGGAGAAATAGATGCGCTCAAAGGAGCATGCTGTATTGCTCAGCGGCTCAAGGATCTTCTTGATCACCGTCTCACCACTACTGCGCACGATAAGTGCAGTTCCAGGCTTAAGTTCCTGAACATCGTCATACTCAATATCGAACGTTGTCTGCAAGACAGGACGCTCAGAGGCGAGTACGACAACCTCGTCATTCTTATAATAGAAAGCGGGGCGAATACCGTGAGGATCACGCATAGCAAACATCTCGCCGCTGCCGGTAATACCCGTCACGACATAACCACCATCGAAATGCTTCATCGTGGTTTTCAGCACATTCTCCATCTTGACATGCTCGTCGATGTAGCGTGTGATATTCTGATCTTCCAGTCCTTGCTTCTTTGCCTCACGGAAGTTGCGCTCCACCTCACGGTCAAGACGATGGCCCATGAGCTCAAGCATGATATAGCTGTCGCTATAGATACGCGGGCACTGACCCTGACGGGTAAGTTCCTCAAACACTTCCTCCACATTGGTCATATTGTAGTTGCCGCAGAGACAGAGGTTCTTGGCTCTCCAGTTGTTGCGACGGAGGAAGGGATGGACATATTTCAGTCCGCTCTTACCCGTGGTGGAGTAACGAAGATGGCCCATATAGAGTTCGCCGGCAAAAGGTATCTCCTGGAGACAGGACTCGTCAAAGACGCTGCTTTCCATGACCACTTGATTGATTTGGCGATTAGCAGTGCCAAAGATCTCTGTAATGGCATTAGGACCTTCCGCACGCTCACGGAACATATATTCGTTTCCCGGCTGAGTATTGAGTTTGACAGAAGCGATTCCAGCGCCTTCCTGTCCACGGTTGTGCTGTTTCTCCATCATCAGATAGAGCTTGCCCAAACCATATCTCCACGTACCGTATTTCTCCTGATAGTAACTAAGAGGTTTAAGGAGCCGCACCAAAGCCACTCCACAATCCTCATGAATGCTGTATTCCATCAACAATAAAACCTTATATAGAATTAGTATGTAAGCATATACGAAAAAGATTGAAATCATCCTTGGCATTTCCTTTCGGAAACCAACGACAAATTTCAATCTTTCTATTCATATTATTAAGTGACTAAACTTAGTTCCTTAAGATATTAACCAACAATGAAGCAACAGAGGTGACAATGCCAACGAATGAGAACCACAACGAAGTACTGCTACCGATACCAGAGTTCTGAGACTTGACCGAGTTGGGTTGCACATAGACAATATCGTTTTGCTGGAGATAATAATAAGGAGAATTGAAGATGTGCGCATCGTTAAGGTTGATACGATGAGCATGCTTCTCTCCTGTAGAATCCTCACGGATGAGCAGCACGTTGTCACGACGTCCGTAGATGGACAAATCGCCTGCACTTGCCAAAGCCTCCACGATGCTCATCTTTTCAGTGGTGACAGGAATGACAGCGGAATGACCGACCTCACCGATGACGGTGACACGATAGCTGGACATTCTGACGGTGACAATAGGATTCTCACGCTCATTGAGATAAGGTTTCACCTTTGCACGGATAATCTCCTCGCATTGAGTCTTTGTCAATCCCTCCACATGGATCTTACCCACAATAGGGAAGTTGATGTTACCTTCGTTGTCAACAAGATAGCCCTGGAGCGAACCGGTGTTAGCTGAGAGCTGTCCGCTTGTTCCAACAGTGTTACTTACAGAAAGGTTGAATGGTGCAGAAGCTTCTGGATTGGATGTGATGACCGTGATGGTCAACATGTCTTTAGGCATAATCTTCGCATCGTACAATCCCCGGGAGGCTGCCAAGCTGATAGAGTCAATGTTTTGGAAATAAGCAACTTTCTTGCTGCTTGCGCATGATCCCATAAGCATGATCAGCAACATCATGACGAGAGGAAAAAGCAATTTCTTCATATCCGTGCTCAAACGTTGAATTTAAAATATGTTTTATAACTTTGCAAAATTACTATTTTATTTCCAAAAGGCAAAGGAATTCTACTAAAAAAGTAGAACTCTCTTGCCTTTCTCACTTATTCATAGAAACGAAAATAGCGTCGTGCATTATAATAGGAGATGTCTTCCACCATGCGTGCAAGGTCTTCGCGGCTGTCGGGAAGCAGGCCACGTTCTACATCATTGCCAAGGATATTGCACAGCAGACGACGGAAATATTCATGACGGGGATAACTCAAGAACGAGCGGCTGTCGGTGAGCATACCCACAAAGCGAGAAAGCAATCCAAGCGCAGAAAGCGCATTGATTTGCTTTGTCATGCCGTCGAGCTGGTCATTAAACCACCATCCGGAGCCGAACTGGATTTTTCCGGGTTCCGAACCATCCTGAAAATTACCGATCATGGTCGCAATCATCTCGTTGGCCGAGGGATTGAGACAATAGAGGATCGTTCGCGTGAGTTTGTGCTCGGTATTGAGTTCATCAAGGAAACGGCTCAAAGCCTTAGCCGTGCTGAACTCACCGATCGAGTCGAAGCCCGTGTCCGGTCCCAGTTGCTCATACATACAGGTATTGTTATTGCGAATAGCACCATAATGATACTGCTGCGTCCATCCTGCATTGTAGTCCATTTCCCCACAGTCTTTCAAGAAAGCATGTTTATATTGATGAACCTCTTGCACAGAAAGACTCAGGCCACGTAATGCTTTGCTGAAAATGGTTTCTATTTGAGATGAGGTATAAGGATCGCAATAAAACTCCTCAACGCCATGATCAGAGAGACGGCAGCCATTCTCGTGGAAAAAATCATGGCGGCGTTGTAGGGCATCTACAAGATGCTGATAGCTGTCAATCTCGATGCCACTTACTTCTGATAGTTGCTCCATGTAGGCAGAGAAATCGGGATGCTCAATTTTCATTGCCTTGTCAGGTCGCCAGGCTGGCAACATCTTAATCTCAAAGCCACTCTCACGTGTCACTTTATGCCAATGCAGATCATCAACAGGATCATCGGTGGTGCAGACGCATTCCACATGATAGTGACGCATGAGTCCGCGGGCACTGAACGCTGGCTGCTGGAGCTTTTCGTTACAGATGTCATAGATTTCACGGGCCGTAGACGGAGAAAGCAATTTATCGATTCCAAACGCTGTCTTAAGTTCAAGATGTGTCCAATGATACAAAGGATTGCGAAAACAATATGGCACCGTTTCAGCCCACTTCTCAAACTTTTCCCAATCGGAAGTGTCTGTTCCTGTACAATAACGCTCATCAACACCATTGGTGCGCATGGCTCTCCACTTATAATGGTCGCCACCCAACCAAAGTTCAGTGATGCTCTGAAAATGATGATCCACGGCTACCATCTTGGGATCGAGATGGCAATGATAGTCGATGATGGGCATCTTTGCAGCATGATTATGATACAAATCCTTGGCAATATCTGTCTCCAAGAGAAAGTCCTCATCCATGAATTTCTTCATAATTGATTATTTTTGTAATGGATTGACTAATAAATGTAAGTGGTTGATCGTTTACCTAAAGTCACTATTGCAAATATACAGTATTTATTTGGAATATCGGCTAATTTAAATTACTTTTGCAGAAAAAACTAAGATTAGCGATGAACAAGGTCCTACTTATCTACACGGGAGGCACGATCGGCATGGGTCAAAATCCATTGACAGGCGCATTGGAACCACTGGATTTCAACCATCTCGTGGAGTCGATGCCTGAATTTCAACTGATCAAGACCGACATTGACGTCTATCAGTTCACCCCGCCTATTGATTCCAGTGAGATGTCACCCGGCAAATGGGCACAGCTCGTGAGAATCATCAACCGTAACTATGACGACTATGACGGTTTCGTTGTGCTGCATGGTACGGATACGATGGCATACACCGCCTCTGCCCTCTCTTTCATGCTGGAAGGACTGACCAAACCTGTGATTCTCACCGGATCTCAGTTGCCCATTGGCCAGTTGAGAACCGACGGCAAAGAGAACCTTGTGACAAGTATTGAGCTCGCCGCTTTGAAGGATGACAACGGCCATGCACGAGTGCCGGAGGTGTGTATCTATTTCAGCGGTGTACTACTTAGGGGCAACCGTTCGACGAAAATCAATGCCGACGGATTCAATGCTTTCGATTCGTTTAACTATCCTCATCTCTGCGAAGCTGGTGTAAGCTTCACATTTCACGACCATCATATTCTGAAGCCCGACTTCAGCAAACGCATGCAGGCTCATCTGACAATGGACACCAATGTAGTCGTCTTCAGTCTCTTCCCTGGTATTCAAGAAGGAATTCTTAGACAAGTACTGCAACTGCAAAGTCTCAGAGGTATTGTCATGCGCAGTTTTGGTAGTGGCAACGCAATGAAGAGTTCATGGCTCATGCACCTGCTCAAAGAAGCAACGCTTAGGGGAATTGTCATCGTGAACATCAGCCAGTGCGTTGCCGGAACCGTAGAGATGAGCCGCTATGATACCGGTTACCAACTCAAAGACATCGGTGTCATATCCGGCCACGACTCTACCGTAGAGGCTGCCGTCACCAAGCTCATGTATCTGCAAGCACGATACAACGATCCGAATACCATCCGTAATCTGATGGCAAGAAGCATTGCCGGCGAGATAACTATCTAAGCTAACAGGAAAGAATACAATAGGAAATGAGCTGAAAGAAGCTCTTAGTATAGCTTATCCAGAATAGCAAAACGGGAAATCATGTATTTTCACGATGCTACTGGATAAGCTATAATTTTCATTATCCATGGGCATCATTTGGGAAATTGGCTTAATAGTAAAAAAAACAAGAGGTTGAACCATAACAGTCCAACCTCTTGTAACATTTATCTTTAAAGTATCAAAATCCGAGATTACTTCTTAAAGAAATCCTTGACGGCCTCATTGGGAACCATCTGCTCATCGAAGATGTAAGCACCTGTCTTAGGGCTCTTTACCATCTTAATAACCTTTGAATATGCGCGACCATCCGTAGAACCTTCATGGAGGGTAGCGACCGCTTTCTTTGCCATAGTCTATATGTATCTTTTAACTATTAACGTAAAACGAGAACTCTGGTGAGATTACTTGATCTCCTTGTGAAGTGTCATCTTCTTCAAGATGGGATTGTACTTCATAAGCTCCAGACGCTCGGGAGTATTCTTGCGGTTCTTTGTCGTAACGTAACGGCTAGTGCCTGGCAGGCCAGAGTTTTTCATCTCTGTGCATTCCAAGATCACCTGAACTCTATTTCCTTTCGACTTCTTTGCCATGATGATTATTCTCCTAATACTTTAATGTCCTTCCAATCGCAGTAGCCTTTAGAGACTGCCTGCTTCAGAGCTGCGTCCAGTCCAACCTTATTGATGAGACGAAGACCAGCGGCACTAATCTTGAGCGAAATCCAGCAATTCTCCTCTACATAGAAGAACTTCTTGCTGAAGAGATTAACGTCAAAGCTGCGCTTTGTGTGGTGCTTTGAGTGAGACACATTGCAACCTCTCTGTGCCTTCTTGCCTGTAATCTGACAAATCTTAGACATCGCTATTCTTTGTTTTTGATTCGATTTTTGATACTTATTCCAAACAGAGTGCAAAGTTAGCAATCTTTTTTCTGATTAGCAAATAATTAGCGGGCTAATCTTCACTATTAACTAATTTTTTGTTTTTACGATTCTATACGCTCTTTACTTTTTCTTAGTTCAAATAAAGACCAAAGCATTAACTTTTTCGCACCATTAAGTTTTTTTGCATTGCGAAAAGAGTGATTATTGAAGAGAAATGGTTATCTTTGTGGAAAATTATAACGCAATGCTGCATTTTATCTCATTCGGCAGCGGCAGCAGTGGCAACTGTAGTCTGATCTTCACCGAGAATGAAGGGCTACTTATTGACGCTGGCATCGGTGTCCGTATTTTGAAAAAACACTTGAAAAACTACGGCCTAAACATCTCCAATATTAGGTCTATACTGGTCACACACGATCATGCTGATCATGTGAAGTCAGTGGGTAGTGTGAGCAAGGATTATCACATCCCAGTATATGCCACGCGCAAAGTGCACGAAGGCATAGAAGAGAACTGGTGTGTGAGGACCAAGGTGCCCCAAGACATGTCGTTTGTCGTAGAGAAAGGACAACCGTTTCATGTGGGCGGATTTACTATCACCGCTTTTGGTGTCCCACACGACAGTAAAGACAATGTCGGCTATTGCATTGAAGCAGAGGGCGTCACGTTTGTGTTGATGACGGACATCGGGCATTTTACGGACGAAATGCTTGAGTATGTAGGACGTGCCAATTATCTTGTGATAGAAGCTGACTATGAGAAGGCAATGCTCGAAGCCGGCCCCTATCCTGTAGAACTAAAACGAAGAATACAAAGTTCCTTGGGGCATACGAGCAATTTTGATTGCGGCCAAGTGCTAGCCCACTATGCCACGCCTGCACTCAGAGGTGTGTGGCTCTGTCATTTGAGCGACACCAACAACCAACCGGAGTTAGCTGAGAAAACGGTCAAGCAAGTGCTTAGGGCCAGCGGTATCGTAGCGAGCAATGACCCTGGAGCTGATTTCACACTGAATGCGCTTCACAGGAAACTGCCCACAGGCGTATTTGATCTGAAATAACGAGCACTCTCCTTATATTATCAGGGTTCCTTTAGAAAGGCATACCCACTGCGAAGTGGAATGTAAAATCACGAGAAAACTTCGGATGGAAGATCGCCCAATGCTCTTGCTGAGTTGTCCAAGCCGGATTAATGGCTTTCATGCCCCCATCGAAGCGTAGTATGAAATAGCCAAAGTTGATGCGTAGGCCTAATCCATAAGAGACAGCAATCTGCTTATAGAATTCATCGAAACGAAACTGTCCTCCTGGCTGATCAGCATAGTTGCGAAGCGTCCAAATGTTACCAGCGTCTATAAAGGCTGCACCATTGAATTTCCAAAAAAGAAAGGTACGATACTCCGCGCTTAGATCTAACTTCATGTCACCCGTCTGGTTGATGAAGTCGATGCGGCCGTCTTTGCCCCGATAACTACCCGGACCGAGTTCTCGCACCGACCATCCTCTCACGCTGTTGGCTCCTCCGGAGAAATAGCGTTTCTCAAAAGGCAGCACAGTGCTGTTGGCATAAGGATATGCCATACCAAACGCAGCATGAAAAGCCAGCATATTGCGAGCATCGAACTGCTGGATACGTGTATAATCAAAATCGAATTTCAGATACTGGGCATAGGGTATATGATTGAAGAGCGTATACTGCCCATTCTCATTTTTCTTCAGGCCCATCAAAGGAGAGAGTGCTCTCAGTAATCCCCCACCCGACTCAAAATTCATCTTCAACGCATTGACACCATTGTTATAACTGAATCCCACTCCCATTCTTAGGATAAAGAGATTCTCATAGTTATAGCGCAGGATGGCATTTCGATTAGAGACATCGTCGAGATAGTCTTCCTTAAAAGTAGCGCTGATCCATGGCATGTAGACATAGTTCAGATCCAAGAGATCGAAGCGGTAGCGAGTGTTATGCCCCGGATCAGCCCAGCGATAGCGCCACCCCGCAGACAAGACACGACGATGGAACTCTGGCCGATTTTGCATATCCCAGGCTAAAGACAACTCTGAAGTAGCATTGCTCTGACGACGAAAGCTACGAGAGAGAAAAGGTGCCAAGAACTCCGGAAACTGAAGTTCCGCCTGCACACCATATTCTATATAGTCTTCATCGTTGTAACCCTCCAGCCCCGTAATCGCCTCGAAAGCACCACGCAACTGCACACTCAACAGTTCAGATCCACGAAGCAAATTTCTATTCTCATAGATGAGAGACGCTGCAGCGCCCAAGTCACCCGCTGTATTGGTACCTTCTGGCTGAAATGCGATTGTAGACTTTTTGTTCATGCTCAACTGGATATGACAATCCAAGAGATTGGAGTCAGGAACCTCGTTAAACAGAATGTTGGTATACTTCACAGCCTGCAACCGACTGAAATTGGAATAGGTCTTCTGTAGATCAGTGTTGCTAAAAGGGCGACCGGCAGTGATCACCGTGTTGTTTTCCAGCACACTCTTTCGCAGTCGCGCACTGCCTAAGTCACCATCGGTATACTGAACAGAGCGGATGACATAACGGGGATGGTCTGTAGGCCGCGCATCACTGTTGGCCTGATATCTCTTAAGATGGAGCACAATACCTACCGAGCGGCTGTCGGAAGAAGAATCGGCCGTAAAAGAGATAAAGTCCTTGTGAAACTTGTAATAGCCGGAATTCTGGAGCAATGCAGTCAGCCGGTCACGCTCCGTCTCTAATGCCTTGATCGTAAAAGGGGCTCCATCGCGCAGAACAGATGCCGATTTCTTATGCTGTTGCCGGGATATGCTGTCGTCGCCATCCACCAATTTCCGGATAGCAGGATCTTGAATATCATAGCTGATATGTCCAAAACGATATTGCGCCCGCGGATGAAGCATATAGACAGCCTTGAGGGAATGTCCCCTAACGATTGTGTCGAGCGTGACACTGGCATGGAGATAGCCTTGGTTGATCATAGCCTGGCGCAAATCGTCCATTGTCAGTCGGGCCGTGAGCGTGTCAAAGACCACAGGGCGCTCACCAATACGCTTGAGAGTGCGATTGATCCATTTCGTACTGTCCTTACCGGCAAGAGTATATGTGCCCATTGGTATTTTGAAAAGTGAAAACCACTTCGAGTTGGCTTTTTGGCGTATATAGGGAAAGAGTTGTGAACCATCGAAGGATTTCTCATCTGATCTGATCTCCACAGAGGTGAGCAGATAACTTCCCTGAGGCACATACTTGGAGGTGCTGCATGCCGACAGAAGGCTTATTGCCAAGACAAGGAATACGTAGAAATATGTAACTTTTGATTTCAACTGCGATATTTTTGGTACAAAGGTAGTGTATTTTGTTGACAGATTACATAAAAATAACACATTATTTTTATCGGTTACAACATTAATCACTAACTTTGCAATATGATAAGCAAGGCAAGAATAAAATTTGTTCATACACTCGAACAGAAGAAGGCACGCATACGCGAACAGCTCTTCGTCGCTGAAGGACCCAAGGTCGTCGGTGACCTGATGGAACGTTTCCAGCCCAAGATGATTTTCCACACAGCCGACTGGCAGGCTCCAGCCGGTGTGGAGACCGATGAAACCGTCAGCGAGGAAGAGTTGAAAAAACTCTCGTTCTTGCAGCACCCACAGCAAGTGCTCGCTGTCTTTCCCCTACCCCACACTGAAGCCACCAATATGGAATTGCCAAGTCAGCAGCTCTGTCTTGCCCTCGACGGAGTGCAGGATCCCGGCAACGTGGGGACAATCATACGGGTAGCCGACTGGTTTGGCATCACACAGATCTATTGTTCCCATGAAACGGCTGATGTTTACAACCCCAAGGTGGTGCAAGCCACGATGGGCAGCCTTGCAAGAGTGGACATACACTACACCGATTTAGCACCTCTCATCGATCATTTTCCCGAAAATTGCCCTGTCTATGGCACCCTGCTTGATGGTGACAATTTGTACCAGCAAAAGTTGAGTAACCATGGACTCATCGTCATGGGCAACGAAGGGAAAGGACTTACGGCTGAAGTCAGACAACGCGTCAACCACAGACTGCTGATCCCCAACTATCCAAAAGGCAGAGACACGGCAGAGAGCCTTAATGTAGCTATCGCCACTGCCATCGTGTGCGCAGAGTTTAGAAGAAGAATAGAATAAACAGAATAAACGGACTGAAATCATGAATACAGATTATATTGAAAATGAACTTTATAAAGTAAGGAGTGTCAGAGCCTGCATCAAGTCGGCCACAGACATGATGATCAGTAATCCACTGACTATTCTTCGCCGAACTTGGCTACCGACCTTAGTGCTGAGCATTGTCACAAGTCTAAGCATTCTATTGTCTGTTTTTTTTGAGTCACAACAACCGACCACAGCAGGAGCCAGTACTGTAAATGCTCCTCTTCTGATTCTCGGTGTCATCTCGCTCGTTGCCTATATCGCTATTGCATCATGGTGGGGAGCCTCTGTGATCAGTCTGCTGACCGGTCGCAAGGTAAAAGACAATATCCGGCGCATACTCTACTTGTTGTTGGCAGTGATCGGATTGTATATAATCGTAGGCGTATGCGTCTCTGTGGGCTATACACTGCCTATGTTTGGCGGTAAAGCTTCTTTGGGGCATCCTACTATCATCTCACCTTTAGTGGCAGGCATCGTAGTTGTCTTAGCCCTCATCTTTACCCTGCCCATCAGCTATTCTTCCATGAAATATCTCGTGGAGCCCCAACAAAAACTGACGAGCATTGTCGGCAAGCCATATATGACAGGACTGCACCGCTGGGGATTCCTCTTCATGGCTGCCCTTCTCGGAGGTATCATCATCAGTATCCTTATTGTTATCACCGGTGTACCGGAGATCATCCTTGAAACTGCTAAAAAAGCCAACGACATAGGTATGGCAATGGGCGACAGCAATGGTCTAAGTGCTTCTTTTACGGTACTTCAGTTCTGCGTCACTATCCTATGCTACTTCATTTGGTATTATATCTATTGCTGGATGAACTTTGTGTATTATTATGTTTATGGTAGCATCGAGGCTAAAGAAATGGCAAAAAAGGATGTTATCACTACAACCACAGGTAATAGTGCTGACAATCATGACATTGAGGCTATAGATAAGCACTTAAAACTGGAAGCAGGAAAGGCATCTGACAGCAAACTCGACATAGAAGACATATAATAAGAATCATATTTATTAAAAAGGAGAGATGGAAAAGCAACGCATTCTTTTTATCGACCGGGACGGCACACTTATCGAAGAACCCGCTGACGAGCAGATCGACTCTTTTGAGAAGTTGCGCTTCGTTCCCGGCGTATTCAGCAACCTGGGATATATCCACAAACGCATGGGATTCCGCTTTGTGATGGTCACCAATCAAGACGGATTGGGCACGCCGTCGTTTCCCGAGGAGACATTCTGGCCTGTACACCGACTGATGCTTCAAGCACTGGAGAGTGAAGGCATCACTTTCGATGACCAACTTATCGACCGGCACTTCCCGGAAGACAATTCACCCGAGCGCAAGCCCGGCACTGCCATGCTGAAGAAATACATTGACAATCCGGCTTACGACATCGCGGGAAGCTATGTCATCGGCGATAGAGAGAGTGACGAACAATTAGCCAAGAATCTGGGATGCAAAGCTATCATCCTTGGACGCGACGGTATGACTTGGGAAAAAGCAGCCGAACTGTTGATTGCCGGAGAACGCACGGCAGAGGTGAGACGTACCACCAAGGAGACAGACATACTCGTACGTGTCAACCTCGACGGATCAGGCAAAACAGACATTGACACCGGACTTGGCTTCTTTGACCACATGCTGGAGCAAATCGGCAAGCACGGTATGATAGACCTCACCGTACACACCAAAGGAGATCTCTGGGTCGATGAGCACCACACCATTGAGGACACTGGCATTGCACTTGGTGAATGCATCCTCAAAGCATTAGGTGACAAGCGTGGCATCGAGCGCTATGGATTCTGTCTGCCAATGGACGATTGTCTGTGCCAGGTGGCTATCGACTTTGGCGGACGCCCTTGGCTCGTTTGGGACGCTGAGTTCCACAGAGAAAAAATCGGTGAGATGCCAACGGAAATGTTCATGCACTTCTTTAAAAGCTTTAGCGACGCTGCACGCATCAACCTGAACATTAAGGCGGAGGGCGAAAACGAGCACCATAAGATAGAAGGTATTTTTAAAGCACTGGCGCGTAGTCTGAAGATGGCGGTAAGAAGAGATATACACCACTTGGTGCTGCCTTCTACAAAAGGAACACTATAAACACGTTTATAAATCAAATAAGGAGAGCAGGAATAGTTCTGCTCTCCTTATTTTATATATAGAGGATCAAGAATCTGGCTTGAAGCCCATTTCTGCTTTACACTGTTGAATAGATACCAAGTCATATCGTTACGACTCAGACTTCCATCTTCAACAGCAGCCTTTCTGCTTTACTTTGCTTTCTCCATCAGCTTTTTCAAGAGACAAGGAATCTCACAGCTCTCCATAGCCACCGGCACGCCGGCAGCCTCGAAAGCCGCAATCTTGTCAGCAGCAGAACCTGAACTGCTGGAGATGATAGCTCCGGCATGTCCCATCTGCTTGCCCGGAGGAGCTGTGCGCCCATCGATGAAAGCAACGACAGGCTTGGTGATATGCTCCTTGATATAGGCAGCAGCATGCTCCTCGGCATCACCACCAATCTCACCTATCAAGGCAATGGAGTCGGTATCAGGATCATCTTGGAACATCTGCAACAGATCCTCAAAGTAAAGGCCCACCACAGGATCACCGCCAACGCCGACTGCTGTACTCTGTCCCATACCAGCCTTTGTGAGGTTGTCAACAACTTCATAAGTTAGTGTACCCGAACGGCTGATGACTCCGGTATGCCCTTTCTTGAAGATATTGGAAGGCATGATGCCCACCATACTCAATTCTGGAGAAATCAATCCCGGGCAGTTCGGGCCGATCAAATGAGCACCTTTCACCTGGATATAGCGTTGAGCAATGACAGCATCCACCACGGGAATACCTTCCGTAATGCAAATGATGAGCTTGATGCCGGCATCAGCTGCCTCCAGCATAGCGTCCTTGGCAAAGGGAGCAGGAACAAAGATGATCGACGTGTTGGCCTTCGTTGCCTCTACGGCTTCGCGAACAGTGTTGAACACAGGAATGCCATCCACCTCTTGCCCACCCTTTCCGGGTGACGTGCCACCAACAACGTTTGTTCCGTATTCTTTCATCTTGGCAGCATGGAAACTGCCATCGCGGCCTGTGATGCCCTGAACGATCAGGCGCGTATCTTTATTGATCAAAATACTCATGGTAATAGCTTTTAAAAGATTAAAGATTGTTCATTGCCTCCACTGCCTTATGACCTGCATCGGCCATGGTCGTTGCCACAATGAAATGGGAATTCTGCAACAGACGACGTCCCTCCTCGGCATTGGTACCTGTCAGACGGATGACGATCGGCATGTCGGTCTTAATGCTCTTGAAAGCCTCCAAGAGTCCTTTGGCCACATCATCGCAACGGGTGATGCCTCCGAAGATGTTGATCAGAATCACCTTCACGTGCTGATCGCTCATCAGCAGATTCATGGCATCTACAATCTTCTCAGGGTTAGAACTGCCACCGATGTCCAGGAAGTTGGCAGGATTGCCTCCATAGAGCTTGATCATGTCCATGGTAGCCATAGCCAATCCGGCACCATTTACCATGCAACCGATATTACCGCCTAAGTTGACATAGCTGAAACCCTTGGACTTGGCATAGAGCTCTTTCTTTTCATCTTCCGTAGGCTCATTGAGTTCAGCCACATCAGAATGACGATAGAGCGCATTATTATCGAAAGTCATCTTGGCGTCAATAGCCTTCAACTGCCCCTCTTTTGTCAACACGAGCGGATTGATCTCTGCCAAAGAAGCGTCTTTCTCAACAAAGAGGCGATAGAGATTCTTGAAAAGTGGTATGGCCTGCTTCACCACTGCTTTATCATCAAACAACTTGTAAGCAGCAGCACGAGCCTGGAAATCAGCCATGCCGATAAGCGGGTCGATCACTATCTTCTCGATCTTCTCTGGTGTTTCCTTGGCAACCTGCTCGATATCCATACCTCCGGCACGAGACAGCATCATCAAAGGAGACTTGCTCTTACGGTCGATCAGAATGCTGACGTAATACTCTTTGTCTATGTTCACAGCTTCTGTGACAAGCACGCGGTCAACGACGTATCCTTTGATGGTCATCCCAAGAATGTCGGATGCCACCTTGCGTACCTCATCTTCCGAAGCAGCGAGCTTAACGCCGCCGGCTTTTCCGCGTCCGCCTGTGTGCACTTGCGCCTTGACCACTACTCTCCCGGAGCCTAATTGATGATAAGCGTCAACACATTCATCAACGCTACGGCACAAAATAGGACTGTCTACGGGCAAACCATACTGAGCAAAGAACTCCTTTGCCTGATATTCGTGTACCTTCATAATATATTAGTTATTGAATTAACAGGTCACAAAATTAGCGATTTCTTTCAAAAGTGCAAAATTCTCAAGCAATTATTTTCTTATTATTCTCAACTAATGGCACGGATGAAGCGTTCTTTCATTGCACATTGCTATGTATGGACATAGTTGCTAAGATTCTTGTTCTCGCCAATCGAGAAAAACTGATGTGCTTTGAGCACAAGAGAAAACTCCTCTCATCATTTTTTTTGAAAGCTGAAAATCACAAAAGATTTTGCCAAGTCGGATTCTTTTTGTACCTTTGCAGTGCAACCTGTCAAGGCGAGATAACATGTAGCGTATTCCGAAAGGACGTTACGCGTAAGTCTAGTTATGAACTCTTACAGGTGCTTTATTATCAGTTCATAACAATAAAATCATGAGTGTAGAAAACAAGAAGTTGACAGACACCATTCTGTCTATGTCGCTCCTGACCGTTATGGCGGGAGCCGCCATCGCACCGGCCTTGGGCGTTATCAAGGCTCACTTCGCAGAAGCTCCGGAACTGCTCGTCCAGTTTATCGTCAGCATCCCGGCGCTGTTCATCATCATCACCAATCTCTTCTTTCTCGATATCAGCCGACATTATGGCACCCGGTCGATAGCCCTCTTCGGACTTGTGCTTTACGTGGCAGCAGGAGCGGGATGCTTCCTTGTCGGCAATATCTATGCGCTCCTTGTCCTGCGGGCGTTGCTCGGTGTGAGTGTAGGGCTCATCATGCCGCTGTCTACCGGTCTCTTAGCCTACTATTATCCTCCCGAGCAACAAGCGTATCTCATGGGACTATCGGCCGCCATGAACCAGATGGGCGGTGTCGTGGCAACCCTGCTAGCAGGACTATTGTCGTCGATAAGCTGGCGATGGGCCTTTCTCGTATATCTTTTGGGATTGTTTGCTGTGGTCATGGTTGCTGCTTATTTGCCTGACGACCACCTTGGCTCTGCCAACAAGCGTGGCATTCCCTTCCAGCCACGACAGCTGCTGAAGTTCCATCCATCGGTCAACGGCATGCTCCTGCTGATGATGATCTTCTTCATCTATCCCACCAACTTTGCCATTACAGCCGAGAAGCAGACAGGTCTGGGACTGACCGCCACCACACTCATCATGGTGGGACTGGACCTTGTGGCGTTCTTTGTCGGCATGGTGTTCGGCCAGCTGATGAATATCTTCCGCGAGCCGATGAAATACCTGGCTTCAATGTTCTTCCTTGTTGGTTATTTGTTCTTTGCTGTTGCCCATTCTCTCCTGCCTTTACTGATAGGCGCAGCATTCACGGGCATCGCTAACGGCGTGGGAGTACCTTATCTCAATACTATTGCATCAATCAAGGGCGGTCGCAACTCAGCTACCACTGTTATGCCTCTGCTCTCCGCCGCATTGTATTTGGGACAGTTTCTCTCTCCCGTCATCGTCACGCCATTGTCACGATGGCTTTTTGGCGAGCAGGATGTGGCGGGCAGCTACAAGATAGGTATCATGCTCTGTCTTGTCTTCCTCATTCAGGTTTATACCACCCGACACTATCAAAGCTTGCCGCCGAAAGAGAACGAACAGCGGAAATAGTCCAATTTCCTATTTCTTCCACTCTCCGACAACCTCTCCTATATACATGGAGTGGATGCCGGCGGGGAAGTTGCTGTAGAGGTTGCGCGGCACGTCGTTGCGGAAAGCAGAGGGACTTAGTTGCTGACCATACATGATCTCGCACTCATAGACAGCGGTAGCCTTGGTGAAGTAAGGTGCGCCGTGCTTGGTGTATCAAAAGCTGTATTGTTTATTTGTGATTGTGTTTGTCGAGAAAAAGCAATTGAGCCTCCAGCAGCTCCATCATAGGCATGGAGGCTCCGGCAGCACGTGCTTCCTCAATAGGACGTGTATAGAGATAGTTGATTTCCATTGGTCGATGGAAGTCATAGTCGAGTTTCATGCTCGGGGAGTATGGCTTCATCTTCCGTGTCATGTTAAGCATGGTCTCGGCATAGCCATCGCCAATACCTTCTACGCCCACAGCCTGAGCTGCATGAATGATCTCCAGCATCTGTCGGCGGAGCAGCCTCTCGATATCAGCATCTGCCATCAGCTTGTCAGTCTGAGCGTTGAGTACTACACTCATCCCGTTGAACGTCATATTCCACACCGCTTTCTTCCACCTTGCCTCACGATAGTCTACCATATCAGCCTTGATGCCGGCAGCAACAAAATCGGCCACCACGGCCTCAACACGTTCTTTATCCGGGCAGGAGTAGTTGCCGAGGCTGATGCGGCCTAAACCTTGGTGGTTGACGCGTCCCGGTTCTGTCTTGGCCGAACAGATATAAGCCAGTCCCGCCGCCAGCCTCACTGGTGGCAGCATCTTCTGCACGTCCTCCTCCACACCGATACCGTTCTGGATGAGCACTACGAGGGTATCGGGCTTGAGCAAGGGCGGCAAAAGTTGAGGCAGCAGATGGTTGTTGACCGACTTGAGTGACACCAGCACGACATCGCAAGCCGGCATGTCGGCGGCACTATGGTAGGCGTTGACAGCATCAAGATGGAACGAGCCTTCGCACGAGTCCACCTGCAAACCATGCTCCACGACATAGTCGTAGTCGCTGTGGAAGAGGAAATGTACTTCCTGACCGGCTTTGGCAAGCTTGCCTCCATAGAAACCTCCAATGGCTCCGGTGCCAATGACACCATAACATAGTTTCTTCTGATTCATAAGCTAATAATTATATCGTGAGACGATGTCATCCCACGTTGAGTTGTGAGGGCGGAATGCCATATTGTTTCTTAAACGCTGTAGAGAAATGGCTGAGGTTTTTGAACCCCACCTTCATATAGACATCATTTGCCTTCGCACCTTTCTCCATCAGTCTTCGCGCCTCCTGTAGTCGTCGCCGGGTGAGCCACCGCTGTGGAGAAAGATGAAAGATGCTGTCGAAGTCATGTTTGAATCCCGTCAGCGAGCGGCCCGTGAAATGGGCAAACTGCTCCACGGTGAGGTCACTGCGGAAATTCTCTTCCATGAAGTCGTGAAGATCTACCTTGTAAGGCGCAGCAAAATCAAAGAGAACAGGAGTGAGACTGGGACAGAGTTGCAGAAGCACAAAGACTGCTTCACGCAGCTTACTGGTCAACAATTCCCTTGATGGATACTGGTCTGCACTGAAATACGACATCAAAGAGTGGAAGAAGCCCTCAAGAAAAGGATGGCGAGGAAGCATAAAGACATTCTTGTGGGCTGTTCGCCGCCCCGTTTCCGAAGGAACAGCGATATGACTGTCTTCCTTCATACGCTTCAGAAAATCCATGTTGAGATGCAGAAAGATACCATTGAAAGGCTCACCTCCAGCCGGTCTCTTCTCCTTGTCCACCCGATGATTGCGACGCAGGAAGCATGTGTCACCCTTCTTCAGACGCACGATGCCTTCCGGTGTCTGAACGTCCATCTCGCCGGAGAGAAGATGAAAGAGCGTGTGTTCCTGCACCATCTTCTCGCAGAGCTTGTCCCGTCCTACATGACAGAGGAAGAACGTGTCCATGTAACTGGTTACGCTGATGTCATCTTTAAGCTCCATATTCTCAAACAGATTGATTATCATTGCAAAGATAATGAAAGTTTCGGAGCCGTAATGACAGCCCCGAAACTTTATTTCCTTAATACGCCATCTTTTCCCTCGCTGCCTTCACCAGTCCGTAGAGCCATACCTGATGTCCGTCAATCATCGTGTTGGTGCCGGCCATGGCTGCGGCTGGTTTACCTATCTGGCTTTCTTGTGTGAGGATGCGCAGGCGGTTGCCGGGCAGTTCCTCCAAGAGCCATGCGTGGATGACATCAAGACGATGGTCGGCGTCACCTTCTGCCCATCCGTGCCAACTGATCCGTGCCAAACCATTCTTGGGCTCCTCAAACTCTACTACTTCTGCATCGATAGGGAAACCGAAGGTCTTGAAGAAGAAGGGGGCATGAGCATAGAGCGTGTCCTTGCCCGGCTCCTTATAGTGAGCGTCGGAAGAGTTGCCATAATACTTTTCCCATACAGTGGCATGGGTGAGATAAGGCCATACATCAGCTGCCGTCAGATCCTTGACGATCACTTCATTACTGGCAAAGTTGTCTGTGGTCCGGGGAGATACTCCTTGGGCCAATTGATTTCGTTCAACATAACTTTTTCCTTTCTTTTAAATAACTTTTCTTGTTTTGATGGTGCAAAGTTACGAAAGAAAGGCGGTCATGCAGTTATGCGAAACGTCAAAGGCCACTTTGCTCAAACGACAAACCGGAAAAACTATTGTTTAGAAGCAACTTTATTGTAAGTGACGTTACGCTCGTCCCACTTATCTTTTGGTTTAACCTGACTGCCCGGGTAGCCAATGACGATCGTGTTGAACGGCACGAGGTTTTCCGGAAGTCCGAGCACTTCTGCTACCGCCTTACACCGGTCGGGAGCAGGATAAGTGCCTGTCCATACAGCTCCCAAGCCCATGGCGTGGGCGGCAAGGAGAATATTCTCGCTTGCGGCAGAGACATCCTGAATCCAGAAGTCCTTGCCACCGCCCTGCAACGTCTTGGTCATATCGCCACAGACAACGATGGCAAGCGGTGCTTTCTTGGCAAAGCCTGCGTTGGGATTGGCCTTGGCAAGACCATCGAGCAGCTTACGGTCGGTGACCACAACAAAATGCCAAGGTCGCTTGTCGGCAGCCGACGGCGCAGCCATGCCGGCACGCAACAGCCGATCTATCTTCGTGCTGTCAGCGGGCTTGTCCAAATAGGTTCGGACGCTTGCACGCGAAAGAATGTTCTCATACACAGCATCTTCCGGAGAAACTACGGCGGGCTTTACAGAAGATACTCTCACTAACTTATAACTGACAAATATTAAAGCCAGCAATAATGCTACAATAATGATTCGATTGTCCATCTGATTCTTATTTGGTTATCTCCGCTATCCAATTGAAGAGTTCGTTGAGTGCATAGTCACCGCTATGGGGACGGTTCCATGCCAAGAGAAAGTTGACATCCTTGCCGGTGTTCTCCAACTTCGTTGCAAGATTAAGAGCAACAGGAAAGGCTGTGTCGCGGTCGATGGAACCATGACGGATGTACCAGTGCGGAGCAACGGTGATGCCCTCCTGGCCTATCTGCTCCATCGGATTGAGCAGATATTCCTCCTCCTTGACTTTGGCAGAGACGGTAGTACCATTCTTCCCGGCTGAATAGTCGGTGAAGTTAGCCGGTGTGTTGTTGACATCGCCGAACTCATCATTCTCCCCACTGGCCTCATTGCCTGCCACGCCAAGGGCATCGAAAGCAGGAGCCGTTTTCAGCGGAGTTTTGTTGGCCACATAGTTCAGATACTTTGTCATGTCGAGGTTGGTGATATACTCTCCCACACGTTTCACCACTCCTCCGGGCATGCCGTCTCTCTTGAGGTTCTTGGCCATATCCTTTGGCAGTTTACTAAGATCAGGCATACCACCATTGACAGGTGCAAAGGTACCCGCGTCACTGTTGAAGGTGAAGCCTATACTGTCGGGAATCTCAGCACCTGCATCCTTGGCAATTTGTGCCGAACGGATGAGTTCCTCCTTGATATAGCTGAGGTAGTTGTCGGCCGTGAGCAATGTGCCGTCTTTCTTCCTCAATCCGAGCGAATTGATATAGTCAGGAAACAGAGCGATCAGTTCCTGCGTCACTTGTCGGTGAGCCGCATCATTGGCCTTGCGCGAGTCAGTGTTGCCGTAAAGCCACTCATAGGCCATATCAGCATGACTGAGGTCAGTGATAGGACAGTAACAGACGCTGGCAAAGACATCGTCACGCTCCTTGGCTGCCCCCATTTTGTCGAGCAGAGGCTCATAGGCAGCATTATTACCCGTAGCTCCCAACAACGCCGACATAGCACCACCAGCCGACGTACCGTCGGAGATGATCTTCTCGGCATCTCCCGGCATCTGCTTGTCGAAGTGGCGCAGGTAGCGCACGGCAGCCTTCAAGTCAAGAATGGCTGCGGGAGCCTTGCCGTTGTAGATTTTCTTCTTGCCTTTTGTGACATAAGAAGAGCGGCCGCGCGCACCGGGGATGGCGACGACACATCCCCGCAGCAAAGCCATGCCGGTAGCATCGCCGGCTGAGACCGATCCCGGACGAGAGGGCATATAGCCTCCAATATTGTTCTTCAGAAAGATAGGCGACTGCTGCGTGGCACCATCGGGGACATAGACGTTCATGTACTGGTAGGTGGTGTCCTCCACATTAGTCACATACCACAGCTTTGTGTAAGCCATGTACCTCACCGTCTGACCGGTAGACATGGTCAGTGTGCATTTCACACCGGAGGCGGGGTCGAAGTTCAACGTGTTCTTTACCTCCTTCTTGGCCCATGCTCCAACTGAGGAACAAAGTGCCAAAGTCACTAAAACAAATGCTTTTTTCATATTAACATGTCTTTACTTGATAATCATGCGGCATGTTTTTCGTCTCACCAGGACGGTACTAAGACAGTGCAAAATTACGATAGTCAATCTTAGCTTCCAACAAATTTATATTTTTTAAGCGGAAAATAAAGATTATTTGTACGTATGATATTTTCCATCACAGAGGTTAAGCATTGTCACCCAAAGCGTTTGGCTGTCCGGTATGACGGTAATCAAGTAATCACAACAGCGGTTAATAAATGGTCAAACGTTCGTTAGATATTTGGTCAAACGTATGCTGGGCTATTTCACCGGCATGACACTCGGCGACAGCACAAGATTGGCCACACCGGTGGAGACTGCTGAAGCAGACACCGCAAGGGTTGCGGGGCGACCCGAACTGCAATGGTATGCGGCACGGCTGTCGCTCCTCGACTGGAAGCGCAAGCAACTCGACACGCGGCTGCGCCCCACGTTAGGAGCTTTTGGCACTGCCATGACACACACCTCTCTCCGACATGATGCATAACTCATTCGCGGCTATCGGACTCACCGTGAGCTGGAACATAGGAGCACTCTACACCCGAAAAAACGACCTGCGACAACTGCAGACCGAGGCTGAGCGCATCAATGTCGAACGGCTGACCTTTCTCTTCAACAACCGACTGCAAAGCGAGGAGACAAGAGGTAAGACCGACGGCCTCAGACGACAGCTCGACCTTGACAATCAAGCCGTGACACTGCGCGAGCACATCTATGCCAAGAGTATGATGAAAGTGAAACTTGGTACAGAGACCGTCAATGAGTTGCTTCGCGATGCCATTGCCGTGAGTCAGGCACGACAGCAACAAAGCCTCCACCGCATACAGTTGCTGCAGACCATCTACCAACAAAAGAACATACTCGGCCAATAATTTATACATTATACATTATACATTATTCTTTATACATTATTCTTTATACATTATATTCATTTACATTATTCTCTCCCATGAACAGATATTTCTTCATTCTGCTGTTGGCTTCTCTTCTGTCCTCCTGCAACGATACCGACAAGGACTATGACGCTACCGGCAACTTCGAGGCTACCGAGGTGACTGTGTCGGCACAACAAAACGGCGAGTTGCTCTATCTCAACGCCGAGGAAGGCAGCAGTCTCGATGCCGGCGAGCAGGTAGGCCTCATCGACACCACCCAGCTCTGGCTCAAAGCCCGTCAACTTGGAGCCACCCGTCAGGTCTATGCTACTCAGCGTCCTGATGTTGCCAAGCAGGTTGCCTCTCTGCGCCAGCAACTTGACAAGGCTGAACAGGAGCAACGCCGCTATGCGGGGCTCACCGCTGACGGGGCTGCCAACCGCAAGCTCCTCGACGACGCAACAGCACAGGTGAGGGTACTACGCCGCGAGATAGCCGCCGCCGTATCCTCGCTTGACAACAACACACGGAGCCTTAACGCTCAGATGAGTCAGACCGACATACAGCGCTACGAAGTCCTTGACCAGCTCGTCAAATGTCATGTGCGGGCACCCCTCAGCGGCACGGTGCTGGAGAAATATGCCGAGACCGGAGAATATGCCACTATTGGAAGGCCTTTGTTTAAGATTGCCGACATGCGCCACGTCTATCTTCGCGCCTACCTCACTTCCTCACAGTTGCAGGACGTGAGACTGGGCCAGCATGTGACGGTTTTTGCAGACTATGGCGACGGAAAGCGAAAGACTTATAAAGGAGTAGTGACGTGGATCAGCGATCAGAGTGAGTTCACGCCAAAGACCATCCTCACCGATGACGAGCGCGCCGACCTTGTCTATGCCGTGAAGATTGCCGTGACCAACGACGGAGGCATCAAGACCGGGATGTACGGGGAGGTGAAGTTATGAGACGAGATGACAAAACGACTGAGGACATGATGAGTATCGTCGTCAGCAACGTCACCAAGCACTATGGCCACGTAACAGCCCTCGACAACGTGTCGCTAAGCGTGCGCCGTGGTGAGCGTTTCGGCCTCATAGGTCCTGACGGCTCGGGCAAGACTACGCTCTTCCGCATCATGGCCACTCTGCTGCTCCCCGACAGTGGGCATGTGACGGTAGAGGGCTCCGACACCGTGAAGGACATGCGGACCATCCGTAGCTTGGTGGGCTATATGCCCGGCAAGTTCTCGCTCTACGAGGACCTTACCGTCGAGGAGAACCTGCGTTTCTTTGCCACCCTCTTCGGTACAACCGTCGAGGAGGGCTATGACACCATCAAGGACATCTACGGACAGATAGAGCGCTTCAAAGACCGGCGTGCCGGAGCCTTGTCAGGCGGCATGAAGCAAAAGCTCGCACTCTCCTGCGCCCTCGTCCATCAGCCACGTGTCCTCTTCCTCGACGAGCCCACGACAGGCGTAGACCCCGTCAGCCGCAAGGACTTGTGGCACATGCTCACACGTCTTGAGGAGCGTGACATCACCATTGTCGCCGCCACGCCTTATCTCGACGAAATACGTTGCTGCCAGCGTGTGGCCTATCTCAGTGAGGGACATCTGCGCGATGTCGACACCCCCGATGCCATCCTCGAGGAATTTAAGGACGTGTTCACACCGACAACTCTCGCCGAGAGTGACAAGCCCGCCATAGAGACACTGCACGAGCCCGTTATCTCCGTGCGACATCTCGTCAAGGCCTTCGGCTCCTTCCGTGCCGTCGACGACATATCCTTTGACGTTTATCGTGGTGAAATCTTCGGCTTCTTAGGTGCCAATGGCGCAGGAAAGAGTACGGCCATGCACATCCTCACCGGCCTCAACCGCCCGACAAGTGGCGAGGGGCAGGTGGCAGGCTACGACATCAACACAGAGAGCGAACAAATCAAACGGCATATAGGATATATGAGTCAGCGCTTCTCTCTCTACAACGATCTCACGGTGCGCGAAAACATACGGCTCTTCAGCGGCATCTACGGCATGACCAACCGTGCCATCAGGGAGGAGACCGAGCGTCTGCTCGAGCGTCTGCACTTCACCGGTCATGCCGACGACATCGTTTCGAGTCTGCCTTTGGGATGGAAACAAAAGTTGGCCTTCTCGGTAAGTATCTTCCATCATCCCGAGGTCGTCTTTCTCGATGAGCCCACAGGAGGTGTCGACCCCTCTACGCGCCAGGAGTTCTGGAGCCTTATCTATGAGGCTGCCCATAGGGGCATTACGGTGTTTGTCACTACCCACTACATGGAAGAAGCGGAGTATTGCAACCGCATCTCTATCATGGTCGACGGTAAGATTAGGGCTATCGGAACGCCCACCGAGCTCAAGACCACCTATCACGAAACCGACATGGACGGCGTGTTTACCAAATTAGCCAGGGAAGGAAAGAGAACATGAAATCAGCCTTTTATGCCTTTGTCATCAAGGAGACCAAACATATCATCCGCGACCGGCGCACGTTGCTCATCCTCTTGGGCATGCCCACGGTGATGATGCTGCTCTTCGGCTTTGCCATACGCACCGACGTAAAGAACGTGCGTACGGTGCTTGCCACTGCCTCACATGACGACGCTACCCGGCGCGTAGCCCATGAGTTAGACGCCTCACCCTATTTCGACATCTGCCAGACGGTGCCAACGCCAGCAGCTGCCGAGCAGCTCATGCGCAAACAGAAAGCAGACATCGCCCTGGTCTTCTCACACGATTATGGGCGTCATCTTGCCGACGGCACCGCACGCATACAACTTGTCACTGAAGCCACCGACCCAAACATGGCCCAGCAGTATGCGGCCTACGCACAGCAAGTCATCGCCCACGCTGCCCGCACGCAGGTCATCATCCGATACCTCTATAATCCGCAGATGGAGAGTTCCTACAACTTTGTGCCGGGCATCATGGGCATGCTGCTCTTGCTTATCTGCGCGCTGATGACCTCTATCAGCATCGTGCGCGAGAAGGAGCGCGGCAGCATGGAGGTTCTCCTTGTCAGCCCTGTACGTCCGCTGATGGTCATCGTGGCAAAGATGGTACCCTATATGGTGATGGGCTTTGTCATCCTCACCACCATTCTGCTCATGGCCTATTACCTCCTCGGCGTACCGCTGTCGGGAAGCATCCTGCTCATCTACGGTCTGTCGATGCTCTATATCTTCCTGGCTCTGTCACTGGGACTACTCATCTCCACAGTGGCCGCCACGCAGTTGGTAGCTCTGCTCTTCTCGGCGATGGTATTGCTGTTGCCCTGCCTGCTGCTTTCGGGCATGGTGTTCCCCATCGAGAGCATGCCACGCGTGCTGCAATGGATCACCTATATCGTGCCACCACGCTATTATGTCGAGGCCATGCGCAAACTGATGATCATGGGCACGGGATTCCGCAGCATCCGCAACGATGTCCTCGTCCTGCTCGTCATGACCATCATACTCATGACACTCGCATTGAAGAACTTCAAGCAACGGCTGGAATAAGCAGTAAAGAACTTAGGGATTGAGATTTCAACAACACACAATCAGAAAAGACAAGTGATGAAAAATAAAATACGTTTTACCAACTCTACCAGCAAGAGCCCATCGGGCACGACGGCGAGGACTTTGCGCCATCTGCTTCGCAAGGAGTTCTTGCAGATACGGCGCAACCCGTTTCTTCCACGTCTTATCATCGTCTTCCCCATCATGATGATGTGTGTCATGCCTTGGGTGATGAATATGGAGGTGAAGAATGTTAGCGTGGATGTCGTAGACAACGACCGCTCACCGTCATCGCAACGTCTCGTTCATCGCATTGAGCAGTCGTCCTATTTCCACTTCCACGGTCAGCCGGGAACGTATGGCGAGGCGATGAAAGACATTGTCAACAGCCACGCTGACCTCGTCCTCGTCATTCCCCAGTATGCCGAGCGTGATGCGGTACGCGGTCAACAGCCGCAACTTCTCATTGCTGCCAATGCCGTCAACGGTACTAAGGGAGCCCTCGGCGCCTCCTACCTCTCACAGACGGCAGCGTTAGGAGCCAAACAGACGACGCATCTCAACACCATTTGATAATCTTAGAGTTTCCATTATATGATCTTTTCTATTTAGCAATTTACGATTTTCGAACTTTGGACTAAGTTTCAATTAATATCCTAAGCCCTTAAGCCATTTTGCGACTTTTCCTTTTCCCGTGCACACTTCGTGCCCATAGATGCTGAAGCCTTTGGTGACATTAGCACCGGGGAAGGACCCTTTCACGTCCTCGACACAATTGGCCAGACCCGATCCCTCATGCGTAGTGAACGGGATGACGGTCTTACCCATCAGGTCGTTAACATGCTTTTTGAAGAAGGTGAACATCACCTGCGGATAAGTGCCCCACCATACGGGACCGCCGACAAACACGGTGTCATACCGGCTCAGATCTACGTCACCCTCGTACTCAGGCAGTTCGCCGTTTCTGGTCTCTTCCTTTGCTAAATTGATAAGTGGCGTATAGGCCATGCCGTCGTATTTGTGCGTCACAATCTCAAACTGGTCAGCACCTGCCAGCTCGCTGATATAGCCGGCCACAATCTTCGTGTTGCCTACCTTGATGTTTCCTACTGAATAGTTATCTCCCGCATGAGAGAAGAACACTACCAAACTATTTCCGTTCTCTGACATAGTTTTCTCTTGTTTAGCGCCACCGCTGCATGCCGTTGAAACTAGCAATGCTACTGCGGCAGTGGTGATACTTTTGATAATCATTTGTTTCTGATTTCCGGGTGCAAAGTTACGGTGATTCCTTTATATTGTTGTTTCACAAAAAGCGTCACAGTTTTCACTCTTTGCACAATTCATTTGTTTGCTAATATAATAATGTGTAACTTTGCGCCTATGAAGGTAGATTTTCAATATTCCACTGACTTTTTGGCGATGAATGCGCCAGAGTTGAGCAACGCTTGTATGCACTTGCTTTGCACAGCCGGTGAGGGCAGCTTTGTGTTTAATGAGCGCTGTTATCATATCGTGAAGAACGATCTGATGGTGACACCCCGTCCTAACCGTGTCAGCAACCTCGCAGCTCATGCCGACATGCAAGTGGAGTGGTTTGCCGCTGACTATAAATTTCTGCAAAACCAGCTACCATCAAACAACTATAGCATCGGTGGAAGTATCTCATTGAATCAGGACCCGGTCATCAAGCTCACCGATGAACAAGCCCGCTGTCTGCTTGCTGACTTCCACAGGCTCCGTGATCGCATGGACGACCGCCATCTGCTTTTCTATCGCGAACAGATGGGAAGCCTCTGCCTGACTATGATGTATGACATCTTCGAGGCACATGCCCAGCATGGTGCCACCGATACCTCCAGCGACCGCACCGCCTATATCGTGAAGCAGCTCATGGCACTGCTCGCTACCGGCATCAGCCGCACGGAGCGTGACGTAAGCTATTACGCCAGGCGTATGAACGTGTCGCCCAAGTATCTCTCCGCCACCGTCAAACGTGTAACAGGCTACAGCGTCACCTCGTACATCGACCGCCACACAGTGCCCATACTGAAAGACTATCTGAACGACGAGCGTCTGTCACTCACTCAGATAGCCGAATACATGAATTTCTCCTCCCTCTCGTATTTCAGCCGCTACTGTACCAAGCATCTTGGACTGTCACCCAGCGAGTATCGGCAGAGTCTTCAGCCCAAATAAAATGCGATGCTATTCTCATATAATGCATAATTATTAAAGGTCTCTTATAGGCACAAGCAACATGCGAATGACCATACAAAAAAGCGCCGGAGAATGCAAATACTCAGCATTCTCCGGCGCTTTTCATTGAATCGGAATCATTATCCAAAATTGTCGTACATAATATTCTCCGGCTCCACGCCGAGAGAATCAAGGTAGTCGGTCACGGTCTTGATCAGCATTGGAGGACCGCAGAGGTAGTACTCGCAGTCTTCCGGCGCATCGTGATCCTTGAGATAGGTGTCGCGGATGCAGTTCACCGCAAAGCCGGCATAGTACTTCACACCAGCTGCATCGGCCTTGGGATCAGGACGGTCGAGAGAGAGATGGAAGTGGAAGTTGGGGAATTCCTTCTCCAGTTCCCAAAAGTCCTCCAGGAAGAAGGCCTCTGTCAGCGAACGGGCACCATAGAAGAAATGCATCTCACGATCTGTGCAGTGCAGCGTCTTGGTCATGTGCATGATCTGAGAGCGCAGAGGAGCCATACCGGCACCACCACCAATCCAAATCATCTCCTTACCCGTGTTGAAACGTGGATGGAAATCACCATAAGGACCACTCATCATCACCTTGTCACCAGGCTTGAGACTGAAGATGTAAGAAGAGCCGATACCTGTCGGCACATTCTGAAATCCCACCTGCGGTCTTGGTAAGAATGGCGTGGAAGCAATACGCACGGTCAGCGTGATGATATCGCCCTCAGCCGGATAGTTGGCCATAGAGTAGGCACGCACGGTAGGCTCAGGATTGTGAGCTTTCAACGAGAAGATATTGAACTTTTTCCAAGCTCCAATATATTCTTCACCAATCATGCTCTTGTCGAAGTCCTTGTCATAGTCGATGCAGTCGTAAGCCGGAATCTTAATCTGGGCATAAGAACCCGGGATGAAGTCCATGTGCTCACCCGGCGGCAATGCCACCTTAAACTCCTTGATGAAGCTCGACACGTTTTTGTTGGAAATGACGGTGCACTCCCACTCTTTCACGCCAAGGATAGACTCCGGTATCTTAATGTCGAAGTCGCCCTTGACCTTAGTCTGGCATCCCAGGCGCCAATGCTCCTTGATCTGCTTACGCGTGAAGTGAGGACGCTCAGAGTCGAGGATCTCACCGCCACCGCTGAGCACCTGTACCTTGCACTGTCCGCAGCTAGCCTTGCCACCGCAGGCAGAGGGCAGGAAGATGCCGTTGGCATTGAGCGTAGACATCAGGCTGTCGCCCTGGGGCACTGTGAGTTTCTTGTCACCGTTGATTGTGATGGTCACGTTACCGCTGGGCGAGAGATATTTCTTCGCGATGAGCAGGATAATGACCAAAAGGAGAATCGCAGCGAGAAAGACTGCGATACTTACTGATATAAACTGTCCCATAATCTATGTTTTCTTCTCCTTAAAATTTAATACCCGAGAAGCACATCATGGCCATGGCCATGAGGCCCACAGTGATGAAGGTGATACCCATTCCCTGCAATGGCTTGGGCACATCGCTATACTCCATCTTCTCACGGATGGCACCCATGGACACGATGGACAATGTCCAACCCAGTCCACTACCGAGTGCGTAACCGATGCTGTCCCACACGGAGCCGATGTACTGAGCACTCGACGGGTCCATGTTGATGCGCTGCTGCATAAACAGCGAAGCACCCATGATACAGCAGTTCACGGCGATCAGGGGCAGGAAGATACCTAGTGCCGAATAGAGTGATGGACTGTACTTCTCCACTGCCATCTCCACCAACTGCGTGATACCGGCAATGATGGCAATGAACAGGATGAAGCTCAGATAGCTCAGATCAACGCCTTTGACCAGACAGTCGGGACCCAGTACATGTACCTGAAGCAGATAGTCAACGGGCACGGTGACCAACAGCACGAAGGTCACAGCCATACCCAATCCAAATGATGTCTTCACGTTCTTCGACACAGCCAGGAAAGAGCACATGCCGAGGAAGAAGGCGAATATCATGTTGTCGACAAAGATCGACCTGAAAAATAATCCAAAGAAATGTTCCATAATAGAAATATCGCTTTAATAATGATCAATACCGACTAACCTTACTTCTTGTCCTCTTTATAGAAATAGGCGCGGTGAACCCAGATGACACATCCCAAGAGGATAAGAGCCATGGCCGGCATAGTCATCATGCCATTGTTGACATAGCCTGCGTCGTAGAAGCTCTGCGGGATAATCTTGAAGCCAAGGAGTGAACCACGGCCGAAGAACTCACGAAAAGCACCGACGATGACAAGGATCATCGCATAGCCGAGACCGTTGCCGATACCGTCGAGGAAGCTCGGCCAAGGCTTGTTCATCATGGCAAAAGCCTCCAGTCGACCCATGAGGATACAGTTGGTGATGATCAGTCCTACATACACCGAGAGCTGAACACTCACGTCGTAGGCCACAGCCTTCAGGATCTGACTGACGATGGTCACCAAAGCAGCGACGACAACCAACTGCACGATGATGCGGATACGCATCGGGATGGTCTTGCGGATGAGTGCAATGATCACATTGGAGAAAGCCGTAATCACCGTCACGGCCAGTCCCATGACAATAGCAGGCTTGAGCTGAGATGTCACGGCCAGCGCGGAGCAGATACCGAGAATCTGAACGAGGATAGGGTTGTTGATATTCAACGGGCCACCCAGCACCTCTTTATTTTGCTTACTGAATAAACTCATAATTCGTCTTTATTATTTAGCATTCAGAAATTTAATATACTGTCCCAGACAATCGTGAAGCATATCCGTGACGCCATTGGATGTCAGCGTTGCGCCAGTGACGGCATCCACAGAGTTGGGATCATTGCTGTCGCGCTTCTTCAACACGGAGATGGCGATGACATTGCGGTCAGCGCCCTTGAAGAGTTTCTTGCCCTGGAACTGCTCCTGCCACTTCTGGTTGTCCTTGATCTCGGCACCCAGACCGGCTGTCTCACTCTCATGGTTGAAGTAAGCTCCATAGATCGTGGACTTGTCGTCGTTCAAAGCGATGTAGCCACTGATCGGTCCCCACAATCCCATGCCATAGACAGGAATCACATATTTGGTCTGTCCATTGACTGAGCAGACATACACAGCCAACTTACCGGCCTTGAAATCACCGGAATTGAGTTTAAAGCCGGCTGCGGTGCCACCCTTAGAACCTTTGTCAACAACATTGCCGTTGGCATCGATAATCTCATCGGCAGTGACCACCTCTTTATATTTAGCGGCAGCAGCCTGATCCTGCAAGCCACGGATGTTGAGCGAATAGAGTATCTGCTTCTGCTTGTCAAGTGCCACATTAGCTTCCTGTGCCGGGCGCAGTGCCTGAAAGACAAAGGCCAGCAAGAAGGCAACGATCACCACAAGAACGGCAGCATAGACAATCGTATAAGAATTGGAATTTGTTTTCATACCTTATTATATAATGTCGTCTGCTTGATTAGTTAGAAGAACGTTTGGCACGCTTCGAGATATTGGACTGAACGACGCAGTAGTCGATCAGCGGTGCAAACATGTTGCCGAAGAAAATAGCGAGCATCATACCCTCGGGATAACCAGGGTTCAGCACGCGCACCACCACAGCCATGATACCGATGAGAAGGCCATAGATATACTTACCGGTCTCGGTACGTGCAGAAGTAACTGGGTCAGTAGCCATGAACACGGCGCCAAAACAGAAGCCACCCAACACGATGTGCTCATACCAAGGAATAGGAGTCTTGCCCGTCACGGCAAAGATCAAAGCCATGGCAATGCCGCCGACGAAGACACTCAGCATGGTCTTCCAACTGGCGATACCTGTCCACAACAGAATGACAGCGCCGATGGCGATGGCGATCACCGAGGTCTCACCTACAGAACCGGGGATGAAGCCCAGGATCATATCGGACATACTTGACTGTGGTGTGATGCCCTGAGCAATCTGACCCAGCGGCGTAGCGGCCGTGAAGCCGTCGGCCAACTGATAGCCGAGGCCACAGATGGAATCGGTGCTTACCCACACAGAGTCACCCGTCATCTTGCTGGGATAAGAGAAGAAGAGGAACATACGGGCAGCGATAGCCACGTTGAAGATGTTCATACCCGTGCCGCCAAAAATCTCCTTGGCGAAGATGACAGCAAAGGCTACGGCAATGGCCAACATCCATAATGGTGTGGTCACTGGGATGATCAGCGGAATGATGATACCGGAAACGAGATAGCCCTCCTGGATCTCCTCGCCTTTCCACTGAGCCCAAGCAAACTCAATGCCCAAGCCAACGATGTAGCTCACCAACAGATTGGGCAATACAGCCAAGAAGCCATAGAAGAAAAGCGACCAAAAACCAGTCTCGGCCAGTTTACCGGCAGCCGCAGCATTCAAATAGCCTACATTGTACATGCCAAAGAACAGCGCAGGGAGCAGAGCGATGACGACGATGCTCATGATACGCTTCGAATCTAAGGCGTCGTGAATACTGGCACCGGAATTCGACGTAGTATTGGGAACGAACAGAAAACTCTCAAAGCCTTCATAAATGCTGTTGAAGGCATGAAGCTTTCCGCCCTCTTGGAAATTGGGTCGAATGCGGTCAAAGTATTTTTTTAAACCATTCATAGTTTTATATTATTGTTTCTGTGCTAATTTACATCAAGCATTCTCCTTGCGCAGGATGTCAAGTCCCTGACGCACAATCTTTTGTAATGGCAGCTTAGAGGAGTCCACGAACTCAGCCAAAGCGAAGTCTTCTGGCGACACCTCGTAGATACCTAACTGCTCCTGGCGGTCGATGTCACCAGCGATGAGGGCTTTGATAAGGTACTCGCCATAGATGTCCATCGGCAATACCTTGTCGTACTCGCCACTCATAATCATGTGGCGCTCTCCACCTTTTACTCTTGCGTCAAGATCATACTCGTGACGCTTGCCCTGCAACCAAGAGAAATAGCTATGGGAAACCGAGAAGTCATTGGTGCGGGGAGCGATCCAACCCAGCATCTCGTCGCGGTCATCACCTTCCGGAATCACCGTCACCTCAGATGTATGAGCGCCCAGATAGTCGTCCAGTCCACACTTTTCACCCGTCAAAGGATTGCCGTTGAGGATGCGAATGTGCAGGTCTGTTGCTAAGCGGTCTTTCAGAATGTCGGCCATCTTCGTTCCGACCAACACATTGGCGTATGCCGGTTCCTTCACCTGACTGCCTGCGATGGCGATGACTCGGTGAAGATCCACCTTACCCGTCAGCATCAGACGTCCGATGAAGATGACTGCTGACGGATCTACAGTCCAAACCACTTCGCCACGGTTGACAGGATTGAGGTGATTGACTTGCACGCCTACATTTCCGGCAGGGCAAGGACCGTCGAACACGGTTGTCTCCACATCCTTAGCCTGAGTGAGTGCTGCGGATTGCTGTGCGGCACCAATACCCAAAGAGACGGGTGCCATCTTCGACAATGCAGTAAGACCAGTTTGGAAAGCAGCTTCATTGCCCTTAAGTTCTACTTCAAAGTCTGCTGCCAAAGGCATGTCACGCAAAGCTGAAACGAAGATTGCCTTAGGAGATGAAGCGGGGGAAGCCACAACAGCGTAAGGCAGTTGATTGATAAAAGCAAACAGACCGGACTCCAAAAGCAATGATTTCACTGCATTTCCGTCCAACGATGCTACATCATGTTTGCCATAATCATGAAAGCTCTGCTCTTGATCAGCCTTTACTTTCACATAGAGCACTCTTCGCCGTTCACCACGAAGCACCTGCTCCACCGTGCCACTCACAGGAGAAGCACACCGTACCTCTTGGGATAACTTGTCTACAAACAGGGGATCTCCGGCAAGGACATGATCTCCCTCCTTGACAACTACTTTTGGCTTTAAACCTACGAAACTACTTGGCACAAGGGCATACTCTCCTGACGAAATCACTTCCACACGTTTGTCCGTCGAAGCTTTTCCCTTTAAATGGATGTCTAAGCCTTTTCGTATCTTAACTACATTTGTCATAGAAAAAATAATAAGTAATACTTCTTATGATATGATGCTGAAATGTCTCATTGTGTCCTAAAACGCACGACTGCGGTCTTCACTTTTTATGGCGAAGCCATCTTTGACGTTGCAAATATACTGAAAATTTAGATTAAAAATGATAAAGATGGCCATTTTATTTCATTTTCGAGTTTAATTTTATATTTTTGCACATAAAATGAAATGGGTTAGGCACACGATCAATACCGTGGTATGGGTTTTATTGACATTTTACGTCACCCTTACCATCGCTGTAAACATACCTGCTGTACAAAAATATTTCGGACGCGAAGTAGCTTCCGCACTGTCTGAAAAATTTGGTACGAAGGTATGTGTAGGACGTATTGATGTCGGTCTGTTCAACCGTATCATCATCGACGACGTGACGATGCTCGATCAGCAGCGCCACACTTTGCTGCGTGCCGGCCGTATCTCAGCGAAGATCGATCTACTTCGACTGCCTCACAACGAGATTTGCATCACCTCAGCCCAGCTCTTCGGCGCTGACGTCCACATCAATCGGGCCTCTGCGAGTGCCAAGCCTAATTATCAGTTCGTCGTGGACTCTCTGGCTTCCAAAGACACTACCAACCATTCCAAACTCAATTTTCAGATTCACAGCCTGGTCATCCGACGTGGTGCACTCTGTTACGACCAGTTAGATATGCCACGGATGCACACCTTAGACTTCCATCATCTCAATATCAAGAACATTAGTACGCATATCTTGCTGTCGGACTTGACAAAAGACGCTGGCAGCATCAACATCAAGAAACTCAGTTTTTCTGAGCAATGCGGCTTAGACATACAGAAACTCACAGCCAAAGTAACTCTGTCAAGCCACAGACTTGCTTTGGACCATCTGTTCCTTCGCACACCCACCTCTAAGATCGATTTAAGGGAGATCATAGCTGACTTTCAGCGAAATGGCGACAAAATAGACTGGAACTCAGTGTCTTATACTGGAAGCATTCAACCTTCTGTTATCAGTACCTACGACATCAGTTGCCTCACAGATAAGATAAAAAGATCGCAAGACAACATTCAGCTCAGCACACGATTCCACGGCACAAAACATCACGTCGCGGTTGAGAACATCCTTTTTGATGTCTTTCCCGGCACTGCCCGCAAATCGTCCATCCTCCATTTCGGTGGTGACATCCGCACGACACTTGACAGCCGACAACCCACCTGGAACATCATTTGCCACAGCCTCTACATCAACAAAGAGGGTAAAAACATATTCAACGTCAGTCTCCCGGCAGTGGCCGATCGTCTCGACCATCTTGCTTTCACAGGCAATGGACATGGAAAAGGTAGGAAACAAATCCAAGTAAGTGGAGCCCTACTCTCTGACGCAGGCAATGCTAAGGTGAATTTCAGAATGGATCGCCAGTCGCTTGCCGGTTATCTTGAGACACAACGCTTCAATCTTCAACAGATCACGGCCAACAAAGACTTGGGGGAATTGGCCGCCAGCATCAAAGTGGCAGGTAATCTTCAAAAGAAGATGTTCCTGGCAGAGGGACGTATTGACAGAATCGACTTCAAAGGCTATCCCTATCAGCATATTGATATCAATGGCGCTTACAGGAATGAGACCTTCTCAGGCCGCTGCTCTATCAACGACCCAAACATCGTTGCTACCATTGAGAGCAAGGACGGAATATCGCTGTCACGCCATCATTACGTTCTTGACGCGGAGATTTCCCGGCTGCGCCCTTCCGCTGTCAACCTGCTTAAAGGCAAGTTTGGCGAAACCAACTATGCCGTTAACCTCTCGGCCAATCTCTCCGGCTCAAGCCTCAACAACCTCGATGGTATTCTCAAAGTCACTAATTTCCGGGCTCAAAGAGGTGAAGAAAGCTACGAATTGCAGTCCTTGCAGGTTAAAGCAGGAAAGAACAATCATGATCATTTCGTCACGATGCTCAGCGATTTCGGGCATGCTGAGGTGACCGGACAGTTTGACTATGCAACACTATTGCAAAGTATCCAAAACGTCTTTGTCCATCAGCTTCCCAGCATACAGACACTGACATCTTTCAGATACCGCCCTACCCACTCCAACAACTTTGCAATGACAGCTACCATCCTACATGATGACTGGCTGCGCTTCTTCACGGGCATGGATCTGAATCTACTGCAACCTCTTTCCCTCACTTGCAGTTTGGACAGCAAAACCGAAGCCATTGACTGCCATGTCGTTGCACCTGATCTCGCCTACAATGGAGGACATTATCAGAATGTCAATATCATTGCCACATCACCCAACAACCAACTAAGTTGCCGGGGCTCACTTACCAAGATGGACGACCGAGGGCTTGGCACTGACTATCAGCTCCAGGCTACTGCTGTCGGCAACACCTTGCGTACCAGTCTGTCTATGGACAACCATGCCAAGAAGCAACGCTTGAGAGGACAACTCAATGCCGACATGGCTTTCCTCACCAATGAGAAGAATCAAGTCATGGCCTCTTTTGATGTCAAGAAATCCCATCTGTTCGTTGGAGATTCCGTGTATACCATCCATGCCGACCAGCTCACTTACAGCAAGAAGCATCTCACCATCGATAATCTCAATATTGCCAGTAATTCACAATCCGTCCGTATCAATGGTCAGGCATCGCCCAACCGTGATGACTCCATCATTGTGGATCTCAACAATGCCAATGTTGAGTATATCCTCGACCTTGTCAACTTCCATTCTGTAGACTTTTCCGGCAATGTCAACGGTAAGGCCTATCTGTCCTCGCTCTTCGACACACCAAAGGCTAAAGGTAACATAGTGGTCTCAAATTTTCAGTTTGAAGAAGGCAATATGGGAACGCTCAATGCCAATGTCAGATGGAACAACGAGAAGAAGCAGATCGACATCGATGCCATCGCCCTGGATACGATGCACACCGACAGAGGCATTCAAGACCGACGGACAGTCATCAATGGCTATGTCTCGCCCAAACGCAACGACATCAACCTCACCTTTAACGCCGAAAACACCCGAGGTGTATTTCTCAAAGGCTTCTGTTCCAACTTCATGAGCGACATAGATCTTTCCGTAAACGGCAAGCTCAATCTTTGGGGTGACTTGAAGAAACTCAACCTCACGGGAGGCGCCAAGGTATCTGGAGCCACCACGATCACACCTATTAACACAAGGTATTACCTATCCGACGACTCCATCCGCTTTCTGGTCAATGAGATTCAGTTTGCGGGTGACACCATCCGTGACCGACTCGGCAACCGCGGACTTCTCACAGGTGCCCTTTACCATACCCATCTCTCACACCTGAGCTACGACCTCCATGTCAAGGCCAACAACATGCTGGGCTATGAACTTGGACCAGACGACGGCAGTACCGTCTATGGCACTATCGCCGGGACCGGCACTGTTGACATCAACGGCAAACCTGGAGAAGTCAACATCAAAGTAGACGCCACACCTTCCCGCGGATCTGTGATGTGTTACGACATCACCAGTCCCGAGGCTATTGGCACCCAGGAGTTTATCCAATGGGTATCCAGAGACTCTCTCCAAGCACTGCTGGCAAATGCGTTGCCTCCCACAAACAACGACGCTGAGCCGGAGGACGTGCCTACCGACATACATATCAACTTCCTCATCCATGCTACACCCGACGCTACGCTGAAGATCATCATGGACAAGACGAGCGGTGACTATATCGACCTGAACGGCACTGGCACCATTCGCGCCACCTATTATAATAAAGGTGGCGTGAACCTCTACGGCAACTACGTAGTTGATCATGGTATCTATAAGTTGACCATTCAGAACATCATCAAGCGTGACTTCACGTTCAAGCAAGGCGGCACCATCACTTTTGGCGGTGATCCGAGCAATGCCAGTCTTAACCTCGAAGCACAATATATGCTCAATTCCGTGAATCTCGCTGACCTGCAGTTGGGTCGTAGATTCTCCGGCAACAACATCCGCGTCAACTGCTTGATGAAAGTTACTGGTACGCCATCTGATCCTAAGGTAGACTTCGACATGGACATGCCGACAGTCAGCGCCGACGTGAAGCAGATGATCTACAGCATCATTAACAGCGAGGACGAGATGAAGCAACAAGTGCTGTACCTGCTTGCCGTAGGCCGATTCTACAACAAGACTGAAAACAACGCCCAGGACGTAGAGACCAAAGAAAGCCAGACGACTCTCGCCATGCAGAGCATTCTCAGCGGACAGCTGAGCCAACAGATCAACAACGTGCTTGGCTCTGTCGTGAAAAACAAGAACTGGAACTTCGGTGCCAACATCTCCACAGGTACAGAGGGCTGGAACAACGCCGAATACGAAGGTATCCTCAGCGGCAGCCTCCTCAACAACCGTCTTCTCTTCAACGGACAGTTTGGCTACCGTGACAATGCGACCACGGCCAACCAATCGTTTATCGGTGACTTCGATATCCGTTACCTCATCGTGCCAAACGGCAATCTGAGTGTACGCATCTACAATCAGACCAACGACCGCTACTTCACCCGCAACTCCTTAAACACCCAGGGAGTAGGCTTTGTAATCAAACGCGATTTCGACAACTGGAAAGAGTTGTGGCATAGAAAAAAGCAAACATTACAAAGCCAGGAGACTACGGGCCCCAAAGACGTCAAGCAGACTAAAAGAAAAAAGAAAAGAGCAAAAGAGCGGAGATAAACACGAATCAAACAGAGCAAGCACTCATTTTTTAATGAAAAACGCTCTCGATTCAGTCTTTTTTCTTAACTTTGTATTCCGTAAAAATGATAGAAACAGATATAGATACAGAAATAATGAAAAAGATTTGTTTAGCTGCTTTGCTCATGGTCTCCATGATGACAAAAGCACAAAGCATTGGTAAAGTTCAATTTGGTACTCCACTGTCTGAAGCTAAGACAGAAATCACAGCACAGATGGGCGCTCCTTCGAAAGCAACAGGCCAGGAGCTCTGCTACACCAACAAAGTATTCGAAGGCTTTAAATGGAATGAGATCCACTTCTTTTTCAAGGACGGCAAACTCAACGAAGCCCGTTTCTATATGAACGTAAAGAACAAAGCCGTTGCTAAAGCACAGGCTAAGAACGTCTCCAAAGTGTTGGGAAAAGACAACGTGATGACTGAAGACTATGAAGACGATGGTACTCCCTTCTATGCCGGTGGCAAGTCTCCCGACGGCTTCGGACATCTCTTCACCATCTTCGTTTCACCGAGAGCAGGACGCTGGACTACCCAACTGCGCTACGGTCCCTTTGAATTGAAGCACTAATCGATTATCGACGTTTTTCCGCACATGATTCCATTCTTATCCAACACCCTCTTCACCCCCATCCGACGGCGCTACCGTCGCTGTTTGATGGCGGCTTGTCTTCTTCTCGCATGTGGTGCATCTCTTCACGCACAATCGCTGACGGAGATATGGAAAGCTATGCCCGACAGCATCCTCCCCTATCTCGACCACAATCAAAGAGTGGATATGCCCAGCTATGCCTCCATGCATGTAGACGGCACCATTGACAACCAGTTAGGAGGGAAAAGTAGAATGGACACACTGACAGCAGATTTCACAGAAGTCAAGCTCAATGAGGCAACCACTCTGCAAATGAAGTTGCTGCCGACAGAGCGTCATGACACTGTCATTTGTCTGTTAAAGACCTGGACAAGTGGTGACAATGGTGAGAGCCAAATACAGTTTTTCACTCCACAGTGGCAGCCACTTCCAGTACAGCGCTTCCTTGGAGTATCATCTCTGCTGGCTCTCGCTGACCGTCTGACCTCACGTCCAGATCACCTCAGTACGGCAGAATACGAGAAATTGAAATCTATGATCGACCCGGTCATGGTCAAAGCATCTCTCAGTGCAGACGACCATGACCTGGCTCTTCAACTCTCTCTTCCGCTGCTCTCGAAAGAGGATAAGGACAAAGTTGCAGCCATCCTTGTGCCACTCCGATTGAAGTGGAGCAATGGGAAATACGTCGACAAATAATAAAGAAAAGCCATCATACCCAAGACCAATCCTAAAAAGACACGACTATGAACTTAAAAGTGCGTTTGGCATTCATGAACTTCCTGCAGTTTGCTGTATGGGGTGCTTACCTAACCTGTATGGGCATCTATCTCACCAATGCCGGAATGTCCACTCACATCGGTGCGTTTTTTGCCATGCAAGGCATTGTTTCCATTTTCATGCCCGCACTCATGGGCATCGTAGCAGACCGTTGGATACCAGCCCAGCGACTGCTTGGCCTTTGCCACTTATTGGCCGGTGCCTTTATGATGGGTGCCGCAGCTTATGGCTATTACTCAGGCGCAAACGTGACCTTTACCACTTTGTTCACCCTCTACTCCGTCAGTGTAGCATTCTACATGCCCACTCTGGCACTCAGCAATTCTGTAGCTTATAGTGCGCTCACCCAAGCTGACATGGACACAGTCAAGGACTTCCCGCCCATCCGTGTCTTTGGTACAGTAGGTTTCATCTGTAGCATGTGGTTCGTCGACATCATGGGCTTCAAAGCCAATGAGTTGCAGTTTGTCGTCAGTGGCGCACTGAGCATTCTTCTCTTCCTCTACACGTTCACGCTACCAGCCTGCCCCGTCAGCCATGACGACAAGCACAAGAGTCTGGTCGACGCTTTCGGTCTGCGTGCCTTTACGCTGTTCCGTCAAAAGAAGATGGCGATCTTCTTCATCTTCTCCATGCTGTTGGGTGTCAGCCTGCAGATCACCAATGGCTTCGCCACCCCGTTTATTGAGAGCTTTGCCAAGATACCAGAGTTTGCTGACACCTTTGGTGTGAAGCACTCTGTCATTCTATATTCTATCTCACAGATCAGTGAGACGCTGTGTATCCTGATGATACCATTCTTCATGAAGCATTTCGGCATCAAGAACGTCATGCTCATCGCCATGTTCGCATGGGTGCTTCGCTTTGGCCTTCTCGGTGCCGGTGATCCGGGCAGCAAGGTATGGATGTTCGTGGCCTCCATGATCATCTATGGTGTTGCCTTCGATTTCTTCAACATCTCCGGCTCGCTGTTTGTCGACAAAGCCACTGATCCTTGTCTGCGTTCATCCGCACAGGGCCTCTTCATGCTGATGACCAACGGCTTGGGCGCTACGATCGGTTCACTCGCTGCCCAGGAAGTTGTTGACCTCCACACTGTCGGCGGCGTCACGCAATGGCAGTCTTGCTGGTATATCTTTGCAAGCTACGCCCTCATCGTTGGTGTTGCTTTCGCATTAGTCTTCCGCCCCAAGAAGGAAAAAGCAACAAAATAATCGTTATCTGCAATGGCAAGTATACAGCTAAAATTCCAAGCCGCTGCTGAAGTCAACGGCAAAGAGCAAGATGGTCTGCTGCTCCTCTCTGATCAGGAGCAGCAACGCCAACTCGTGATCACGTGCAGCAGAAAGATCCTCAAAGAGATCACTGAGAGAAAGAGCAATGACATCAACATCAACGATGACATTGCCAAGATTCTTTGGGAGATGATTCACTGGCAGACCACACTGGAATTGTCCATCCATATCAATACATTGGAAGACGGCGTGTACAAGGCATTGCTCATCAACGAGGAGAATCAGTTCAGCCTTCCCGTCAAAGCGGATGCAGCCATCCTGCTCTCTTTGATCAGTCACAACGAGATTCCTATCTACATGGATGCCGCTTTGTTTCGCAGACAGAGTTCGGTCTATCAGCCCAATGCCAAAGGATTGCAACTGCCACTCAACATCATCAGCGAACCGATGCTCCACGACCTTCTCGACAATGCCGTGAAGACAGAACGATACGAAATCGCCTCTGAACTGAGAGACGAGTTGAAGAAGAGAGAGGAAGAAGACAAGAAACGCAGTCAAGAAGGCAAAGACAAAGTAGAGGATGCCCAATAACAGGCCACAGCCATGAAGGAAGAAAGATATTTCTATGTGCCTGATGCCAGTCATCAGAAAGAGTTGCCGAAAGAGGAAGCGCAGCACGCATTAAGAGTGCTACGCATGCAAGTCGGCGATGAGATGTTTCTCATGGACGGTTGCGGCACTTTCTACCAGGCAGAGATCACTGCCGCCAACACCAAGCATTGTCTCTACAACATCCGGCAAGCTATGCCTCAGGAAGCGACGTGGAACGGCCATATCCATCTCGCCATTGCTCCTACGAAGATGATGGACCGTATGGAATGGATGACGGAGAAATGCACCGAGATCGGCTTTGACGAGCTCTCGTTTCTGAGATGTCAGTTCTCTGAGCGTACGACAATCCGCACCGACCGCGTCGAAAAGATCGTCGTCGGTGCTGTTAAGCAAAGCCGCAAGGCATGGAAACCCGTGGTCAACGAATTGACAAAGTTTAGTGACTTCATCCATGCGCCGCGGCAGGGGCGGAAATTCATCGCCCATTGCTATGAAGAAATCGACCGTGCCGACCTCTTCGAAGCCTTGCAACAAACACCCAAAGAGCAAGACGTGACCATACTCATCGGCCCGGAAGGTGACTTCTCCATCGAAGAAGTGAGGGAAGCCATCAGCCAAGGTTATGAGTCCATCACGCTTGGCAACAGCCGACTGCGCACAGAAACCGCCGGACTGATGGCTGTCGCTATGGCCCAGTTGTCCAAGCGAAAAGTCTAAGGCAACCTTTGACAGACACATTATTATAAATAAGGAACACATTATTATATATAGGTATAAGGAAGAAATCTCAGTAGAAGATCTATAACGGGTAACACGACAATGAAAAGAATATCATTTGTACTTTCACTATTCATGGCACTGGGTTTAACCCTCTGCTCATGTTCCAACAACGACTATATCAACGCCATCCCCGGCAACAGCACGCTGCTGATCTCGATGAAGCCTGCCAAACTCAGCGGTGTGGGCAGTCCCACCATGCTCAAAGCAATGCTACATGTGAGCAACCTCGACGATGCCGGCCTCGACCTCTCTGAGGATGTCTTCTTCTTTGAGGACGCTCAAGGCAATCTCGGACTGTGCGCCAAAGTCAAAGACGAAGACGATTTGGAAAAGACGGTCAAACGTCTGAAGTGCGATGTTCACCATAAGCGTGACTACAACTTTGCGGCATTGCCCAACAACTGGATTCTCGGCTGGTCAAAGCGTGCCGCGTTGCTGATGGGACCCGTCGTACCGGCAGCCCAAGCCGAGATGATGTCGCTCATGGCTAAATATCTTGGTGAAGACGAGGACGACGGCATCAAGGCTACACCTATCTACGACAAGATCGACTCCATCAACGCACCGATGTCACTCGTCTGTCAGACCAGTGCTCTACCCGACCAGTTCGTCGCTCCGTTCACCTTGGGCGCTCCCCGTGACGTCAATCCCTCCGACATCTACATCGCCGCTGAGATGAAAGTGACCAACGGACGGCTTCATATCAATGGACAGACTTTCTCGTTCAAGCGCAGCATCGAGCAGGCCTTGCAGCAGGCTCATGCCATCTACCGCCCTATCAAAGGCAAATATGTGAAGTCGATGGCTAAGAACGACATGATCGGCATGTTCCTCAATGTCGACGGCACAAAGTTCATCAAACTCATGCAGCAGAACAGAGGCATACAGGCTCTTTTGGCCGGTATCAACTCTGCCATCGACATGGACAACATCATCAAGGGTGTCAATGGCGACATGACGATTATCGCTCCTTCCCTGGGCTCTGACAATTTCCAGATGACCATGGCAGCACAACTCAAAAACGCAGACTGGCTCGGCGATGTGGACTATTGGAAACAGAGCGTACCGCAGGGCGGACATATCGGTGACTGGGGAAGAGACTGCTACTACTATACGGATTCAAAGACCACTTACTTCTTTGGTGTCACACAAGACTGGCAATACATGAGCGGCAGCTCCAAGGAGAAGGCTTTGCAGAGCATCAAGGCTGCTGCTGATCCTATCGATGTCAAGTTGCAACAGGACATCAAGGGACAGAAGCTCGTACTGGTCATCAACCTCGCCGCCGTCAATGGCAGCAAAGCTCAGGCCGTCACCGGCATGCTCGCTCCACTCTTCGGTAAACTCAACGCAATCGTATATACACTTCAATAAGATACAGCCCGTCCTCCTCTATTTATAGCAGGACGGGACTTTATATTCAATCAGAGATATGCAAACCATTAATTTGTCTTCCGTTCTGCCTCAGGTGTTCCAACAAAGCAAAGACTTGAAGTCAGAGATCTGGAAGCAAGATGTGAAATTCGAGAAAGGACACCTCTATCTTGTAGAAGCTGACTCAGGTAAAGGAAAGAGTACATTTTGCAGCTACATAGTTGGCTATCGCCACGACTATAGCGGTTCCGTGATGTTCGACGACCTCGACACCAAGACTTTCAAGGTCAAAGACTGGGTGGAGATGCGCCAGCATCATATCAGCCATTTGTTCCAGGAGTTGCGTCTGTTCCCCGAACTCACCGCGTGGGAAAACGTGCAGATCAAAAACAAGCTGACCAACTTCAAGGACGACGCCACCATTCGCCAATGGTTTGAGATGCTTGGCATCGGTGACAAACTCGACGCCAAGATCGGGCGCATGTCCTTCGGACAGCAGCAGCGCGTGGCCATGATTCGCGCACTCGTTCAGCCGTTTGACTTCCTGCTCGCCGACGAGCCGATCTCTCACCTCGACGACAACAACTCACGCATCATGGCCGACATCATGATGACCGAGGCCAAGGCACAGGGAGCCGGCGTCATCGTGACCAGCATCGGTAAACACATGGACTTAAATTACGAAAAGACATTATTGCTATGAACTTAGTTTGGAAGCTGCTTCGTCAGCATATCAGCATACCCCAGTTTGTGGGATTTTTCTTTGCCAACCTCTTTGGCATGCTCATCGTGTTGCTGGGCTATCAGTTCTATCGCGACGTGATGCCCGTCTTCACCTCTGAGGACTCTTTCATGAAGTCCGACTACATCATCGTCAGCAAGAAGATTGGCATGGGCAACACCATCTCCGGTCGCACCAACACTTTCTCGCCCGCTGAAGTCAACGACGTGGAGAACCAACCGTTTGCCTCCAGCGTAGGCACTTTCACCTCTACGGAGTATAAGGTGGAAGCCAATATGGGCGTCAACGGTGTCAACGTGCTCAACTCCGAGCTCTTCTTTGAGAGCATCCCCGATCACTTCGTCGACGCGCCCAAGGGCAGTTGGAAATACACGCCGGGCGACCATGTCGTACCCATCATCCTGCCGCGCGCCTACATCACGATGTATAACTTCGGCTTCGCCCAAAGCCGTTCCCTGCCTAAGATCAGCGACGGTCTCGTGGGGATGATCAACTTCGACATCTTCATCCACGGCAACGGACACTCTGACCACTTCAAAGGTAAGGTCATCGGCTTCTCGTCACGCCTCAACACCATCCTCGTGCCGCAGGCCTTCATGGACTGGAGCAACAACTACTTCGCGCCGGGCAGCCACTCCGATCCTACCCGACTGATCATGCAGGTTGACAATCCGGCCAACGAAAAGGTGACGAAATATATCGACCAGAAAGGCTACGAGGTGGAGGACGATAAGCTGCAGGCTGAAAAGACTACTTATTTCCTGAGAATGATTGTCACCATGGTCATGGTTGTCGGTCTCGTCATCTCCATCCTGAGTTTCTACATTCTCATGTTGAGCATCTATCTGCTCGTACAGAAGAACTCGTCGAAACTCGAGAACCTGCTGCTCATCGGCTACAGTCCCAACAATGTCGCACGGCCCTACCAGCTACTCACCATCGGTCTCAACATCGGTGTGCTGCTCATTGCCTGGGTTACGCTCTTCTTCGTTCGGGACTACTATATGGGCGTCATCGAGACGCTCTTCCCCGACATCGACAGCGGCACGATGTTGCCGGCTATCATCCTTGGACTCTGTCTCTTTGCCCTGGTGAGCATCTGCAACATCATCGCCATCAGACATAAGATCGTCTCCATCTGGAAGAGAAAAGAATAAACGCGACACAACCATTCAGGCATGAAACAGTTCGATCACTACACGGTTGAGGCTGATGCCCAACTACTGGACTGGCTGCTCACCCATCTCGACGGCAGCCACTCCAAGATCAAAGCCACGCTGCAAGGACGCGGCATACAAGTCAATGGTAAGACCATCACACGATATGACTATCCGCTCAAGGCGGGGATGAAGATTGCAGTCAGCAAGACCAAGCGCAACCTCACCCTTAAAAACCATTACGTGAAGATCGTCTATGAGGATCCTTATCTCGTCGTGGTGGAGAAAAACGTGGGGATTCTCTCCATGGCTGCCGGTCACAGCACGCTGAACGTCAAGTCGGTGCTGGACGAATACTTCGAGCAGACGCGTCAGCATTGCACTGCCCACGTGGTGCACCGCCTCGACCGCGACACCAGCGGACTGATGATCTATGCCAAGGACAAAAAGACGGAACTGAAACTGGAAGAGGACTGGCACCACACGGTCTATGACCGCCGCTACGTGGCAGTGCTCTCCGGCGTGATGGAGGAGGATCAGGGCACCATCACCAGCTGGCTCAAAGAGAACCGCGCTTATGTCACCTACAGCAGTCAACGGGAGGGCGACGGCAAGCTGGCTATCACCCACTTCTATACGCTCGACCGCAGCAGAGACCATTCGCTCGTAGAGTTCAAACTGGAGACAGGGCGCAAAAACCAGATTCGTGTGCACTCAGCCGACATGGGACATCCGGTCTGTGGCGACATCAAATACGGCAATGGCGACGATCCTATCGGACGTCTCTGCCTTCATGCCTACGTGCTCTGCTTCTATCATCCGGTCACCCACAAGCCGATGGAGTTCAGCACGCCCATCCCCGTGACCTTCCGCCGGCTCTTTGGAACCAATAATCCGTAAAAACATCAATAGAAACATTAACATACAACAGCTCAATTTATGGACACTCACTTCACTTTCTACGTCATTCTGATACTGGCCTTTGTCGCCGGCATTCTCATCATGCGCAAGGTAGCAAGTTGTCTCCTCAAGCTCATCATCGCTGCTGTCACCCTTGGGGTGTTGGTGGCAGCCTATTTTCTCTTGCAAAGTTAACTAAGCAGCACTCATGATCTTTTTCTTCTCCGCAACAGGCAACACCGCCTGGGCCGCCAAACAGCTGGGCTTCTACACCAGCGACCGGCTCATCAACATCGCCAAGAACAGCGCTGGGCCTTTCACCGCTCAGCTGGAACCTGGCGAGGACATCGGCTTTTGCTTCCCCATCCACGGCTGGCGTCCTCCGCGCATCGTCGTTGACTTTGTCAAGCAACTTGTGATCAATGCCACCAGGCATTATGTCTACGCGCTCTGCACTGCCGGTGACACGGTAGGCGAAGCCATGGACATCTTCCGTCACGTGTTGTCCGAAAAAGGCATCACGCTCGATGCCGCTTTCTCGTTGCTGATGCCGGAGTCGTATGTCGGCCTGCCCTTTATGGATGTGGACAATCAAGAGCGGGAGAAAGCCAAGCAGGACAAGGCTGCGGAAGACCTGAAGGGGATTGCCCAACTGATTGAGCAACATCAAAAACATGTAGAGCACCTGACCATCGGCCGTTGGCCACGCATCAACAGCCGCGTCCTCGGTGCCGCCTTCTACCGCTGGCTGATCACCGACAAGCCTTTTCATGTCGTTTCAGACCGTTGTGTGAAATGTGGCATCTGTGCCTCGGTCTGTCCTGTCCACGATATCGACGGTGGACTCGGCAAAGAGCCCCGTTGGCTCCACAATGGTCAATGTCTGACTTGCTTCGCCTGCTATCACCATTGTCCGCACCACGCCATTGAGTTCGGTAACAGAACGAAGCATAAAGGACAATACTTCTTTGGCAGAAGAAAGCTATAGCGAGAATGCAATCTTCGCCATGAGTTCTCTTGGGCGCAGACGACTTAGAGTGAAGTATGTCGGAAGTAAGAATCAGAAGGAATTCCTCAAAGATCTGAAGCTGGTCTATGCCGCTGACACAAAGGAAAAAGCAGAGACAGAACTCGACCATTTGGAGGATAAGTGGGGCGAACTTTACCCCATTGTCATCAAGGCGTGGAGGGACAAATGGGAGATGTAGAGCTGCTATTTTCAGTACACCGCGGCTATCCGTAAGATAATCTATACGACCAATATCGTCGAGGGCTACCACCGTCAGGTGCGCAAGATTACGAAGACCAAGGGCGTGTTCCCGAACAATGATGCCTTATATAAACTTGTTTATCTTGTTTATCTTGCCTATCGCAATATACGCAAGAAATGGACCATGCCATTGGCAAACTGGGGGCAGACAGCGCAACAATTGGCCATTAAATTTGGAGACCGCTTCAAGATTATGTAACTTTGCGCTGCCGCAGGCTCCTCGTCGTCGAAACACGATTGAAAATCGCTTCCCGCCGACCGAGGTTAATGCCTAACGGGAAAACGCCCCTGACACAGTTGAGTTGACTACCCCATTTGAATATGTTTTTTCTCAAAACATGTTTGGAATTGTTAGGTTGTTCGTCCACATGAAAGGATTTAAACTTTTCTGTTGGAGTAAGCAACAACACTGCCCCTCTGATACCTTGCTCCCCTGTACTAATCCAATGCTTACAAAAATCTTCCAAAGATAATTTTATCAACCCTTTTCCTGGATCGGCAATATGAAAAAGCTCTTTCTTGTCAATTTTGTATAATACTACAAAATAATTTTGGTTCCAATGCAAAATACAAGGCATTTGTGCATCTTTCAATTGAATACCTCCCATATAGAAGCAAGAAACAGGGAAAAAACAGCTGTTTCATACCAGCAACAGATGATCAATAAGATATGGGCGCAGGCTGGTATGAAGGCGTTGGCAGAGATAGCAGACATCTATCCTCGTATGACGAGCATTCACGACAACAGCCTATTTGACGACAGCTTTGCAATGGACTTCATTAATTATGGCGACAAAATTATCTATTGTGCAATGTATCTCTACATCGGCTACGTCAACGAGGCTACCAACTTTGCTGAAAGCCAAGGTGGAGGCGTAGCGATACCAAGGATTGGGAACGTGAGAAGGATGAAGATGAGATAGAATGGATAAGACGATGTTTGCGACAGGCAACAAAGATGATGAAGCCTATGAAGAGGAAAGGCTTGAGTAGATAAAATATTAAGGGAGGAGCGCATTCGAACACGCCCCTCCAAAATTATTTTACAACTCGCAATGATCTTGCGAATCACTATCCTTAGTAACGACTTGAATAGTGAGACGAGTGTGAGCTATGCGATGCATGCGCTAATTAAGAAGTGACCCCTTTGCTAATATAAAAGTGACCCCCTTTCAGGTCACGGCTGCAAAGGTAATAAATTCTTTTTATTTTTCATCTTTTTGAAGTAATTTTTGATTAAACTTTT
>Ga0256404_1001279_pt1 | contig 62362 bp, 57 predicted proteins | sample RumenRJG_01DNA_FD_185990 | JGI IMG/M metagenome (GOLD analysis project Ga0256404, IMG submission 185990) | Bovine rumen microbial communities from Lethbridge, Alberta, Canada - RJG_01 | ecosystem: Host-associated > Mammals > Digestive system > Stomach > Rumen | place: Canada: Alberta | collected...
CGGATATACTGGTCGAGGTTGGTGCCCTCCACCCAGTCCATCAGCAAGACGGGAAACTCCTCGCCATCAGCATTGGCAGAGTCGACGAACAGCTCATTGTCCAAATACTGAAACTTGGTGAGGAAACTCGAAGAGACAAATTCCAGTTCCTCAGCTATCATCCGGTAGTTTTCCGCACGATTCGGCTGATCCTTGTGAAAGCACTTCACTGCATAGAGCTTGTCATTCTTCTCATCCCGCATCTTGAACACCACGGCGAAGTTACCGCTGGTCATCACGGGATTTCCATTGCCATCGGTCACAAGCCGGAGATTGCGCAGCTTATCGAAGTTGTCCTCCGCATTTCTCACCGCCTCTACATATTCTAATATTAATGGGTATGTCATTCTGTTTTCAGATCTGCTTTCTAAGTTATAAAATAGCTTTTGGCTTTATTTCTGCAAACTTACATAAAAAAACTGAGATCTTATACAAAAAGAATAAAAAAACTAATGTTTTTATCAGGGGGAAAGTGGATCCAATACTTTACTAAACCGTCAGAGAGATTGCAGGTAATTCTTTGGCATAACAAACCGCGTCATCCATGTGCTGGTATGGCGGATAGTTCTCTATGCGTTTATATCCCAAGCCTTCATACAACTTGATTGCATAGTCCATCCTTTTACGTGTCATAAGCACCGTCCGCTTATATCCGTGCTCACGAGCGAAACTTTCAAGTTCATGCATCATGAATGTCGCAAGATGATGACCGCGGAATGGCGGCTGCACCCACACCCGCTTTATCTCCACATCGTCGTTGCCATGTTCCTTCAAACCGGAGCATGCCACTGGAACATCATGCTTGGAATAGACTATCATAGCATATTTTACGTCTTTCGACTGATTGCCCGGAACAAACGACTGCCTGTTCTGAGGACCACCGACAAGCTGGTTGTAGAAGTTCTCTGTGATAGCGTGGAACTCCTCAAACTCCCGGTCATTGCCGTCAGTCCATCGTATTCTATAATTGCTCATTTGCTCCTTATTGATATGCGGCATCAGTGCACGTCTATCGGCCATTATTTATTCCTTATATGTCTCTTTAATTCATTCTTGTCTATCACGACATACACCGTGTCTTTTCATGTCATGATAACTTTTAGTTGACAATCTAAATTCTCATTTAGTAAAACAATCCTTCGCCATCTCCCGGAGGTGGAAAGGGTAATGTTCGTTTAGAGGAATTCGGGCCTAATAGTCTTATCTTACAATCTTCCAAACAATTGTAATAATCTTCATAAGCTATAGGCAGATTATAGTGGTAACACTCACGGACAACTTTCTTAAACCATGAAGCGTACTCGTTATCCTCACCTCTGCCTGTAATAGCTATTTGAGGATATTGCCTCACGAACATAAGAGCATTGTCATAAGGTCCCATTTCCATCATTCCCCATTCGAAATTGCCATTTGAAAGGAACACCTCTCGTTCATTGTAATTATTGGAAAGCATCGCACCACATCGCTTTGATGTATTCTCTCTTGTGGCTATCGTGCAACGCCAAGCCAGTCCAGATGGGGAAGTACATGGACAAATTCGAATCTTTTCATAGCCCATGCGGTGTAGTTCCTCAATAGTCCGGATAAAACGACGATAGGAGTTATAACGATATGCACTATCCATTGCTTTTAGCAAAGAAAGGATCTTCTGGTTTTCCCAATGTCTGTCTGTCCAATGTGGCGTTCTGCCCATGAAGGTAGAGAGCACACAGAGACAGTAAAAGTCATTTATTGAAGAAAAATCATCTGCCGAAAAATCGAAGCACGATACCCATTTAAGGTAGTCGCCAATATTGCAAAGAGCCAATAGCTCGTCAATATAACCATTCCACGGTTCATCCAAGAAAGGTGTCTCTGTAGAGTTCTCTAGCTCTTTCTCTTTAGAAAATATCGCATTCCAAAATTGTTTAGGTAGCGTATCTATTTTATGTTTGAACGCTTTTACTGTATCACGCTTGCCAATTAAAGCCAAGGATTCCTCCCAAAAATAGCTCTCTACGATAAATAATTCTTCCTCGTCATTGCAAATAACCACAGTTGGCACGCGCATACCTTTGCGGAAATCACTAAAGATGGTATGAAGCAATTGCCGGATGCTCCAGTCTTTATCCTTGGCAAACTTATTGATGCGACAAATCTTTTCTGCCTCAAATTCTTCTCCATCCAATATGATGCTGATGTACGGACTACATGTTTTCATACAAAATCACGCATTAAAATGTTTATGAAGTTTCCATTGCACAAAGGTAACAATAATTTCCCCAAAAACATAGGTAAGATGACGTAAAAACTGAGAGAATAGCCCTTTGTGTGGTTAATAAAGTCCTTCAATGGATAGCGATACTGGTTGCACGAATATCAATCGCGAAAACGAGGTCGGACATGGAATGAAAGAGAATGATGTGGGTGACGAGCAGAGCCAGCAGGCAAAGTGGAGGAGATAATGATCTATCTGTGTAGATACTTGTAGATAGCAAGTATCTCGTCGGAATAGCGCAACCTCTCCATAGCTGACTGTAGAAGAGCATTTACTTTGCGCTCGCTGTCAAAGAGTGCGATGAGTTCCTCCATAGAATGCCGACGACGACCAATGCCGAAATACAGGCGCAGTAGTTCACGCTCTTCTTCCGGCAGCACTCTGTCAAGCATATCGCCGACCTGCCTGTTCAACTCATTGCGATGGACCAGGGCATCCGCCTGAATCCATGGCCGTTCGTCTATCTCGTCCTGCTTCTCCATAAAGAAGTCTTCCCACAGATCGTTGGCTTGTGTATATTCGTTTTCCTCATCATAGAGGTAGTTGTCTATTGTCTCGTTATAGCTCATCGTTGCTCGTTGTCCTTTAGAAGTTTACAGACAGGATCCTCCCTGACGATCTGTGGGGCTGCTTTCCCTTTCAGCACCAGCACTTTTTTGCCGTTTCGGTAGATATGCAGCTGACGGGAACGGACGACCGCCGTCAATATCGGGTTGTCTTGTATCGTTTGCCATACATGATGATAGATGCCGTCAGCATCCATCAGCTTATGTCGCAAGTGCGAGCACATATTGGTCGTGTCAATGTCTGCTGTGTTCATTTCTCAAAACTATATTTATCTCTTAACCGCTTGGGCAATTTACTGAGTACAAGCTGATAAGACTGATTAATAAGGTCCTTAACCATATCACCATCAATCTCATCGAGAAAAACATCATTCCAATGCACCTTATTTAAGTGGTAAGCCGGACGGATGCCGTCATAATGGTCGCGCAGCGTCTGTCCTTGCTCAGGCGGAAGTTTCACGGCGCAGGTCGGTTCCGGGGCATTGAGCCATATATGCAGGAAGATCTTTCCCTCAATACGAAACAACACCCAATCCGCACCATAAGCCTGGTCTTCCGTAGTCCCCGGCAAGGACAAAGCATAAAGACGAACTTCTTCGATATTCATTGTCTGATGATGTTAATTCAACTGTGTTTTATCCTCGGAAGCATTGCCAGTCGCAAACAATCAATTATATATTCTAAATTGTCCTTGCTGACCGGCTAGTCCGTGTACTTACGCACGGCGAAACGCTTCGTTGCTAATTATTTGAATGTCATAAACTGAAGAGTTATTCATATCAGCCTCAAAGGTACAACTTTATATCGACAAGTACGACAATTTGATAGGGAATAATTGTCGTGGAAGAAGAATTAAGGACTGTCTCATAAGTGAAAAGAACGTCCCTCAGACGTGAAACGATTGTGAGACGGACGAAGCACGATCAGTTCCATGTCAGCAGTCTATATCAGCCTTCCGTGCTTGTCGCATCTGTATGCCGTGAGTCAAACGGTAGGTCTTGCCGTCCTTGATGAAGCATGCGCCTGTCTGCATAAAATGAAAATGTACACCGGCATCCATGCACTGCCTGCGCACATCAAGCACCCATTCGTAACGGCAGGGGCGGGCATCTCTTCCCGACTCACCGCCAACGGTGACGCAAGCTATGTCTTCAAGGTTGCCGTGAAAGTCTACTGGACCTAACATCGGTTCGACAATAATTTCCTTGTGAGGTAAAGGCAATGACAACAGAACAGGCAGCCTTTCGTCAACGCGCCGCTGATTCTCCATTGTGCAGCAGATAGTTATGCGGTCACTTATCTCGTTCCAGAAAGCAGGCAGGCATTGAAGGATGCGCTCTGGCCGCTTGGTGACCATATAGAAGCGGAGGTCGCGGCGAAAGCGCATCATCTCCCATGCTTCTTCCCGCCATGCGTCTATTTCCGGCAAGAAGAAATCAGATGAGAAGCATGTCATCACCTCTGTTCCTGATGGAATTTTCCATTCCCCTTTTCGGTTGCGGCGAAGTGGTAGGTTGAATGATGCCGTCTTTCTGACGAGATTAGTGTCTACGCCATTTTCCTCATCGCGCGTGAAGACATAGCAATGCTTGCACCCCTCGCTTTTACGGTGACAACCATGCACTAAATTCCAGATAATCATCCTTCTAAGACACTTCCTTCCAACATTGCGGGTCTGCGGCATACTTTTATATTAATGGACAACCTCTAATCCGACCACAAAAATACGATTTCTTTTCGAATAATATAACGATTTGGGGTCCAGAATCTACAATTCATATTTCTTTCGGTGCCTTATGATGGCATCCATGTTGTCCAACGACCAGTCCACCAACTGGTTGAGCAGTGGGATGAGCGTCTTTCCGCGCTTCGTCAGCTTGTATTCCACACGCGGCGGCACCTCGGGATAGATGGCCCGGGACAGAAGATCATCAGCCTCCAGTTTACGTAACGTTGAAGTGAGCATCTTCTGTGAAACATCGGGTATAGCCCTGCAAAGGTCGCTGAAGCGCATGGTTTCTGCCTTTTCGTGTAGGGCAAGCAGCACAAGCAACGACCAGCGGTCACCGATACGAGAAAGTACATTTCTTACAGGACATTGGGGAAATAACGGGTCGATTACTTGATTCCTGATCATCTTCTTTATTTTTTTTTAAACGTACAAAACCGTCACAGACAAGTGGTCTTGTCCATGACGGTATAGATTGTTGATATAACAGTTTCGTTTACCATTTCACTTGGTCCTTTAGGATAACGCCATCGGTGGCATCGTCCTGTGTGAAAGCAGTCTCACGGTACTGCACGCAGAGCACCACCATTGGCTCAGTACCGTTGTTTTGAATGGTGCGTTTGCCTTCTGGTGAGACGCGCACCACACTGCCCTCCTGCAACGGAATGTTCACACCGTCAACCTGATATTCTCCTTTGCCGCTGAGAACGAAATAGAGTTCCTCGTGGGTCTTATGCGTATGATAGAAACCACCCTCCTGACCAGGAGCGTAAATCTGAAAAGAGAACTCAGAGCCTTTGGTGCCGAGAGCCTGTCCGCCAAACACTTTGCCGGGAATCTTTATATCGCCCAAAGACAAGACATAGTCACCTAACTCGTTCAGCTTGCCGAAATCCACTGCACTGAAGTTCTTGCCTTCAGCAATTTTCTTAACTTCTTTCATAATGTTTTTTGTGTGTTACTTACTTTTCGTTTGTTTGCAGTTGCAAAGGTAATTACTGTTTTTGATTCCTGCAAGAAGGCACTTGAAAGTAAGACACTAACCTTGAGGTAACTATTGCTGATACTGTGTAAGTTACTGACTCTGTCATTAAGATTATTTAGCTTTTTCGCTTTCATATTTCCACCAGTGCATCCCGCCTCCTTGCCTCCGCTTACTGCTTCTTGCGTGCTTCCTCAATGGTTTTCTCGTAGCCGGTGAGGGCAGCGAAGGGGGGAGAACTGGGCGGCGCGCCCGCCCAGTCCATAGGCCTTCTGTTCTTGTCGGTCAATGTGCTGTCTGTCAGACTAATATTTCCCAAAAGCTCTGCGGCAGATGGATGTTCTCCACGCTGACGGCATCCTCAAACAGCGGGGCGATCTCGTCGGGCGTGAATCCGGCGATGCCGCAGCCTATCGGGGTGACGAGGAACGTCTGCTCGGGATGCGCCTTGGCATAGTCGATGAACTTATCGGCGTAAGGCCGGATCGTCTTTACGCCGCCCTGCATGGTCGGGATGGCATAGCTCTGACCCTGCGGGCCGTCGCCATTGCCCATCACCGCGCCGAAGTAAAGGCGAGCCGTGCGTGCGGCCCCGCCCCCGTGCATGCCGGCGAGATTGCTGCCAAAGACAAAGATCTCGTTGGGCTGGAGTGAAGTGATATACTCGGGTGTGATGCGGTTAGAATAATCTTTCTCCATAGTTGGTGGTATTTGAGAAGCAAACGACAATGTGTTTTCGGGACTGAACGTCTTGGCATCGGTCTGTATATCGAACAGAGCATGCGGCATGGCAGTCTCGCAGGTCGGTGCAACGTAATAGCGCTTGAAGTAGGGGATGACCACGTCCTCCATCAACCGGTGGTATTTCTGTGTCACGGCCGAAGAGGTGATGCCCAACTGCGCAGCCACCTCCTTGCCCTTGAAACCCTCAATCAGCATCATCTGAAGGATGATGGATGAACGGTGGTCGCGGCCCAGCACGTCAGAGCAAATCTCATAAACCGTGTTGCGGAAGTCCTCGGCGAAGTTGTTGTCGGGCACGTCGAAACGCAGGCTGGCCTTCTCCATCCGCTCCTCGAAACTCTGCAAGCGGTGCTCCTTATTGTAGTCCTTCAGGCGGTCGAGCAGCACGAAGCGGAAGCCGTTGACCATCCACGTCTTCAGCGACAGCCCCGGCTTACGGTCCTCCAGCTGCCGGAAGTTGTACTTGTCGAGCGAGAGATAATATTCATGGGCGATGCTGTAGAAGTCCAGTCCGTCCTTCCATTCCAGCTCATAACGCTGATTATAGATATGGTAGGCGATGCGGCAAACGCCATAAAAGTAGTCACGGGTTATCTGAGGGTCGCGGTTTCGCAATCCTTCAATGATCGCTTCGTCGGACAATCCGACAGCGGGACTTGTGTGCTGCTCTTTTTTCATCTTGATGCAAATTTAATAAAAATATTGGTCGGCACTTAATTTTTGTGTGTCTTTATTCTTTTAAAAGATAAAAGGCGCCTGAAAATGAAGTTCAACCCATTAAAAAAAAGAAAAGTTATGAAGCGAGTATTCAATCTGATGATAGTTGACGAGAGTGGCAGTATGAGCGTCATCGAGAAGCAGGCCCTTATGGGGCTCAACGAGACGCTGGAGACGGTGAGGAAGATGCAGCAGCTGCATCCGGACATGGAGCAGCGTGTGACGCTCATCACCTTTGACAGCTCGCACAAGCGTTACGTCTTCGACAACGTGCCCGCAAAGGCCACCCATAAGCTCACGCGCAGGGAGTACCGTCCCGGAGGTGCCACACCGCTCTATGATGCCATCGGCCTGGGTATCAGCAAGCTCAACGCGCAGACCACGGCCGACGACAACGTCCTGGTCACCATCATCACCGACGGCGAGGAGAATTGCTCGGAGGAGTATAACCTGCCGATGGTCAAGACACTCATCGAGAAGCTGAAGAAACAGAACTGGACGTTCACGCTCATCGGCACCGACAACCTCGACGTGGAGGGCATGGCCGGAGCGATGGCCATCGACAATCACTTAGAGTTCAAGGAGGACGAAGCCGGGACAAAGGAAATGTTCGCCTTTGAGCGCCATTCACGCGCCCGCTACAATGAGTGCATGGCTTGTAGTATTCCCATGCCCAAGGGCAGCTACTTCGATAAGGACGAGAAAAAGAGTAAAAAGCGGTAACTGCTACTGATGGTTCCGTAGCTCAATGGATAGAGCGTCTGCCTCCGGAGCAGAAGGTTGCAAGTTCGAGTCTTGTCGGAATCACAGGCAGAAAACAAAGTTTCTGGTTAATAATGTTTGGCAATGAGAAAAAAGTTATAACTTTGCGAAAACAAGACTATAAAACCAGGAAGGAGCAAGCATCATGTCTAAGCGCGAATACATCATTGCCAACCGCAAGTGGTTGGAAGACAAAGCCAAGGAGGATGACGTGCAAGTCCTTCCCAAGGGCGTCTATTATAAAATTTTGAAGTCGGGCGACCCGAATGGCGCTCAGCCTCAGAAGCGGAGCATCGTTACCGTACACTACACCGGCTGGACCATTGACGGCAAGAAGTTCGACACGAGCATTGGCGGTACGCCGATTGCCATGCGTCTCAGCGACTTGATTGATGGTTGGATCATTGCCCTCCAACAAATGCGCGTCGGTGACCAGTGGGAACTCTATATTCCTGCCGAGATGGGCTATGGTAAATACTCCCAGCCCGGCATCCCCGGTGGCTCCACACTCATTTTCGACATTGAGCTGGTAGGAGTGGCATAGCAGGCAGGACAATTGAATAATTCATGTGAATATCATCCCAACATATCAATTCAATGAAGCACTTTATCATTTCATTTATCTTACTGGCAATGTTTGCACCTTGTTCCGGCAAAGAAAAGGGCGAATGCCAAGTACCAGAACAAAATCAAGAGAGTATGACACTGAATATTGGCAATTTCAAATGGACGCGACAGCCCAAGAGTTGCACCATCAAGGGCGACACCATTGAGGTGGTAACGAATCCTGGCACAGACCTATGGCAGAGGACATACTATCACTTTCGGAACGACAACGCTCCTGTGTTCCAGATGGAGACGGAGGAGAAGTTCTTCAGTTTCATAGTCAAGACGGATTTCACGGGGAGCCATCATCGCTTTGACCAATGCGGCATTGTGATGTATCTTGACAGCGAGAACTGGTTGAAAGGCAGTGTGGAATACGAAAACGGGGAGTTCCAGCATTTGGGTAGCGTAGTTACCAACAATGGTTATTCTGACTGGGCGACTACTGCCATTCCGGCTAAGATCAAGACGATGTGGTACCGGCTGTCCCGCCGAGAGGATGACTATTGCATTGAGTGCTCGCAAGACGGAGTACGCTTTACTCAGATGCGCGTCTGCCATATGCAGCAAGGCGCGGGAAAGATACGTTTCGGCATCTACGCCTGTTCACCTGAGGAGTCATCTTTCAAGGCCATCTTTACTGACATGAAGCTGACCGAATGCGCTTGGAAGGCGCATGACGGACAGCAACCGGATAAATAGCCCTGACTGATATAGATTCTCGACTTTCGTGACTGAACCATTCCCCGCATAAAATTCAATCACGAAAGCTGAGTCATCCTATCAATTTCAGCAGCTGCCTATCGGTAGCTTCTGGCAAGATTGCCTTCAGGTGATCAAATATCTTTTGAAAGGACGCTTCTGAGGAGCAATCACACCTGCAGGCACCAGCGCCATAGAGCTCCTCGGGTGTATTGAGCAAAGACCAACCCCATCCGTATTCGTGGTTGTGCTTGTCATGAGGATAGACAAAATCCTCAATCACAATGTACGTTGCCATCTCCAACCTTGTCAGATAGCTGTCAAATTTGCTTCGCATGCCCTTTCCATTGAAGCCGCATGCGCTGCGAAGCTCTCTCGTTATGAGGCTGCCTGTTGAATGAAGCATACTGAGGATGGCCTCTTCTATTGATCCGTCAGCAGGATAAGGATATTTGCTTCTTCTGTAATTGCAGAAATCCGGCCACCACGCTTTGCTGATGAAGCCCGCTTTCTTGTTGAAGAATTTGCCATACATGCATGGCATTCCCGTCACAATCTCTCCCTTCCATTTCCACAGAGGCCATTCCCATCCGCCTTCAGGAAGAACAACATATCCACAATCTTCATCGACGATCTCTTCGGCCGAGAAACCGGCAATGCCACTGTCGAGCAACGGCAAAAAGCCAATCTGCTGAATCAGTTCCATCAGACCTGATGCTGAATAAATCTCAGGAAACTCCGTCTTCATTGTTTTCTTATATGACATGTCGTATTATTGGAAACGTGACGCGCTTCTACAATGATATTTTGCATGATGTGTTGGGTGACACTGATAGCCAATCTGTTGCTGATGTTGCTGCAAAAGAGCACTACGCGGCCATGCGCACTACGGCTCAGGGCATCAATCACGTGATGAACAGTTCTCGCGGCTTAACTCTTTCTTGTAATGTTCAAGCATGTATTTTTTAATCAAGGCTTTTTTCGCCTACCGCAACCAATGCAACTATTAAACGTCGTCCGAAAAGTGTCCGGCATTAAAACCGGAAAACGTCCGAAGTGTTGATTTTCAACGACTTCGGACGTTATAGTTGCGGAGGCAGGACTCGAACGTGCGACCTCCAGGTTATGAGCCTGGCGAGCTACCAACTGCTCCACTCCGCGATGTAATAGGAACAAAGCGCAGCGTCGATTTAATTCGGCTTAGCCTTTGATTTTAAATCGGCTTGAACACTTGTTCTTTTGTTTTGCGACTGCAAAGGTACAACGAATTTCCGAGATGTGCAAATAAATTGGATGATTATTTGATTCGACGGCGGTTATTTCATGATTTAAGTCAATTTATTAGACGATTATTTGCTGATTTAAGGTAAAAACAATAACTTTGCACACGCAATAACAATGTGCAATAAATGCGCAATAAAGCTGTTAGCAACGTATGTCAATATCAAAGACAAGGCAGAAACTGGTTGATGTGGCGCGGCAGCTGTTCGCCAAGAACGGACTCAACGGCACGACAATGAACGACATTGCCCAGGCTTCGGGTAAAGGCCGCCGTACGCTTTACACTTATTTCAAGCGTAAGGATGATGTTTATTATGCCGTCATCGAGTCGGAGCTTGAGCGGCTCAGCGACAAGCTCGATGAGGTGGCTTCGAAGAAGATAAGGCCGCAGGACAAGATTATCGACCTCATCTACACCCACCTGACGATGATTAAGGAGACGGTGGTGAGGAACGGCAACCTTCGTGCCGAGTTCTTCCGCAACATCTGGACCGTGGAGAAGGTGCGTAAGAACTTCGACGAGGACGAGATGGAGCTCTTCCGCAAGGTGTATGCCGAGGGTAAGGCCGACGGTGAGTTTGATATTGAAAACGTAGAACTTGTTGCCGACATCACACATTATTGTATTAAAGGCTTGGAGGTGCCTTTTATCTATGGGCGTCTCGGGCATGGCCTGACCGAGGAAACGAGCCGACCGCTCATTGCGAAGATTGTGTATGGTGCGTTGGGCAATAAGACGCCTGGCCTGCGGTGAGCTGCCGTTGAAAGGCCGGTGGACTGACGCAGCGCGGCTGCCCGATAACTTACAGCTTTGCATATAGAGTGTTAAAAAAGTAAGGTTTATGCGCGCCTTCCTTGGCAGGGCGCCAAAACTATAGTATATTTGCAGAACAGTATTAATCAAATAAATAAACAATCATGGGATTATTACAAGGTAAGACAGCCCTCATCACGGGCGCAGCGCGTGGCATTGGTAAGGCCATCGCAATGAAGTTTGCCAAAGAGGGTGCCAATATCGCCTTCACTGATTTGTTCATCGACGAGGAGCATGGCGGTCTGGCTACGGAGCGCGAGATTCAGGCGCTCGGCGTGAAGGCCAAGGGCTACGCCAGCAATGCCGCCGACTTCGCACAGACGGCTGAAGTGGTGGCCGAGGTGCAGAAGGAGTTCGGTTCAATCGATATCTTAGTCAATAACGCCGGTATCACGAAGGATGGTCTGATGCTGAAGATGACCGAGCAGCAGTGGGATGCTGTGCTCAACGTCAACCTGAAGAGCGCATTCAACTTCATCCATGCTGTCACCCCGATCATGATGCATCAGAAGGGTGGTTCCATTATCAATATGTCGTCGGTGGTTGGTGTTCACGGCAATGCCGGCCAGTGCAACTACGCTGCCTCCAAGGCTGGTCTGATTGCCTTGGCCAAGAGCATCGGTCAGGAGATTGGCCGTCGTGGCGTGCGTGCCAACGCCATCGCACCGGGCTTCATCGATTCAGCCATGACGCGTGCCCTTCCTGAGGAGATACGCAAGGAGTGGGTGAAGAATATTCCGCTTCGTCGTGCAGGAACAGTGGACGACATTGCCAACGTGGCAACGTTCCTGGCTTCCGACCTGTCGAGCTATGTCACGGGTCAGGTGATTCAGGTTGATGGTGGCATGAACATGTAAGGCATGCGGCCAGTTTACGAAGACAATCATATCATTATCGTTTTCAAGGAGAGCGGCGAGATCGTACAGGGCGACAAGACCGGCGACCGGCCGCTTTCGGAAACGGTGAAGGACTATATCAAGGCGAAGTACCACAAACCGGGCAACGTTTTTCTCGGTGTGGTGCATCGCCTTGACCGTCCCGTAGCAGGCCTCGTGGTGTTCGCCCGCACGAGTAAGGCGCTGGCGAGGCTCAACGAGATGTTCCGCCGGGGCGATATTCACAAAACCTACTGGGCCATCACGAAGCAGGCGCCGCAGCAGCCCGAGGCGACGCTCACCAACTGGATCGTGCGCAACGAACGGCAGAACAAGAGCTACGCCTACGACCATGAGGTGCCTGGCAGCAAGAAAGCCGTACTGAGCTATCGCGTCATCGGCCACTCCGACCGCTACCATTTGTTAGAGGTCCATCTGATGACCGGGCGGCATCATCAGATACGCTGTCAGTTGGCCCACATCGGCTGCCCCATCAAGGGCGACCTGAAGTACGGAGCCGAGCGCAGCAACCCTGACGGCAGCATCTCATTGTTGTCGCATGAGATGACATTTGTGCATCCCGTTTCCAAGGAAACCATCCACGTGGTATCGCCGTTGCCCGACGACAGACTTTGGAAGGCGCTGGCACCAGAGGACGTCACCCAATGAAACACCCCATAAAATAAGAAAAAAGGAACATTTCTTTAGCGAAAACGCAGTAGTCTGCGTTTTTTTTATTTACTTTGCATGACGAACATTCGCTAAACGCAATCTATGAAGAAAGTCCTTAAATGGAGTGGGGTCGTAGTGGGTGCTGTCGTGGCGCTGTTACTGCTTCTTTGCCTGCTTTTTTATTTCCCGCCCTTCCAGCGTTGGGCGGTGGGGCAAGCCTCCCGCATCGCTTCGGAGAAGTCGGGCATGCAAATCAGTGTGGGCTATGTGCGTTTAGCCTTTCCTCTTGACCTCTCATTGGAAAACGTGAAGGTGCTTGAGCCCAACGACTCGCTCAAGGGCGTCAACGACACGGTGGCCGACATGCGTCGCATGGTGGCTTCGGTGCAGCTGTGGCCGTTGCTGCATAAGCAGGTGATGGTCGACGAATTGTCGCTCCGCCAGATGAAGGTCAACACCACCCATTTCATCAGCAACGTCAGGATAGCGGGACAGGTGGGCGAGCTGCGGCTCAAAGCCCACGGCATCGACCTCAGCCATGAGCATGTGCGCGTCAATACGGCGCTGTTGCGCGACGCCTCGCTCCTCGTTGAGCTGAGCGATACCGCTAAGCCCGACACTACGCCGAGCTCTAATTTCTGGAAGATTAACCTCGACGATATCCGCCTACAGCGCGTTGGCTTTGCCCTCCGCACGCCGGGCGACACCATTGCCGTGAAGACCTTCATGGACCGCGCCCAGGCCAACAGCATTTACCTCGACCTTTACAAGAGCCTTTACAGCGTAGGACATATCGACTGGCGCGGCGGGTCGCTTGCCTACGACCAGACCTTCGCGCCGCATACCGTTGGCCTCGACCCCAACCACATCGGCTTGTCCAACCTCACGCTGCAAGCCGACTCATTCTTCTTCTGTAGTCCGAAACTCAGTCTGCGCCTGCGCAGCGGCACCTTCTACGAACGTAGCGGACTGACCGTCAACGGCTTGAGCGGTCCGTTTGCCATGGACAGTCTGCAGCTCGCCTTGCCCGGGATGAGGCTGCGCACGCCGTCGTCGGACCTGCTCGTCAACTTCCGCATGGATATGGATGCCTTTGCCGACACCCAGCCGGGCAGCTTCAACGCTACGGTCAGCGGCAGCGTCGGGCGCCAGGATATCATGACGCTGGCCTCGTCGATGATGCCCAAGGCACTTGTCGATGCATGGCCGCGAGTGCCGCTCGTCGTCAATGCCGACGTCGGCGGCAACCTGCAACGTCTTCACTTGCGTCGGCTTTACCTCAATCTGCCCTCAGTGGCCAAGGTCAATGCCGACGGATTCTTGGCTAATTTAACGGGTAAGACGCTGCATGCCGGCCTTAACGTCAACGCCACCGGCCAGCGGTTGGGCTTTGTCAACCGCCTCATGCCGCGCGACGTGGCCTCCACTGTCCGCATCCCCGACGGACTGGCGTTCCGCGGCCGCGTCAATGTTGATGGCGACCGTTATGCCTCACGCTTCGTTGCCACGCAGGGTGGGGGATCGCTTCGCGGCAATGTCAGCCTCGACGCCCGCCGCATGGCCTACAGCGCCCGTCTTGCGGCCCACCGCCTGCCGTTGGCTCATTTCCTTGTCCATCAGCCCATTACGCCCTTCACCGGCACCATCACGGCCAACGGCGCAGGCACCGACATCATGTCGCCCCGCACCCGCGTCAATGCCGTGGCTCACGTCAACCGGCTGCGCTACGACCGCTACGACCTCAACAACATCAAGCTCACGGCCAACATCAGTGGCGGCCGCATCAAGGTCGATGCCGACTGCGCCAATCCGATGATCAAAGGTCTGCTCAGTCTCGACGCCCTCACCAACGGGCGCACGATGGAGGCCACCATCGGTTGCGACCTCAGTCATGCCGACTTGCGTAAGCTCGGGGTGGTCGACGATTCGTTGGCTGTCGCCCTCTGCGGTCACGTCGACGTGGCCACCGACCTGAAGCAATATTATAAGGTGCAGGGCTTGTTGAGCGACATCACCGTGTTGCAGAACAAGAAGTTCTACCGCCCCAACGACCTCGTGTTGGATATCCTCACGCGCCGCGACACCACCCACGCCGTGGTCGACTGCAACGATTTCCATCTCAATCTCAACGCCCGTGGCGGCTACGAGCCGTTGTTGGGCAGCTTCAGCCGCATCATGGCTGAGGTTCAGCGGCAGTTCAAGGCCCGCACCATCGACCAGAACCGCTTCTTCCGTCTGTTGCCGAAGATGCGCCTTTACGTATCGTCGGGCAACGACAATTTCATCATGTCAACGCTTCGCCACTATGGCGCCAATGTCGGCAATCTGCTCGTCGACATGACATCTTCGCCGACCGAGGGCATCAACGGATCGGCCTTCATTGGCGGATTGGTCGTCGACAGCATCCCCATCGACACCGTCAGCCTGCGCGTGGCAACGGCTGACAACCGCGAGATGACTTACAACCTCGAGGTAGAGAACCGCCCCGGCAATCCGTCGTATGTGTTCCACGCCTTCCTCGACGGCGGCGTCACCGAGCATGGCACCTGGATGAAGCCGCGCATCTACGACGCTACCGGTAGGCTGGGCATCAGCATGGGCCTTATGGCCTCAATCCACGAGCATGGCGTGAGCCTGCATCTCTACGGCGACAAGCCCATCCTCGGCTATAAGGAGTTTGCCGTCAACGACAGCAACTACATCTATCTTGGCGACGACCGCCGTGTGCGGGCCGACATGAAGCTGAGGGCTGACGACGGAATGGGTGTGCAGATTTACAGCAACGACGACAATACCGAAGCCCTGCAGGATGTCACCGTTGACCTGCATCAGTTCAACCTCGGACAGGTGCTGTCGGTCATCCCCTACGCGCCCGATGTGAAGGGTATCATGGACGGCGACTTCCACCTCGTACAGACGGCGGATGAGCTAACGGTTTCTTCGACGGTCAATGTCGACGGCCTCACCTATGCGGGCAGCCCCATGGGCAATGTCGGCACCGAGTTCACCTACATGCCGAAGGCTGACGGCAGCCACTATGTCGACGGCATCATCACGCGCGACGGCAATGAGATAGGCACGCTCACCGGCACCTATTACTCGGCCGGCAAGGGCGTCATCGACGCGTCGCTGGCCCTCAACCGCATGCCGATGTCTTATCTCAACGGCTTCATCCCCGACAAGCTCATCGGCTTCAACGGCTATGCCGAGGGCACGGTGAAGCTCAAGGGATCGACGGCCACACCCAACGTCAACGGAGAGCTCTACCTCGACTCATGCCACATGTACAGCGAACCTTACGGCGTGAGCCTGCGCTTCGCCAACGACCCAGTAGCCATCAAGGACAGCCACATCGAGTTTGAGAACTTCGAGGTGTTTGCCAACAACGACAGTCCGCTCAACGTGCAGGGCTCGCTCGACTTCTCCGACCTCAGCCGCATGTCGATGGATGTGAGGATGCGCACGGAGAACTTCGAGCTCATCGACGCCAAGGAGACCGCACGCTCGGAGGCCTTCGGCAAGGCGTACGTCAACTTTTATGGAACGATGAGCGGACTCATTGACAACCTGAAGATGCGCGGGCGCGTCGACGTACTTGGCACGACCGACCTGAAATACAACCTGAAAGACTCACCGCTCACCACTGACGACCAGCTGAAGGACCTCGTTGAGTTCACCTCGTTTGCCGACACCACAGCCGATGTGGTCAACCGCCCGCCGGTCTCTGGTCTCGACATGGATCTCTCGCTCAACATTGACGAGGGCGCTCACGTCGACTGCTACCTCAATGCCGCCAAGACCAACTACATCGACGTCATCGGTGGCGGCACCATGCGCATGCAGTACAATGTGGCCGACGGCATCATCCTGCGCGGCCGCTATACCATCGGCAGCGGTGAGATGAAATACGCTCTGCCGGTCATCCCGCTGAAGACATTCACCATCGCCGAGGGTAGCTACATCCAGTTCACCGGCGACCCGATGGACCCGGGGCTGAGCATCACCGCCACCGAGCAGACCAAGGCCACCGTGGGCGAGTCGTCGGGCAATGCGCGGCAGGTGACGTTCACCTGCGGTGTGGCGGTGTCGCAGACGCTGAACAACATGGGTCTGGAGTTCACCATCGACGCGCCCGAGGATATGACCATCCACAACCAGCTACAGAGCATGACCAAAGAGGAGCGTGGCAAGATTGCCGTGACGATGCTCACCACGGGCATGTATCTCGCCGATGGCAACACGTCGTCGTTCTCGATGAACTCGGCCCTGTCGGCTTTCCTCAACAGTCAGATCAACCAGATCTCGAGCAAGGCACTGCGCACGCTCGACATCGGCTTCGGCGTCGACAACTCCATCTCGGCCAGCGGCCTCCACACCGACTATTCGTTTAAGTTCGCCCGCCGCTTCTGGAACAACCGCCTGAAGGTATCGATAGGTGGCAAGCTCTCTACGGGCGCCGATGTGGCCGTGAGCGATGAGACATTCTTCGACAATGTGACGCTCGAATACCGCCTCAGTCCGGTGTCGAACAAATACCTCAACCTGTTCTACGTGCGCGACAGCTATGACTGGCTTGAGGGTAATGTCAGTAAGTTCGGTGGCGGTTTCATCTGGCGGCGCAAGCTCAGCAGGCTGTCTGACCTCTTCCGCTTCAAGAGCGATGAGGCCGTACCTGCGGCGCAGCCGGACAGCACGCGGAAAGAGTCGCGGTGATTGGCGGGCGGAGGATTATGTCTTCGCGCGGATTGGTTCTTTCTCACGCAGATGCCGCAGATTTGGCTGATGGGGACGAATGCTGCCGCGGATTGATAAGAAATCTCGCAGATGCAGTAACGGGGTGCAGATGCAGTAACGGGGTGCTGATGCGGTAACGGAAAGCTGATGCGGTAACGGAAAGCTGATGCGGTAACGGAAAGCAGATGAAGATAAATTAGAATATTAGAATAATAAGAATATTATTAGAATGGAATAAATATAAGAATTCATTATTGCTATGACAGAGAATGAAATATCCTATAAAGTAAGGGGGGCTATATTCAAAGTGTATAACACACTCGGACCTGGCCTGTTGGAGTCTGTCTATGAAGAGGCCCTGGCTTATCAACTGAAAAAAGAGGGACTGAAAGTTGACGAACAAATGTCAGTGCCTGTTTATTATGATGGCCATAAGTTGAAAGATGACCTGAAGCTGGATATGCTTGTGGAGGATAAGGTCGTTGTAGAACTTAAGTCGGTTATGGAAATGAAAGATGTGTATTTCAAACAGCTGAAGTCTTATCTCGTCTTGTCTGACAAGAAGCTCGGTCTGTTGGTGAACTTCACTACCGGCGACATTGCCACCAGCATCAGGCGTGTCGTCAATCATCTGTGATTTGCTGTTCAATCAACTGTGATATGCTTTTCGCTGTTCAACCATCTGCAATTTCTGTTCAATCAACTGTGTTCCCTCAATTTCTCATCATCTTGAGCCAAAGCCCTTGCAGTAACAAACAGGCTTATCTGCCCGAAGCAGCCGGTCCGCTTTCTGCGAGATTTCTTATCAATCTGCTATAGCCACGGTTCGCCCATCAGCAAAATCTGCGGTTTCAGCGTGCAAAAGGACCATCGCTTGAAAAGGACCATCGTGCGAAAGGAATATCGCGTGAAGAAGGACATCGTGAAAGAAGAACATGCGAGAAGAACATATTGAATACAGAAACCAAGCCGCTTTCTGCGAGATCTCTTATCAATCTGCTATAGCCTTGGTTTGCCCATCAGCAAAATCTGCGGTATCAGCGTGCTAAAGGAACATCGCGTGCGAAAGAACCAGCGTGATAAGAACAACATCGTGAGAAAAGAATATATCAGCGTGATAAAAACATAGTTAGCATGAAATCAAGTCCGTTATCATACATCATTGTCGTGCTTGCCACGGTCATCCTTGCCGCCTGCTCCACCACCCGGAGCATCCCCGACACCGACCAGCTCTATATCGGCCTGGAGAAGACCACCTATAACACGCCTGAGCGTGACGACCATTTCACAAAGGTTCAGGCCGAGGTCGACGCCGCTCTCGCCACGGCACCCAACGGCGCGCTCTTCGGCAGCAGCAGCGTGCGCTCGCCGTTCCCCATCGGTCTGTGGGTGTGGAATGCTTTTGTCAACAGCAACGGGGTATTCGGCAAATGGATGCTCAAGTCGTTTGGCACCAATCCCGTGCTGATGTCGTGGGTCAATCCCGAACTGCGCGCCTCGGTGGCCAAGGAGGTACTGCGCGCCCATGGTTATTTCCAGGGCGACGTCGGCTACAAGGTGCTGACGCAGCACAATCCCAAGGAAGCGAAGATTGCCTACACCGTCAACACCGGTCACCTCTACACCATCGACTCACTGCAATACGTCAACTTCCCCTATCTCGCCGACAGTCTGATACACAGCAACTTGGACGAGGCTAAGATCCATAAGGGTGACGCCTTCGATGTCTCTACGCTCGATGCCGAGCGCTCGCGCATCAGCAGTCTGTTCCGCAACAACGGTTACTTCTATTACCAGCCGTCGTATTCCTCCTACCTCGCCGACACCACCCTGGTGCCGGGCAAGGTGCAGCTCCGCTTTCAGGAAGCCGGAAACATTCCCGAGGTGGCGCGCCACCGCTGGACCATCGGCAACGTCAGGCTGGAGATGCGCCGGTCGTATGGTGACACCCTGCTTCGCGACACCACCCTGCGCCACCTCTCGCTGGCCTTCAACGGCAAGCGGCCACCCGTGCGCGTGGGCACCGTACTGTCCAACATGCGCCTGATGCCGCGCCAGCTCTATAGCTACCGCAGCCATCAGGAGAGCGCCAACAACCTCTCGTCGACCGGCATCTTCTCGCTCGTCGACTTCAACTTCACCCCGCGTGACACCACGGGACTCAACGATACGCTCGACCTGAAGCTCAACCTCGTCCTCGACCAGCCCTACGACTTCTACGTGCAGGGCAACGTCACGGGTAAGACCAACAACCGCATCGGACCGGGCATCACCGTCGGTCTGACCAAGCGCAACGCCTTCCGCGGCGGTGAGCAACTTGACATCAACCTCAAGGGCAGCTACGAGTGGCAGACCGGCCACCAGGCCGACGGAACATCGTCGAAGCTCAACAGCTACGAATACGGTGTCGATGCCACGCTGAAGTTCCCCCGTCTGCTCATTCCCTGGAACAAGCGGCTGCGGCGCTGGATGTGGGCACGCGCGCGGCGCAACAATTTCTTCCCGCAGCCCACGACCACGCTGAAGTTCTCGAGCGACATCATCCGCCGCTCCTCCTATTTCACGCGCCACATCGTCTCGGGCGAGTGGACCTACGAGCTGCAGTCGTCACCCACCAGCCGCCACCAGTGGAGTCCGCTCATCTTCTCCTTCGAGTACATGCGTCGGTCATCGGCAGCTTTCGACTCGGTGCTCCGCGTCAACCCGTACCTCTACTATACCATGCGCGACCAATTCATTCCGCGCATGCAGTATGTCTATACCTACACCAGTCCGTCCTCCATGCGCAATCCCGTTTGGTGGCAGACCACGGTGAGCGAGTCAGCCAACCTGCTGTCTCTCGGCTACATGGTGGCGGGCAGGAAATGGGGCGAGAAAAGCAAGCAGATGTTCAACAATCCCTATGCCCAGTTCTTCAAGATTGAGTCGGAGGTGGTCAAGACGTGGCAACTCTCTGAGCACAGTTCGCTGGTTGGTCACGTCGACGCCGGTGTCATCTGGGCTTACGGCAACTCTGAGGATGCGCCCTACAGCGAGCAGTTCTACGTGGGTGGCGCCAACAGCATCCGCGCCTTCACCGTGCGCTCCATCGGCCCTGGCAGCTACCATGACGCGAAGTCGGCCGATGTTTATTATCTCGACCAGACGGGCGACATCAAGTTCCTGGCCAATTTGGAATACCGGCCGCGGCTGCTCGGCAATCTCTACGGTGCGGTGTTCCTCGATGCGGGCAACGTGTGGAAGTTGCGCGATGACTACCGCACGGGCGGAAAGTTCCAGTTGAAGAACGCGCTCAAGGAGATGGCGCTCGGCACCGGCGTGGGCCTGCGCTACGACATGGAGTTCCTCGTTCTCCGACTTGACTGGGGCATCGGCCTCCATGTGCCTTATGAGTCGGGCTTCTACAATGTGGGGAAGTTCAAGGACAGCCAGAGTATCCACTTCGCCGTGGGCTACCCGTTCTGACTTTTTTACTGGTGGTGGCTCCGTGGTTGACGTAATACTTTTTTACTCACCCGGATGTCGGAGATTTTCTTAGATTTCTTTCATGTGCCGGTTGACTGTCTAACGAACTGTGTCGGACTCATATTCATTACGTTGCGGAAGGCGCGCACGAAGTTGGAATAGTCAGAGAACCCGCATTGCTCGGCAACAGCGTTGAGGCTCATCTCGGGATGTTTCGTGAGCATTAGCTTTGCTTTCGCCACCTTTATGCGCTGGATATATTGCACTGGCGTGAGGCCGGTAAGTGCTGTCAGCTTGCGGTAGAACTGACTGTAGCTCATGTGAAGCCGCCCTGCAACGGCATTGACATCGGCATTCTTCCCCGCATTCAGGCTGACGTAAATGGCATCGGTAGTCCGGTTGAGGAAACGCTTGTTCAGAGCGTCAGCCGGTGCCAGAGACTTCTCTGGAGTGGGTGGGGTAAGGCCCGGCAAGGCTTGGTATTTCTTTCTGAGCAATGCTCTTTGTTCCAGCAGGTTGTTGATACGCGTGAGCAGCTCGTCGGAACTGAAAGGCTTGGTGAGATAATCGTCGGCACCGGCGCGCAGACCTTCCAGACGGTCTTTCTCCGTCACCTTTGCTGTTACGACGATTACCGGTATGTGGCTTGTCAGCTCGTCGTTGCGTATGCGGCTGGTGAGCTCCACTCCGTCCATCTGAGGCATCATCAGGTCGGTGACAATGGCGTCGGGCAGTTGTTCGCGGGCAATGGCAAGGCCGTCCTCACCGTTTTTCGCATAGACGACATTATACTTTTCTCCAAGTCGCTTGCCGATATATGCTGCCACGTCGGCATTGTCCTCGACGATGAGTATGGAGGCCTCGCCGTTAACCTCGCCGGTTCCATTTAAAGGATTGGAAGAGACCTCCATCTGCTCCTCAAAGGATGTGGTGAAGTGTTTCATGTTCCCTGTCTCTTCCAATGGGGCGGAAGCTTTGTTCTTAATAGGCAGTGCAATATGGAATGCGGTCCCTTTTCCCTCGGTGCTCTCCACGGTTATTGTTCCATCGAGTTGCTTCACTATCTGGTTGACAAGTGCCAGTCCGACACCTGTTCCCGTACCTCCGTCGATGTTGTCAGCCTGGTAAAACTCCTCGAAGATGTGTGGCAAACTCTGTTTGGGTATCCCGCGGCCTGTGTCGCTGACGTCTATGCGCAGTCGTCCTCCGTTGCGCCACATACTGACATTCACCTTTCCCTGGACAGGCGTGAACTTCAGGGCATTCGACAGCAGATTGTCCATGAGCTTGTTTATATAGTCGGGTACGAAGGCGGTGTCAATCTCACTCTCACGCGAAATAAACTGAAGTTTAATGTCCCGCTTCCTGGCATATTCCTCGAATGTCTCCACAATCATGCTGACGTATGCCACGATGTTCCCATTTTTCCATTCCGGCTCGCCGATGACCGAGCGAATCTTCGAGATATCGAGTAACTGGTTGATGAGCCGCAGCATGCTTTTGCCATGCCGTTCTATGGTCTTGCCCATGTCCTGGACATCATCTGAAGTGACGCTGTCGGCCTGCAGGTCGTGGCTCAATCCGAGGATTACCGTCAACGGCGTGCGGAACTCGTGCGTGATATTTCTGAAGAATGTCTCGCGCATCCCGTTGAGCTTCTTCAGTTCGTCATAGCTTCGCGAGCGCAGACGGCGGTTGTAGATTAGCAGCCCTATCACCATTGCAAGGAGTATAATTATAATGGAGAATACCACCTGTCCGGCATACCGTGCCGATTTTTCGCTTTCCAAACGGTCGTTGGCATCGTTGACACGCCGTACCTGCTGCCCGCGTTCAATGTTGTAGCTGACGCTCTGCATGCGGTTCACCTTATCCATGTCGATGAGGCTGTCCCGCAGTACCGCCGACTGCTCATGGGCAAGCAGCGCGCCGCGCCAGTCGCCACGGCTCTTGCGAAGCTTATAGTAGAGGTTGTATATTTCGGCCAGATGCTCAATGCTACGTATTTTCGTGGCAATGGCCTTGGCCTCGGCGAGATAGCTCTCAGCCTTGTTGCCGTATCCTTTGGTGATATACACTCCGGCGAGAGCGGTAAGCGAGTTGAGGGAGTGCCACTCGTCCTTCGAGTCTCTCATCAGGCGGTAGGCTTCGTCGTATTCAGCCAGAGCCTTGTCCAGCTCATGCGCTTTTTCATAGAGGTTGCCGTAATAGGTGTGGCAGAGGGCAATACCTAAGGTGTTGCCGTCGCGGGTGTTAAGTTCCATCGACTTGCGGTAGTACACCCACGCAGAGTCTGCCAGCCCTTTGGTTTCAAATATCGAACCGAGGTTGGCGTAGTTGATGGCCTGTCCCGTCAGACTGCCGAGTGCCGTCTCGCCGGCAAGGGCCTGTCGCAGACAGCTGTCGGCAAGGTGGAAGTTCTGCACTGTCAGATAGACGTTGGCAAGTCCGTTGAGCGACATGACGCGGTTCTTACGTGCTGTGAACGACGTGTCGGAACATTCCTCTGCCATCATCAGAGCGGTTTTGTGGTATTGTTGTGCTGCGTCGAGGATTCCCATGCGTCGGTAGTCGGTGCCGATGTTGTTAAGAGCCTGCACCCATTCGATCGTGTCGCCGGCCTGCTCGGCGAGTTTAAGTCCCTCGTCGTGCTTTTTCAGCGCCTCTTCGAAACGGCTCTCGTTGCGGAGCTGCTTACCCCACTCGCGCAGGGTAATTATCTGCCCCAGAGTGTTCTGTTGGCTGATCATAGCCCTGTTAAGGCTGTCGAGTCCCTCCACGCTGTGTACAGTCTTCACCACGCTGTCGGCTTCGTGACGTTCCTCCGGCGTGAACGACACCCTATGGTCAGAGCCGCAGGAAAGAAGAAAACAAATACAATAGACGAAAGCAAGTCGTCGGTTCGGGTGCTTGATATTCATAGGTTTCTTATATAATTAGGTGTGCTAATAAATAACATCGGCTTCCCATTCTCATGGAACAAAGTTAAGATTTTATTTTAAATTCTACAAGATTAATGACGAATTTCCGCCGGATAACGTAAATATTATTCCGATGAGACAGACTGTTAATGTCTGTAAATCTGTCAGTGCCTAACCCTTTGTTTATTGGCATTGTAGAGGTTCCCTTGCAAGATTTTGCAAGAACCCGAAAGTGCATTTTGCAAGATTTCGCAAGAAAGTTGGAAGATTCCGCAATGCCATTCAGGGCATTTTCATCTACCTTTGCGACAGATAACTTATTAACACAAGAGACTATGAAAGTTTATTTTTTACATGATACATTCGTCCGCAGGCTAAGCCTGTTGGCTATGATGATGATTGTCGGGCTCACAACGGCAACGTCAAAAACAGCAGCTCTGACCGACACCGACTCAACCACAACGGCTGACAGCGACTCGGCGGAGACTGACGTTCCCTATCTGAGAGTGAACGATACTATCGTGACTGAGGACAACGCCAGCGACGTGCTTGGCGACGGTACAGTTTCGTTCGCTTATACCAACAACACGCTCTATCTCAACAATGCCGACATCGATTACATCACTTCGACGCTTGCCGACCTGACTATCGAATTGAACGGGAAAAACCGCATTGGGGAAATTAGGGATTATGAGTTCGGCGCTATCATGTCAGGCAGCTTCGAGGAAGTCGAGCCTGTTGACACTGCCAACATGGACAACCCGGCAAACCTGACCATCATCGGAGCCAACGGATACGACACCGACACACTCTATATTGGAATCTGCTACTCTGTAACCTTCGCTAATAAAACTAACTTTACCATAAAGAACTGCTGCTTCATCAAAGGGCATACTGAAATGGGCATCATTGGTAAAGGTGGCGTGTTTACCGTTGACAACGCATACGCCGACATATTCGGCAACAATGTCCCCCCAATCAAGGGATTCGACAAGATAGAGATGAAAGGCGTGGTGCTGCTGAGTCCAGCCGGCGGTTTTATCGAAAACGGCATGGTTTACGAAGCTGACAGTACCTTAGAGTGGTGGAATGTCATCATTGGCCCGCCCAACGTGATAGAGCCCGTTACAGTAGTATCCGACACGACAATCGCCGTCATCAATACCGGGAGCTTCGTTGATGACAGCTCACCAGAGGGACAGAAAAGCCTTGTGAATACCGTTATCGGCAACGTTTATTACAACATCGACAACAGCTATGGCACCTGGAGCGATCAGGGCTACTATGACAGCTCCGACCAGTCGATAGTCGTCAACGCTACTACCGAGACAGCAACCGTAGCTACCGTGGCGTCAAGTGAGGACCCGCTCACTGCTGCCGCTGCCAAGGGCTACGTTGGCATTATCTATGAGATACCCGCAGGACAAGGACAAATCATCGTCGATGCGCTGACATCCGCGGCTAACGACGTGGCCATCCAAGTCGGCACCGACGAGGCCGTAACCTATGCGTCGACCGATGCCGCAGGTGAGACGACCGTTAACTATAACGTTGCCGGGAACACCTTCGTCTATGTCTATGCCACAGCGGCATCATCCAGTGGAGCAAAGGGCAACGGCGTGCGAAAGGCACCGCCACTTTCGACGGGTGTAAAAATTTACTCCATCAAGACACACACAAATATCGCGACTGGCATCAGGAGCATCTCAACGGCTGGCGACGTGACCGGCAACGCCACGGATTGGTACAGCATCAACGGTCAGCGCATCAGCGGTAAGCCGAACAGGAAAGGACTTTACATCAACGGCGGAAAGAAACTCATCGTCAAATAACAACTCCTCCAATCCCCCTTTCCTCCATACAAAGGAGGGTGGGGGACGAGGAGCCGACAGAATAACTGGTTTAAGAAATAGTACACTAACGTTAATCATTTTAGTGGACACAAGTGAAATAATAGCACTGGATAATGGGCTATTCCTCTGACGAACAACGGCGCAACAACCTCCTTGTCGGCGACGAGCGCACTGAACTCCTGGAGACTATCCGCGAGATTGTCGATAAAGAGGTCGACCGCAAGCTTGCCTCGGCATCCCATGACCCCCATCCGGAGAAACCTCCGCCACGTCACGGACTGCTGAAAAGGCTGTTTGCCCTGCTCCGTTGCTGCAACAGAGGGAGCAGAGCCAAAAACTCATCAACCAATAAATTTGACAGACAATGAGACGAATGAAAAGAATCATGCTGCTCGCCGCGATAGTGGCTTGCACGGGAGTCGCACAAGCTCAGGACAAGACGGACCTGGGAGTGTTCAGGCACCTCGGCGCCAATCTTAGCGTCGGTACAGAGGGCATAGGCATCAACATTGCCACACCAGTCACCAACTTTCTGGAGCTAAACCTTGGTGTCGATTTCATGCCGGGATTCAAAATCTCGGGTGATGTCGATGTCGATGACATAAGCTACAATTACACCGACCCTGCGACAGGCCTTTCGACACCCGTCAACATCCCGATGGACAAGGTAAGCATCTCTGGCAAACTGTCGCGTACAACATGGAACTTCAAGGCGAGCTTCTACCCCTTTGGTGCGAGGAACGACCTCTTCGTTGCCGCTGGTTTCTCCTTTGGCGGGACGAAAATCGCCAAGCTCAGCGGACACAGCAACGACGTTCAGGGCTTCATGGCACGTACCGACGTGCCTGACGCAGCCAAAGACCGCGTCCGCGCCGAAATCGACAAGTATCAGTTAGACTTCGACCGTAATGGTGACATCAGCGGCGATGTCCGTGTTAAAGGATTCCGCCCTTACCTCGGGCTTGGCTACGGACGTCAGGTGCCGAAGAAACACCGCCTCGGTTTCCGCATTGAATTGGGCTGCCAGTTCATGGGCAAGATGAAAATCTATCAAAACGACAAGGAAGTTGACATCAACGACCTCGGTGAGAAAGGCGACGACGACCTCTCTGATTTTATAGACAAATTCAAGGTCTATCCGGTTCTCAAATTCTCTCTGACCGGTAGAATACTCTAATAGTGCATTAGTCTCTGTTATGGCAGGGGGCGCCCGTGAGCTCACGTTGTTCGCGCCCTGCCGTTTTTCAAAAATGAAGATTCACATGATGAATAACCTGTTGGCGATGGAGCAAATCCTGTCCGGAATGGCACAAGACAAAAGCAGCCCTTCAATGCTCGGCCATTTGGGCATGGCAGCAAAGCGATGCTTCGACATTGCTTTCAGCCTTGTTGTCTGCATCGTGCTGTTGCTCTTTATCCCTGTCATTGCCCTGATAATAAAGTTGCAAAGCCGCGGCCCCGTGTTCTTCGTTCAAGAACGTACAGGACTCAACGGCCAAACGTTCCGTTGCCTGAAGTTCCGCACTATGAGGGTCAACGACGAATGCGACACCCGGCAGTGCAGTAAGGGTGACACGAGAGTGTTTCTCTTCGGAAGTTTCCTCAGGAAAACAAACCTTGACGAGCTGCCGCAATTCTTCAATGTCCTGAAAGGCGACATGAGCATTGTCGGACCGCGCCCGCACATGCTCTACCACACGGAATTATACACACGGCTAATACCTCACTATATGGATCGTCATGCCGTTCGTCCGGGCATAACCGGTTTGGCGCAGGTGACCGGCTTCCGCGGGGAAACCCGGGAATTGTGGCAGATGGAGGGTCGCGTCCTCCGGGACTTGTGGTACATAAACCATTGGACTCCTGCACTCGACTTCAGGATAATTATAATGACCGTGAGAACCATCTTCATCCACGACGGTAAAGCTTATTGACGGGTGAAGTGGACGCATCCGGCTTATTCCAGACTTCTTCCGTCGGGGCAGGGGAGAGGCTCTGCTTATACTGGCAGTAGTGCCGGGCATAACTGAGGGCCTTGTCGGGGTCAATCTTCTTCACGAAGCGGGCAGGTACGCCGGCCCATAGTTCGCCGGGTCCGATCACCGTTTTCTCGAGCACCACGGCACCGGCAGCCACGATGCTGCCTTCGCCCACTTCAGCGAGGTCGAGCACTACGGCGTTCATCCCTATGAGCGCACCGTCGTGGATGGTGGCCGCATGCACCACGGCGCCGTGGCCCAGCGATACGTCGTTGCCGAGGATGGCTGGCCGGCCTGCAGTCTGATGGATGCAGGCGAGGTCCTGGATGTTGCACCGGTCGCCGATGATAATCCGGTCGACATCGGCGCGCAATACGGCGCCATACCACACGGAGCAGTCGTCGCCCATGCTGATGTCGCCCACTATGGTCGCGTTTTCAGCGAAGTGGCAGTGATCTCCCCAGTGCGGTCGTTTGCCGTTTACGGCCTTAATGATGGTTTCCGTCATGCGTCGTTTCTCCTTATTTTATTATAGCGCCTGTTTGATGAGGCGGTAGCTGTTAACGCTGGCAAATTTACGAAAAAATGGCGAGGCAATTCGCACTCCCATTGAAAAACTTGGTGTACCAAATGTTTTCCGTGGCTCATAGGTGTAAACCATCAATACCCACGGAATACATGCGGTGAACCAAAATCATGAAGTAGTTTGGCCGATGCAACGCTCATCGAGGCCGCTGAAATTCCGAAAAATGCGGACAAAATCGTGTTATCGATTTTGCGCATTCCAGCGAACGAATATCGGAAAAATAGAGGTCGCGTAGCGAAAAACCCGTCCTGAAACCACCATTTCAGCCCCTTCGCGTTGCGATAGCATAGCTATCGAGTCGCGATACCATAGCGATCGTACTGCGATACCGTAGCTATCGCACTGCGATAAGATAGTTATCGCGATGCGAAACTATAGCTATCGCGACGCCAGCGGATAGCTTATTCTGTAGGAAACTTTATAATCGGTTGAACAACAATGGTTTAGCTAAACTTCGCCCAGACGGGCGTATTTGGAGCCGAGTACGCCCTTGCTTGCAAATACGCGAAGCTGAGGGGTCTTAAAACACCAAAATAGTTGACAAAACATGGTTTTTCTTCGCCTGTTTCTGCCATATATCGTTATTAACTTTGCATAATTTACCAACTTTCTTATTTGTTGTTCTTAGTTTCGAAAACAATTTTCTTAATTTCGCTTTGAAGACTAAATCTATCTCAATTGCTATCTCATCATTGCAAAATCGGTATCGATGCGGAAACGAAAGTATAAAATATCAAAACGAAAGCGAAAAATTTTCCAAATTGCTTGCACGGTTCAAGGAAATGTATTATCTTTGCATTGTCTTCGTGAGAAGATTATTCATTAAGTTTCATTAGGTTAGTAGTTTGATAGATTTTTTAAGGTAAAGACAGATTGTTGCTGTGACTTTCTTGCAGCAACTTTCGAAGAAAAGGCAGGGCAAGTGATTGTCTTGTCTTTTTTTATGTATTCAGTGTTCATGCCGGCGCAGTTTTTGGCTATATTCGCTATCTCTAAAACAACCTTAATTTTCCGCCGCGACGCGCATAAATAACATAATAATCAGCAAATTTGGCTCATAATTAAATCATTCTTTGTAAATTTGCAGCTAAAATAGTAATAGGCACACGATGATAAAGAACCATTCGTCACTCTTGCTCCTACTGGTGAGCATGTTCATGCTCTCCTCGTGTCTGAGCGATACATCTGACGAGATTGTATATTATGATGACACGGCTGTCACGGCGTTTTCGCTGGGCACGCTCAACATCACTTACCACACCACGGCAAGCGACGGTGTCACTGACAGCACCTACACGTCGACCCTCGACTGCAGCGGCTACAGCTTCAACATCGACCAGGTGGGGCAGACCATCTATAATCCCGACTCCCTGCCCGTGGGCGTCGACGCTGCCCACGTCATTGCCACCATATCGGCGAAGAACAGCGGCACCGTGGTGCTCAACCTGCATGCAAAGGACGGCTCCGACAGCCTGGCCTATTACAATTCATCCGACTCCATCGATTTCACCAATCCCGTGCGCGTCCGTGTGTATAACATGATGGGCACGGCCTATCGCCAGTACACCGTTCACGTGAACGTTCACCAGCAGTCCGGTGATGAGTTCGCATGGCAGTCGACCGAGGCCGGCTTGACCGCAATGGGCGCGCGCCGCTTCGTTGAGGCCGGTTCGACGATGTATCTCTTCGGCCAGTCCAACGGTGCTACGGTGGGCTTCCGCAAGAGCGGCAACGGTTGGACAGCGCTCACATTGGCCACCACGCTCGATGCCGACGCCTATAAGAACATGATTGTCAAGGGCTCCACGCTCTACACCCTGAGCAACGGATCGCTGCTGAGCTCGACCGACGGCGAGACGTGGAATACGGTGACGGCCGCTACAGGTCTCACCCAGTTGCTCGGCGCCACCGCCAAGCGCATGTACGCGCTCACGGCCACGGGTATCAGTCAGTCGACCGACGACGGCGCTACATGGACCGCCGATGCCATCGACGAGGAGGCGGCCAATCTGCCCGCTACCGACGTGAACTTCGTGGTGCAGTCCTCACGCACCAACGACGACACCTATAACCTCACGCTCCTCGGCAACCGCGACGGCAAGACCGTCGTCTGGAGCAAGGTCGAGGAAGACGCCGACAACTCCGACGCACAGCCGTGGAGCTTCTATCCAGCCGACGAGTACAACCGCAAGACGCTGCCGTCGCTGGCCAACCTCCAGGTGGTGCTGTATGGCGATGAGCTCGTGGCCATGGGCGGCGACTTCACTAAGGTGTATACCAGTCCTGACCAGGGCCTGACGTGGGACACCAATACGACCTACGCCCTGCCCGAGGCCTTCGGCTATGCCGCTGCGCCTTTCGCCCTCGGCACCGACAGTAGCCATCACCTCTATATCAGTAAGTCAGGCTCCGGCCTCGTGTGGTCGGCGCAGCTGGCGCGTCTGGCGTGGGCCGACGACCAGCAGGTGTTCACCAAATGACCCGTGGGCGCCTATATATATAATAAGGTGTAAGCGTAAAAAGAAAGACCGCCGATGAAGAAAGCCTGCCTTCTGCTTCTGCTTGCCGTAGTGGCCTTGGGCGCATCAGCCCAGGACGACAACGAGTACCGCATGGAGATTGGCGTGGGCGCCGGACTCGACGGCTACTTAGGCGACTTCAACGGCACGCCGACGCGCGACCTGCAACCGGCCGCTACGCTGTTAGGCAAGCGCATCATCAGCCCCTGGGCGGCCGTCAGGCTGTCGGTGGGGTGGACCAAGATGAAAGGGTCGTCGGCCGATGTACCGACTTACTATCCCGATTACGTCGAGCAGCCGTGGACGTTCAGCAACAACCTCTACGACCTCAACATGGCGTTCGAGTACAACTTCCTGCCTTATGGCACAGGGCGCGACTATCGGGGCGCCAAGCGGCTGGTGCCGTTCATCTACGGCGGTCTGGGTCTACTCTACGTCAAGGCACCCGACAAGGGCCATGCGGGTTTCCAGATGCCCTTCGGCCTCGGCGTGAAGTATAAGGTGGCCGAGCGCGTCAACCTCGGTGTGGAGTGGGGCATCCATTTCACCCAAAGCGACTGGCTCGACGGCGTCAAGGACCCTTACTACATCAAGAGTTCGGGACTGTTCAAGAACACCGACTGCTACTCCGCCCTGCAGATTAGTATCACCTACTGCTTCTGGGCGAAGTGCACCACATGCAACAAAGAATAAACGATATCGAATATGATACAACTTGATATGACACGCATTCCGCAGCACATTGCCATCATCATGGACGGCAACGGGCGCTGGGCCACCGAACGGGGCAAGGACCGCAGCTTCGGCCATCAGGCCGGCGTCGAGGCCGTGCGCCGCATCACCGCCGAGTGTACGCGACTGGGCGTGAAGTATCTGACGCTCTATACCTTCTCCACGGAGAACTGGAACCGGCCCGAAACCGAGATTCACGCACTCATGGGACTCGTGCTGACCTCCTTGGAAGACGAGATCTTCATGAAGAACAACGTGCGCTTCCGCGTCATCGGCGACGTCAAGCGGTTGCCCGATGAGGTGCAGGCCAAACTCCATGAGACTGAGGAGCATACCAAGAACAACGACGCCATGACGATGGTCGTGGCGTTGAGCTATTCCTCTCGTTGGGAAATCACGCAGGCTGTGAAGGATATCATTGAGGAGCGCATGCGCCCCGGGCGTCTTGGTCGCCAAAGTGTTGAGCGTCTTGACATCAATGAAGACCTCATCAATCAGCATATGCAGACGAGCTTCATGCCCGACCCCGACCTGCTCATCCGCACCGGCGGCGAGCTGCGTATCAGCAACTTCCTGCTCTGGCAGATTGCCTATACAGAACTTTATTTCTGCGACACCTACTGGCCCGACTTCAGCGAGGAAGACCTCCACAAGGCCATTGCCTCCTACCAAAGCCGTCAGCGCCGATTCGGAAAGACTGAGGCGCAGGTCGAAACAAGCGCCAAATAGCCAAGATATAACTCAAACAAGATGCAAAACAACATCAAAATATTCATCGCCATCCTTGCGCTCTTCGCCACGTTGCACGCTGCGGCGCAGGATGTTATCGTCCATCCCGACATCACCTACGCGGGTACGCCGCGCACGCTGACCATCGGCGGATTCAATGTCTCGGGTATGGACGGCTACGAGGATTATATGCTCACGGGCATCTCCGGACTGTCGGTAGGCCAGCGCATCACGGTGCCGGGCAGCGAGATTACTGATGCCGTCAAGCGCTATTGGAGTCATGGTCTGTTCTCCAACGTGCAGATCTCGGCCGACTCCATCGTCGGCGACAAGATTTGGCTCCACATCGCCCTCAGCCCACGCCCGCGTGTGTCGCAGATCAATTACTACGGTCTTAAAAAGTCGGAGCGCGAGGATATGGAAAAGAAACTCGGCATCTTGAAGGGCGGTCAGATTACGCCCAACATGATTGACCGCGCTAAGATACTGGCAAAGAAGTATTTTGATGACAAGGGCTTTAAGAACGCCGACATCGAAATCACCCAGCGCGACGATGTAACCAAGAAGAATCAAGTCATCCTCGACGTCAACATCGACAAGAAGTCGAAGATGAAGGTGCGCACCATCACCATCGAAGGCAACGAGAAACTGAAGGATTCGCGCATCAAGGGCGGTCTCTTCAAGAAAGGCGCCTTTGCCAAGACTCATGAGGCCGGCAAACTTTCCACCTTCCTTAAGTCGAAAAAGTTCACGCCTGAGCGCTGGAAGGCTGATAAGGAAAAGCTCATCGAGAAATACTATGAGCTCGGTTACCGCGATGCCGCCATCCTCGGCGACAGCGTGTGGAACGTCGACCCGAAGCACGTCAGCATCTGGCTGAAGGTCAGTGAGGGTGAGAAATACTACATCCGTAACATCCAGTGGGTGGGCAATACGGTTTATTCGTCTGACTATCTCGGTGCGGTGCTGGGCATGAAGCCGGGCGACGTGTATAACCAGAAGCTCCTCAACAAGCGGCTCAAGGAAGACGACGATGCCGCCGGCAACCTTTACTACAACAACGGTTATGTGTTCTCCAACATCGAGCCGGTGGAGCAGAACATCGAAGGCGACTCGGTCGACCTCGAGATGCGCGTCACCGAGGGTCCGCAGGCCCACTTGAGTCATGTGCGCATCTACGGCAACACGCGCCTCTATGAGGAGGTGGTCCGCCGTGAGCTCCGCACCAAACCGGGTGACCTGTTCTCTAAGGAGTCGCTCATGCGTAGCTATCGTGAAATCGCCTCCATGGGTCACTTCGATCCCGAGAAGATCAACCCCGACGTGAAGCCCGACTATGAGAATGGTACGGTGGACATCAACTGGCAGCTCGAGCAGAAGTCGAACGACCAGGTGGAGTTCTCGCTCGGTTGGGGTCAGACGGGTATCATCGGTCGTGTGGGCCTCACGCTCAACAACTTCTCGATGGCCAACCTCTTCCGCAAGAACAAGGAGCACCGCGGCATCATGCCCATTGGTGAGGGTGAGAAACTGTCGATCGGCGTGCAGACCAACGGTACTTACTACCAGAGTTACAACGCCAGCTACTCCACAAGTTGGTTTGGCGGCAAGCGTCCCATTCAGTTCTCCTTCGGTGTGTTCTACTCCAAGCAGACCGACATCAACAGCAACTACTACAACACGGCCTGGCAGAACAACTATATGTACAGCCTCTACGGCTACAACTCCTACGGCTACAACTACAGCAACTACGAGAACTACTACGACCCCGACAAGTACGTCAAGCTGCTCGGCTTCTCGCTTGGCTGGGGCAAGCGTCTGCGCTGGCCTGACGACTATTTCCAGCTTTCGGCCCAGCTGTCGTATACGCGCTATATGCTGAAGAACTGGCAGTACTTCCTTATGACCAACGGTAACGCCAACAACCTCAACCTGAGTCTGTCGCTCAACCGTACGTCGACCGACAACCAGCTCTTCCCGCGCAGCGGTTCAGAGTTCACTGCCACGGTCACCCTGACCCCGCCATGGTCAATGTGGGATGGCAAGGATTACAAGAACCTCGCCAACAATCCCTACTCGCCTTCCTATGTGCGCGAGCAGCAGCAGAAGTACCGCTGGATTGAATACAATAAATGGAGTTTCAGGTCGAAGACCTACACCGCACTGACGAGCGGGCAGAAATGCTTCGTGCTGATGACACGTGTTGACTTAGGTATTCTCGGCAGTTACAACAAATACAAGAAGAGCCCGTTTGAGACTTACTACGTCGGCGGTGATGGTATGAGCGGTTATTCATCCGGCTATGCGGAGGAGACCATCGGCCTTCGCGGTTACGAGAACGGTTCGCTGGCCTACAATGGCTACGCCTACGACCGCATGACGCTCGAGCTGCGCTATCCGTTCCTCCTCGGCAACACGACCATCTACGGCCTCACCTTCCTCGAGGGTGGTAACGCCTGGAGCGATGTGAAGAACTTCAATCCGTTCAACATGAAGCGGTCGGCCGGTGTCGGCGTGCGTATCTACCTGCCTATGGTGGGTCTGATGGGTATCGACTGGGGCTACGGCTTCGACAACGACAATGTCAACGGAACAAAGGGTGGATCGCAGTTCCACTTCGTTCTCGGACAGGAATTCTAATGGCGCCGCGCTGCGCTGAGGCTTCGGCCAGAGTGCGGCTCGACGTAAAATGTTGAATATCAAACATTAGGAACTATGAAAAGACAATATTTCAAGGCGCTTGCAGTCAGCCTAATGACGCTCTGCCTCATCGCCCTCGCTCCAGCGAAGGCGCATGCGCAGAAGTTTGCGCTCATCGATATGGAATATGTATTGAAGAATATTCCGGCCTACGAGCGGGCCAATGAGCAACTCAATCAGGTGAGCAAGAAGTGGCAAGCCGAGGTGGAGGCCCTCAATACCGAGGCCTCGACGATGTATAAGAACTATCAGAACGAGGTGGTATTCCTCTCGCAGGAGCAGAAGAAAGCCAAGCAGGAGCAGATTATGCAGAAGGAGAAGGAAGCCGCTGACCTGAAGAAGAAATACTTCGGCCCCGAAGGCGAGCTGTTCAAGAAGCGTGAGAGCCTCATGTCGCCCATACAGGAGGAGATTTACAACGCCGTGAAGGAGATCTCCGAGTTGCGTGGCTACAGCCTCGTGCTCGACCGCGCCTCCGACACCGCCATCATCTTCGGCTCACCCAAGATCGACATCTCCAACGAGGTGTTGGCGAAGCTCGGCTACAACCGGTAGACGCCCCGGATACGGCCGGTAGACACCTCGGATACATTCCGTTGTGGCGGTCCTTCGTGTCCGCCCTAACGGCTTCCGCATTCAAATCGAACAAATCAATAACAAATAAATCAATTAAAAACAATGAAGAAGTTAGTTTTAATGTTGATGCTGATGGCTCCTTTAGCCACCTTTGCGCAGAAATTCGGCACCGTCAACACACAGACCATTATGCAGGCCCTGCCTGAGATTGCCAAGATTAATGGCGAGCTCGAGGCTCAGTCGAAGACCTATCAAAACGACCTGAAGAGCATGCAGGATGAGCTCCAGCGTCAGAGCGACGCTTACGATCAGGGCAAGAGCACGATGAATGCTACCGCCCAGAAGCAGAAGGAGCAGGAACTGCAGACGCTGTATCAGAAGATTCAGCAGACCTATCAGGACAACCAGCAGGCCCTGCAGAAGAAGCAGCAGGAGCTGATGCAGCCTGTCCTCACCAAGGTTCGCAACGCCATTACCAACGTTGGTAAGACTGGCGGCTACACGTTCATCTTTGAGGATGGCGTGGCTATCTACACCGGCACCAACGTCGAGGACGTTACCGCTAAGGTGCAGGCCGAGATTGCCAAGATGAAGTAATCACGATTCCCATTACTCTCCATAGACGTGGAGAGACAGGTGAGGTCTCTCCAAAACGGGGCCTCACCTTTTATGGTATATAACCGTCACAACATGAAAAGATTATTTACCTCACTCTTCCTCGTGGCTCCTGCCGTGCTGGGCTTCGCTCAAAACGTTGACGTGCAGCCCCTGCCATCGGTCTCGCAGCCCCTTTCACAGCCGGCACAGCTTCAGAGCGTTGCTGGCCAGCCGCAGAATGGCGCTACGCATGCGTCGGCTGCTGCGGTTCAGGCATTGCGCTTCGGCTATCTGAGCTACGACTCGGTGATGCACCGCATGCCCGACTACGCTGTGGCTCGCCACAACATCAAGAGCCTGAAGGAGAACTACGACGCCGAGATGAAGCGCGTCGAGGATGAGTTCAACACGAAGTACGAGTTCTTCCTGCAAGACCAGCGTAGCCTCGCCCCGTCAATTCTGCAGAAGCGTCAGGCCGAGTTGCAGGAGCTCATGGAGAAGAATCTCGCCTTTAAGGAAAAAGCCACGCAGCTGCTCAAGCAGGCTGAGGCCGAGGCTTTGGCGCCCATCCGCAAGAAGGTTGACGCCGCTATCGGTCAGGTCGGCGAGCGCCTCGGTTTGGCTTTCGTCCTCAATACCGACAACAACGCCGCTCCCTGGCTCAATCCCTCGCTTGGCGAGGATGTCACCGAGGCCGTGCTCCGCGCCGCTGAGTAATCGCTCAGAGCCAGCTTTCCCCTCGTTCGTCGCGGTTCCGTACGCCGCTGCTGTGCAGCGGCCTCTTATCGTTTCTATTATGTCAGAACAACAAAACATCCAACTGCCCCAGGCTCCAGGGCCTATCGGCATCTTCGACAGCGGCTACGGCGGTCTCACTATTCTGCATGGTATCCGCCAGCTATTGCCGCAGTACGACTATCTCTACCTCGGCGACAACGCCCGTGCGCCCTATGGTCCGCGCTCGTTCGACGTCGTCTATGAGTTTACGCGTGAGGCCGTCTTGAAGCTCTTCGAATTGGGTTGCCAGCTCATTATCCTTGGCTGCAACACCGCGTCGGCCAAGGCGTTGCGCTCTATCCAACAGCACGATTTGGCGCAGTGGGACCCCAAGCGGCGCGTGTTGGGCGTCATCCGCCCCACGGCTGAGATCATCGGCCGCCTCACCCGCAACAACCATGTCGGTCTGTTGGCCACCGAGGGAACGGTGAAGAGCCAGAGCTATGAGATGGAGATTGCCAAGCTTTGGCCCAACATCAAGGTCACGGGGCAGGCCTGTCCCTTCTGGGTGCCGCTCGTGGAATACGATGAGGCCGACTCGCCGGGCGCCGACTACTTCGTCAAGAAGCGCATCGACCAGCTCATGCAGAAGGACCCCGACATCGACACCATCATCCTCGGCTGCACCCATTTCCCACTCCTCATGCCGAAGATATTGAAGTATACGCAGCCCGGCGTGCGCATCGTGCCGCAGGGCGAATACGTGGCTACCAGCCTCCGCGACTATCTGCTGCGCCACGACGATATGGCTCAGCGCCTCACGCGGGGCGGCACGGTGAAGTACTTCACCACAGAGAACCCCGACAAATTCAAGAAGAGTGCCACCATCTTCCTCCACAAGGAGATTGAGGTGGAGCATGTCGAGCTGGCGCCCCTGGCGTAAGCAGGCCTCTCAATTAATTATCAACCATTATGCAAGAAACAAGACAAAACCGCATCGCGCGACTGCTCCAGAAGGAGCTGGCCGAGATATTCCAAAGTCAGACCCGTAGCATGCACGGCGTCCTCGTCAGCGTGACCCGTGTGCGCATCAGCCCCGACCTGAGCATCTGTACGGCTTACCTCAGCATCTTCCCCTCGGAGAAGTCGGAGGAACTCATCACGAACATCCGCGCCAACGAGAAGAGCATCCGCTATGAGCTTGGCCGCCGCGTCCACAATCAGCTGCGCATCATCCCCGAACTGCGCTTCTTCATCGACGACAGCCTCGACTACATCGACCACATCGATGAACTGCTAAAGAAGGGATAGCCACGGGCAGGATGTATCAAAATTGAAGAAGTTCAGAAGTTCAGGAGTCCAGAAGTCCAGTCATTACAATAATGGCACCTTATTATCAGACACTTATGCATTTGACTGAACTTCCGGACTCCTGGACTCCCGGACTTCCCCAATTTTGATACACCCTCCTGAAAGTAATGCTCCTCGCATGGGATTGTAAGGAATAATACAACCCACCTTAAATACTCAACACTGAAATGAATTTTCCCTTCTTCATAGCCCGTCGCTACCTGTTCTCAAAGAAGAAGACGCACGCCATCAACATCATCTCACTGATATCGGTCATCGGCGTGGCAGTGGCAACGACGGCGCTTGTCGTCGTGCTTTCCGTCTTCAACGGCTTCCAGGACTTGGTGGCAGGCTTCTTCACCAACTTCGACCCGCAGCTGAAGGTGGTGCCGGTGATGGGTAAGACCGCGCCGGCCAATGACCCCGTGCTGACAAAGATACGCCGTCAGCCCGAGGTGGAGGTGGCGACGGAGACGCTGCAGGATATGGCGCTGGCCGTATACAATAACCATCAGGCCATGGTCAACGTGATGGGCGTAGACGATAACTTCCCCGACCTGACGCATATCACCGAGATTCTCTATGGCGATGGCCGTTTCGAACTGCATACGGCCAACCTTGACTTCGGTACACCGGGCATCCGCCTCGCTTCGCAACTCGGCACGGGAGCCCGCTGGAACGGTTACCTGCGCATCTATGCCCCGCGCCGTCAGGGTCAGCTTGACATGAGCAATCCCGAGGATGGCTTCGTCGTCGACTCACTGCTGTCCACGGGCGTCGTCTTCGCTGTCAACCAAAGCAAATACGATAAGAACTACATCCTGACGAGCATCAGCTTTGCCCGTCGGCTCTTCGACCGTGAGGGCCAGCTCTCGGCGCTCGAGCTGCGGTTGAAGCCCGGGTCTGATTTCGATGCCGTGAAGCGCCGCATGCAGCAGATAGCCGGTGCAAAATACCAAGTGCAGGACCGCTATGAGCAGCAGGCAGATACGTTTAAGATTATGAACATCGAGAAGTTCATGGCTTACCTCTTCCTTACGTTCATCCTCGTCGTAGCCTGCTTCAACATCATCGGCTCGCTGTCGATGCTCATCATCGACAAGAAGGACGATGTGGTAACGCTGCGCAATCTTGGTGCCACCGACCGCGATATCACCCGCGTGTTTATGCTCGAGGGCAGGCTCATCACGGTCATCGGTGCTGTGGCCGGCATTGCCATCGGTCTGTTGCTCTGTCTTTTGCAACAGCAGTTTGGCTTCGTGCGCATGGGGGGCGCCGACGGCACGTTCATCGTCAACGCCTATCCCGTCAGCGTGCACTACGTGGATGTGCTGATCGTATTCGTCACGGTGATTATCGCCGGATGGCTCGCCGTGTGGTATCCGGTGAGGTCGCTGAGCAGGAGGCTGCTGGGAAACGACTAATTAAAAGGGGATGATGGGGCTTATGGGTTTTATGGGTTGAATGGGTATAGGGCCGAATGGGACTGATGGATTGAATGGGTAGGGGGAACCGGAATCAGAACTGATGAGCCCTGTCAACGCGTAAAGCCGGTCGCCAGTTGCTCCTTCGTCGCTTCCTTCAGCACCACGACGTTGCCCTTGTCGAGCAGATACATCGTGGGGGTAGCCTTGAGGGCGTAGAGTTCGAAGAGAGCGTCGTTGACCCTTATACGCAACACCTTCATGTCGGCAGGCAGCGGATTGGCCTGCAGCCAGGCCCATGTCGTGTGGCATTGCTCACAGTCGGGGTCGTAGAAGAATAGGCAGACGCGCTGGTCGCGATAATCGCTCAGCCGGTGCATGCGGCCGTCGTCGCCTTTGAAGGAGAAGTCGCGCGCCGTGTCGCCGGGCTGGTTGATGGCGGCCTGCTTCGCTTTGAAGCGGTAGCGCTCGCGATTGGTGGCGCCGGTGTTGGGATTGTCGGCTGCGGCGCTAAGCAACCACGCATAGGTGCGGTCATTATGCACCGGCGAGTCGTTATCCTCGAGGTAATAATCGATGAGGACAGCGAAGCGGCGACGCGCTACGGCCGTTGCCCAGGCCTTATTGATGAATTGTTGGGCGCTCGCCTCACCTACATTCTTACCGAAATGATTGAGCAGGTCGATGAAGTTGACGAAGCCCTGCTCGCCGTAGTTGGCCGCATACAGCAGCGTGCTGTCGGCGAAGTTGGCATTATCCCAATAGTGCATCAACGCGTAGTCGGCCCTCGCCTGCGGTTCATGCAACGAGTCGGGCATAACGGGGTAGGGGAAGGCATCGTCTTGCGCCGAGGCCGGAGCCGTGCCGAGACAAAACACGAGCGCCAGCAAGCCGACGGCTCTAACGAAGCTGCTATCAATGACACTATTGATGCTTTTGCGGCCGTTCATAAATCTCTTTGTATTGCAACCGACATAGCTCCTTGCCGGTCTTCGTCTTGAAGATATTGTTGAGCGCGGCGTCGACGCCGTGGGCCGAGATGCCGTCCTCATAGAGATTGACGAGGAAGTCGGCCTCGACAAGGATTTGATAGTCAAGGCCATCGATGTTCTTGTACGTATGGTGGTGAGCGATGAGATAGCAGATGCGGTCGATGTCGGCGGCGGCTAATCCGAGGCCGGTGAGCATCTCCCGCGCCGGAGCGGGTCCCATCTTCTCCTGTAGTTTTCCGTCGCTGCTGCCGTAGGCTGCCTCGGCCGGATGGATGCCGATGTCGTGAACGATGGCCGCGCACTCCAGCACCTGCTGCGTGTGGGCATCCAGTTGCTCGCGTCGGCCGATGAGTTGCGCGAAGCAGTGTACCTTCATGAAATGCTGAATGCGCATCGGGTCGCCTTTGTCGAAGGCAATCATGCGAAGCGTCAGCTCGTCGATAATGTCCTTTGTCTCCATTGGTTTGTGTGTTTATTGAGCTTTTACCCTGATGAGGGTCAGTCCGTCGCGTATGGGCAGGATGACCTCCTCCACGCGCCGGTCCTGTTTGATGTAGTCGTTGAAGCGTCGGATGCCCACCGTCTGCTGGTCGCGGTCGTAGGCGTGGTCGATGACGTGGCCGTCCCACAGCGTGTTGTCGGCCAGAATGATGCCGCCCGGATTCATCAGCGGCAGCACCGCGTCGTAGGTCTCCACATACGTGCGTTTGTCGCCGTCGATAAACGCGAGGTCGAAGCGGAGCCCGAGCTTGGGCGCCTCAGTAATGGCGTCGCCGATGCGGAAGTCGATGTAAGGCGCCACGGCGGAGCCCTCAATCCACGGCCGCGTGAAGTCCTCCATTTCGTCGTTAATCTCGAAGGTGAAGAGTTTCCGAGCCGGAGCGGAAACATCGTTAGTAGCGGCCTCGCCATCGCGCTCCTTCTGACTTTCGGCTCCCTTTGCCCCCACCTCATCGTCGAGTTCCTTCAATCCTTCAGCCATGCAGATGGCCGAATAGCCCGAGAATGTACCCACCTCCAGCACATAGCGGGGCCGCTGCATCATCACGAGCATCTTCAGCAGCCGCCCTTGCAGGTGACCGCTTACCATGCGACCGTGGATGGTATGCACGTTGGTCGCGCGCCAGAGCCGGTAGAGGTAGTCGCTTTCGCCGTCAGTATGGGCGTCGATATACGTCTCCAGCCGTTCGTCGGTGGTTCTTCCGGCAGTCTCGTCAGTCATCGGTCATGGGTTAAGCGGTTACTGTTGCGATGAAGCCAGCAGTCCTCTGATGGCGAGGTCGTAGCTCTCGAGGCCGAAGCCGCAGATGACGCCGAGGCATCCGGCGGATATCATCGAGTGGTGGCGGTATTCCTCACGCTTGTGGACATTGCTGATGTGCACCTCGACGACGGGGCAGCGCAGCGAGCGGATGCAGTCGAGCAGGGCGATGCTCGTGTGGGTGTAGGCGCCGGCATTGAGTACGATACCGTCGTAGCTGAAGCCCGTCTCCTGCATCTTGTTGATGAGTTCGCCCTCGATATTGCTTTGGTAATAGTCAATCTCGACGTCGGAATAGCGCTTGCGCAACGTCGGCAGGAAGGTCTCAAACGAACTGCTGCCGTAGATGCCCGGCTCGCGCACGCCCAACAAATTAAGGTTGGGGCCGTTGATAATCTGGATTTTCTTCATCGCCATTCAAATTGATTTGCTAACTTTGCAAAGGTAGGCAAAAAGCCTAAAACAACGGAAGGAATGGAAGATAAAAATCAAAATAAACCGCAGGCAACCGACGTTGGGCGCCGTTACCTGCGCTATCTGAAACTGGAGCGGGGCTATTCGCCCAACACCATCGAGGCTTACCAGCATGACCTCGACTGGCTGCTCAACTATCTGCACGACCACGAGCTTGACCCCTTGTCGGTCAAACTCGATGACCTGCAGCTCTTCGCCGCTTCGCTGCATGAGCACGGACTGAGTGCGAAGTCGCAGGCGCGCATCCTCGCGGGCGTGCGGTCGTTTTACCGTTTCCTCGTTCTTGACGGCTACTTAGAGATTGACCCGACCGAACTGTTAGAGTCGCCCCAACTGCCGCAGCACTTGCCGGAGTATCTGACGACTGAGGAGGTGGATGCGCTCGAGGACAGCATCGACTTGACGACAAAAGAAGGACAACGCAACCGCGCCATCATCGAGGTGTTCTTCTCCTGCGGCCTGCGCGTCTCCGAGTTGACCAATCTGAAGCTTTCCGACCTCTTCCTGCCGCAGAAATTCATACGCGTCGTCGGCAAGGGCAATAAGGAACGGCTCATTCCCATCTCCGACCGCGCCATACAGGAGCTTAACCGATGGTTCATCGACCGCGACATGCTCGACATCAAACCGGGCGAGGAGGACTACGTCTTCCTCAACCGCCGCGGCCATCATCTGACACGGGTGATGATTCTGATCATGGTGAAGCGGCAGGCCGAGGCGGCGGGTATCAAGAAAACCATCTCGCCCCACACGCTGCGCCACAGCTTCGCCACGGCGTTGCTGCGTGGCGGGGCCGACCTTCGCGTCATTCAGGCGCTGTTGGGGCATGCCAATATCGGTACCACCGAAATCTATACCCACATGGATGACGAGAGCCTTCGGCAGGAGATACTGCTGCACCACCCGAGAAACCAGATGGGAAGGAGTTGATGGGTCGAATGGGCTGAATGGGGTTTATGGGTAGGATGGGGCGGATGGGTTTGTTGTTGATTAGGGGCAGGGATGCTTTTCCATCCTTTGCCCCATGAGTTCATTACACCTTCAGTTTGCTGCTTCCCTTGGCTTTGAGGCTCATGTCCAGCGCCTTGACGCTGTGGGTGAGCGCACCGAAGGAGATGAAGTCGACGCCGGCCTTGGCGTAGGGAATCATCGTGTCGAAGGTGATGCCGCCCGATGACTCTGTCTCAATGTGGACGGGCGCCTGATGGACCAGTTCGACGGCGCGGCGGGTGTCGTCGGGCGTGAAGTTGTCGAACATGATGCGGTCGGGTGCCTCGGCGATGGCTTCAGCCAATTCTTTGAAGTCGCGCACCTCGCACTCAATCTTCAGGTCGAGGCCTTTGTCGGCGCAGTATTGGCGGGCTCGGGTGATGGCGTTGTGTACGCCACCGCAGAAGTCGATGTGGTTATCCTTGAGGAGGATCATGTCGAAGAGGCCGATGCGGTGGTTCATGCCGCCGCCGATGCGTACGGCCTCTTTCTCGAGCATGCGCATGCCGGGCGTCGTCTTGCGGGTGTCAAGGACGCGCGTCTTGGTGCCGGCGTCGATGAGGGCCTGCTGGTATTTGTGGGCCATGGTGGCGATGCCGCTCATGCGCTGGCAGATGTTGAGCATGAGGCGCTCAGTGGTGAGGAGGCTTTGTTCCTTGCCGCTGACGGAGAGGACAATGTCGCCGGGAACGACGTGGTCGCCGTCGTGCTTGTACATCGTGACCTTCAGGGTGGGGTCGAAGCGGTGGAACACCTCGTTGGCGGCGCGTTCGCCGGCGAAGATGCCTTCCTCTTTAATCATTAGTTCACTCTCACCCATGGCATCGGCGGGGATGCAACAGAGGGTGGTGTGGTCGCCATCGCCGATGTCCTCGGCAAAGGCGAGGTCGATGAGGCGGTCGGTAAGGGTCTTTTCTTTTTCTTCGTAGTTCATAGTGATGGGGATTATGGGGATACTCCTCGCCTTGAAAAGGCAAGGCACCGAACGGGGCGGGGCTTAGCTCAGGGCCAGCATGCGCTCGATGGGCTTGACGGCGTCGCGGGCGATGTCGGCGGGGATGATGACCTCGGGCTGCATGTGCTCCAAGGCGGCGATGATCTTCTCGAGCGTGTTGAGCTTCATGAACTCGCACTCGTTGCAGGTGCAACTCGAGGGCACGGCGGTACTATTTTCACCCAGCTGCTCCCCCTCGCTGACCTCAGGCGGTACGGGGATGAACTGCTGATGGGGGCAGCGGCGCTGGAGTTCAAAGAGAATGCCGGCCTCGGTAGCGACGATGAACTGTTGCTGCTCGGGGTGGGCCTGGGCGTAGTCGAGCATGGCGGCCGTGGAACCCTTGACGTCGGCAATGGCCAGCACGGGAGCCTTACACTCGAGGTGAGCCATGACGAGGGCGTCGGGGTAGCGGCGTTTCAGCTCAACGATAGCACTGACGCTGAACTTCTCGTGGACGTGGCAGCCGCCATTCCACAGCAGCATCTGGCGGCCGGAGATGGAGTTGATGTAGTTGCCGAGGTTGTAGTCGGGACCGAAGATGAGCTTCTCGTCTTTGGGCATGGCGCCGATGACCTTCACCGCGTTGCCCGAGGTCACGCAGCAGTCGGACAGCGCCTTGACAGCCGCCGTGGTGTTGACGTAACTGATGACCTTATACCCCGGATGCTCCCGCTTGTAGCGGGCGAGGTCGGCTGCGGCGCAACTGTCGGCCAGCGAGCAGCCGGCGGCAGGGTCGCATTCAAGCACCGTCTTCTCGGGGGAGAGCAGTTTGCACGTCTCGGCCATGAAGTGGACGCCGCACATCACCAGCACCGGCGCATCGGTGTTGGCAGCCTTGCGGGCCAGGGCCAGCGAGTCGCCGACGAAATCGGCTATCTCCTGAATCTCGGGCCGCGTGTAGTAGTGGGCCAGGATGATGGCGTGGCGGTCGTGGGCCAGTTGCCGCACCCGGGCCTGCAATGTCTTTTTATTGTCGTTGTTCATGATGGACGCGTATTATTTGATGTTGCGTGGTGCTGGCGGATAGTCGATGTTATAGTTCAGTCCGCGGCTCTCGTGGAATTCGATGGCCTGACGGGTGATGAGGTAGCCCACGTTAATCATGTTACGCAGCTCGCAGATGTCGCGCGTCGGCTTGACGCGTCGGAAGAGGTCCTCGGTCTCCTCATAGAGCAGGTCGAGGCGCTTCCAAGCGCGCTTCAGACGGAGGTTGGACCGCACGATGCCCACGTAGGTCGACATCGTCTGCCCCACTTCCTTCTTGTCTTGGGTAATGAGCACCTTCTCCTCGTTGGTCAGCGTGCCGAAGTCGTTCCATTCCGGCACATGGTCGTTGAACGTATATTCGTCGATGTGGGCCACGGCATGCTCAGCTGCGCTCTTGGCGTAGACGACGGCCTCGACCAAGCTGTTGCTGGCCAAACGGTTGCCGCCGTGAAGACCGGTGCAGGAGCACTCGCCAACGGCATAAAGGCGATGGATGCTGCTCTCGCCGTTGAGGTCGACCAAGATGCCGCCGCACATGTAATGGGCTGACGGACAGACGGGTATCATCTGCTTGGTGATGTCGATGCCGATAGATAGGCATTTCTCGTAGATATGGGGGAAATGGCGCTTGGTTTCCTCGGCATCCTTCATCGTCACGTCGAGGCAGACGTGGTCGATGCCGTGGATCTTCATCTCGTGGTCGATGGCGCGGGCTACGATGTCGCGCGGTGCCAGCGACAGACGCGGGTCGTATTTCTGCATGAACTCGGTTCCATCGGGCAACTTCAGTACGGCGCCGTAGCCGCGCATGGCCTCAGTAATGAGGAAGGCCGGATGGGTCTCGGCGGGATTGTAGAGCACTGTGGGGTGAAACTGGACGAACTCCATGTCTTTGACGGTGGCTTTGGCGCGGTAGGCCATGGCGATGCCGTCGCCGGTGGCAATCTCCGGATTGGAGGTGGTGGCATAGACGGCGCCGGTGCCGCCGGTGGCCATGAGCGTGACGCGCGACAGATAGGTGTCGACCTTACCGCTCTCGGGGTTGAGGACGTAAGCGCCGTAGCACTCGATGTCGGGCGTGCGGCGTGTCACCTCCATACCGAGGTGGTGCTGCGTGATGATCTCTACGGCGAAGTGGTTTTCGAGCACCTCAATCTTCGGATTGTGGCGTACGGCGTCCATCAAGCCGCGTTGTATCTCAAAACCGGTGTCGTCCTGATGGTGGAGGATGCGGAACTCGGAGTGGCCGCCCTCGCGGTGCAGGTCGAAGGAACCGTCGGCCTTTTTGTCGAAGTTGACGCCCCACTTCACGAGGTCGTGGATGGCTGCGGGAGCGTTCTTTACCACATGCTCCACCGCCTTCGGGTCGGAGAGCCAGTCGCCGGCCACCATGGTGTCGTGGATGTGCTTTGCAAAGTTGTCGACCTCGAGGTTGGTCACCGAGGCTATGCCGCCTTGGGCTTTGGCCGTATTGGCCTCGTCGAGGGTCGTCTTGCAGATGATGGCGACGGAGCCTTTGCCCGAGTTGGCGACTTTCAATGCGAAACTCATACCGGCTACGCCGCCGCCGATGATGAGAAAGTCATAATGGTTAATCATCGATTGAATAAATGTGTGATTTATTTGCTGACACTGCAAAGTTAGGAAAAATGCTGAAGACGACGGAAGAAAAGCGGAATAAAAATGTGTGAAAGCCTTCCGGGTGATGAGTTGAATGTAAAGTTTTTTGGTGTTTTGAGAGGCACGAGAAGGGCCTTGAAACCCACCAGCACCTCCTTTGCTCCGAAATACGCGATTCTGGGCGATTTTAAGGAAGTGACAGAAGATGAATGACTTATGAATATTAGTGGACGAATGACGGTTGAAAAAAGGCGCTATCGCATCGCGATAAGGTATCTGTCGCGGTGCGATAGCTATGTTATCATGGTGCGATAGCTATGGTTTCGCGATGCGAGGGCGCTAGAAGGAGGAAAATCGATGAGGCGATTTTGTCGGGAATTTTCAGAGGGAGGGGGAGAATGATGGGGTTGATGGGGTGGATGGGGTGGATGGGTTTGATGGGGGTAATAAACTCAAGAAGTACCTATGCACCGCGGGGTCGTCGTTGAGCTCGGGGTGGAAGGCGGTGACGAGCTGGTTGCCCTGCTGCGCCGCCACGATGTGACCATCGACCTCGGCCAGTACGCGGGCTTCGCCGCTCACCGACTCGATGTAGGGTGCGCGGATGAACGTCATTGGGATGCGGCCGACGCCCTCCATCTCGTGTTCGGTGGCGAAGCTGCCCAACTGGCGGCCGTAGGCGTTGCGGCGGACACGGATGTCCATCGTCGAAAGGCGCGGATAGGGCTCGCCCTCAACCTCTTTGGCCAAGAGGATGAGGCCGGCACAAGTGCCGAAGACCGGCAGGCCGGCGAGGATGTCGCGGCGCACGGGTTCGAGCAGTCCGAGGTCGGTGAGCAACTTCAGTTGGGTGGTCGACTCGCCGCCGGGCAGCACGAGACCGTCCTTGGGTTGGTTCCAGTCGGCCAACTGCCTCACCTCGAACGTCTCGGCGCCCAGCGCCTGCAGCCGCCGCTCATGTTCAATGAATGCCCCTTGCAGGGCCATGACAGCTATTCTTTTCATTATTATTGTCCTCTCTCGAATGTTCTTACCTTGTTTATTGTCCTCTCTCGGTTATGCTAAATTCGGTTATTGACCTCTCTCGGCCATCAGCACCTTGATTTCCTCCTCGTTGATGCCCACCATGGCCGGACCGAGGTCCTCGCTGAGTTCAGCCAGTTTGTCAGGGTCGTTGTAGTTGGTCACGGCCTGCACGATGGCAGCGGCACGCTTGGCGGGGTTGCCGCTCTTGAAGATGCCTGAGCCAACGAACACGCCTTCGGCGCCGAGCATCATCATCAATGCGGCATCGGCGGGTGTGGCCACGCCACCTGCGGCGAAGTTGACCACCGGCAGCTTGCCGTTGTCGTGGACGTATTTCACGAGGTCGTAGGGGGCTTGCAGCTGTTTGGCAGCCTCGAACAACTCGTCTTCGGCCATGCCTTTGAGCCGACGTATCTCGCTTTGCATCAAGCGCATGTGGCGCACGGCCTGCACTACGTCGCCAGTGCCCGGCTCGCCTTTGGTGCGAATCATCGTGGCACCTTCGGCAATGCGGCGGAGCGCCTCGCTCAGGTTGCGCGCACCACAGACGAAGGGCACGCGGAACTTCGTCTTGTCGATGTGGTAGACGTCGTCGGCCGGCGACAGCACCTCGCTCTCGTCGATGTAGTCAATCTGTATGGCCTGAAGGATGAGGGCCTCGGCGATGTGGCCGATGCGGCATTTGGCCATGACGGGAATCGATACGGCCTTCTGTATGCCTTTAATCATCTTCGGGTCGCTCATGCGGGCCACGCCGCCGGCTGCTCGAATGTCGGCCGGAATGCGTTCGAGGGCCATCACGGCGCATGCGCCGGCGTCCTCGGCAATCTTAGCCTGTTCGGGGGTTGTTACGTCCATAATCACGCCGCCCTTGAGCATCTGAGCCAGGTTGCGGTTGAGGGTTTGTCTGTCTTCCATAGATGAATTGTATTTAATGGGTATTATGGGTCGAATGGGGGTTATGGGGTGGATGGGTTTTATGGGGTGAATGGGGTGGATGGGTGATGGGGTGAATGGGGTGGATGGGTGATGGGGTGAATGGGGTGGATGGGTGATGGGGTGAATGGGCCGATGGGGTGAATGGGGTGGATGGGTTGGATGGAGCCGATTGGCGGAAGGCGGTGGGGGATAGGCCGGTGGCCTTGCTGAAGAAGCGGGAGAGGTGGGCCTGCGACGAGAAACCGAGGGCGATGGCAATCTCCTGGATGGTGAGCGTGGTGGTGGTGAGCTGCCGCTTGATGGCCTCGAGCAGGTAGTCGTCGATGATGCTCTTGGTGCTGCGCCCCGCGATACGACGGCAGACCTGACCGAGATAAGCGCTGCTCACGTTGAGCTCTCCGGCATAGTGAGCTACGTCGCTGTTGTGGCTGTAGTCCTTGGCCACGAGTCGGATAAAGTCGTTGTAGAGCTGCGATCCGCGCCCCTGCAGGGCGGTGACGGTGGTCAGGCGGTGACTACAGTAGTCGCGGGCCTTGCTGATGGCCTCGTCGGTCGGAAAGCCCTGACTGAGGTAGACGCACAGCGCCGAAGCGAAGCCGTTGGCAAAGCCGTGGTTGGCCTCATGGTCGATGGTGACCACGTTGCCGCTGATGGAGCTGCCCAACACAGCGGTGGTGTCGCGCCTGTCAACGATGATGGTGGTGCAGAGCGGGAGCAGACGTTCGCGCAGCAGATGCAGGGTGTCGTCGCCTACGAGCAGGTCGCCGCGGCTGGAATAGACCACGGGATCGTAGACCACGCAGCGTGGCTGGTGGTGGGTGATGACGCGGATGATGGCCTCGGCCACCTCGCGCCGGCGCACAAGACCAATCTTCACCACCGTGGGCTCGACGTCGTTGACGATGGCCTCGATCTGTCCGCTCACGATGTCGGCCGGCAGGTCGTAGAACTCCTGGATGCCCAGCGTGTTCTGCAGCGTGATGGTCGTAATGGCCGACACCGCCGTACAGCCGAGCGAGGTGATGACCTTGATGTCGGCTTGAACGCCCGACTCACCCGTGGGGTCACTGCCCGTGATGGTGAGGATTGTGTTGTTGTGAGTCTCCTGCTTCATGCTTTTCTCTGATAAGCGTTACCGTGGAATGCGGTTGCAAAGTAACTAAAAAAATGCCATTCCGCTGGCGGTTTGTTTGCTTTTTGATAAACATTTCTACGGTTTGTGCATGCGTTGGCGCCAGCCCTCGCAATATAAAAAAGCACAAAACTTCGCTTTTTCTTACGCATTGTGAAGGATTATCTTTACCTTTGCACAAACAAATCGTTCACTATAAACATTAAAAATTAAACAGTAATGAAACCTACTTTGTTACTTTTGGCAGCAGGCATGGGCAGCCGTTACGGCGGTCTGAAGCAGCTCGACGGCCTCGGCCCCAATGGTGAGACCATCATGGACTACAGTATTTACGATGCCATTCAGGCAGGATTTGGCAAGATTGTGTGGGTTATCCGTAAGGACTTTGAGCAGGATTTCCGCGAGAAGATCCTCTCCAAGTACGAAGGTCACATTCCCTGCGAGATAGTCTTCCAGAGCCTTGACAAGATTCCCGCCGGCTACACCGTACCCGAGGGCCGCACGAAGCCATGGGGTACCAACCACGCCGTGATGATGGCCAAGGACGTGATCAAGGAGCCGTTCTGCGTGATCAACTGCGACGACTTCTACAACCGCGACTGCTTTAAGGTCATCGGTAAGTTCCTCTCCGAGCTTCCCGAGGGCAGCAAGGGCAAGTACGCCATGGTAGGTTTCCGCGTGGCCAACACGCTGTCAGACAACGGTTCAGTGAGCCGTGGCGTCTGCGGTAAGGATGATAACAATCACCTCACGTCGTGTGTGGAGCGCACCGAAATCCTGCGCAACGACGAGGGTAAGGTGGCCTACAAAGACGAGAAAGGCGAGTGGGTGACCATTGGCGACAACACGCCGGTCTCGATGAACGTCTGGGGCTTCACGCCGGAGTACTTCGACTATAGCGAACAGTACTTCAAGGAGTTCCTCGACAGTGATGCCACGAAGGCCAATCCGAAGGCCGAATACCTCATTCCTTGGGTGGTGGACAAGCTCATCAAGAGCGGTAAAGCTACCTGCGAGGTGCTCGATACGACCAGCAAGTGGTTCGGCGTGACCTATTCTGCCGACCGTCCGGGCGTTGTGGCAAAGATCAAGCAGCTCGTCGACGAGGGCGTTTACCCCAATAAGCTGTTCTAATCGCACAGCGCATAATGAATAATGAGGCCGGCCTTGTGTCGGCCTCTTTTGTGTTAAAGTTTTATAGCGTTTTCCTTTGTCATTCCGCTCGTTTGCACTATCTTTGTGGAAAATAGAAACGAAAGACAGAAACCAATGACAAAAGGGCGCACCCGATAATGTCCGTGGTGATGTACGCCATCGGTGACAGTGTAGTGGCCGGCCTGGTGCCGGCCACCAGCCGCCGGTGTTGCGGGCGTGTCTCCATCTGCGAGATCTGCGTAAGCGCTGATGTGTGGGACAAATGCCATACCAAGGGTTGGTGGCCGGCACCAGGCCGGCCACTACACTGCTACCAAGGTTGCAGCCTGTCTGTTTACTGTTCGGCGTCGGCTTTTTTCCATTCCGACATGAGTGTATAGGCCCCGCTGAGGGCTATGCGGTCTGTGGCCTTTAGTCCGGCGACGACCTCCTGGTATGCGCCGTTGTGCTGTCCGAGGCGCACCTCACGTGGTGTGAACACCATGCGGCGACCCTCCTGTCTGACGAGGAACACGTATTTGCGGTCGTCGTCGGAGGCCACGGCTCCGTCAGGCACGGCCAGCCTGCTGGTGCTGGCCGACCGGATGGATGCGGTGACATAGGCACCCGGCACCAGCCGTCCGCGGCTGCCCGTGAGGGCGATGCGCACATGTACGGCGCGGCTGCTGTCGTCGAACACGTTGCCCACTGATGTCACCTTGCCGCCAAGCGGCTCCGCCAGTGATGCCGAGGCCAGTTCGGCAGCGTTGCCTGCACTCACCTTTTTCATGTCGTTCTCATACACCAGCACGTCGGCATAAACCTTGTCGGTGTTGACAATGGTGAAGAGCGACGACTCCGGGCCTGCGTACTGTCCCACTGTGGTACTGACGGTCTCCACGGTACCTGCTATCGGACTCTTGATGGCGATGGCGTCCACCGTGCGGCCAGCCTTGACGGCCGCCGGACTGATGCCCATCAGGGCCAGCTGCCGTGCCGTCACCCGCAGCTCGCCCTGCAGCTGCCGGTATTCTGAGGTTATCTGCTGGAAGTCGCGTCCCGACCCCACCTTTGAGGCATAGAGCTGCTTCTGCCGCTGGTATTCCTGTGCCACGTAGCCCATACGGCTGCTGGCCGCGAGGTAGCGCCCCTGCAGGTCGAGCAGGTCGGGATGGCTGACCAGGGCCAGCGTCTGTCCACGGGCCACGCGCTGTCCCTCGGTCACCAGTATGCGCCTGACGTTGGCACCGATGGGCGAGGCTACGCTGGCCTCGCTCTGGGGTTGCACTTTAAGCATGCCGTTGGCCTTGACCACGGTGGCAAAGCGCTGCGGGGCAGGCTGTCCCACGCTCACGCCGCCGTCGGCCGCCGTCCCGGCATCCAGGGCAAAGCTGTTTTGCCGGTCGGGTGATGCCTGTCCGGCCGTCGTCTGGCCGTCATCAGGCGCTGTCTGCCTGTTATAGTTGCCGCACGACACCATCAGTGCCATGCCGAGGATGAAAAGAAAGCTATAGGGTTTCATATTTGTTCTGTTGATAATGGGTTGATATTCTTGTGAGGCGATGCCGCCGGTTAATAATAAAGGAGCTGATATTTCGACTCGAGCATCCTGGTGTAGGCCTCCACGTAGCTCATCTCCGTAGTCAGCGCGTCGTTTACGGCCTGTATGAAGTCGAGGTAGCCTATGCTGCCCGCCCTGTACGAGAGTGAGGCGATGCGCTGCTGTTCCCTGGCCAGGGGCAGGGCGTGGCTGCGGTAGTAGTCGACGCTCTGTGCGTATTTGTCGTAGGTCATGCGCAGTGTGGCCAGCCGGTTGCCGAGCTGCCGCCTGGTCTCCTCGGCATCGGCCTCGGAGCGCTCAAGGGCTATGGCGGCCGACCGCACACTGGCCTTGGTAGCTCCCACGGCTATCGGCACGCTGATGCCCACCTGCCAGGCGTAGTAGCCGGCGGTAGGTCCAATCTTCTGCACGCCGGCCTCGACAAAGAACTTGGGCTGTCGCTGGGCGCGCATCTCCTTGACGGTGGCCTGCGAGAGCTGTATGCGCTGCTGCGAGAGCAATGCCTCGGGGTGGCTGTCCGGCTGCATGATGGCTGCAGGCTCCAGCCCGGGTGCCACACCGGCGGCCATATAGAGCGTGTCGGCCGACAGCCACCTGCTGAGGTTGGCGTGCGCCATGCCGAGGTCTTTCTGTGCCTCGGCCAGAGCGAGCCTGACCTGCTGGCTCCTGTTGAGGGCCGTCTGATATTCCAAGGGCGAGATGGCCTGGGTCTCATAGCGCTGGCGCGCCACCTCGGCGAAGTCGGCGTAGAGGGAGTCGGTGCGCGCCATGTTCTCACAGCGCAGCTGTGCCGCATAGTCATTGATGTAGTCGAGGCTGACCTGGCGGCTGAGAGTCCGCTCGGCCACACCCGTCTCGGCCTCGGCCACCCTGGCCTGCGCCTGCAGCCGCTGGCGCAGCCCGCCTGCTCCGAAGGGGTCGATGCTCTGGCGCACGCGGGCCAGCGTATAGACGGCATCGTTGCCGCGGCCTATCTCCTCGCCGCCGCCACTGATTTCCATCTCGCCCAGGGCGCTGGCCGACTTGCCCAGCATCGCGGCGCTGCGGGCCTGCAGCCTGCTGGCCCGCAGGGCGGGATAGTCTCTCACGGCCTTGCCGATGGCCTCGTCGAGCGTGATGCGCTGTTGCGCGTGGAGCGGAGTAGCCGCTGTCATCACCAGCAGCACGGCTGCCAGCCATCCTGCTGTCAGATGGCTGCCGACGGTAAAGCTGACCGTTCCTGCAAGAGAGTGGGTTGCATTGCGAAAGTTAAGTATCTTGTTCATTGTTTCTTGTCGGTGAAATGGTTGATATAGATGCTATGGATGCTATAGATACAATAGATGCTATAGCTTGGTCATTATGGTTGGGGTGGTGGCCTGCTTTTGCCGTTTCCGGCCTTTCAGCAGCGCGTACAGCACGGGCAGGAGCACGAGCGTGAGCATGGTTGAGGTGAAGAGGCCGCCTATGACCACTGTGGCCAGCGGCCGCTGCACCTCGGCACCGGCCGAGGAGCTGATGGCCATCGGCAGGAAACCGAGCATGGCCGCGGCGGCCGTGAGCATGATGGGACGCAAGCGCTCGTGCGTGCCGCGGTAGATACGCCGCGCCACATTGGTCATGCCCTCGTCCTCGAGGGTGTTGAAGCGGTTGATGAGCACCAGGCCGTTGAGTACGGCCACGCCGCTCAGCACGATGAAGCCCACCCCGGCCGAAATGCTGAGGGGCATGCCGCGCACTGCCAGGGCGATGATGCCGCCGAGTGTGGCCAGCGGCACGGCGATGTAGATCATCAGGGCCTCGATGACCGACTTCAGGGCAAAATAGAGCAGCAGAAAGATGATAATCAGTGCCACCGGCACCACGACGGCCATGCGCGAGGTGGCCTCCTGCAGGTTCTTGAACGAGCCGTCGTAGGAGATGCGGTAGCCCGACGGCAACTGCAGCTTCGACTTGATGGCCTTGTCGATATCGGCCACCACCGAGGCCACGTCGCGCCCTCGGGCGTTGAGGCCCACATAGACGCGGCGCGAGGCCCCGTCGCGCGAGATCTGCATCGGCCCTGGCTGGTAGCTGATGGTGGCCAGTTCGCTCATGGGTATCTGCCGTCCGTCGGGCAGGTCGACGGGCAGCCCGCGCAGGTCGTTGATGCTCCGGCGGTTGTTGTCGCTGAGGCGCAGCACCATGGCAAAGCGCTTCTCGCCCTCAAACACCTCACCTGCGTAGCCGCCGGCAAAAGCGGTGCTGACATACTGGTTGAGCTTCTGCACGTCAAGGCCGTACCTGGCCAGCCGTGCGCGGTCGTACCTCACCGTAATCTGCGGCAGGCCCGACGTGCGCTCCATGGCCACGTCCTTGGCGCCGGGTATGGCGGCTATGATGCGCTCAAGCCGGCGGCCGATGGCGTTCAGCGTGTCGAGGTTCTCGCCATAGACCTTCACTGCCACATCCTCGCGTATGCCGGTCATCAGCTCGTTGGTGCGCAGTTCCACGGGCTGGCTGAAGGCGCAGGTGATGCCGGGTATCCGGGCCAGCCGAGCCTCAATCTTGGCCAGCAGCTCCTTCTTGTCCTTGGCACTCTTCCATTTGCTGCGGTCTTTCTCCAGGATGATAAAACTGTCGGTGAAGTCCATGCCCATCGGGTCGTTGGGCACTGCCGACACGCCGATGCGCCCGCAGACGGTCTTCACCTCGGGAAACTCCTTGAGCAGCACCCGCTCCACCTCGGTCTCGCGGTCAATGGTCTCTGAGAGCGAGCTGCCCGGACGCAGGAAAAGTTGGAAGGCGATGTCGCCCTCGTCGAGGCTGGGTATGAACTCGGCGCCCATGCGGCTGAAAAGTACTGCCGTGGCGGCAAACACCGACAGGGTGAGGCCGATGACGGCCGTCTTGTACTTGAGCGAGAGCCTGAGGGCCGGGCGGTACAGGAAGTATACAATGTCCATGAGTCTCCGGCTCAGACTGACAGTCGCGGCCTCGGCCCGGCGCAGCCACTGCCAGCGGCTCACTGCGGGGCCGTTGAGCACGGCCGTCATCATCGGCACGTAGGTCAGGCAGAGCAGGATGGCGCCTAAGAGCGCATAGGCAAAGGTGAAGGCCATGGGCTGGAACATCTTGCCGCTGACGCCGGAGAGGAACAGGATGGGCGTGAACACTAAGAGGATGATGACCTGGCCGAAGAATGCCGAGTGCATCATGCTGCCCGCGGCTTTGCCCGTGAGCCGGTTGACGGTGGCCTGCGATATGCCGCTCCTGCCGTAGCCTGTCGACTTGAGATAGTGCTCCAGCTCGTGTACGGTACCCTCAACGATGATGACCGCCCCGTCGACGATGATGCCGAAGTCGATGGCTCCGAGGCTCATCAGGTTGGCCCACACACCGGTGAGGCGCATCAGAATAAAAGCGAAAAGCAGTGACAGCGGGATGAGCGAGGCCGTGATGATGCCGCCGCGGATGCTGCCTAAGAGCAGCACCAGCACGAAGACCACGATGAGCGCGCCCTCGATGAGGTTGCGGGCAATGGTTGACGTGGTGCGCTGAATGAGCTCCGAGCGGTCGAGGAAAGGCTGTATGCGGACACCCGCGGGGAGTGTGCGCTGCACCTCGGCCACACGTTTCTTCACGTCGCTGATCACTTTGTTGCTGTTTGAGCCCTTGAGCATCATGATGGCGCCGCCCACCGCCTCATGTCCGTCTTGCGTGAAGGCGCCGTAGCGCACCTGGCTGCCGTATTTCACGTCGTCGGCAATGTCGCCCACGGTCACGGGCATGCCGCCGGGCATGGTCTTGACGACGATGTTCCTGATGTCGGCGATGTCCCTCACCACGCCCTCGCCGCGGATGAAGTGGCTCTGGTGGTCTTTCTCAATATAGGCGCCGCCCGTGTTGACGTTGTTCTTCTCCAGCGCCTCCAACAGTTGGGCGATGCTCACGCCCAAGGCGTTGAGGCGGCCGGGCGAGAAGGCTATCTCGTATTGCTTGATGCTGCCGCCCATGGAGTTGACCTCCACCACGCCGGGTATCATGGACAGCTGTCGGCGCACCGTCCAGTCCTGTATGGTGCGCAGTTCTTGCGGCGTGTACAGGGCAGTGTCGGCCACGAGGCTGTACAGGTAAATCTCGCCGAGGCCCGTGGTGATGGGTCCCATCTCGGGACTGCCCATGCCCTCGGGTATCTCCTCGCGCACGGCGCTCAATTTCTCCTGCACCAGCTGTCGGGGCAGGTAGGTGCCCATGTCGTCTCTGAAGATGACTGTCACCAGCGACAGGCCAAAGCGTGACACGCTGCGTACGTCCTCCACGCCGGGCAGGTTGGCCATGGCCATCTCCACGGGATAAGTGATAAACTGCTCTATGTCGGCCGTCGACAGGTTCTGGGCCACGGTGATGACCTGCACCTGGTTGTTCGTGATGTCGGGCGTGGAGTCGACGCTGATTGTGCTCATGGCCCACAGTCCGCCCGCGATGATGACAACGACAAGGAGGCACACCATCAGCTTGTGGCTGATGGAGAAGTCGATGATTTTTCTAATCATTTTTCAATAAAAGGTTTTGGGGTTATTGGCTGCCGGCTTTTGGTCAAGGCACACCTCCTCCGCGCAATTGCCCCAGTGCGCCTATGATGCGCCGGTAAGGCAATTGTGTGGCAGCCGTCTCAATAATAAATAAGGTGTGGGATGTCAGCAACAAGGTGGCGCACGCAGACCGCGGCACCGCTGTTGCCAGGAAAGGTATTGCTTGTGTTTGAAATAGTGTAGGCTGGCACAACGGGTTGTAACGGCGGGCTTCGGACAAGTCAGCTGATAGCCCGCGATACATGTTGGAAGAAATGGGGTGAGCCATTGCTGAAGTCCGTCCGCATGGGCTGCGGCATCCAGTTTGACGTCGGTTGACGGAAGATAATGCTGGGTATGGTCGTCAGTTGTGCTGTTCTCCTCGTGTCCATCCCCATTGTCCTGGCCTCCGCAAAGTTCCTGCGCCAAGTACATCATCTCACCATGGTGGTGGTGAGGGATGCACACTGCTGTCAGGATGAAGACAACAGCGAGGCCGGTGACGATGATGGACAGTCTCTTCTTCATTCTGCCGCAAAGTTAATACATCTATTCCATATATGCAAGTAAATCGCCAAGAATTTTGTAACAATTACAATAATATAAACGGCTCCACAGGAAAGTCCCATACCTGCGGCCGGTCACAGAAGCAGCTCGGAGAGGTGCGGGATGATGGCGGACGGGTGGGCTTTGAGCAACTGATAAAGTCCGTGGAGGTATGCAACCTTGGTAGCAGTGTAGTGGCCGGCCTGGTGCCGGCCACCAACCCTTGGTATGGCATTTTTCCCACACATCAGCGCCATCAGCGTGAGATAGAAATTAGATTACGCTGTCTGGCGGAGGCCGTCGGCCTATGCGCCTGCGGGCCCTGGCTCTGCCGCCATGAGCAGCTCGCCATCTTCTTCCGGCAAGGTGTAGCGCTTGACAGCCTTGTCGGCTTCATACGGCGAGGCCGGCCCTATGAGGCCGTAGAACCTGTTGAACAAGGCTTTAATCTTGTCGAGGATGACAGCCTTCTTCTCCGCTCTGCCCGCATGCTGCTTAAACGGGTTGAGAGGGGGCATGATGTCGGCGATGCCGGTACCCTCCGTCTGGACATAGCCATTGTCAAAGCTGTCCCTTATGAACTTGCGGGCGGGCGCGTCCTTCAAATGCTCGGTGCTGATGATGTCGTTGATTTCTTCCTGCATCTTCTGGCGCACAAAGGTGTTCCAGTCGTCATCCACGTCGCTGCCCGGCGTGACAGACCGGACAAAGGCGTCGATGAGCTCTTTCTTGTCGCGCATCTGCGGACTCGACTTGATGGCACGGTCGATGTCGCGAAGCGTCAGCTCGCGGTCCTGGCTGTTCTCATCCTTATACTTCTTGACGAGCGCCAGAATGTAGTCGATATTGATTTCCACCTGCTTGACAAGCTCCATCTCAAAGACGAGGTCGTCCTTGATCTTCTCTTTGTCGTGACCGCTTGGCTTCAGCTCCTGGTAGATGTCGTTGTACATACCGAGGTAGTCCTGCATGTCGCGCTCGCTGAGGAGCTCGTGGCCGGCAAACTGGTCAAAGGCCTGAAGGATGTTCAGCACGCGCAGCAGTGCGCCGAAGATTTGGACAAACGCCTTCTTGTCCTCCTCACTGGCAATGACTTCGCCGGGGATGAACTTCCTCAGCAGCTCAACCAGCTCTTCGTAGCCCTTGACATGATGTCCTTTGTCGTCCTCATAGCCTTTATAATACTCCTCGTAGGTCTTCATCAGCACAAGGCCGCAGGCATCCTTGTTGCCAAACAGGGCAATGGCATCGTTGGTAGCTTTTTCCAGATTCCGGAAGCAGACGATGTTGCCAAAAGTCTTGATGGAGTTGAGGATGCGGTTGGTACGGCTATAGGCCTGCAAGAGTCCGTGCATCCTCAGATTCTTGTCTACCCACAGCGTGTTGAGCGTGGTGGCGTCGAAACCCGTGAGAAACATGTTGACGACGATAAGGAGGTCTATCTCGCGGTTCTTCATGCGCAGCGAGACATCCTTGTAATAGTTCTGGAACTTGTCGGCCGAGGTGTCGTAGTTGGTGCCGAACATCGCGTTGTAGTCCTTGATGGCCGACTCCAGGAAGTCACGGTCTACGGGCAGCATGCCGTTGGTGTCCTCGTTGTTCTCGTCCTCCATGCCGGTGCCGTCGTCCTCGTCGTTGACCCCATAGCTGAAGATGGCCGCCACCTTCAGCCCGCTGTGCTGACGCTTGAACTCGTTGTAATAGAGCTTGGCATACTCGATGCTGGCCACGGCAAGAATGGAGTTGAAGCCGGTCATGCGCACCAGCCGCTTCAGCTCCTCCACCTTGCCTTGCTTCTTGGAAGAAGCGACCTCGTTGACATTCAGCAGTTTGTTGAACACGAAGCTCTTGTCGTTGCGCTTTGTCTTTTGGTTGAAGTGCTTGATGATATATTCCGTGACGAGCCTGATGCGGCGCGGGTCCTTGAGTGCGTTATCGGTGTCGATGCTCCACACCTCCTCATTCTCGATGTCTTTCTTTTCCTTCATCGTAGAGATATACTCCACGCGGAAGGGCAGCACGTTGCGGTCGCGGATGGCGTCCACGATGGTGTAGCTGTGCAGTTTGTCGCCGAAGGCCTGTGCCGTTGTCTTGAGCTTGGGGTTGCCGCCCGTACCGGCGTTCTGCGAGAAAATAGGCGTGCCGGTGAAGCCAAAGATATAATACCGATTAAACTTCCGCGTGATGAGCGTGTGCATGTCGCCGAACTGCGAGCGGTGGCATTCGTCGAAGATGAACACAATCTGCTTTTGCGTGATGGCCTTCACCTCGTCTTCACAGGCCTTGTTCTTCAGCATCGACGCGAGCTTCTGTATTGTCGTGATGACGAGCTTCTTCTGCGGGTCGCTGCTTGACAACTGCCGGCGCAGGATGTTGGAGCTGCTGTTGCTGTTGGCCGCGCCCTTCTCAAAGCGGTCATACTCCTTCATCGTCTGATAGTCCAGGTCCTTGCGGTCGACGACAAAGACCACCTTGTCGATGAAATCCAGCTGGGTGGCCAGCCGTGCCGTCTTGAAAGAGGTCAAGGTCTTGCCCGAACCTGTCGTGTGCCAGACATAGCCACCCGCCTTGATGCTGCCCTCCCAATGATAGTTGTGGGCGATGATGATGCGGTTGACAATCTTTTCCGTAGCGCAGATCTGGTACGGCCGCATGACCATCAGCAGCCGCTCACTGGTGAAGACACAGTATTTGGCGATGATGTTGAGAAGGGTGTGCTTGGCAAAGAAGGTCTTGGTGAAGTCCGTCAGGTCGGTGATGGGCACATTCTGCCCGTCGGCCCACCACGACGTGAACTCAAAGGAGTTGCTGGTGTGCCTGCCCTGTCCTGGCTTTTGCTTTCCGCTGTTCTGCCTGACATGGGCAAAGCGGGTGGTGTTGCTGTAATATTTCGTCTCGGTGCCGTTGGAGATAACGAAAATCTGTACGTACTGGAAGAGGCCGGTACCGCTCCAGAACGACTCGCGCTGGTAGCGGTTGATCTGGTTGAACGCCTCACGAATGGGCACGCCCCGCCGCTTCAGCTCCACGTGGACGAGCGGCAGGCCGTTGACGAGGATGGTCACATCGTAGCGGTTCTCCCGCACGCCGCCCTCGGGCGTGTACTGGTTGATGACCTGCAGGCTGTTGTTGTGGACATTCCTCTTGTCGAAGATGCGGATGTTACGCTGCTCGCCGTTGTCGAACTGAAAAGTCTGCACATTGTCCTCCTGTATCAGCCGAGTCTTTTCGACGATGCCGTTGTTCTGATTGGCCAGGATGGTGGTGTAGAACCGCCTCCACTCCGCGTCGGTAAAGGTGATGCCGTTGAGCCTCTCCATCTGGCGGCGCAGGTTGCTGATAAGGTCCTGCTCGGTGTGCAGCGGCAGATATTCATAGGCCTGGCCTTGCAGCCGTTGGATGAACGCCTTTTCCAGTGCGGCCTCGCTCTGGTATTGCGTTTCCGTCCGCTCCTCGGCCTGGTAGTTGGCTACGACGGTCGATTTGGGATTCTCGATTACTATCTTGTTTTCAGTCATAAGTGTTGGCGGGAGTTATGCGTTGTCTTGGAGCCGGTAGGGGCTAATGGCTCTGCCACACAATCATGGCTTTGTGGTGCGGGTCTATAGACAGCCGAGTCCTCGGTGTCGGTAAGCGCGCAGAGGTGGTTGTCGTAAAGCATCCCCTCCAAGTTGATGTCCTCGTCGAGGTCAGGCCAATGTATGTCTTTGCCGTTGACAACGAAGTTAGCCAGTTGCGCCGGTGTTGCATGGCGAAACCCTCTCATCGTGGAGAGGTCATAACTGGCAGTCTTTCTCCCTTCGGTCATCGCAAAGAGTTGATGCCCGTCCAGCCAAACGCAAGTGATGTAAAGCTTATCCATGATGTGCAACTGTTTCTATAATTGCAAATATAGCCATGTTTTTCCAAACGGCAAAGAGAAAGTGGGGAAAACATTTGGCAGTTATCCAATAAATTCGTAGATTTGCAAAAGGAAAGGAGATAGAAGATATGGGAACACAGAATTCAACATACGTATTAGATATTCCTGCCAATGACCGCGCTTTGTTCCGTTCATTGGTGAAACGTTTTGGCTGGAGGGCAAAGAAGCAGGCTCCCCAACGTATCACCCATCTTGATGCTGCTGTCAAGGCTGCTCATGAGGATGAGCTGTTTGAAACCAACGACATTCATACGCTCATGAAAAGCCTTACGGAATGAAGTACACCGTAAGATATTCCGGTCTTTTCAAGCGGTCTTTCAAAAAATGTATGAAACGTGGGCTTGACTTGAATGCCTTCCAAACTGTGGTTGAGATGCTTGCTTCTACAGGAACATTGCTGCCAAAATACAAACCACACAGGTTAAAAGGGAAATATAATGGACTTTGGGAATGCCATATTGCTCCAGACTGGTTATTAGTGTGGGAACAATATGATGTAAACGTTCTATTTCCCGCCCACACCCACTTTAACCGCCTTGTATAAGGCGGTTGCAGTGATGAGGGAGGCAATAAACTTTTTCTGATTTAACATTTCTCCTTGTAGTAGCAAGGCAAAAGTGC
>Ga0256404_1001280_pt1 | contig 62343 bp, 55 predicted proteins | sample RumenRJG_01DNA_FD_185990 | JGI IMG/M metagenome (GOLD analysis project Ga0256404, IMG submission 185990) | Bovine rumen microbial communities from Lethbridge, Alberta, Canada - RJG_01 | ecosystem: Host-associated > Mammals > Digestive system > Stomach > Rumen | place: Canada: Alberta | collected...
CTTCTCCCAAGGCCGAAGGCCACTCTAAAATCTCTGCGGTTTGGAAGCACCACCTCTGCCGCTCTACGTGAGATTTAACGGCTATCATATCATAATGTAAAAGAATCTCGCCCTGCTGAATAGTTACAATCTTTAAACCTATGGCTATGAGAAAACAGTTATATTCTCTTATACTATTGTGTTGCTGTCTGTCGCTGTTCTCCTGTCAGAAGGCTTATGTAGGCGATGACGACTCAGAAGAAGTCCGTAAAGAGGACTGTGTGAATCTACAGCTCAACATTGCCAGGCTTGGCGATGCAGACTTCGAGAAGTCCTGTCAAGTGTCGCGCAGTACGGATGTCACCACTTTGTGCAATAGGGTGAGCGTCGCTGTTTACCAAAATGGCACCAAAGTGAAGCAAGTGAATCAAACGACATCGGACCAAGACTTCGGAAAGATACAGCTTACACTGCCTGCCGGAAAGTACAAAGTCGTGATTCTGGCCTACAGTGGATCGAAGAGTGCGACGATGACTGACGCGGAGAAGGTGACTTTCAGTGGTGGGATGAGTGATACCTTTTGGTATTGCAAGGATATAGACTTGGAGTCCGACACGTCGGAAGACATCATGATGAAGCGTATCGTGGCCATGTTTCGCTTGTCAATGACCGATGCCATGCCCTCGAATGTCAAGACCTTGAAGTTTGCCTATACAGGCGGCAGCTCTACGCTCAATGGTGTGACGGGCTTAGGGTGCGTCAACTCCAGGCAGAGTGAGGAGTTTACAATCACGTCGGATATGGTTGGCAAAGCGCATGACTTCGACATCTTTACATTCCCCAAGCCCGACAGTCAGACTTTAAAGGTCACAGTGACAGCCTTGGACGCAAGTGGCAATCAACTTATCCAACATGTTTTTGATGGCGTGGAAATCCAATGCAATATGATTACGAAGTACACCGGCGCTTTCTTCACTGATGTAGGTTCGGGAACCAACGCCAGTTTCTCCGGTCGGTTGCTGACCAATGATGAGTGGAGACTGAGCGATAACACGTTCTGAAACAAATAGAAAATCCCCGGCTTGAGCCGTTTGCTCAAGTCGGGGATATACTTCTGAGAGACAAAGTCAGGGAGCCCGCTCATCCAAGATATTGGGTGAGTATCTTGGCGTAAGGACTATGTCTGATTTTCTCAATCGCCTTTTCGCGTATCTGACGCACCCGCTCGCGGGTGAGTCCCAATCGCTCACCGGTTTCCTCGAGTCCTTCCTCCTGACATCCTATGCCGAAGCTGCGCGTAATCACCTCTTGCTCACGTGGTTTCAATACTTTCTTAAAGATGCTCTCTAAGTCGATGCGCATCGATTCGCGGTTGGTGATATTCGACACCGTATGGTCGGATGAAGGCAATAGATCAGCCAGGCTGTTGCTATCGTCTTCGTTGAATGGTGCGTCGATGCTCATGTGCCGCGTGTCAGCCGTCAGGGCGTCTTGTATCTTATTGCTGTCGATGTCGGTGAGAGCACTTAGCTCTTCTGTGGACGGCTTGCGGTGGTTGGTCTGTTCAAACTTCTCTATCTCCTGGTTGATCTTCGAGATCGCTCCCACTTGGTTGAGTGGTAGTCTGATCATTCTGCTCTGTTCGGCGATGGCCTGCAAAATGCTCTGACGGATCCACCATACTGCGTAGGATATGAATTTGAAGCCTCGTGTAGGATCGAACTTCTCAGCCGCCTTGACCAGTCCAATGTTGCCCTCGTCGATGAGGTCGGACAGTGGAAGTCCCTTGTGCTGATATTGCTTGGCAACGGACACGACGAAGCGCAGGTTGGCACGGATGAGTTTGTCCTTGGCACGCTCACCCTCGCGTCCTCCTTTCTGTATCTTCATGGCCAGCTCTTCCTCCTCGTCGATGTCGGCCATCGGAATGCGGCCTATCTCCAAGAGGTATTTGTCGAGTGACTCATTCTGCCGGTTGGTGATGCTACGTTCAATCTTTAACTGTCTCATGACTTTTATGATCCTTTCTCTTCTAATTTTCTCGGTTGCAAAGACGCAAAAACCGTACCAATTAAACGGTTGCGTCTGACTTTGCTTTTTTGTTGGATAAAGTGACATTTTTGCGGCCAAATACAGGCGTTCTTTTGAAACGACACCCATCTTGCTCCGATTTTTGCGAATTTTAGCTCGTTTTTGTAAATCTCTAATAACCAATAAGATACAAATATGGAGCTGTTTTCGACTAATCAGAAAGGTACTTTGGCGAAAAATTTTCTAGAGAATTTCTCGTCAAAGTACCTTTTTCATAGGGTCAGAAAGGCTTTCTGACATGGTCAGAAACGGTTTCTGATAGGGTCATCAAACGTTTCTGTTAGTGTCATCACGCCTTTTTGATCGGGCCAACTCATAATTTTGGTTTGTTCATCTCGCTTTTCCCCATTTTCGTTTCTCTAGATTGAAAGTTCACGCGGACCTACTTTTGTAATATTTTCTACAAGGTCTATAAGTTTTAAGCACCTTTCGCCCAATAGATGCCCAGTGATGATCATTTGCTGAAGAAAGAAGCGTTTTAACAGAATAATTAGTGGCAGACCTTCATATTTCTTATTCTTCTGACGCAGATTTCGATTATTTTTTGTAAGTTTGCCAAAGAAATGGCGATGTCTATGAACTTTTAGTTGGATCATGCATTGCTATTGTCGAGAATTATTTACTAAACACCAATAACAAGTATATGAAGAAACTCATTCCTGCATTGGGCCTCGCCCTGATGATGGCAGCCTGCGGTGGCAAGAAAGCCCAGCCGGCTGCAAGTGCTGACTCCACAAAGGTGGTAACCAACGATAGTGCGGTTGTAGACACATCCTACTGTGGCACTTATCGCGGTACCCTGCCTGCAGCAGACTGTGAGGGCATTAAGACCGTGCTCACGATCAGTTCTGACAGTACCTATAATCTGTCGAGCGACTACATTGGCAAGAAAGACGGACAGTTCGTCACCAGTGGCGTCTATCATCTCAAAGATGGTAAGCTCATAGAGCTCGTCACCCCTTCTTCCGGCGAGAAGACATACTACAAGGTGAAGGACACCAAGTCCATCGTTATGACCGACTCTCTTGGCACGGAGCCTGAGGGCGAGACGGCAAAATTCTATGTGTTAACGAAGTAAACAGAACTTAAATTTTTAGAAGAGGGAAAAGCCGCGAGAGACTGGTAAACGAGTAGTTACGCTTATTGTTTAGTGACTTTCTGATAAGCCAGTCTCTCGTCGCCATTGAGCAGATGGATGATGCCGCAATAGCTGAATCCGGCTTTTTCTAGGCAATGCTGCATGATGAGATTGTCGCGATGTGTGTCGATGCGGATGTTGTCGGTGTGAGCGAAACAATAGCCGAGAAGTTCTGTCATCACCCCATGGCGGTCGGGCAGGCTGGCCACGCGGTGGATGACATAGTAGGGCTTCGCATCGTCGAGCCATCGGCCTTGCTCTATCTTGCGATAGGTGATGTCGGGGCCGGGGATAAAGGCAAAGGTGGCGATGCTCGTGCCGGCTTCTTTCAGCAGATAGCAGTGGCCATGCTCAATGTCGTCTCGCAGTTGGTCCACAGAAGGGTGGTTGTCGTCCCACTGATGTAGATTGCCGTTTTCGCGCATGATGCGCCTTCCGGCATCTATCAGTCCGACCACTTCCGGCAGTTCTGTTATCGTGGCGCGTACCACTTCTCTTGTTGTTGTGTTCATGATAAAGACTTTGTTTGGTACAAAGGTATAACAAATCGATGAACCAGCCAAACATCAGATACGACACAGAGAATGTTTATCTATATAATAAGGAGTGCCCTTCGTTGAGGTTAATGAAGCTTAAACCTAAGGACAGTCACTAAACGAACGTCATCAAATGGCATCAAAGAGTTATCATTTATCAGAAAAAATAAGTCGAATATGATTAAGAGAAACGCAAAGATTCTAATGAGTGCTTTACTGTTGCTCGGCGGTAGCAACATGGCGCTTCAGGCCAAACAGTGGTCACTGAGCGACTGTGTCAACTATGCGTTGGCCAACAATATCTCGTTGCGCAAGACGGTAGTGAACTATCAGAGCGCGCAAGAGACCTTGTTGCAGAGCAAGTCGGCCCTGTTGCCCTCGCTGTCGGCGTCGACATCGCAAAACGTCACCTACAACCCGTGGCCCGAGCGTGGCAGCTACATGATTGCCGGCGACAAGGTGCAGACCAATGCCGACAAGGCTTACTACAATGGTTCATACGGCATCAACGCCTCCTGGACGGTATGGAACGGCAACAAAAACCACAATCAGGTGAAGCTCGACCAACTCTCCGTCGATGAGTCTCGCCTTGACTCCGCCACCACTGCCAACAGCATCCAGGAGCAGATCGCACAGCTCTTCGTGCAGATCCTCTATTCCAAGGATGCCGTCGACGTCAACAAGGCCACACTTGAGGCTTCCAAGGCCAACGAGGCACGCGGCAAAGAATTTGTCAAGGTCGGCAGCATGAGCAAAGCCGATTTGGCACAGCTCACCGCCCAGTGCGCCCAAGATGAATACGCTGTAGTGCAGGCTGAGAGCAGTCTGAGAGAGTATAAGCGCCAGCTCAAGCAACTGCTGCAAATCACCAGTGAGGAGGAGTTTGACGTGGTCGTGCCGACTACGACTGATGCGATGGCCTTGGCAGCAGTGCCAAGCGTCTCGTCTGTCTATGAGAGTGCACTGGCCAACCGGCCGGAGATACAGCGTGCTGCGACAGCCATCAAGGCCAGCGACTTGCAGTTGAAGATAGCCAAAGCGGGGAAGATGCCTACTATCAGCTTAAACGCCGGACTGAACAGTAATACCACGTCGATGAGCAACAACAACTGGGGCACTCAGCTGAAAAACAATTTCGCCTTTGGCGGTGGCGTGACGCTCAGCGTGCCACTCTTCGACAACCGGCAGACCAAAACCGCTGTCAACCGGGCCATCCTTGAGCGGCAGTCCAATGAGCTTGACCTTCGCGACAAGCAGACCACGCTCTATTCCACCATCGAAAACTATTGGTTGCAGGCCGTCAACAACCAGGCGCAGTACAGAAGTGCCAAAGTTAGCACTGAGAGCGCGCAGACCAGCTACAACCTGCTGCAGGAGCAGTTCAAACAAAACTTGAAGAATGTCATTGAGCTCATGAATGGCAAGAATGCGCTGCTCAAGGCGCAGCAAGCCGAGTTGCAGGCTAAATACCTGGCTATCCTCAATCAGGATATGCTGAAATTCTATCAGAACGGAACCTTGAAACAATAAGAGAGACGAGAATACAACACAGACACAGCACGAATCAAACATAAGAAAGAAAACACAAAACCGAAATTGATAAAGAGAAAAATGAAAAAGATTAAAATCAGCAAAGTCTGGATATTGGTAGCCATCGTCGTCGTGCTGGCCGTGGTGGCTTTTCTCTTGTCCGGCAACAAAAAGAAGGAGCAGGTGCAGTTCAACACCGCCGAGGTGGCACCTGCCAACATCGTGAACACGGTGACGGCAACGGGTACGATAGAGCCGGTGACGTCCGTCACAGTGGGTACACAGGTGTCGGGCATTGTCAGCAAACTCTATGTCGACTACAACAGTGTGGTGAAGAAAGGCCAGGTCATTGCAGAACTCGACAAGTCAAACCTGATCAGTGAACTGAACTCAGCGAAGGCAAACCTCGAACAGGCCAAGGCTTCACTGGCAAGCGCAGAGAGCAGTCTGAGCTATCAGGCTGCCAACTTCCGCCGCAACAAGACGCTCTATCAGAAGGGACTCATCTCGGGCAATGACTACGAGAGCGCCCGTCTGAGCTATCAGACGGCGATGGCCAGTGTGTCCTCTGCACGCGACCAGGTGTCGGCAGCCCGTGAGCAGGTGAAGAAAGCGCAGACCAATTTGGGCTACGCCACGATCACTTCGCCTATCGATGGCATCGTGCTCTCGAAAAGCGTGGAGGAAGGGCAGACGGTGGCCGCCAGCTTCAGTACGCCTACGCTGTTCACCATTGCCAAGGACTTGACCAATATGCAGGTCGTGGCAGATGTCGATGAGGCTGACATCGGCGACGTGAAGGTGGGAGAGCGCGTGACGTTCACCGTGGACGCTTATCCTGACAACACCTTCTCCGGTACCGTCAAGCAAGTGCGCCAGGAGGCTACGACGACGAACAACGTGGTGACATATTCTGTTGTGATCAGTGCACCGAATGCCGACCTGAAGTTGAAGCCGGGACTGACGGCTACGGTCACCATCTATACTCAGGAGAACAAGGGTGTGCTCAGCGTGCCCAGCAAGGCACTCCGCTTCACGCCGGAGAAAGAGACCGTTGGCGGCATGAAGATCAAAGACATCGCCAACGCCAAGAACAAGGTATGGACGATCGAGGGCAACACTGTAGTGGCTCATCGTGTCAATATTGGTATGACAGACGGTTCGCATACTCAGATACTTAGTGGCATCAGCCGTGGAGCTAAGGTCATCACGGGCATCAGTTCCGCTACGCCCGATGATGACAGCAGTGACGACGCGGCTTCTTCCGGCGAGTCCAGTCCGTTTGCACCAAAAGGACCGGGAAGCAAGAAGAAATGATGAGTGTTGAATGATGAATGTTGAGTGTTGAATGATGAATGGAAGCAATGTTGAGTGTTCAATGTTGAATGATGAATGAAAGTAATGTTGAATGCTCAATGTTGAAGGATGATTGATTCAACAAAACAGAAAAGCCACAATGAACAACAATAATCATGATAACAGCAATGGCGACAATCGCAAAGTCGTCATTGAGTTGCGCGATGTGAAGCGTGACTTCTTGGTCGGCGACGAAACCGTGCACGCGCTGCGTGGGGTGTCGTTCAAGATCTATGAAGGTGAGTTTGTCACCATCATGGGTAAGTCCGGTTCCGGAAAGTCCACGCTTCTCAACCAGCTCGGCTGTCTCGACACGCCCACGAGCGGCGACTATTTCCTCGATGGCGTCTCCGTGCGCACAATGTCGAAAAGCCAGCGTGCCGTGCTGCGCAACCGCAAGATAGGTTTTATCTTTCAGAACTATAATCTGCTGCCAAAGACGACATCGGTGGAGAACGTGGAGCTGCCGCTGATGTACAATCCCGATGTGTCGGCCCAAGAACGTTTCCGTCGGTCGGTAGAAGCCTTGAAGGCTGTGGGACTGGGCGACAGACTCTATCACAAGTCCAACCAGATGTCGGGTGGTCAGATGCAGCGTGTGGCCATCGCCCGCGCGCTGGTCAACAATCCTGCCGTGATTCTCGCTGATGAGGCAACGGGTAATCTTGATACCCGTACGTCGTTTGAGATCCTCGTGCTCTTTCAGAAACTCTATGCCGAGGGACGCACGATCATCTTCGTGACTCACAATCCCGATATCGCACACTATTCCTGCCGCAACATCCAGTTGCGTGACGGACGTGTCATCAGCGACGAGTATAACCCACATATACAAAGCGCCGCGGAGGGCCTCGCCGCTCTTCCGGCCAATACCGACGAATAGGAAACATGAACTATACCAATCTTTTCAAGATAGCCCTGCGTGCGATTATGGCCAACAAGATGCGGTCGTTTCTCACGGCACTGGGCATTATCATTGGCGTGGCGTCGGTCATCACGATGCTCGCCATCGGACAGGGGTCGAAGCGAAGCATTCAGGCCAACATTGCAGAGATGGGCTCCAACATGATCATGATCCATCCGGGTGCCGACATGCGCGGTGGCGTGCGTCAGGATCCGTCGGCCATGCAGACGCTGAAACTCTCCGACTATGAGTCGCTGCGCGATGAGTGCAACTACATCAAGGGCATCAGCCCTGTGGTCAGCAGTTCGGGACAGTTTATCTATGGCAACAACAACACGCAGTCGACGCTCTATGGTGTCAACCGGGAGTACCTCGACATACGCCAGCTGAGCGTCAGCGACGGCGACATGTTCACCGATCAGGACATCAAGGCGGGCGCGAAGGTGTGTATCCTCGGACAGACCGTGGTGGACTATCTCTTCCCCGACGGCAGTGATCCCGTGGGGCGTGTGGTACGCTTCAATACCATTCCCTTTCGTGTCATCGGCGTGCTGAAGAAGAAAGGCTACAACTCCATGGGCATGGATCAGGACGATCTTGTACTCGCACCTTACACGACGGTGATGAAGCGAATCCTCGCCCAGACCTATCTGAGCGAGATACAGGCCTCGGCGATCACCGAGGATGTCACCGACAAAGCAACGGCAGAGATGACCACCATCCTGCGACGCAACCATAAACTCAAGGATGCCACAGACACTACACAGGGCGACGACGACGATTTCAACATACGGTCGCAGGAAGAACTTTCGTCGATGATGAATTCCACCACCGACATGATGACCATTCTCCTGGGCTGTGTGGCAGGCATCTCGCTGATAGTGGGTGGTATTGGCATCATGAACATCATGTATGTCAGCGTCACTGAGCGCACCCGCGAGATCGGTTTGCGCATGAGTGTCGGCGCCCGTGGCGTGGACATCCTCAATCAGTTCCTCATCGAAGCCATCATGCTGAGTGTCACGGGTGGCATCATCGGTGTGTTGCTCGGCATTGGTGCCAGTTATGCCGTGAAGCTGTTTGCCCACTGGCCCATCTACATAGAGTTGTGGAGCATCATCATGAGTTTTGCAGTCTGTACGTTCACGGGCGTTTTCTTCGGCTGGTATCCTGCCAAGAAAGCAGCGCGTTTGGATCCAATCGAGGCAATCCGGTATGAGTAGTCTCGATGGATATTAGTTATAAGGCGGCCGTCACGATGCTTTCGTGGCGGCCGTTTCTGTTATACTGAACCTTTTCCTTATTATTCCAGTTCACTTCATACTGGCTTTCATATTCCTGTCATCGTTCAGCTACAGTCTGTTTCCTGCTGAGTGACGCTTATTATTTGGTGCATCTCTTTGCGCTTTGCGTTTTTTTTTGTAAGTTTGCAAAAAAGAATGTTATGAAAGAGATCAGTTGGGGATTCATAGGTTGTGGCGAGGTGACAGAGAAGAAGTCCGGCCCCGCTTTCAACGTTGTGGAGGGATCGCATGTCGAGGCTGTGATGAGCCGCAACGAGGACAAGGCGCGCTCCTATGCCGAGCGTCATCATATCCGCAAGTGGTATACCGATGCCCAGCAGCTCATCGACGACCCTGATGTCAACGCCATCTATATTGCCACGCCACCTTCGAGTCATGCCACATTCGCCATCATGGCCATGCGGGCCCATAAGCCTTGCTATGTCGAGAAGCCCTTGGCGTCGAGCTATGAGGATTGTCTGCGCATCAACCGCATCAGCGAGATGACCGGTGTGCCCTGTTTTGTGGCCTATTACCGTCGCTATCTTCCTTACTTCCAAAAGGTGGAGGAGATCATCAACGACGGCACGCTGGGAAAGATCCTCAATGTGCAGATACAGTTCTCCGTGCCACCGCGCGACCTCGACTACCGTGCCGGCAACACGCTGCCGTGGCGTCTGCAACCTGATATTTCGGGTGGCGGCTACTTCTATGATCTGGCTCCGCACCAGCTGGACATCCTGCAACATATCTTCGGCGTCATCACGCGGGCCCACGGCTATCCCACCAACCGTGCTCATCTCTATAAGGCTGAGGACACGATCAGTGCCGCCTTTATCTTTGCCTCAGGCATCCCAGGCAGTGCGTCGTGGTGTTTCGTGGGGCATGAGAGCGCCAAGGAAGACCGCATCACCGTGGTTGGCGACAAAGGCTCGCTCTACTTCTCGGTCTACAACTACGATCCCATTCATGTCGTGACCAGCGAGGGCAATGTCAGCTACGTCGTCCCCAATCCATCCTATGTGCAGTTGCCGATTATCCGTGAGGTGATCCGCCATCTGCAAGGCGAGGCAGAATGCGAGTGCACGAGTGTGAGTGCTACTCCGGTCAACTGGGTGATGGACCGCATACTTGGTAAGTTCTGATGTCGATGTTGAGGCTTCGATACGTTATATTTCTCCTTTTCTGCATGGTCGCTCTGCTGTCGTGGGGCGACGAATGCAGCGATTCCACACAGCACAAGATCAGCCGTGTGCGCAGGATTGTGCGTAATTTTTCCAGAATCGACACCACGTACATAGAGCCGCAACACTACAACTGGTCGGCAATGATTCAGAACACCAACACGTTTGAGAGCTACCACTTGCGCAACAAAAATGGACATGAGTATTATTTCTCACCCGATCCTTCGTATAAGTTGGGCCCTTATTTCGGTTGGCGGTGGGTTTTCCTGGGCTATACCATCGACTTGGTGCATTTAGGCGCATCGGACAAGAAGCAGGACCTCAACCTGAGTTTATACAGCAATCAGATTGGCGTGGATCTCTTCTACCGCAAATCAGGCAATGACTATCACATTGCAGGTGTCGATCTTGGAAAGAAGTATGATACGTCGGCAATGAAGAATGTGGACTTCAAAGACTTGAGTTCTTCCATCAAGGGCTTTAACCTCTACTATATATTTAACCACAGAAAATTCTCATATCCAGCTGCTTACGCACAGAGTACGAGACAGAAACGCTCATGCGGTAGCGCCATTGCAGGTATCGGATATACCAAGCATAGCCTCGACATCAATTGGACGGCTCTGCAGGAACTGGCATCTACAAGACTGTCGAAAGAAGCCATGTCGGTGTTGGACTCCTCGATGACTTTCAGTAACATCGACTATTCAGCCTACAACATTTCCGGAGGATACGCTTATAACTGGGTTTTCGCACGCAATTTCTTGTTCGACATCTCGGTGCAGGCCTGTCTGGCATATAAGCGGGCAACCAATGAGGTGAAGTCAGCAAATCTCAAGAATTTCCTGGACTTTGACTTCCGCAACTTGAATGTCGATGGTGTCGTGAGAAGTGCTGTCGTGTGGAACAACAACCGGTGGTATGCCGGATGCAGCTCTGTATGGCAGTTCATCACTTATTACCGCAAGGAGTTCTACACCAATAATATTTTCGGGAGCCTCTATTTCTATGTAGGTTTCAACTTTGGAAAGCGATAAACACGATATTTCAATCAGGATAATAGCTCATCAGATGAAGAAGAAAATCAAATATCTATTGTTCCTTTGCCTGCTCTTCATGGGAGTGGCAAAGGCTAACGCTGCCAAGATCGACTATTGGCGCAGCGATTCTATTAAAGTCATGAAGCTGTTCAGAAAGGCGCACCGCGAGGTACGTGATTCCAACTACATGCTGTTCTTCGGTCGTCAGTTCATCGGACTGCCTTATGTGGCCAAGACGCTTGACCAGCATAAGGAAGAGCAGCTTGTAGTGAACCTACGGCAGTTTGACTGTACCACATTGGTGGAAACAGTCTTGGCACTCTCGGAATGTATGAAGCGGAAAACACCGGATTTCACCCATTTCTGCAAAGAGTTGGCACTCATCCGCTATCGCGATGGCATCGTGTCTTATCCAACGCGTCAGCACTATTTCACCTATTGGGTTAATCAGAATGTGAGAAAACGACTGGTCACCGACTTGCAGGGACCGGTGCCTCCGTTCACGGCTAAGCAGTTGGTCAGCGTGAATTACATGACTACACACCCGTCGGCATATCCAATGTTGAAGGCACATCCCAATTGGGTCGGCGAGATCAGGAAGATGGAGGACAGTATTTCTGGACACACCTATCGTTATATTCCCAAGGCCGCATTGGACAATAGCGCACTGCTGAGGTCTACCATTCACAATGGCGACATCATTGTCATCCTCACCTCAAAGCGTGGTCTCGACACCAGTCATATCGGTATTGCTGTTTGGCATGCCGACGGCCTTCATCTGCTCAACGCTTCCGCCATCCGTCATCGTGTGGTTGAGGAGCCAAAACTCTTCCGCACTTACATGATGGAGCATCCGACGTTTACGGGAATAAGAGTCGTGAGAGCTATGTAGTGAAAACAGCTCTTTTATAATATAAGGTGTATTTGGCGCAGGAAGATCGCATCCCACAAAACCAAAAAAGCACGGAGACAAAAGAGAGTTACCATTCTCTCTTTTGTCTCCGTGCTTTGGTATTGGTAAATAGTGTGGCGTGTCTTACAAATGTCTTACAGTCTGAGTCCTTTGAGGATGTCAGCCATCTTCTGTTTGGTCTCGATGTTGGTCGGTACGAGTGGCAGTCGGAGTACGTTCTCGATCATGCCCATGTCGTTGAGCAGTGCTTTCACGCCGGCCGGGTTTCCGTCGACAAAGAGCAAGGAGTAGAGTTCAGTGAACTTATGGTGGATCTTACGCGCAGGCTCATACTCGCCGTTGAATTCCAGGCGGATCATGCGGGAGAACTCCTTGGGCAGTGCATTGCCGATGACAGAGATCACTCCGGCCGCTCCGCTGGCAATCATCGAGAAGGTCAGTGCGTCATCGCCGCTGATGACATCGAAGTTGTCGGGCTTGTTCTTGATGATCTCATCGACCTGTTCCAGACTGCCGCTGGCTTCCTTCACTGCCACGATGTTGGGGCAGTCCTTAGCCAGGCGCACCGTCGTGGCGGCCTTCATGTTCACGCCCGTACGCCCGGGAACATTATAGAGGACGAGTGGCAGTGGGCTTTCGGCGGCGATGGCCTTGAAGTGCTGATAGAGGCCCTCCTGCGATGGTTTATTATAGTAGGGGCAGATGCTCAGGATGCCACTGATGCCGTTCCAGTCGGTTTGTTTCATCTCTTCGATGACAGCTGCGGTGTTGTTGCCGCCACAATATTTCAGGATAGGCACGCGTCCCTGGTTCACACGTTTCACCACTTCCGTGATCTTGTCCTTTTCCTCTTTCGTCAGACAAGGGGCTTCGGCCGTTGTTGCGAGAATGCACAGAAAGTCGGCACCATTGTCGAGTTGATAAGCCACCAACTTCTCAAGTGCGGGATAGTCCACTTCTCCTTGAGAAGTGAAAGGAGTGATGAGGGCGATGCCCAGACCTTTAAAAATATTGTTTGCCATAACAAATAGTTGTTGTTTGTTGCTTAATGACGATATTGCTACAATCTTTTTGCAAAGTTACGCTTTTTTCTTCATATTGCAAAGGAAAAAGTCTAATCCTTTATAGTTTGTTTGCTGATTTCGTTGAGTTTCATTAAGCATACAGGTCAATATGATGATGGCATGAGGTTCGCATACTCGTGTTTGTATTGAATGGTATAGGCAATTATTTTCGTGCTGAATGCCACCCACCTTAAATTTTTGTTGTAACTTTGCCGTATATTTGAGAGTATAACAATAACAAGTAATAAAATTCATCCCCATGTGGCTGTTTTTAGCTTTTATGTCCGCTGCCCTGTTAGGCTTCTACGACTCATTTAAGAAGAAGTCGCTCAATGGCAACGCAGTGATTCCCGTGTTGTTTCTCAACACTGTCTTCTCGTCGCTCATCTTCCTGCCGTTCATCATCCTTTCGGCTACAACCTCCTGCCTTGACGGAAGTATCTTTCATGTGGCCACAGGTGGCTGGGAGATGCATAAATATATCGTTCTGAAGAGCTTCATTGTTCTCTCCAGTTGGATCTTCGGCTACTTCGGTATGAAGCACCTGCCGCTGACAATCGTAGGCCCGATCAATGCCACACGGCCGGTGATGGTGCTCGTGGGTGCTATGCTCGTCTATGGCGAACAGCTCAACGTGTGGCAGTGGATCGGTGTGCTGTTGGCAGTGGCGTCTTTCCTGATGCTGAGTCGCTCGGGACGGCGTGAGGGTATCGACTTTAAGCATAACCGATGGATATGGGCGATTGTACTCGCTGCTGTCTTGGGAGCTGTCAGCGGACTCTATGACAAATATCTGATGGCAGCGCCGGAGGCCGGTGGCATAGGCATCGACCGCATGGCCGTGCAATCGTGGTACAACATCTATCAGATGGGGCTGATGCTCGTCATGCTGCTCTTGCTGTGGTGGCCTTCCCACAAGAAGACCACACCATTTCGCTGGCATTGGTCGATTATTGGCATCAGCGTCTTTCTCTGTGCTGCTGACTTTGTCTACTTCTATGCATTGAGTCTGCCGGGCGCGATGATCTCCATTGTGTCGATGATCCGTCGTGGCAGTGTGCTCGTAAGTTTTCTCTTTGGCGCTCTTGTCTTCCATGAGCATAACCTCAAGGCCAAGGCACTTGATCTGGCTCTCGTACTGCTTGGCATGGTATTCCTCTATATCGGCAGCAAGTAGACCTTTGACTAAGCGAAGGATTTAGTATACGATGTCCCAAAGAAACAAACCGTGAGCAGGCATCGACTCGCCGGCATCGGAGCGAGTACCTGTGGCCACCACCTCGTGGAACTGCTGCAGTGTCATGCGGTGACGCCCTACCTCGAAGAGCGTACCCACCACAGCCCGCACCATGTTGCGGAGAAAGCGGTTGGCGGCAATCTCGAAATACCACGTTGTCGGTGACGTGCTTACCCATTGGGCTGTGGTGACCTGACAGAGCGTTGTCTTGTTGTCAGCACCGGCCTTGCAGAATGCTTTGAAGTCGTCCTGTGTGGTGAGCCATAGAGCGGCCTCGTTCATCATCTCGAAATCGAGTTTCCAGTGAGTCTCTACAGAGTAGTGACGAAGGAAAGGATCGCGCTGGGTGTGGATGAAATAGCGGTAGGTGCGTCGTTTGGCCGAGAAGCGCGCGTGCATGTCCTCGCTGACGCGCTCGGCACGCCCGCAGCTGATGTCGCGTGGCAGTATGCGGTTGAGGCGGTAACAGAGTTGATCAGTGTCAAGCTCTTTGTCGATGTCGAAGTGACAAACCATTGTACGGGCATGGACACCGGCGTCTGTACGTCCGGCTCCGGTCACGGCAATCGGTTGGCTGAGCAATGTGCTCAGACACTGCTGCACCTTCTCCTGAACCGACATGCCGTTGGGCTGTATTTGCCAGCCATGGTAGGCCGTGCCGTCGAAGCTCAGCCAAAGGAATATTCTCATATTATATTGTTTTCTTAATCTAAATCTGATTATTTGCTTTATCTAAATCTGACGATTTGCTTAAACCAAATCTAATCAATGCCCGATCGTCAAAAGACACATTGCCCAGCATAAGTCCTTTGGTGGCTTTGAACGTGTAGATGTTATAGGGGTCGTTGGCTAACTGCTCACAGAGGGCAGCTTCACTGTCTTTTAGTGTTGGACGGAGAAAAGGATAGCCGTCGCTCGCCAACACGATGTCGTGAGGCTCGTCTTGTCTCAATGGGATCACCTTGACGCCCGGCATGAAGATGTCGAAGCCGTCGATGACAGCATAGGTGCGGTTCTCGCCTTGCATGCTCGCGATGAGCTTCGGGAGAATGGCGTCACGGGCATAGTCGTGGACGATTCGCCCGTCCTTTACCATGCCGGGATGCTCTGTCAGCAGGGTAGGGAAGAGACGGCTGCGCTCCTCGGCAATCGTTGCTTCCGATGGCTTGTCATTGGTGTATAGTTGTCCGTCGACCATGCACTGGCAGTCGCCGATCATCCAAATTTCCTTTCGCAGAAGACTACAGACCACAGCACTGGCGCACAGCCGTTGCTCGGGTGAGCGTTGAGGCTGTGAGTCATCCAATGGATAAGCCTGATGGATGACTTGTGTGACACGGGTGCAGAACTCGGTGACACTCAGCGAGGCAGGAGCTTGGCGCAGAAAGTCGCTAATGAGCGTCATGGCATAACGTCCATTGCGCATGGTCGGATGGTAATGTTTTGGCGTCTTGCTCGTACTGCCGTCGATGACAGCGATATAGTTGTCCGTCACTACGATGCCATCTTCACACGTTGCCGGCGAGTGCTTGCCGGTGAGCGCTTGCTCAATGACGACGGCCCTTGAACTTGCCGTTGGAGGTGAAGTTAGGGTTGAACGATTTCCGTTTGTCGCCATTGCGTTGATCGTTGTTTCGCTTGTCGCCATAATGTTTGTTGCCGTTTTGTCTTTCGTCGTTTCTTCTGCCAGCGTAAGGCTTGTCGTCGAATTTTCTTCTATCGTAAGGCTTGTCGTCGAATCTTCTTTCCCCATTGACTTTCGCACTATAGGCTTGTCTGTCGTCGTGATGTCTTTGGTTGCGGTCTCTTCTTCCGTTTGGCTGATGAGCGGCTTTCTCGGGTGTACTGCCGATGGCCTTGCTGTCGTAATGAACATGACCATGGAAAGGAGCACCGTTGTAGAGCTTCTTGATCAAGTCGGGGCGTCCGATGCGGCGCAACTCACGCTCTATGCCCTGCCGCTCCTCGGGTTTATACCAGAAGAAGAACTGCCGCTGCGCCAGCTTCTCACGTGGTGTCTTGGCAGAGAAGACCTCTTCAAGTGTGTAGGGGTCGTAACCCGTATACCACGTCTCGGTGCTGACGGTCATCGGCGTGGGCGTGAAGTCCTGCACCTGCTCAAGGTGAAAGTCCAGGTCTTTGGTGATGACTGCGAGCTCGGCCATGTCCTCTTCCTGACAGCCAGGATGACTACTTATAAAGTAAGGTATGATCTGCTCTTTCAGTCCCTCCTCCTTATTGATGCGGTCGAAGATGCGCTTGAACTCATAGAACTGCTCAAACGATGGCTTGCGCATGAGTCGTAGCACTCGGTCGGACGTGTGCTCGGGTGCCACCTTCAAGCGTCCGCTGACATGGCTGGTGATGAGCTCTCGGGTATATTGTCTGGCGGCTTCGTTGGCCTTCTCATCCTTACTCTTATAGAGCAGGAGGTCATAGCGCACACCGCTGCCGATGAAGCTCTTCTTCACGCCGGGCAATGCGTCGACGGCATGGTAGATGTCAAGCAGACGGGAGAGATCCGTGTTGAGGTTGGGACAGATCTGTGGGTTGATGCACGACGGCCGCTTGCAGTGCTCACAGGCTTTCTTGTTGCGTCCGCCCATGCCATACATGTTGGCAGACGGACCGCCGAGATCAGAGATATAGCCTTTAAAACCGTCCATGGCAATGACCTGACGGGCTTCGCGGAGGATGCTCTCCTTGGAACGGCAGGCGATGAACTTGCCCTGATGGGCCGAGATGGTGCAGAAGGCGCAGCCGCCGAAACAGCCGCGATGGAGATTGATCGAGAACTTGATCATCTCGTAGGCCGGTATTGTCTTGCCCTTGTATTTGGGATGAGGCAGACGCGTGTAGGGCAGGTCATAAGCCTCGTCCACCTCTTCCGTTGTCAGAGGAGGATAGGGAGGATTGACGACAGCGAACTTGCCGTCGACAGCCTGCAACAGTCGCTGGGCGTGCATCTTGTTTGACTCTTCCTCGATATGACGGAAGTTCTCGGCCTCAGCTTTCTTGCTTTGCAAACACTCCTCGTGAGAGTGGAGTACAATGTCGTCGTCGCTGATGCCCCCAGGGATGTCTTCCTGTTTGCAGAGATAGACAGTCTGCGGGATGTCACGGATGTCCTTGATGTTGCGTCCCTCTTCGATCTCGCGGCAGAGCTGGATAGTGTTCTTCTCGCCCATGCCATAGAGGATCATGTCGGCACCGCTGTCGCAGAGAATGCATTTCATCAACCGGTCCTGCCAATAGTCGTAGTGCGTGAGTCGTCGCATAGATGCCTCGATGCCGCCTAAGACCACGGGCACGTCGGGGAAGAGCTGCTTCAAGATCTTGGTGTAGACGATGCTGGGATAGTCCGGCCGCATGTCATGGCGGGCATCAGGACTGTAGGCATCGTCGTGGCGCATGCGCCGGTTGGCCGTGTAGCGGTTGACCATAGAGTCCATGGCACCGGCCGACACAGCAAAGAAGAGCCGTGGGCGTCCGAGTTTCTTGAAGTCGCGGTAGTCGCCATGCCAGTCGGGCTGAGGTACGATCGCCACTTTATAGCCCTTTGCCTCAAGGAGCCGGCCGATGACAGCCGCGCCAAACGAAGGATGGTCGACATAGGCATCGCCGGAAAAGAGAATCACGTCGAGCTCATCCCACCCGCGCAACTCGCATTCCTTGCGGGTGGTGGGAAGGAAGTCTGTCAGCTGATATTTCTGCGTCATATCGGAATTATGTGTCAGAGCTGTTGTTTAGTCGTTGACGTTTTGTGGGTCGTTGTCGTCTTCTGTTGGTTGGGCAGCTTTCCACTGCTTGTAGGCATCGACAAGCTGCTGGAGGCCAAAGGCCTTCATGTTGTTGTTGTAAATGACATCCAGGCAGAGGTCGAGGAGGTCGTTGTCCTTCACGGTCTCAGACTCCAACATTGAGCGCACGTTGAACTTCAACTTGTCCAAGACGGGCTCGTCGATGATGCCGTTGCTGTCTACGAGGTTGTCCAAAAGAGAATATTTCTCAATGGTCTGAAGATGTTTCTCGCTGATCTCGATACTCCGGGTGCCGGAATGGTTTGCTTGTATTTTCATAATGTATTGTTTTGAAATTAACTTCTTTATAGAGTGATGGTTATGTTGTTTACTTCAACAGGAAGTTCAGTATGCCGGTCATCAAGCGTCGCTGCATGTTCTTATCGGTGATACATTCAAAGGGGAAGGCCATTGTGAAGCTACGGTAGTCGTTGCCTTTGTAGGCTACGGCAGCAGAGTAGCCATTGTTGTACTGCATGGCGCAGACGGCTCCATCAGCAGGCTGGAGAATGTCGGCACGTGTGGCTGCATAGTGGTCGGCGTTGGGAATGCGATAGAAGTCGAAGTTCTGTTGCAGGCCGTTGACACCCTGTAACGTGTCGGTTTTGAGCGAACCGGAGTAGTTCACTTTCAGTGTGGCGGACAGCCAGTCTGCCTCTTTGGTTCCCATCATGTCTGCTCCTACATAGGCTCCGCTGACCAAGAGTTTACCACCGCTTCTGGTGTAGGCTGTGAGTTGTTTTTGAATGTTGTCGGTAAAAGTCTTGTCGTAGACCAATGCGTCGGGAGAGTATTTCTCAAGTCCCAGCACCATGTCGACGGCGTCGAAGTCATGGAGCGCCACCCGTTTGGTCTCCACAGCGTGGGAGGAACAGCTGACGACATTGTATTTTCCGGAACCGGCTATGGCCTCGACATGGGCTGTGGCAGCATCGAGGTTGTTGCCCGCAATAACCTTTCCGGCAAGGCTCTCGTCGGTATATCCGAGTCCGTCGGAGCTTTCGCGTCCAATGCGGCTCTTGTTGAAACTCTGCTGATAACCCAACCATCCAATCGTCGGTCCGTAGCTTACTCCTATGTCATCTCTCAAGTCGAAGCCCTGCTGGCTGCTGTTGTCGATGACGGTAGGGGCGGAGAGTCGGTGGAAGCCATTGACGACGAGGATGCTTTTCTGAGCTCCCGATTGCGCGGAAAGGGCAATTTCCTCAGAGGGGAAGCTCTCACCGCCACGGTTGATGGCTGTAATCTTGAATCTGTAGAGCACACCGGGCTTCACGTCGAGGTCGACAGATGTGGTCTTTACTTTCTGCCCGTTGTCATAACCGCCTTTGCCGATGGCAGTATAGAGGACGAAATAGTCGGGATGTGCGGATGGCTCCTGGGGATCGTCCTGCGCTATCCATGAGACGTGGGCCTGATGACGGCTGTTGATAGTGACGGCAGGATCCTTGGGCGACAGAGGTTCGATGATTGTCGGACGGCCGTGCATCGTGTTGACGTAGCGAGCCAGAGTCTTATAGACCGAGCGGGCCATCGTGAACTTGAAGTGCGGATCCTGCGCCAGCTTCATGTCTGGGAAGTTTTGGTGGGACAGCGTTTCGAGGATTGCCGAGGGCACTTCGGGCACACGGGTCTCGGAATAGTTGCGGTCCCAAAGGTATCGTTTTGCCCAATTACCATATTTATATGTAAGGTCTCGTGTGAGGTTGTCGAGCAGATCCTTTGCCAGCATCTTCGAAGCCTGGCGTGTGAGTCCGGAGGAAAGCTGGCCGTCGTTGTAGTTTGTGGTGCAGATGGCCAGGGAACCTACAAGGTCTTTCCCGTTGGGCGCAAAACCTGCATCGCTGTGAACGGCCAATGATAATTCAAAGGGTACGTGCTCACCTTCAATGCTAGGTACATAGACAGAACCTCCCGCTAGCCAGTTGAGCATACGTGAGCGGCTATTGATGTCGTCAGCATAGTCGTCGGAGCCTCCTCGGCTGCTATATATATTATAAGGAGCGCCGGCCCACTGACAGAAATATCTGGAGCCTTCCAAGACGCGTGGCAGTCCGCTGGTAACGCCACCTCGCGAGATGTTGCCCATGCCGCCACCAAAGCGCACGGCATCTGCAGTGACAATACCACGGCGCTTGCTCTGGTTGGTGAGCATGACACAGTTGTCGATGCTCTTGCCTTGGTCAAAGTCGAACGTTCCGAGATAGACCCAGGTGCCGCTGCCCATCTGCTGGTTGACGCGCACCTCCGTGGCCTGCCCTTTGTGAAAGACGACATAATGCGCGTCGTCCACACTCTTGTCGACTGTCTGATAGCTGACGTAGACAGCATAGTGCCCAGCCTTTTGGAGGCGCGGCTGCCACAGCGCAAAGGTGCCGTTGCCTTTCTTTGTGGTTGTGGTCATTCGGGCTGTGCCGTCTTTGAAGGGATTCTGTCCGTCGACATAGTTGCCCAGCCGGTATGCGAAGCCCGAACGCGGACAGTTGTTCCATTGTTTGCCCTCGTCTGATTCGGAGTATCCGGGAGCATTGATGCCGTCGTTGTCCACGATATACTCTTTGGTCTGCAAGTCCCTCTCTCGCGGTGTGTAGACGACAGCCCCCGCATTCTCCAGCATTGGGATGAGATAGGGCAGGACGATCGTCTCGGTGAAGAGATCCTCGCAAGTACCGAACAGTGGCGGCCGCTGCCATTGCCATTGACCTTTTTTCGCATCGTAGTAGCGGCCATGTGAGGCCCAAACTACCAAATGACGGTTATAGAGTCCATGGGTGATGCGAAAGGGATGCGACACATTGCTGACCCAAGGCTGGCCGTCGTAGCGAATCTTTCCCCAAAGAGCGTTGCCCGAGAGTGAGGTATAGTCTGTGGCATAGTTCTCAAGCGGCAGGCCTGAGACGACGATGCTGAGGTCGTAGTCGCGGTAGGCCTTTGGGAGCAGTTTGTGAACCTTCTTGTAGATTTTGCCGATCTGCTTATCGTTGAGCTCTTGCTGGGCGAAGGAGGGATCCGGCACGACGGTGACCTTCCGTTGCTTATCGTCGATGCGCAACTCCTTGAGTCTGGGCTGACGGGAGAAGTCGGTATGTTTTGCCTGATAAGAGACAAAGTATGCATTCAAATCCTTCTTGGCCTTCTCCTGATAGGCAGCATTCTGTGCAGAAATCTGCGTACCGGGGAGGAGCAACAGAGCTAAAGCGAAATAACTTTTATATAGCATTACTACAAGAAAATGGTTGATGTATGAGAGCAGGAGGTCAGTTGTTTTCTTCTGGCAGTCCCGTTGTGAATTTCTCAGGGTGTTTGCCCTGCACATGGATGAAATAGCGTTTCACCCTCACCATGTCGGCGTCTATATCACCTTGGGGAATGAAGCTGTCGGCACATCTGATGAGCTTCTTGCCATAGTCCAAGGAATAGAGTAGAATAGGAATTTGGGCTTTCTGTGCAATGAAATAGAATCCCTTCTTCCAGTCGGCATTCAGCGATCGTGTGCCTTCCGGTGTGATGCACAGCCGGAAGGTCGGATTTTTGATGGCTGCGTCAGCGAGCGCGTCAGTCATGTGGGAGTGTTTGGCTCTGAAGACTGGTATGCCGCCGATGGAGCGGAAGATAGGACCGAGCGGCCATCGAAACCATTCTTTCTTCATCAGAAAGTTGATGCGAATGCCACGTGAGAACATATAGAGCACGCCCATGATGAAATCCCAGTTGCTGGTGTGCGGTGCCAGACAAATGATGCATTTCTCTGGGAGTGGCTGCTGATCCTCAATGGTCCATTTCATACGTTTGACAAGAAGCCAATTGCAGAACTGTTGAATCATAATCGTGTGTTCAGAAACCAGCAATCCGACCCTTAGCCGAGGTTGCTGATTTGGTCGATGATGTCGGAGATCTGGTGATTGAAGTCGTTGATGAGGTTGGTGTAGTACTGCTTAGGTTTCATTCCCGGTTCAGGATGTGAGACGCGCTTGACAAAATCGTCGCGCAGGACGATGATGGAAGACAGAAGTTGCTGGGCGTCGGTGCCCTCTTTCTCTGCACCATACAACGATGCGGCGACAGCCTCAGCGAAGAGGTCGCTGCAGATGCAATTGATGGAATGCTTTAAATCCTTTTTCTTAGCCATAATAGTAATGATTAAGTGAGTGATACTTTATTTTTCTCCAAAGATAAGAAAAAAAGATGAAACGTCGCTCGTTGTGCAAAAAAAATGTTTCAAAAACAGGTTTTCTTTCTTTTTTCTTCTCATTTCTCAATGAAATAATGTACTTTTGCATGTAGTATACTGTTTTTAATTATTTAATCGAACTTTCTAAAATGAAAAAGAGTCTTTTGCAGAAAGCCCGTGCCCAGTATCAGCCAAAGTTGCCGAAGGGCCTCAAAGGTGCTGTCAGCGTAAAAGAGGGAGCTCCTACACAGAGTGTAGGTGACCAGGAAGAAATCAAGAAGCTTTTCCCGAACACTTACGGGATGCCGCTCATCGAGTTTGTACCCGGCGAGGAGTCTGCCAACCGTAAGATGAATGTCGGTGTGATCCTTTCCGGTGGTCAGGCACCTGGTGGTCATAACGTCATCTGCGGTATCTTCGACGCAGTGAAGAAGATGAACCCCGAGAACAAGGTCTATGGTTTCCTCATGGGTCCCGGCGGTCTTGTTGACCATAAGTATATTGAGCTCACTCCCGAGTTCGTTGACGACTATCGCAACACCGGTGGCTTCGACATGATCGGTTCCGGTCGTACCAAGCTGGAGAAGGTAGACCAGTTTGAGAAGGGTCTTGAGATTCTGCGTAAGCTCGACATCAAGGCTGTTGTCATCATCGGTGGTGACGACTCCAATACCAATGCTTGCGTGCTCGCTGAGTACTATGCTGCCAAGAACTATGGCATTCAGGTCATCGGCTGCCCGAAGACTATCGACGGCGACTTGAAGAACGATCAGATCGAGACCAGCTTCGGCTTCGATACCGCTACTAAGGTGTACTCTGAGCTGATTGGCAACATCGAGCGTGATGCTAACTCTGCCCGTAAATACTGGCACTTCATCAAGCTGATGGGTCGTTCTGCATCTCATATCGCTTTGGAGTGCGCTCTGCAGACTCAGCCAAATATCTGCATCGTCTCTGAGGAAGTGGAGAAGAAGGATATGACGCTCAACCAGATTGTGGAGCAGATTGCCACTGCTGTCGCTAAGCGCGCAGAGGACGGCAACAACTTCGGTGTGGTGCTCGTTCCCGAGGGTCTCATCGAGTTCATTCCTGCCATCGGCCGTCTGATCGATGAGCTCAACGACCTGCTCGCTGCTCACGGTGCCGACTATAAGGATCTTGAGAAGGACGCACAGCGCGAGTACATCCTCGCTCACCTGAGCAAGGAGAATGCTGAGACCTTCGCTACACTGCCTGAGGCTGTGGCACGCCAGCTCTCCCTCGACCGTGACCCGCACGGAAACGTACAGGTGTCTCTCATCGAGACCGAGAAGCTGCTCTCTGACATGGTGGCCGCAAAACTCGACGAGTGGAAGAAAGAGGGTAAGTACTGCGGCAAGTTCGCTGCTCAGCACCACTTCTTCGGCTATGAGGGCCGTTGCGCAGCTCCTTCCAACTTCGACGCTGACTACTGCTACGCTCTCGGTGTGAGTGCTGCCCACCTGATTGCCAATGGCAAGACCGGTTACATGGCTATCGTTCAGAACCTCTCTGCTTCTACCGATGAGTGGAAGGCTGGTGGCGTGCCAATCACTATGATGATGAACATGGAGCGCCGCAATGGTGAGATGAAGCCTGTGATCCGCAAGGCTCTCGTTGAGCTCGACGGTGCACCTTTCAAGAAGTTTGCTGAGAAGCGTGACGAGTGGGCTCGTGAGACCTGCTATGTCTATCCCGGTCCTATCCAGTACTGGGGTCCCTCTGAGGTCTGCGACCGTGAGACCCGTACGCTGGCTTTGGAGAACGAGGCTAAGGCAAACCGCTAATTGAACCTTGGGAATCGTTCGTCGGTTCTCTATGATAAGGATGCTCACGAAAGTTGTGAGACAATCCTCTTTTGACGAGGCATCCTCCTTATGTGGTAACATGGTTGGAGGATGCCTCGTCTTTATATATATAATAAGGAGACGAATCTAAGAGATGACAAACACACGACAAACCACCAGACGAAGGAAATCTTCTTCCCGCCGACGCTCTTCATCGCGTTCGCGGTCGTCACGTCGTGGCTCCGTGGGCATACGTCTTCCTTTTCTTCACATACATCTCAGTCGTGCAGCTATCTTTGGTGGATTGGCCGGTATCGTGGTTTATGTGTGGGCCTTCTATTATTTCTTTGTAGGGCCAACCGGTTTCCGTTGGCGTGCGCTCTATGGCGATGACAAATATCCTGAAGGTTATGAGGTGCATGGCATAGACATTTCGCACTATCAGGGTACAATCAACTGGGACCGGCTACGCTCCAATGCGATGGTCGATGGTTGTCCTATCCGTTTTATCATCATCAAGTCCACAGAAGGATCCTCGCGCATTGATCCCAACTTCGACGAGAACTTCTATCAAGCGCGGGAATATGGCTTTATCAGAGGCGTTTATCACTTTTGGAGCAACAACTCCTCAGCCCGATCTCAAGCCAATTATTTCCTGAGCAAAGTACATCTGCTGGACGGAGATCTGCCTCCGGTGCTCGACGTGGAACATAAGCCGAAGAACGAGAGTGTGGAGGATTTCCAAACAGATATACTTACGTGGCTTCATATCGTGGAGAATAAATATGGTGTGAAGCCAATCATCTATACTTATTACAAATTCAAGGATGCTTATCTGAGTGCTCCGGTCTTTGACGACTATCCTTATTGGATTGCGCACTATTATGTCGACAAAGTGGAATATCAGGGCAAATGGAAATTCTGGCAGCATACCGATGTGGGTAAACTGCCAGGTATCAATGGTCATGTAGACTTGAATATCTACAATGGTTCTTATTACGATCTCATGCGTCTGACGATAGGCAATCAGGAGAATGTCGTGGTGGCAGAGTGAAAATTCTCAGTCGATGTCTGCCATCACTTTCTGTGCGGTATCGTCTATCCCGTAGTGTTTTAGAATGTTCTGATCCGTATGGAACTTCTCTAAAAGGAAGGAAGACGCGCTTTCACCTTCCTCCGGCTTGCTCAAGCCTATATATTTCCGAAGCATTTCCCGGGCTTGCATCCGCTGACCTTGGAACCAGTAGCAGTAAGCAGCGTTGAGCGTGTCGTCGGGTATAGCTTTGTCGCCGGAGCAAAGCCTCTTGTAGATTTTCTGAGCTTCCTCTATCCGGTCAATCCACAAAAGTCCCCAAGCTAAAGTACGCTGTACGTCTGTGTTGTCGGGATGTTCGTAATCCAACTTGTAAAGCACAGAGATGGCCTCCTCTGCCTTACCACAATATATGAGCGAGATGGCAAGACCCAAAGCATAAGACATCTTTTGAGGATAGCGTTGTGTCAAGGTCTTGTAGCTCTCTGAGGCCTCCTCAAAGTGCCCCGACTTAAATATGGCTAAGGCATATTGGCGCAGCAATGATTCATTGTCCGGTTCCATCTTGCAGAGTTCTTTAAGATACTCAGCCGCCAAAGCGTAGTCGGAGTTGTGCATATACAACGCTGCTGTGGCCAATTCCAGACTCTTCCTTACCTCATTGCCCTGCTCAGAGGCCTCTTTCTCGTCTGTGATCTTAAAGCACGTTACTATGGACAGAAGAGAATTCCACAATTTCTTTTTCAGCAGGAAGCTGATCAGTGCTGGAAGCTGTTGGCGCATCTCCGTGCTTATCATGTCTTTGGTGAAGAACATGATTGGATTAGCGTAGCCAAAGGCATTGAAGAAGGGATGCCGCTGATCGCAGAGCTTGAAGAAGCGGTAGAGGTCTTGAAGATACATCCGACGGATGTAGGCCGACTGATGCCAGGGTTCCTCGCTGTCGTCAGGCATGTTGAAACCCACCTCGCCACTCATCAACACCTTTCTCACCTCCTGCGGCAGGCGCTGATAGACAGATGAGAGAGCAATGGAAAAGCTGTATTTGTCAGAGTCGCAGAAGGGACCCTCTTTAAACAACTTGTCCAAGAAACCCGAATTGCGAAGCTCTTCCGGCAGCATCGTCAAGTCGGGATGAGTGGGCGTGTAGGGTATCAGCCAGTTATAGAGCTGGTTGAAGAAGGCGAAGCGCTTCATCTGTGAGAATCCACCGAAGTAGATGTCCATGCCCTGCTTGCGCATGTCGTTCATCTTGTTGATACTCTTTTCAAGACTTTCCATACGCTTGTCATCCTCGTCGGGATGAAGAATCTCCTCTAAAGAACTTTCATCGGTAGGCGTCGATCCCATATTCATCATCTGCCAGTCATGGCTTTTGATGATGTTGGGCATAATGTTTTTGCGCAACTCGTCATTGTCTCTTTCGGCATTGTGACAATAGACCACTTGCATCTGCATGTCGAGCAATGCACTCTTCACGCTGTTATCTGACAAGACATCTTTCACGGCGTGGCGAACAGAATCATAAAGCTGGTATCTGCCATTGGAGAATGCGAACACCCATCCGACAAAGGCGCGTTGCTTGACCCGCTCGTCCTGACTCTTCTGAAAGACATGGATAAGCGTCAGAATCTTCTCAGCATCCGCTACCAAGAGACAGGCGAGCGTCACTGCCGATACCAGTAATTGCGCATCGGCGGAGTCGATAGCCGGAGAGAGCAGCAGATCCTCGAAACTCACAGCATATTCATGCCGCCACTGAGGAGAAGCGACAGTGAGATTGAAAAAAGATCGCAGGTTATTGGCATGACGCTTATGGATGTCAGCCAGATTATTGTTTGTTCCGTTGAGAGCAGACAGCGAAGCCATAGCCATGTCGGTGACATAGCTCTCCAGTTGTTGACGCATATCGTCGACAGACGGTATCTGCCGTTGGGGATTGAGATATTTGAGATAGGGGTATTCGGCTTTCTGATCCTCCAATATCAAATCCCGGATGACACCATCTAACTGAGCTGCCAGCTGCTGATAGAACTGCTGTCGCTGTGGGTCTTCGTAGCCTTGCAGATAGAAGTCAGACATACGGTGGTAGTTGTCCGTGATGTCGTCCAGCCGCTCACGTATCCAGGACGCATCTTGCTGCCCTAACAGTTTATTGAGTTGGCGCAAAGTCTCGCCAACATTACAGTCTTTCTCCAGTTTCCGTCCTAATATGATGAGTTGATCTCTGCTTTTGACAGCAGCATCCTCTTGTGCATTTCCATCCATAAATTCAATACTAATTAAGGTGTGAACCTCGCTCCGCGGGCTATGTCTCTCTGTCGGGGAGCAGTGGCATGGTGATAGGTCATCTTGGGCAGGGCGTTTACGGTGCGCATGTCCACCCCCATATATTTGCAGATGATCTTGCCGTAGTGCCTCACACCGTGTTTGTTGATCGAGTCCACGGCGTCGTCGTAGACTTTCAGGAACTTCTCGACTTGTAGTTTCCGGTCTTTATTGTCCATGACTTTCTGTCGGAAGGCGATCACGCCTAAGTTCAGATTCTTGTCACGGCTGTCCATCAACATAGGGTTCTGAAAGAGACGCGCCTGCGTAGCCTGAGGCTCTGGGAGCAGTGCGGCGTCAATTTCATTGTTGAGGATCATCTTCAATCTGATGTTGACATCATTGACCTCAATGCGATAGACCGTCTCCTTGGGTCGGGCACTGTCTATGGCCAAGTCGGCCAGCAGCTGTGTAGCGGAGTAGGGGGCAATGGCCACCATCTTGTCAGAGAGTTGTTTCAATTCTGAAAGGCGGGCGATGCGGTTGCTGATGAATTGCCATGAAGCGTTGGTAGAGGTCACAAAGTTCAGCGCGACACCTTGGCGGCGCAAGCGCTCAGCTTTGACGAGATCTGTGACAATGCCTTCCGCTCTCTTGCTGCGAAGCAGGGTGTCGCCATCAGTCTGACTGCCGTATCGCTTCAGTCTCACGTCTACGCCTGCTTTTTGAAACAGACTGTCTTCCGCAGCGATGAAAAGAGGAAGGCAGTCCATCGTTGGCACCGTGGCAATCTTGAGAGCCGCAGAGTCCTGGCGGGCAGCTTCGATCTGCTGTTCGCGGTTGAGACGTTGCTGCTCTTTATATGACTTTCCACAAGAGACCAAAAAGGCGATGGAAAGCAAAGAGAACAGAAGGTATTGATATTTTCTCATGACTATGCAAAGGTACGAAATATTTTGTAAACACAAAAAAAAATGCTACTTTTGCAATCATAATCAGAAACGAATATGGCCAAAGATAAAACAATGTATGTCTGCAGCAACTGTGGCTACGAGTCGGTAAAGTGGCTGGGCAAGTGTCCGCAGTGTGGTGAATGGCAGTCGTTCAAGGAAATCAAGGTTGCCGCCGACACGGGTTCGTCGGCCGCCCGCAATGCGGCGTTGAGTGTCAAACAAGCGAGACAGTCACCTTTCAGCCGACAGAGTGCGGCTCCCGTCCGCTTGCGTGACATTCCCTTGCAGGATGAGCCGCGCATTGACATGCACGATGCAGAGCTTAACCGTGTCTTGGGCGGCGGACTCGTGCCGGGCAGTATCACACTGTTGGGCGGTGAGCCTGGTATCGGAAAGTCTACACTTACTTTACAGACACTCTTGAAGATGCCGGAGAAGAAGATTCTCTATGTCAGTGGAGAGGAAAGTGCTCATCAGATCAAGATGAGGGCAGAGCGTCTGTCGCCCACTTTTCCAGAGTCTCTGCTGGTACTATGCGAGACCTCGTTGGAGAAGATCTTCAAGCATATCCAGGACGTGGCACCGGATATCGTCGTGATCGATTCCGTGCAGACCATTGCCACGGAAAGCGTTGACTCGTCTCCCGGCAGCATCTCTCAGGTGAGAGAGTGCGCCGCGGCGCTGCTGCGCTTTGCCAAGTCGAGCGGAGTGCCTGTGATCTTGATCGGACATATTAATAAGGAGGGGACACTGGCCGGTCCAAAGATATTGGAACATATCGTTGACACGGTGATACAGTTCGAGGGTGACCAGCACTATCTCTATCGGATGCTACGCAGCACGAAGAACCGTTTCGGCAGCACGTCAGAGATGGGCATCTATGAGATGCGTCAGGACGGACTGCGGCAGGTGTCCAATCCTTCTGAGCTGTTGATAGCAGAAGAGCATGACGGGCTGTCCGGTGTGGCGATTACTTCGGCCATTGAAGGTGTTCGGCCGTTTCTGGTAGAGACTCAGGCGTTGGTTTCCACAGCCGCTTATGGCACGCCCCAGCGCTCGGCGACCGGCTTTGACCAGCGCCGGCTCAACATGCTCTTGGCCGTCTTGGAGAAGCGCGTCGGCTTCAAGTTGATGCAGAAAGACGTGTTTCTGAATATTGCCGGAGGTTTGCGTGTGACGGATATGGCCATGGATCTGAGTGTAATAGCTGCCGTACTCTCCAGCAATGTAGACACGCCGATAGAGCAAGGGTGGTGTATGAGCGGTGAAGTGGGCCTCAGTGGCGAGGTACGTCCGGTGGCACGATTGGAGCAGCGAATTGCCGAAGCTGAGAAACTGGGCTTCCAGCATATCATCGTTCCGGCTTATAACATGAAGAATATCGACACAAAGAAATATAAAATCGAACTCCATCCTGTACGCAAAGTAGAGGGAGCGCTCAGAACGCTGTTCGGTTAATCAATAATAAAGACAGATGAAAGATTCAGTGATTATTGTCAGTGGTGGCATGGATTCCATCACGATGCTTTATGAGTTCAAGGACCGCATCGCCCTTGGCATTTCCTTTGACTATGGCAGCAACCACAATGCGCGCGAGATACCCTTTGCGGAAATGCATTGCAAGCGGTTGGGCATTCCCCATATCACCATTCCTTTGGACTTCATGCCGAAGTATTTCAAGTCGAGTCTGCTTGAGGGTGCGGATGCCATCCCGGAAGGCAACTACGACGAGGAGAATATGAAGTCTACAGTGGTGCCATTCCGCAATGGCATCATGCTCAGTATTGCCGCGGGCATAGCAGAGAGCCATCAACTCAAATACGTGATGATGGCCAACCACAGCGGTGATCACACCATCTATCCCGACTGCCGTCCTGAGTTTGTAGAGGCTTTCTCACATGCTACCAAAGCCGGTACGTATGTGGGTGTGGAAATCTTGGCTCCTTACACCAACATCACGAAGGCTGACATCGCCCGTCATGGCAAGGCGCTGGGCATTGACTACAGTGAGACGTGGAGCTGTTATAAAGGTGGAGAAAAGCACTGTGGCAAGTGTGGTACCTGCCGCGAACGCAGGGAAGCGCTCCAAGAGGCAGGTATCGAAGACACCACAGAGTACGAAGATTAGGGCTTGTGGTTTGTTATGACTGATGATTGCTATTGTTGACAGAATGTTCGTCAACGATTAAATACGATCAAGTGTCATAGCATTACAATGCGTTTTTTCCTGACAAAAGTCTGTTCGCTGCAACTCACAATCTAGAGAGCAGCGAACAGGCTTTTTTATTTGTGAAGCAGCAAAAAGGAGACTCTTTCATCGATTTTTGCCTGATGAGAGTCTCATCTCAGTGAATTTACTTGGTCATCTTGGCGTTTTTTAGCGGTCAAAAAGGTAAGATGACGTGATCATCTCGCCTTTCTGACCGAAAATTCTCTAGAGAATTTTCGGTCAGAAAGGCACTTTGATAAGAGTGAAAAAGTGCGTATTTTATAACGTGCTGATTGTCAGAACTTTGTAAAATGGCTCAAATTTCGCAAAATTTCGGCCAACTCTACTTTTATTTTCAACGAGCGCCTTCTCGTGGCCCGATTTTTGTCAGTTTATCGGACAGTTATGTTTTTTATAACTGATCGAAGGACAATGGCAGCAGATCGTGGATGCTGCTGACCCGATAATACTTTTCTTTGCCACAAAGCAGGATTTCTACAGGCTTGTGATAGCGCTGTTCCATCTGCAGGATCACTTGCCGGCACGATCCGCAGGGTGTCACGGGTTCCTCGGTCTGCTCTTCTCCGTTTCTCGCTGCAATGGCAAGGATGCGGATGGGCTGGTCGGGATATTGCGACTGGGCTGAGAAGATGCAGGCACGCTCACCACAGAGTCCTGACGGAAATGCTGCATTTTCCTGGTTGGCACCTATGACGGTGATGCCATTCTCCAAGAGTACGGCCGCACCAACATGGAAATGACTGTATGGTGCAAACGAGTGATAAGAGGCTTGCAGGGCGCGGTCGGTCAACTGCTGCTCCTCTGTTGTCAGTTCCGACTTGGAGCAGACGTCGATATTGATATTGAAGTTGAGGTGTTCCATAGTTGCTGTTGTATTAAGTTCTTGGTTATCTTTTATTGGTAGAAATGATTTGTTGTCTTTAGAAGGGCAAGGGCCTATTTGCCATCTTCCTTTCGGTATTCATAAGCACCGATGTCCGGCAGTTCGTCTCTTTTCGCACCGTCGCGGTCGATAGGCCGAGCTGTCTTTGCGTTTGCCTTGTCCACGGCAGCGGAGATCTTGCTCAGGTGGAAATCGTAGTATTGCTTGTCAGCGTCGATCTTCACGAAGTTCTTCTCCCCGTATATCGTCGTGTCTTTGACATCTTCGTATATGATATTCTTGAAATATACGCTATCTGCTGTTGTGGGCTTCGGTGTACGCAGCACGCAATCCTCAAAGTTGAAGTTAAAGGGCTGATCCGCATTTTTCGGGCGGTCGCCACTGATCTGGTCATCAGCGTAGCCGGTAATCAAAGAGTTTGTGACATTCAATTTAGTGAGAGGGTGATTGGCACTGAAATGCAGGGCATATCCGCGGTTTCCGTCAAAGGGATAGAACTGTGCCAACGTGCTGTTGTTGATCTCCACAATGCCACCATCTACTTCAACGCAGTCGCCTAATGTATTGGTAATCTGTGCATTGTTCAAGACAATATTACTGTTGGTGATCTTCAGTCCTGCGCCTTGGCAGTTGTGGATAGTAATCTGCGAAGCCGTCAGTTTCTGCTTGTTGACATCTGAAGAGTCGACGACCACACCGTCAAAGGCGCTGTGGAGATCTGTGTACTCAAGTTGATTATTATATGATGAGGTATAGATGTGCATTCCTTTCCACTGTCCTGGCACACGGTCGTAGGGCAGGTAGTCAAACATCCTGTCGAGTCGGTCGCCCCGCAACGTGATGGGCTGCCGGTCATTGCCCTGGGCGATGAGCGTACCGTAGACATCCAGTCGGGCATCGCCATGGAAGTAGATCGTTTGTCCGGCTGCAATCTTCAGCGTAGCAGCACTGTCCACCTTGATGCCTCCATAGATGACAAGCGGACGCCCTTGAGAGTTGATGGTCGTGTCATGGCTTATTTCCATGTTGCGTGCCATGAGCGCATTCCAAGTGTAGGCATTGAGATGGATCTTCTGCTCGGCACCGTCGCCTAAGGAGAAGACGAGATCATCCTCAGTCAGAGTAGGGGAATCGGAAGAGGCTTTCGGGGCAGTCAGTTCCACAAACACCCTGAGGCTGTCACCCTTTCGCAGCTCTATATCGCTGCTTTGGTAGTTGTTTTCAGCTCCCAAGTAGATGCCGTCGACATTCACGCGAAAGCCTGATTGTGCAGCCCGACTGGTGCTCACATTTTGGAACCGTATGTTTTCGTTGGAGTGATTGTAGACCCAAACAGACCGTGTCGTGGAAGGTACATTGGCAAAGAGCGTGTCAAAGCGGATGGTGTCAGCGGAGAAGGCCACGCGATTGGCCGACGATATCACGAAGTCATCGTCGTTGGTACATGCTGCCATCATCAAGACTGTCAACATGCAGAGTAAGGTGGCCACGAGCCCGCTGTTTTTTTCTGTTTTCATCATATCCTCATAACGGACACCTTATTATATTATTGTAGTTCAGTTCAAAGAATCAGTATTATAGGACAAAAGGATCACTGAATCGTGGCAAAACGTATATCCTCGGAAAAACATGCTTTATTTTCGTTTTAAATGTTTTGCCGTATGGGAAAAAACTTGTAACTTTACACCTTGAAAAATCATCCAAACGGCTTAAAACGCAAATAAAGGCCGTTAAACGGAATTTAAACAACAAAAAGATAACATGGACGAGAATCGGACAATTGACCAGGACCGCATCATGAAGATCAATATAGAAGAGGAGATGAAATCCTCCTATATTGACTATTCTATGTCAGTGATCGTGGCCCGTGCCCTTCCGGATGTCAGAGACGGATTCAAGCCGGTGCACCGGCGTATCCTCTATGGTATGCTTGGACTGGGCAACACTAGTGATAAACCTTACAAGAAATGCGCGCGTGTCGTGGGTGAGGTGCTTGGTAAGTACCATCCTCATGGCGACAGTTCAGTCTATGGTGCTCTTGTGCGTATGGGCCAGGACTGGAACATGCGCTATCCGCTTGTAGACGGACAGGGTAACTTCGGTAGTGTTGACGGTGACTCTCCTGCTGCCATGCGTTATACCGAGTGCCGTCTCTCCAAGATGGGTGAGCATATCATGGACGATATCGAGAAGAATACCGTCGATATGGTCAACAACTTCGACGATACGCTGCAAGAGCCCTCGGTGATGCCTACCAAGGTGCCCAACCTGCTGGTCAACGGCGGCAATGGTATTGCCGTGGGTATGGCTACCAATATTCCTACCCACAACCTGAGCGAGGTGATTAATGGCTGCTGCGCTTATATCGACAATCCCGACATCGACACCGAAGGATTGATGAAGTATATCCCGGCTCCCGACTTCCCCACAGGTGCCTACATCTATGGACTGAAAGGTGTTAAGGAGGCTTACGAGACCGGTAAGGGACGCATCATCATGCGTGCCAAGGCCGAGATCGAGAGCGATGACAGCCACGACCGCATCGTGGTCACGGAGATTCCTTATGGTGTCAACAAGCAGCAGCTCATCGAGTATATCGCTGACCTCGTGAAGGAAGGCAAGTTGGAGGGTATCTCCAATGTCAACGATGAGACCGGGCGTCAGGGTATGCGCATCGTCGTCGACGTGAAGAAAGACGCCAACGCCAAGGTCATCCTCAACAAGCTCTTTAAGATGACGGCGCTGCAGAGCTCTTTCGCAGTGAACTGCATCGCGCTGGTGCCGAGCAAGCACGACCATCTGCAGCTTCGTCCGAAGTTGCTCTCTCTGAAAGAGTGCATTCGCTATTTCATTGAGCACCGTCATGAGGTGACCATCCGTCGTACTCAGTTCGATTTGAACAAGGCCAAGGAGCGTGCTCATATCCTCGAAGGACTGATCATCGCCTGCGACAATATCGATGAGGTGGTGCATATCATCCGTGGCAGCAAGACACCGGCTGAGGCTCAGACCAATTTGGAGAAACGCTTCAACCTCGACAATCTCCAGAGCAAGGCTATCGTCGACATGAGACTCTCTCAGCTCACCGGACTGAGAATGGATCAGTTGCACGCCGAATATGAGGAGCTGGAGAAGCAGATTACTTATTTGCAGTCTATTCTCGATGATCCTGAGCTTTGCAAGAAGGTGATGAAAGACGATCTCAATGAGGTGAAGGAGAAATATGGTGATGACCGCCGCACGCAGATCATTCCCGACGAGCATGAGTTCAACGCTGAGGACTTCTATCCCAATGATCCTGTGGTGATCACGGTGAGCCATCTCGGATATATCAAGCGCACACCGCTGAGCGACTTCCGTGAGCAGGCCCGTGGTGGCGTAGGCTCGAAGGGTGCCCATACGCGTGAGAAGGACTTCACAGAGTATATCTATCCTGCCACGATGCACCAGACGATGCTCTTCTTCACAAAGAAGGGTCGCTGCTACTGGCTCCACTGCTACGACATTCCTGAGGGCGACAAGACATCGAAGGGACGGGCTATCCAGAATCTGCTCAACATTGATCCCGATGATGCCGTGAACGTATCTCTGCGTCTCCGTGGACGCGGCCTGGAAGATGAGGACTTTGTCAACAGCCACTATGTCGTTTTTGCCACAAAGAATGGTATTGTCAAGAAGACTTCTCTGAAGGAATACTCTCGTCCGCGTGCCAATGGTGTGCAGGCTATCAACATCCTCGAAGGTGATGAGGTGGTCGACGTGCGTCTGACCAATGGACATAACGAGCTGATCATGGCCGACCGCAATGGTAAGGCTGTCCGCTTCGACGAGAACGACGTGCGTTGCATGGGCCGTGTGGCTACCGGTGTACGTGGTATGCGTCTCGACGAGGGCGATGATGCTGTGGTCGGTATGGTCGTCGTCAACGACGCCGAGTCTGAGACAGTGATGGTCGTCAGCGAGAACGGCTACGGCAAGCGCTCGATGGTGGAAGACTATCGCAAGACCAACCGTGGCGGTAAGGGTGTCAAGACCATGGCTGTCACAGAGAAGACCGGTCGCTTGGTGGCTATCAAGAATGTTACAGATGATAACGATCTGATGATCATCAACAAGAGTGGCATCGTCATCCGACTGGCTGTGAAGGAGGTACGTGTCATGGGGCGTGCTACCCAGGGCGTGCGTCTGATCAACCTTGCCAAGAAGAACGATATCATCGCCAGCGTCTGCAAGGTGATGAGCTCTGAGCTGGAGGCTACCGTAGAGGAAGAAAGCCACCAGAAGATGCTTGAGAAGAACGAGCAGTTCGACGAGTCGACAGTGGGAGAGCAGCCTGCGGCTGAGAATCCGGCAGACGACACGACGACACCTGACGATCCCGAGACTCAGGCATAAGAGAGTAACCAATAGATAACAACCGTATAATTTTATCTTAACGTCTATGAAGAAAATGATGATTGCAGCCATGTTGGTGCTGGGCGCCTCGGCTGCGTTCGCCGGTGATAGCGATGTGTTGAAGGCTATCACAAAGGAGAAAGACTATGCCAAGGCTGTGGAGCTGGTGAAGTCCAGCCTCGGTCAACTGGCTAACTCTGGCGAGAAAGCTAAAGCCTATGAGCATCTGACCCGTCTGGCTTTGCAGAAGTTCGACAAGGAGAATGCAATTCAGGCTGCCAACATGCAGGCTCAGATTACCAAACAGAAGGTTGAGCCTTACGACACACTGGGCTTCTATCAGGCAGCTTACGATGCTACCCAGAATGCCTTGGAGTGCTTCAAGTATGATGCCGAGCCCAATGAGAAGGGTAAGGTGAAGCCACGCTATACCGAGGCTTTGACTCCGCTGATTGCCAATGCTCGTATGCAGCTTGTCACAGCCGGCAACTACTATGCTCAGCTCAACGATCAGGACAACGTGTTGAAGTATTGGGGCTCATTCCTCGATTCCGACAACCTGCCTTACTTCAAGTCTACAAAGGAGCAGGAGAAGCAGTTCTTGGGTCAGGTCGCTTACTACACAGCTCAGTATGCTAATCAGGCAAAGAAATACGATCTCGCTGAGAAGTATGCCGACATCGCTACTCAGGACACTTCTGTTGCTAAGCAAGCTCAGGCTTTCAAACTGGCTATGGCTCAGCGCAATCTGAAGACAAAAGCTGACTCTGTGGCTTATGTTCAGAAGCTGGCTGCTATGTATGAGAAGGAGCCTGACAATGAGATGATCTTCGGACAGCTCAGCAACTTCTACAGCCTCATGGGTATGACCAAGGAGTTCGACGCTCTTGTTGAGGCTAAGATTGCCAAGAATCCTAACGACTTCACAGCATGGGCTCTGAAAGGCCAGGCACTGATGAACCGCAACTCTACAGCCACAAATCCTGATTGGAAGGGCTGCGTTGAGGCTTTCAAGAAGGCCGTGTCTATCGATCAGACCAATCCGGTAGTGTACACCTACCTTGGCTTCTCTATGAACGCTATGGCTTCTGCCATCAATGGCGACCGCGCTCAGCAGATTGCTCTCTACAAAGAGTCTATGGGTTACCTCGACAAGGCTAAGGAGCTGGATCCTAACCGTGAGAAAGCCAACTGGGCATATCCTCTGTACCAGTGCTATTACTCTGTCTATGGTGCCAACGATCCTAAGACAAAGGAATTGGAAGCCATGCTGAAGAAGTAAGATAAAGCTAATTAGACCGTTCGCCTTCTCGTATGAGAAGATGAATATCCATAAAAAAAGGCCGACACAATTGTGTCGGCCTTTTTTTATGGATGTTGTGAATAAAAGACTAATCTGATTATTGTTGCAGATACTGTGCTGCCATGTCGGCACAACGCTCACCGTCGATAGCGGCGGAAACGATACCACCGGCATAGCCTGCTCCCTCGCCACAGGGGAAGAGACCTTGGAGGCGGATGTGCTGCAAGGTGAGGTCATCGCGGAGGATACGTACCGGACTGGAGGTGCGGGTCTCTGTAGCGATGAGTGTGGCTTCATTGGTCAGAAAGCCATGACGCTGACGGCCAAAGACTTTGAAACCCTCTTGCAGTCGATGGGCAATGAACGAAGGCATCCAGAAATGCAGCGGACTGCTGACAAGTCCGGGGGCATAGCTGCTGTCAGGGAGATCGTAGCTCAGATGACCATTGACGAAGTCTGCCATGCGCTGGGCCGGAGCCGTCTGCTTTCTGTTGCCCTGCTGCCAGCAGTTCTTTTCCAGCTGCTCTTGAAAGCGCATCATGCAGAGCGGATCCAGTCCCTGAGCCGCATCAGTGTGGTCGTTGTCGGCAGCAGCAGTGCCGCCACGCTCTATCTCGGCGAGGTCCTCGGGATGCACCTCCACGACCATGCCGCTGTTGGACCAGCGTGTGCCGCGGTTGCTCGGTGACATGCCGTTGACGACGATCTGCTCAGGACCTGTTGCCGCCGGAATGATGAAGCCGCCGGGACACATGCAGAACGAGTAGACACCACGCCCTTCCACCTGAGTGACAAACGAATACTCGGCAGCTGGCAGATACTTGCCGCGGCCATTGCGGCTGTGGTATTGTATCTGGTCGATCAGCTCGGCAGGATGCTCCAGTCTCACACCCACTGCAATGCCTTTGGCTGCAATCTCTATATGCTGGTCGTTGAGGTAGCGGTAGACGTCGCGTGCGCTGTGACCGGTAGCCAGGATGACGGGGCCGTGGAGCTCCATCTCTTGGTTGTCGACATGGTTGACGGCACGGATGCCCACCACATGCCCGTTCTCAATGAGCAGTTCGGTCATCTTGGTGTTGAAATAAACCTGACCGCCCGATTGCAGAATCTGCTTCCGCATGTTCTCAATGACGCGCGGCAACTTGTCCGTGCCGATATGGGGATGAGCATCACAGAGGATAGATGTGGAAGCACCGTGTTGGCAGAAGACGTTGAGGATCTTCTCCACACTGCCACGTTTCTTGCTGCGTGTATAAAGTTTGCCGTCGGAGTAGGCACCGGCGCCGCCTTCGCCAAAGCAATAGTTGCTTTCGGGATCGACACACTGGTTGCGTGAGATCGCTGCCATGTCCTTCTTGCGCTCTCTTACATCCTTGCCACGCTCCACGATCACCGGACGATAGCCCAGCTCGATCAGGTGCAAGGCTCCGAACAAACCACCGGGACCGGCTCCCACAACGATCACCTGAGGAGCGTCAGACACGTCGGGATATTCCACCCGCTGGTATTCGTCGTCTTGTGGCAGCTCATTGATATATACTCTCACTTTGAGGTTGACCATCACCTGCCGTTGCCGGGCATCGATGCTGCGCCGTAATATTCTGACGCGGTTGATCGTACGGATGTCGAATCCCTTCTCCTTTGAGAGATAGGAAGCAAGGTTTTGCTCGTTGTATGCGATTTGCGGTTGTACGCGTATTTGGTATTCCTGAACCATGTTTGCTGGAATGTATATTATTAAATAAGGTGTAGTGGAGTAGGGAGGTCTTGGATCAGTCGCTTCACATAGTCTCTGGTCCAATCGTCCTCATGATAATGTTTGTGGTCGAAACTTAGAATGTCGATGTCTATTCTGACGATGTTGTCTTTCCGCTCTTCCTGACTGGAATGCATCAGTCGCTCTATGGCTTTGGTCTTATCGTGAAGACAGGAAAGACTGTCCTCGATCGTCATGGTTGCAAGGCAGTTGAGATAGGGTGGCGAAACGACGCCAACGGGTTCTGTCCAGATGGAAGGCGTGAAGATTATTGACGCATATTCATTGCGGAGCAACTGTTGCGCCCGTTGAATATTCGTCTCCTGGTCGGTATTGGAACCTAAGCATAAGATGACAGAATGACTTTCCTTCATACCAAAGAGAATCTACAGAATAGTGTAGGGGATAAAAACGAAAAGTGCAGTGCCGCCGTAACCGTCAACACTGCCCTCTTCATAGCCCACTTTCCCTCACGAAATGGGTTTAGCCTAAATACTTGATCAAGAGTTTGGCGTAGCCGCTCTCACGCAGCTTCACAATGCTCTTCTCGCGGATCTGGCGCACGCGCTCACGGGTCAGTCCGAGCTGGTCACCGATCTCCTCCAGACCTTTTTCGTGGCAGCCGATGCCGAAGCATTCGCGCACGATGGTGATCTCACGGTCTTTCAGCACGTTGCGGAGCACCACGTCGAGCTCCTTTGCCATGCTCTCGTAGTCGACCTGCTTGTCAGCGCGGCTGTCATCGCCGGAGGCGAGTACGTCAGCTATGCTGTTGTCGTCATCCTCCTGGAAAGGAGCGTCGATGCTCATGTGGTGGTTGTCAGCCTTGATGGTCTGGTCGATCTTTGCCTCCTCGATGTTTGTCAGATTGGACAGCTCCTGCACGGAAGGACGGCGTTGATTCTTCTGCTCGAACTTAGAGATCTCTGAGTTGATCTTCGACAGCGCACCTACCTGGTTGAGCGGCAGACGTACGATCCGGCTCTGCTCAGCGATGGCCTGCAGGATGCTCTGGCGAATCCACCACACTGCATAAGAGATGAACTTGAAGCCACGAGTCTCGTCAAACTTTTCAGCGGCTTTCACCAGTCCGATGTTGCCCTCATCGATCAAGTCTGTGAGGCCCAAACCTTGGTGCTGATATTGTTTGGCGACGGAGACGACGAAGCGCAGATTGGCTTTCACCAATTTGTCCTTAGCACGTTCTCCTTCACGTCCACCGCGACGAATAGCCTGAGCAAGCTCAATCTCTTCATCTACGGAAATCATTGGGACACGACCAATCTCTACCAAGTATTTGTCCAATGCTTCACTGGAACGGTTGGTGATGCTTTTTTGAATCTTAAGTTGACGCATGATGTAATATTTGACCTTTGAATAAACAAACTAATACCTTGATTGATTACATACGAAAAAAGTGCCTTTTGAGAGACACTTGATGTATATCCAAGTAGCGTACAAAGGTAAGAATATTTTTGAAAACTGGCAAAAATATTAAGTGATTTTTGAATAAATAAAGTTTCGTTATAGAAAAGTCCTATCCCGATTTTCGTCGGAATAGGACTTATATTATCGTTTTGTCCTTCTGCTTCTACACCGAGAAGCAGGCGGCAAAGTGTGTTTTACTTCTTGTTCAGAAGCAGGTCGGTCTGTACGGCTACAGCTACGGTAGCACCCACCATTGGGTTGTTGCCCATGCCCAGATAGCCCATCATCTCAACGTGAGCAGGTACAGAAGAAGAACCTGCGAACTGAGCGTCGCTGTGCATACGACCCATGGTGTCGGTCATACCATAAGAAGCAGGACCTGCAGCCATGTTGTCCGGGTGCAGCGTACGGCCCGTACCACCACCGGAAGCAACAGAGAAGTAAGGCTTGCCAGCGGCTATGCGCTCCTTCTTATATGTACCGGCAACTGGGTGCTGGAAACGTGTCGGGTTGGTGGAGTTACCAGTGATGGAGACATCCACATTCTCGTGCCAGAGGATGGCAACGCCTTCGCGGACATCGTCAGCGCCATAGCACTTTACCTTCAGACGGGCAGGATTGTTACCGTAAGGAATCTCCTCGACAATGTTCAGCTTGCTTGTGTAGTAGTCAAACTTAGTCTTGACGTATGTGAAGCCATTGACACGGCTGATGATCTGTGCGGCGTCTTTGCCCAGACCGTTCAGAATCACGCGCAGCGGTTTTTTACGTACTTTGTTTGCCATCTCAGCAATCTTGATGGCACCCTCAGCAGCTGCGAAAGACTCGTGGCCGGCCAGGAAGGCGAAGCACTCGGTCTCTTCACGGAGCAGACGGGCTGCCAGATTACCATGACCCAGACCTACCTTACGGTCGTCAGCCACACTTCCGGGGATGCAGAAAGCCTGCAGACCGATACCGATGGCCTCGGCGCACTCAGCAGCACTCTTGCAGCCCTTCTTGATAGCGATAGCAGCACCGGCAACGTAAGCCCATTTTGCATTCTCAAAGCAGATGCGCTGTGTGTCCTCGCAAATCTGATAAGGATCGATGCCCAGCTTGTCGCAAATTTCGTTTGCCTCTTCGAGGTTCTTGATGCCATTGGCCTGGAGGGCAGCGTTGACCTGTGCCTCACGACGCTCCTGGCTTTCGTATTGAACTTTTCTAATCATACTGTGGTTCCTCCTTATTCTTTACGTGGGTCGATAGATTTAACAATGCCCTGGTCGGCAGTCGTGCGGCCGTAGCGTCCTGTGAACTTCTTGACAGCCTCGTTGGCGTCCATGCCGTTCTTGATGGCTTCCATCATCTTGCCCAGGTGTACATACTCATAGCCGCACACGAAGTCGTCCTTGTCGAGGAACATCTTGGTGATGTAGCCCTCGGTGAGCTCGAGGTAGCGTGTGCCCTTTGCCATGGTGCCATAGAGGGTACCAGTCTGAGAGCGGAGACCTTTGCCCAGGTCCTCAAGACCGGCGCCGACAGCGAGTCCGTTCTCAGAGAATGCGCTCTGTGAGCGGCCGTAGACGATCTGCAGGAACAGCTCGCGCATAGCGGTGTTGATAGCGTCGCAAACCAAGTCGGTATTCAGAGCTTCCAGGATGGTCTTGCCCGGCAGGATCTCAGAAGCCATAGCTGCAGAGTGAGTCATACCGGTGCAACCGATTGTCTCGATGAGGCACTCTACGATGACGCCCTCCTTGATGTTCAGAGAGAGTTTGCAGGCACCCTGCTGAGGTGCGCACCAACCCACACCGTGGGTATAGCCAGAAATGTCTTTGATTTCCTTGGCCTGAATCCACTTACCCTCTTCAGGGATTGGAGCAGGGCCGTGGTAGGCACCCTTTTTGACAACGCACATGTTGTCAACTTCCTTAGAATAAATAATCATATTCGCTACAAATTAAATATGTAAATGTGTATTAGCTTGTGCAATTGCTATTATGTATTGCAAAAATACAAAAAGTATGTGGAATAGCTATAAGGCAGTTTCTTTTTTTAACTTTTTTAAGTGCCTCTTCCACCTTTGCTTTAGTGATGACCGATGAAGCCGAGCAAGAATTCCACGGCACCGTTGACACCGTAGCCGCCTACGTCGAGACAGAGGTCGTAGTTGCGGGCATCGTAGCGCTCACATCCCGTGTAGGTCTTGGTGTAGAGCTCGCGGGTGTAGTCGTTGTCCTCGATGAGTATCCGTGCTTTGTGCTCGTCGACATGATAGAGTTTCATGATTCTCTCTACGCGCTGCGGCATGGGAGCATGAAGGAAAATGCTGAGTTTGTTGGGATGGTCTTTAAAGACATGGAAGCCACAGCGTCCGACGATGACACACGATTCCTGCTCGGCTACTTCTCTCATTGCCTTGGCTTGTGCATAGAAGAGCTGTCGCGAGGTGATGTCGTTGGTAGTTGGTGTATATTCGCTGATGCTTACGAAGTTCTGATAGAACTTGGTGAAGTCTTCCCACCAGGAAGGTCTCTTCTTCTCTAAGGTGACGGCCTCCTCTTCGGTGAGATTGAATTTCTGTGCGACGGCTTTCAGTATCTGCTTGTCAATGAGCTTGACGTCGAGACGTCGTGCCAGTTCTGCGCCAATCTCGTGTCCGCCTGTACCAAACTGGCGGTTGATGGTGATGATGTATTGATCGTTGAGGTTCATAGTGTAGGGCTTTAAAGTGAACATAAAGAGTGGGCGAGGGGTATGAAAGCATCATCATACGCTCATTGCAAAAGTAGCCAAAAAAACGATATGTTCCAAATGTTTCCTTAGAAAAAATGTGTTGGAAGCAAAAGAAGACTGTTCTGTAGAGAAAAGAAAAACAAAAAAGCAGTGATAAGATTATCACTGCTCCTCTGAGGTGCCTGGCGGAGTCGAACCGCCTTGAACGGTTTTGCAGACCGTTACCTAACCGTTCGGACAAGGCACCAGTGTCCTGCTTTAGTTAAGCGGTTGCAAAGGTAATAACAATTTTTGGAACGACCAAACTTTTCTTCTACTTTTTTCTTCGTGGACGCAAAATCATTCTCTTTGTACTTTACTTTTTTACTTTGAAGTAGCCCAGCTTGTGGCTGATGCCTTTGTTGCCAAGTGATCGCAACTGGTAATAGCCGGGTGACAGACTACGTACATCGGTTTGTTTGCCTTTGTATGGAATTACCATCATCTGCTGTCCCATCAAGTTATCGATGACGAGCCATTGCGCATCGAGTACTTTGCTCTTGGCGGGAAGGGAGAGCTGACCGTCGTGACAAGGGAGCAGTCCTGGAAGGTTATTGCTTTGTTTGGTGTGGCTTTGCAACGGCAGGCTCTCGTTGCCATATCGGTCCATGGCTGTCACGGCAAAGTAACGGCCTGCCGTAGGCACGGAGACCATCGTGGTGTTCAGGCGTGTAGCCACCAGATTACGGGTGTCGTGGATATCTACGGGCCATGTCCGGCTGCTATATATATTATAATAAGGTGTAGTGCCCTGCCACGAGAGCGTGTTGCTGGTGAGCTGCAGTCGTGTGGGCGCTGCAGGAATAGTATTGCTTTCCCATGTCATGGCGGGAATCAAAGCCGGCGTGCCGTCGAAGGTCTGTGCGAAATGGTAGATGCCTTGGATGTCGTCGGTGAAGAATTTCCCACGGAAATAGGTATGTCCGAGATGGTATTTCCTGAGCAGATACATCTCGCGCGTGACGTCTTCCAACCGCCACTTGCCCTCTTTGGGATCGAGGAAGTATATGCCCAGTCCAGGTGCCACGATCTTGCCGTGGCTCTGTTCTGCCCAGTCAACGGCAAACGGGAAGAACTGCTCATTGCGGAAATACATCATCGGGAACAGTTCGTCCATCAGTCCGTCTTTAAGCCAGCCTTGTGCATCCTGGCAGACCTTGTCGTAGGCATTCCAACCATGGCTCCAGTATCGGGAGAGATCATTGAACTTGCCAATTGGCGAACAACTGATCTTTACCCAAGGCTTGAGAGCCTTGACACTGTCGTGAATGGCTTTGACGATCCGTGTGATGTTGTTGCGTCCTTGCTCTTTGCTGACCTTCATCTTCCAAGTTTCGGGATAGCGGATGTAATCGAGATGGATGCCGTCGATGTTGTAGTTCTGTGTGATCTCCTTGCAGATGTCTGCTATGTAGCGTGCCGTCCTGGGATCCTCAGGATTCATATATCCGTCGGCATCGATCTTGCGGATGAGTCCCGGAAACTTTTTGCGCAGCTGTGTACAGCCGAGTTTATTCCATTTGCCCACGGGTAGGGTGACGACCCACGCCTGCAACTCCATGCCTCTTTTATGGCATTCGTCGATGGCAAACTTCAAAGCATCGTAACCCGGTGACTTACCTGGGAAGCCGCTGAGACAGCCGTCGTATGGCTCGTATTTCGAAGGATAGATAACCGTGCCGCGAACACGTGTCTGAATGAGTACGGTGTTGATACCTGCTTTTTGGTACTGGTCCAGGAGCGAGCATAGTTCCTGTTGCTGAATCTGAGCGCTGTGCGCGCTTTGTGCATAGTGGTGAGGCCAGTCGAGTCCTCCGATAGTTGCCAGCCACACCGCTCTCACTTCGTGCTTGGGAGATTGGAATAGGGTGGAGGAAGACTGAGCTTTTATCTTTGCACAAAAGAGGAAAGAAATCAGCAAACAGAATAAAGTACTTTTCTGCATCGTTACAATTATTTTCCACAAAGGTACTGATATTTTTTTGTTTTTCAAAAATAAACATTACTTTTGCAATATAATTCGTCAGTTTTCATCGATTATGATATCATTTACGATTGCGTTGTTGGCATTGCTTGCCGGCTATTTACTTTACAGTAAGTTCATTGAACGCATCTTTGGTCCCGACGACCGTCCTACTCCGGCGGTAGCCCATTCCGATGGTGTGGACTTCGTGACGTTGCCGAGTTGGAAGGTGTTTATGATTCAGTTCTTGAACATTGCGGGCACCGGTCCTATCTTCGGAGCCATCATGGGAGCGTGGTATGGTCCCGTGGCTTACCTGTGGATCATCTTCGGCTGCATCTTTGCGGGTGCTGTCCACGACTATCTCAGTGGTATGCTCAGCGTGCGCCACAATGGTGCCAACCTGCCTTTCTTGGTTGGCCGCTACTTGGGTGGCAAGGCTCGTGCCGTGATGTTGGTATTCTCGGTATTCCTGCTGATGATGGTCGGCGTGGTCTTTGTCTATAGTCCGGCTTTACTGCTGAAAGACTTTGCTGGCTCTACGACTCTTTGGGTGATCGTGATCTTTGCCTACTATATCCTGGCCACCATGTTGCCTATCGACAAGATCATCGGCAAGTTCTATCCGATCTTTGCCTTTGCTCTGCTCTTTATGGCTGTGGCGTTGATGGCTTGTCTCTTTGTGAAGATGCCGGAGTTGCCGGAGCTGTGGAGCAATCTCGATGACTGCAACCGCAATACCAACACGGCCTGGTTGGGCACGACGGGCTACATGGCGAAGAATCCATTGTTCCCCTGCCTGTTCCTGACGATAGCCTGTGGCGCTATCAGTGGTTTCCATGCTACTCAGAGTCCATTGATGGCACGGTGCATCAAGTCTGAGAAGATGGGTCGCCCCATCTTCTACGGAGCAATGATCACCGAGGGTGTCGTAGCTTTGATTTGGGCTACCGTGTCGATGTATTTCTTCTATTATGGCGGTTGGCGCGAGTGTGTCGATGCTCAGACAGCCAACGAGTTCATCGCGCAGTTCCAGGGTGGCAACGGCAAGACGCTCATCCAGTTCTTTGCTGCACCGAGTGTCGTGGAGAAGGTATGTACCGGTTGGCTGGGTCTCTTTGGTGGCATCCTTGCCGTCTTTGGTGTCGTGGCCGCTCCTATCACCAGTGGTGATACCGCGTTCCGCAGTGCCCGACTGATCATTGCAGAGGCTTTGCATCTCGATCAGAAGAGTATCACAAAGCGCTTCTATATTGCTATTCCTATGTTCATCGCTGCCATTGTTCTGCTTCTTTGGCAGATGGAGAACCCCGACGGCTTCAATACCGTGTGGCAGTGGTTCGGATGGTCCAACCAGACGCTTGCTGTCTTCACGCTTTGGACGATTACCGTCTATCTCGTGCAGAAACGCAAGCTGTTTGTCGTGACACTTGTCCCGGCATTGTTCATGACTGTGGTGTGTGCCACCTTCTTGTTGGTATCGCCTATGGCTGCTGGTATTGACACATCCATCGGATACTGGGGCTCGCTCGTTGTGCTTCTCATCGCCATCGTGTGGTTCTCGGTATGGTATAAGAAACAAGCAAAACATAATAACCAATAAATAAGTGAATATGAAAAAGATTTTATTGCTTCTTTTTGTTTTCTCTTTGAGCGTGGTAAGCGCCAGTGCCCAGTTTGAGGAAGGGAAGAAATATGCAGGAGCCTCATTGTCTGGCCTTGACATGAACTACAGTGGTAATGGCAATTTCTCTTTAGGTGTCCAGGGCAAGGCTGGCTACTTCTTCAGCGACAACCTGATGCTGTTGGCTGAGGCCGGCTATGACCATCAGGGCAACCAGGACAATGGTGACGCTATCCATGTTGGAGTGGGTGGCCGCTACTATATCACACAAAACGGTATCTTCTTAGGTGCCAACTGCAAGCTGATGCACTTCAACCACAACTACAACGATTTCATGCCTGGTGTAGAAGTGGGTTATGCCTTTTTCATCAGCCACACAGTTACCATCGAGCCGTCGCTCTATTACCAGCAGAGCTTTAAGAACCATTCTGATTATTCCACGATCGGCTTCAAGGTGGGATTTGGCATTTACCTTTGATGCAGCAATATCCCTCAGTATTATTACAGCGGGCGGTTGACGAGTTCAGCCGCCTGCCTGGCATTGGCAGTAAGACAGCATTGCGGTTGGTTCTGAATCTGCTCAAGCAGCCCGAAGAATCTGTTGAGCATTTCACATCGGCGATTTCTCATCTGCGCAAGGACATCAAGTACTGTTCCGTCTGCCACAATATCAGTGACACTGATGTTTGCTCTATCTGTTCTGACAGCCATCGCGACCATGGGCTCGTGTGTGTCGTGGAAAATGTGCAGGATGTCATGGCGATCGAGAACACGCAACAATACGACGGGCTCTATCATGTCTTGGGCGGCATCATCTCTCCGATGGAGGGCGTAGGTCCCGGTGACTTGCAAATAGCGTCGTTGGTAGAGCGTGTGGCGAAGGGCGGCATTCGTGAAGTCATTCTGGCTCTCAGTTCTACAATGGAGGGCGATACGACGAGTTTTTACATTTCCCGCCAGTTGAAACCTTATCCCGTGAAGCTGTCGGTCATTTCCCGTGGCATCTCTGTCGGCAACGAACTGGAATATACCGACGAGGTGACGTTAGGCCGCTCAATCCTTAGCCGCACGCCACTGGACAAATCATAGTATCATGAAAAGCGTATTGAATATCCTTCGACTTGAAGCAGGCTTGTCTGTACTGATCAGTCTGTGCTTTGTCGTGCTATACGAGAATGACATACTGCTCGTCGGACAGTGGGGCGCAGACCGCATCGCCGATTATTATTGGGCCATCTTCATGGAGGTGGCTACGATCTGCCTGATCCCTCTGAGTCTGCGACTGTTCAAGTGGAAACATGTAGAGTCGACCATTCATCGTGATGGCGACAAGGCTATGCTTCGGTGGGGCACTGTGCGCTTGGCGATGCTCTGCGTGCCGATGGTGCTCAACACTTGGCTCTATTATCAGTTTATGAATGTTGCCTTCGGCTATATGGCCATCATCGGACTGCTGAGTCTGGCCTTTGTCTATCCCACCCGTACAAGATATATTCAGGAGAAGAAATGAAACTCTCGGTAGTGATTGTCAATTACAATGTCAAGTACTATGTAGAACAGTGCTTGAAGTCGCTTCAGCGTTCATTTGCTACAGTGGACGCTGAGGTGTTTGTGATGGACAACCACTCTCGTGACGGTTCTGTTGACTATCTTTCTTCCCGTTTTCCTTGGGTGAAGATCGTCAGACTCAATCACAATCTCGGCTTTGCCAAGGCCAACAACAAAGCCATCATGATGAGCCATGGCGAGTACGTTCTATTACTCAATCCCGATACCTTGCTGAGTGAGACGCTCATCCCTTGTGTCCTGTCGTTTATGGATGCCCATCCCCGCGTGGGTGCGTCGGGCGTGTGGATGATGGATGCTTCGGGCGAGAATGCCAAGGAGAGCCGTCGTGGAGTGCCCACGCCGATGACATCTTTCTATAAGCTTTCCGGCCTATGTTCCTGTTTCCCTCACCATCCCCGTATTGGCAAATATTATATGTGTGCCCATCCTTGGGACCAGGCCGAACAGATCGAGATCGTCAGTGGCGCCTTTTGTCTGCTTCGCCGCAAGGCGCTGGAGGATGTAGGTCTTTTGGATGAGGACTTCTTCATGTATGGCGAGGATATTGATCTCAGCTATCGCATCCTCAAGGCAGGGTGGGAGAACTGGTATCTGCCCTATAAGATGCTGCATTATAAAGGAGAGAGCACCGAGAAGTCAAGCTTTCGTTATGTCCATGTCTTCTATGAAGCCATGCTTATCTTTTATCGCAAGCATTATCGCCACTTCAATGCTCTTGTCAACATTCCGGTGCAGACTGCCATCTATGTGAAGGCTTTCCATGCGCTGGTCAGTATGCAGTTGCATAAGATGCGTAAGAGCCTGGGATTTGTATCCAAGTCAGTCCGGCGAGATCCACTTTATGTGGTTTTTGCTTCTGCTTCTTCTCAATCCATTTGTGAGGACATCACCGCTTTCAATGGGCTAAACGCTGAGCTACATGTGGTCTCGCAGTGGGATGAGGTCTTGAAGATTGCGTCAGAGGTGCTCAAGCGTCAACTACCGCAACCAAACATAGTCTTCGATACCTCCTTGTTTTCTTATCAGAAGATCTTTGATCTGCTCAATAGCCATCCAAGGCAGTGCCTCGTGGGTTGGCTTGATCCTGAGGCTCAGCTTATCATCACGTCGAAAGATGTGTTTGCCTCAGAGTCAGCTCATAAGTAATACATATATATAATATGTAGTTATGGAAAAGAATCCTTCACTTTCCTCATCTTGTTCCCATCGTCGTCCCTTTGTACTGTTGCGTGCAATGGAGCCTGAAGACTTGGATCTGCTCTATCGTATCGAGAACGATTACGACCTCTGGCAGGTGGGCAGTACCAATGTTCCTTATTCCCGCTATGTCCTTCATGACTATATTGCCAACGCCACGGGCGACATCTTCACCGACAAACAACTGCGTCTGATCATCACCGACGGCAGTGGAGCAAATGTCGTAGGCATCGCCGACCTGGTGAATTTCAATCCTCAGCACCTGCGGGCAGAGGTGGGGCTGGTCATTGAGAAAGCCTATCGTGGACAAGGGTATGGCAAGGCTGCCATGGAAGAGTTGATCACCTATGTCCGTGAAGTGCTCCATCTCCATCAACTCTATGCTTTGGTGGCGCAAGACAACGATGATTGTTTGAGAGTCTTTAAAGCTGTTGGCTTTCAACAAAATGCACAGCTCAAAGACTGGCTCTACGATGGGAATGGTTACCATGATGTAGAGGTCTTGCAATTTTTTTTGTAAAAAAGTTGCCCGATTATTTGGTGGTATCAGAAAAAACGAGTACCTTTGCACTCGCAATTCAGAAATGAGGCGCGAGACACAGAATGGTGCGTTAGTTCAGTTGGTTAGAATGCCTGCCTGTCACGCAGGAGGTCACGAGTCCGAGTCTCGTACGCACCGCTTAGGCGGTCTACAAATTTGTTAAGGTGCGTTAGTTCAGTTGGTTAGAATGCCTGCCTGTCACGCAGGAGGTCACGAGTCCGAGTCTCGTACGCACCGCTGAAGAGAGTTCCTCATTGAGGGACTCTTTTTTTATGCCCTTTCGCTTTATACTTACTCGGTTGAGATAAGATTCTGTAAAGCCTACTTTTCCTATGATTACGCTTTTCGTCTTTTTTCTATGATTACATTGATAAAAAGGTGCAGTTTCGTTTTTTTTCTGTATCTTTGCAAGTATAATTAATCATAGAATAAGACTAACATTATGTTTGAGAATTTAAGTGACCGTCTTGAGCGGTCGTTCAAGATATTGAAAGGTGAAGGTAAAATCACCGAGATCAATGTCGCAGAGACGCTCAAGGACGTACGCCGCGCTTTGCTGGACGCCGATGTCAACTATAAGGTAGCCAAGACATTTACCGACACGGTAAAGAAGAAAGCTCTTGGTCAGAACGTGCTCACGGCCGTGAAGCCGGGACAGATGATGGTCAAGATCGTCCACGACGAGCTGGCAACCCTCATGGGTGGCGAGGCTGCCGAGTTGCATCTGGTTCAAAAACCGGCCATTATCTTGATGTCAGGTCTGCAGGGTTCCGGTAAAACCACGTTCAGTGGCAAGTTGGCCAATATGCTGAAGACCAAGCAGCATCGCAATCCGCTGTTGGTGGCTTGCGACGTTTATCGTCCGGCTGCTATCGATCAGTTGAAAGTCGTAGGCGGTCAGATCGATGTTCCTGTCTATACAGAGCCGGAAAACAAAAACGTCAATGAGATCGCTCTCCACGCCATCCAGGAAGCCAAGGCCAAAGGCTATGACACCGTCATCATCGATACCGCCGGTCGTCTGGCTGTCGATGAGCAGATGATGGACGAGATAGCATCACTCAAAGAGACCGTCAAGCCTGATGAGACGCTGTTCGTTGTCGACTCCATGACGGGCCAGGACGCCGTCAACACCGCTAAGGAATTCAACGACCGTCTGGACTTTGATGGTGTCGTCCTTACCAAACTCGACGGCGATACCCGTGGTGGTGCTGCTCTCTCCATCCGTACGGTAGTCACTAAGCCGATCAAGTTCATCGGTACCGGTGAGAAGATGGAAGCCATCGACGTTTTCCATCCCGACCGTATGGCTGACCGTATCCTCGGTATGGGTGACGTGGTTTCTCTCGTGGAGCGTGCTCAGGAGCAGTTCGACGAGGAAGAGGCGCGCAAGCTGCAAAAGAAGATTCAGAAAAACAAGTTCGACTTCAACGACTTCCTTAATCAGATCGAGCAGATCAAGAAGATGGGTAATCTGAAAGAGCTGGCCTCGATGATTCCGGGTGTGGGCAAAGCCATCAAGGACATCGACATCGACGACAATGCCTTCAACGGCATTGAGGCCATCATCCGCAGTATGACACCGCAGGAGCGAACCCATCCCGAGGTGCTCAACGTGAGCCGTCGCCAGCGCATTGCCAAAGGCTCCGGTACATCTATTCAGGAGGTCAACCGACTCATCAAACAGTTTGATCAGACCCGTAAGATGATGAAGATGGTCACTGGCAACCAGATGAAGTCCATGATGGCCAATATGGCGCGCATGAAAGGCGCAATGAAACAATAAATATAAGCTATGTACACGTTGATAGATGGAAAGGCCACTGCTACTGCCATCAAGCAGCAGATTGCCGACGAAGTGAAGGAAATGGTGGCCAAGGGTGCCAAGCGCCCTTGTCTGGCTGCCGTGTTGGTGGGACATGATGGCGGTTCCGAGACCTATGTCAAAAACAAGGTTATCGCCTGCGAGCAGTGCGGCTTTGAATCTCGTCTGATCCGCTATGAGGATGATGTCACCGAGGAAGAGCTCCTCGCCTGTGTGGCTAAGCTCAACGACGATCCGCAGGTCGATGGCTTCATCGTACAGCTGCCTCTGCCGAAACATATCGATGAGCAGAAGATCATCATGGCCATCGACTACCGCAAGGACGTCGACGGTTTCCATCCGATCAACGTGGGCCGCATGGCTATCGGTCTGCCGTGCTTTGTGTCAGCAACCCCGTTGGGCATCATGACGCTCTTGCAGCACTACCATATCGAGACATCCGGAAAGAAGTGCGTGGTGCTGGGACGCAGCAACATCGTCGGCAAGCCGATGGCACAGCTGATGATGCAGAAGCAATACGGCGACGCCACCGTGACGGTTTGCCACTCCCACACCAAGGACATCAAGGCAGAGTGCCGTGAGGCCGACATCATCATTGCGGCTATCGGTCGTCCCGACTTTGTCACAGCTGACATGGTGAAGGAAGGTGCCGTGATCATCGATGTCGGTACCACACGTGTGCCTGATGCTACAAAGAAGAAAGGCTTCCGCCTCAATGGCGACGTGAAGTTCGACGAAGTGGCACCGAAGTGCTCATTCATCACGCCGGTTCCCGGTGGCGTTGGTCCTATGACGATCTGCTCATTGATGAAGAACACACTGGCTGCGGCCAAGAAGGAATACTACAAATAGGGTAGTGGGCCCCTTCGGGGGCTCTCTGCTTTTATTCTTTATAGAACCTACTTCTCATTTCAGAATTTCTACCGATGAACACCAAACTATTACTATTCTCTACATCGCTTTTCATTACAGCCTCACTGCCATCGGCGGCTTGGGCACAGCGTCAGCAAGCATCCTATGAGATTGCAGGGCGCGACACCACGTGCCAGCTTTTTCTCTATTCTCCCGGACCGACCAAGGGATTGCATGTTGCCTACTTCACTGATCACGACCAGTGGCAGGATTTGGGACAGCTCTGTGGCTCGGATTATGGTGCATGGGGCAGTGAGAAGAAGATGTATTCGCCTTATGTCATCCAGGCTCAGGACGGAACATGGCGACTGCTTTTCTCCGTCAACAACTATTCGCCCTGCTTTGCGGCTGCCTACAGTGAGGACTTGGTGACATGGCGTCCGCAGGACTATCCGCGTGTCAAAGAAAAAGGTGTGTTGGAGCCGATCATGTTCCAGATGGATCCCGACAACATTGACATCTATTTCAAGACCAAAGACGGTACCCGCCATTATGTGCAGGCATCCAATGACTTCCGCCATTTCACGGAATCAGCCGACGCGAGTACGATAGAGGATGCCGCCTGGATGCGTGACACAGCAACCGTAGCCGGTACTACCTTTCAGGGCAATGCCTTCGACGTACCAAAGCTCCAGTTGGATTATCTCTTCCAGTATTTTGATGCCATGGCCAATGATGCCCGCATGAGTGCTGAGACGATGAAGGACGATGCGAAGCGTTTCGCTTCTCTCACCTCACCATTAAAGACCACGCTGACCATTGACCCGTCGGAACAAAAGGCGATCAGCGACCGGCTGATGGGCGTTTTCTTCGAGGATATCAGCTATGCAGCCGATGGTGGTCTCTATGCAGAACTTGTTCAGAACCGCGATTTCGAGTACACCTCCGACGACCACCGTGGCTGGGATGCAACGACGGCATGGAAGAGCAATCATCCAATTCGTGTCAGCACGGCAGAGCCGCTGAGCAAGAACAATCCCCACTATGTGCTTCTGGCCAAGCAGGACACACTTTGTAATACAGGGTGGGGTAGTGTGATGGCTGAACCGCTCCAGCAGTTCGACTTCTCGGTCTTTGTCCGTTGCAACAATGGACGCAAGAATCAGTTGCTGGTGAGCCTTGTCGACGACAAGGGCGAGATGCTCGCAAAAGAGAAGATAAAGGTTGAAGGTGAGGGCTGGCAACGCTATGCCTTGCCTCTGATCATTGACAAAAAAGCCGTGAAGAGTCAGGTCAGACTCATGCTGACGCCGTTGAACGAGGACAGCATTGCCGTAGACATGGTGAGCCTCTTTCCTCACGACACCTTCAAGGGACATGGGCTTCGCAAAGACTTGGCTGAGGCCATCGCGGCCCTCCGTCCTCGGTTCGTACGCTTCCCCGGCGGCTGCATGAGCCATGGTCAAGGACTTGGCAACATCTATCACTGGAATGAAAGCGTAGGCCCCTGGCAGGACCGCAAGCCCGCAAAGAACATCTGGGGCTATCATCAGACACGTGGTCTGGGCTTCTATGAGTACTTCCAGTTCTGTGAGGACATCGGTGCGGAACCGCTTCCCGTGCTGGCTGCGGGCGTTCCCTGTCAGAACTCCGCTGCCGACAAGGACGGCTACGGTGGTCAGCAAGGTGGTATCCCGATGGCGGACATGCCGGCTTATTGTCAGGAGATTCTCAACATGATCGAGTGGGCCAATGGCGATCCGACCACTTCCAAGTGGGCAAAGATGCGTGCCGACGCAGGTCATCCGGCACCGTTCCACCTTAAATATATAGGTATAGGCAACGAAGATCTCGTCTCCACCATTTTTGAGGAGCGCTATGAGATGATCTGCAAAGCCATCAAACAGAAGTATCCCGACATCATCGTCTGTGGTACTGTGGGGCCTTTCCATAATCCTTCGGCCGACTACATCGAGGGCTGGCGCTTTGCCAAAGCCCATCACGATCTGATTGACATGGTAGACGAGCATTACTACGAGTCGCCAGGATGGTTCCTGCATCATCAGGACTACTACGACGACTATGACCGCAAGGGTCCGAAGGTCTATCTCGGCGAATGGGCTTCCCGCGACCGCCGGGTGGAGAATGCGCTGGTCGAGGCCATCCACCTGTGCAATGTCGAGCGCAATGGCGACATCGTTAGCATGGCCAGCTATGCGCCGCTGCTCTGCAATGAGGCTCATCAGAACTGGAATCCCGACATGATCTATTTCAATTTCGACAGCATCACGGCGCTTACTCCCAGCTACTACACCCAGCAGTTGTGGGGCAACAGTGCCGGTGACCGATATCTCGCATCCCGGTTCTCTTTGCCCGATAACATCCGCTATCGTGTGGCATCGAGTGTCGTCCGGGATCAGAAGACGGGTACCACGTGGGTGAAGCTCGTCAATGCCTTGCCACAGTCTTTGACAGTAGATGTGAAGGGACTGGTGATCCCCTCAGGTGCAGAGGCCGTAGGCTTCAGCGAGCAGCCCAGCGATAAGAATGTGAAGGTAGAGACTACGCGTGTCAGCGGCCCCACGATCATGCTCAAACCTTATTCCGTGACCGTGATCACCATTCCCCGGCAATAGGGTAGTGTTCCCCCATCGGGATCCGCTTCTATGTATTGACATATAGGCAGGTGACAGTGACTTTCTGTCATCTGCCTTTTTCTATGGTTGATTGTTCTTTTCATCTTATTTTATAGCCCTCAAGTCTCTGGATCTTGTTAATAATTGTTTTATTGACTTCAATCTGTTAAAATTATTTGGAGGTTTAAGAAAAATCCCTTTACTTTGCACAAAGTTTGTATACTGAATAACAGAATTATAAATTATTACACAAAGTCAAAAGTAAATTATGAAAAAGTTATTTACGTTGATGGCTGCAGCTTTGGTAGCTGCTGGCGCATCTGCACAGACAGTGCAGGAAAGCAAAACATTCGACAACTTCTATGTTGGTGTTAACGGTGGCGTAGCTACCAAGACAACAGGCCACGCTTGGCTGAAGGGTCTTGATCCTAACTTCGGTGTACGTGTAGGCCGTTGGTTCACACCTGTCTTTGGTCTCGCTGCTGAGAGCAACGCTTATTTCTCTAATAAGCCTGCTAACTCTTTCGGCACTACTGTTCGCGCTATGAACACTAGCCTGTTGGCTACTGTTAACCTCAGCAACTGGTTCGGTGGATACAAAGGTGAGCCCCGCACTTTCGAGGTGATCCCTGTTTACGGCCTCGGCTGGTACCACAGCTTCGGTAACAGCAGCGTTGCAAACCGCACATGGGACGCTACATCTGTAACAAAGGCTAATCCTGACGATGTTGCCGCTACATATTATGCAAAGAGAAATGCCCTGACTTCTAAGGCAGGCATCGACTTCGCTTTCAACCTCGGTGAGGCTAAGGCATGGCAGGTATATGTTGAGCCTTCTATCACATGGGCCCTCAATGGCTTCGACGGTGAGCAGAAGGTTGCTTACAATATCAACAATAGCTATGTTCAGCTCAACGCAGGTGTTGTCTACAAGTTCAACACCAGCAACGGCACACACAACTTCAAGATCGTGAAGCCTTACGACCAGGCTGAGATCGATCAGCTCAACAGCACGATCAACGACCTGCGTGATGAGCTGGCTAAGAAGCCTAAGGAGGTTGTCAAGGAAGTCGTGAAAGAGGCTCCGGCTCCTCAGGAGGTGAAGGTAGAGAACCTCGTCTTCGTGACATTCGCTCAGGGCAAGAGCTTCCTGACCAAGGAGGCTAAGAAGGCTCTCGACGCTGTGAAGAGCGGTAAGCACGTTCAGATCGTTGGTACTGCTTCTCCAGAGGGTAGCAAAGAGATCAACGACAAGCTGTCTCAGGCTCGTGCTGACGAGGTCGCTAAGTACTTGAAGAACAATGGCGTTGTAGTTGATGAGGCTACCGGTAAGGGTGTTCAGGGTAATACATCCAACCGTCTGGCTGTTGTTTACGTGAAGTAATCGTTTCACAAACATATCCATTTTTCTCCCTGCTCGTAGTTACTACGGGCAGGGATTTTTTGTCTCTTATTCAAACCTCCCTGCGTTGATATGCACATCAAGCTTTTTCGTATCTTGTTCGGTTGTTGAATAAACTGATAAAAAAGTGGCTCTGAGAATGCGATTCTCAGAATCAAAGTGTCTCTTGCTCTGATTTTCGTGATTTTTGAAAGATTTTTATAACTCACTGACTAATAGTTAGATACGAAAGAATCCATTGTTGTAGCATTATGAAAGTGGTACTTTGACGAAAAATTCTCTAGAGAATTTTTCGTCAAAGTACCTTTCTGATGTTGTCATCTCGGTTATTTCTACTGGTCATCTCGGTTATTTCACCCGGTCATCTCGCCTTTTTCATCCTATCATCTCACCTTTTTTATCCTGTCATCCCGTTTTATTCTCATTTTGATCTTCCTTTTTTCGAGTTTTCTGTCCGGTGGTCTCTCTAGAATGTGTTAAAAGGTTGACAGACTTTTGTCAATAAGTTTGTTTTTCGAAGGTCATGCCGAAAGGGGCATGCCACAATAGTTGTTAGGTACTTTTAAGCAGACAATCTGCAATAACCAATATTGTCAAGGTATTGTATGGCTTTGTTTCTATCACAAATTTGTAAACCTCGTGATTCAAGCAAATCAACGAGATTTTCTGAAGATTCAAACCGTTTTGTAAAGGGAATAAGATTCGCCATGTTCAAATGTGTATAAACAAAAACGCCTCGCACGATTTGAGCATTGTTAAGAGGCTTGACGAGGACTGACGTCGCGAAGATACGAATAATCATTGATAATACAAGCTTTTTAGCGAGAAAAATCACGCAGAAGTGGAATTCTTTGACATATTTGTATTTAATAATGTTAAATCAGACCTTAAAATCATACTTTTCCAGCTAAACAAAGTGGTTTCCGGGATAAAAGTATTATCTTTGTAACGTCTATACCCATACCGGAAGCCCCGATGGGCAGAGGTTGGGCAGACATATATACATATAAGGCGTAACTGTACGCTTTGGTTTTGACAGTGTAAGAATCTGGCAGTTCGAACAAAAGTTGTCAAGAACAAAGCAACGGGAACGCCTCATGAGGTGTATTGTATACAGCCCTCATTGGCTTTGGACGATTCTGTCGTTCGTTGTTAAGAGTGCTTTCTATATACGTACACAAGCGTGGGGCTTTCGGCGTTGCTCGTTTCGACAACTTGGGCGATGCCAGAGCCTTTACACTGTGGAACGAGTGACAGGATTGGCTCCACGTTTTCATGTATATATACCAACCATTTATTAATCATGCCAATATGGTAGCCGTTGGCAAAAAAGAAGAATAGTTGGTATGAGTAGTATAAAAGTTCCAATCACAAAGACGGATAAGGAAGGATTTCAAGTTATAATAGACTTGAATTTATATAGCGAAAAGGCTATAACAGCTACGATTTACAAATACACAGACAAGTTCTTTGTTTATCAGAACACAATGCCTAATGATGATAAACAGGTCTGTGTTATCTTTGAATCAAAAGATGGTGGACTTGACGAGAATATCGTTAAGCAATTCTGCAATGACTTAATTGACCAGCAACTTCGTGAGATTACTACGGAAAAGTATGGTCATATTCGGGATTTAATCGTTGAGGAAGCATTTAAGCCAGTCAGCCGATGAGACATTTTTTTATTTTCTTCGTGACATTCCTGCTAACGTCACTCTCTTACGATGACAATTCTGATATAGTACAGATAGAGAAAAGCGAACAAGATATAATAGAAATGGCAAAACGCCCTTTGGTACTTCAAAAAGCCTCATTTTCTTTTGCGCCATTATTGAAGTCATGCCACTCTTCTCACTACTCTCATCGATCGCATAGTTCACATGTGTCACACAGGTCTCACTATTCTTCAAGATAGAACAATGAATAATACTTATACAATACTTCCATTTCGCTTCGCTCGATTTAACGAAGAAGAATATCTTCTATCGAATGATGTAGGAGAATATATTTTCCTAAAGAATGACGACTTTCACAAATTCGTCAAGGGAGAACTTGACCCTACAAGTGACTTGTTCTATGACATAGAGTCTAAGCAGATTGTCACGACAGATAACGTCGAGGATGTTGTAAAGATGCTTGCAACAAAATTCCGCACAAAGAAGAGTATCTTGGAAGATTTCACTTCTTTGCATATGGTTGTGCCAACTTTGCGCTGCAATTCAAGTTGTATCTATTGTCAGGTAAAAAGACATGAAAGTACTGACCATTCTGCCGATATGACCAAGAAAACGGCAAAGAATATTGTCAAAACTATCTTCATGTCTCCTTCTCCATGTATCAAAATTGAATTCCAAGGTGGTGATCCTTCGACCGATTTTGAAATGGTGAAGTATATTATAGAAGAGGCTGAATGGCAAAACCTATTCAAGAAACGTGAATTGGAATTTGTCATCTGTACAAATCTTACTTTACTCAACGAGAAGATGGTCAAGTATCTAAAGAAACATAATTGTATGATTTCTACATCTTTGGATGGTCCTAAGGATTTGCATGACACTAATAGACCTCTCCAAAACAAGAACCTTGACCACCACGCTATCTTTGAGAAAAATCTACAGATGATTCGTGGTATTTGGGGCGACGATGAATGTGCATCCGCTTTAATGACAACCTCAAAGTATAGCCTCGGAAGATTCAAGGACATCATTGATGAATACATCAGATTAGGTTTCCATAACATATTCCTAAGAGCTCTGAATCCTTACGGCTTTGCAAAACAGCATAAGGACAAGATTGCCTACCCGATAGAAGATTTTGTACAAAACTACAAAGAGGGGTTGGACTATATCATAGAACTCAACAAGAAAGGAACATTCTTTGTTGAGGGGTATGCAGCCTTGCTTCTTCGCAGGATTCTGACTCCTTTTGCGACAGGCTTTGTTGACTTGCAATCTCCTGCAGGTGTTGGCATAGCTGGAGCAATATATGATTATGATGGCAGCGTGTACGTTGCTGACGAAGGAAGAATGATGGCTCGATTCAAAAACTATTATTTCAGACTTGGCAATGTAAATGAGGATTCATATCAAAGCATGTTTAATGGAAAAAAACTGCATGAGATTATCAACAATGCTTGTAATGAATGTTTGCCAGAGTGCGCAGAATGTGTGTTTCAACCTTACTGTGGTGCTGACCCCGTAAGAAATATGTCAGAACAGGGAGATATGGTTGGGCATCGTCCTACCAATGAGATGTGCAAGAAGAACAAGGCTATCATGCATTATCTTTTTGAACTTCTCCAAAAACACGACCCTGAGATAAACAGAATTTTTTGGTCTTGGATCAAGTAAAAACAACGCATATGAAAAATATATTATTCATCATCGGTATTCTACTCATAAAAATAATTCCTTGTTCTTCACAGAGCAAATCTGATTCTGCATTTGCCCTTGCTATGAATGATGCTGTAGCAGGAAACGCAGAAGGACAATATTTTGTTGGTCTATGTTTCATGACGGGGAATGGAACTTCCACTAACTATGCCAAAGGAATATATTGGCTTAGAAAAGCGGCGTCACACAATCATCCTAAAGCAAAATATAATATAGGAGTGGCTTATAGAGAAGGAAAAGGAGTAGAACGAAATGCAGATTCTGCATTTTATTATGTCGAACAATCTGCCAATTTAGAATATCCTTTAGCTCAATATGATTTAGCTTTATATTATGATAATGGAGAGGTTGTTCCTAAAGATGCTTCCAAGGCTTTCTTTTTATATAAGAAATCAGCAGATAGTGGATGTGTTTATGCAATGTACAATTTAGGTAGTGACTATTATTTTGGCATAGGAACATCTAAAGATGTTGCCTCTGCGCGAAAATATTTTCACGAAGCAGCTTTGAATGGTCATCCAGAAGGTATGTATATGTATGGGAAGTGTTGCTTGCTTGGACTTGGTGGTGATACAAACTATCAAGAAGCATTCAGCTTTACAGAAATGGCAGCTAATAAAGGTGACATTAATGCATTAGATGGTCTTGGGTATCTATACGAAAGAGGTTTAGGCTGTAAAAAAGATACTGATAAAGCTATCTATTATTATCAAATGGCAGCAAATATGGGGTGCAAAGCCTCTATTGATGCACTTAAAAAGTTGAGAAAATGAAACAAATAAAGGCATTAACTTGTTCTAATTCACAAGAGCTTCTTGGGCGAGTAACACTAAATGATAAGAATATATTCAATCGTTCAGCATATATCCTTGTAACCAATGAAAAGAAATTGGCTAAAGGTTATAAGGCCATTGTTTCGACACATGATTTATCGGGAAGTGCATCTACACCATATATCAAAGTTGGCAACATTTCGGACTTCAATGACGGTGATGTCATAAATATCACAACAGATGGAGTGATATGCTTTCTTTATGAATTCAACTCTACATCCAATGCCATTTTTGCAACAGCTCGTTGTAACCATCGTTGCATCATGTGTCCTCAGCCTCCAGTGTTGCAGGAAAAAGATAGAACCGATTTTAATCTGGACTTGATAAAACTATTCGATAAGAATACACAAGAAGTCGGAATTACTGGTGGTGAGCCAACTATGATTGGTGACAGATTATTTGAGATTATACGCCAAATTAAAAAATCATGTCCTAAAGCTGCCATAAGCATTCTGTCCAACGGAGTAAAATTCGCAGATATTGACTATGCTGCAAAATTGGCAGCTTGCAATCATCATGATTTACAAATAGACATTCCGATATTTTCGGACATTGCATCCATTCATAATCATATCGTCGGTGCCAAGACTTTTTACAAGACAGTACAAGGCTTATATAATTTAGCAAAATTTGGGCAACAGATTGGTTTGAGGGTGGTTATCCACAAACAGACCTATAAGAGATTGCCACAGTTGGCAGATTATATATATCATAATTTTCCATTTGTCACACAGGTTGCCTTCATGCAGATGGAGACTACAGGTTTGGCAGAAACAAACTTGAAGGATCTATGGATAGACCCTTACGACTATAACAAAGAGTTAAGAGAGGCCGTACTTTTGTTAAGCAACAGAGGTATTACCACATATATATACAATGCTCAATTATGCGTACTTCCACCCGAATTGCGTCCATTTGCCAAACAATCAATCAGTGAATGGAAAGATGTTTATCTTCCTGTTTGTGATGGATGTGTACTCAAAGGTGAATGTGGAGGTTTCTTCTCGACAAACAACAATAACATAAGTACGCATATCCACAAAATCGAATGTACAGATTCATGTACAGAGTGAATTGTTAACTATATTGTCAAACTTAAAAACGGAGGTATCAATGAAGAGACTAATGTTTTTGCTTGTTTCGGCATTTATCGCTACAACGAGTTATTGCGCCAACGTTTCTGATAACATCATGAACGTATTGGGCCATAATGACGAAACAACACAAATTGAGAAGCAGAAGAATCAGCCTTTGGTTTTGCAGAAAGCCATTGACATGGTAAAGAGTTCTCTTGCGGGTCACTATTCGCACAGTTCTCACAGTTCTCACAGCTCGCATAGCTTGCTCACGCTAACCTAAAAATGACCCCCTTGCGCTAATTGAAAAACGACCCCCTTGAAGATCGCCAGAGATCAGCAACGTAGGGGGTGCCTCGGGTCTGCGCAAAATATCATACACATATACCCGAT
>Ga0256404_1001281_pt1 | contig 62319 bp, 61 predicted proteins | sample RumenRJG_01DNA_FD_185990 | JGI IMG/M metagenome (GOLD analysis project Ga0256404, IMG submission 185990) | Bovine rumen microbial communities from Lethbridge, Alberta, Canada - RJG_01 | ecosystem: Host-associated > Mammals > Digestive system > Stomach > Rumen | place: Canada: Alberta | collected...
CTGCAGCTCGTCTTACCGCATCGATTCGACCATCAACAATGACTAGTGGCTCAATATTTTTTTATCAAAACCGGCTCAATTTTTTATTAGCGCTGTGGCTCAGATTTTTATTGACAAAGGCAGGGATACCCCCGAGGACTATCTGCAAAGAAAGCATATGTATATAGACGGCAAGTTCACAAAGACCTCGCTTACCGATGAGGAATATGACAGGCAGGAGGACGAGCATTACGAGCGAAGAATGTTTACCGACAGAAAGAAAAAAGCCGAGGGTTTGCCGATAGCACCCGAAGCTATCCCGGACGACGGGACGCTGCAGAATATGAACTATAACGAAAGGCATCAGCCCAATGCAGATGAGATAGTTATTTCTCAGGACGTATTTGCCGAGGACTTTGAGCAGCTGGAAAGAAAGATAAAGCAGCCCAAAGAGGACGACATAAAGGTATCTGATGATGTACAGCTTGAGGACTTTGATTTTTCCGACAGGACACAGTGAATTTCAGGCAATAAAAAAGACCGCTTTATTGCGGTCTTTTTTTAATGACTTTTTACTTTACATAAAACAGCAGTGCGCCGTAGGTCGGATATGGCCAGTACTTTTCACCCACAAGTGACTCTATCTCGTCTGCCGGTGCACGAAGCTCGTTCATAGCCGGGATAACGATGTCACGGTAGAAGTTTGCCTGCTCTTTGATATCGCTTACGCCTTTTGCGGCATAGTGTGCGTTTTCAAGCTCGCCCAGGTTTTTATACATCTTTGAGGTAAGCTCGGACAGACGTTTTACCATATCGGTTTCAAAGCTTACATCTGCACCGCAGTTCTTTGCCAGCTCTGCTGTGCCTGCCAGCTCTTTTATGTATGATGCCACAGCCGGAAGAATGTCCTTCTTCGCCATGTCTATCATGGTGTTTGCCTCGATGGAAAGGGTTTTACAGTATTCATCAAGCAGTATCTCAACTCTTGAATGCAGCTCTGTCTCGGTGTATACGCCGTACTTTTCAAACATGGCAATGTTCTCCGGAGCCTCGAAGTAAGGAATAGCGTCCGGCGTGGTCCTCAGATTAAGAAGACCTCTCTTTTCGGCTTCCTCGCACCATTCGTCGGAGTAGCCGTTGCCGTTGAAGATTATGTTTGAATTTTCCTTTATTGTCTTTTTGATAAGGTCGTCCAGAGCATCCTGGAAGTTGTCCGCTTTTTCAAGCACATCGGCAAACTCGTCGAAGGATTCGGCAACGATGGTGTTTATCACCGTGTTGGGTCCTGCGACGGAGAGCCTTGAACCCGGCATTCTGAACTCGAACTTGTTTCCTGTAAATGCGAAAGGAGAAGTCCTGTTCCTGTCGGTGGTATCCTTTGTAAAGTGCGGCAGAACGTCTACGCCGATCTCCATTTCCACACGCTTGCCCTCATATTTTGTGCCCTCGACTATCGAGCGGAGTATATCCGTAAGCTCGTCGCCCAGGAAGATGGATATTATTGCGGGAGGAGCCTCGCTCGCCCCCAGTCTGTGGTCGTTTCCGGCGGTGGCAACGCAAGCACGCAGAATATCCTGATGCTTGTTGACTGCCTTGATTATAGCTGCAAGTACCAGCAGGAACTGTGCATTTTCAGCAGGGGTCTTTCCGGGATTGAGCAGGTTGACACCTGTGTTTGTGGAAAGGGACCAGTTACAGTGCTTGCCCGAGCCGTTTATTCCCTCAAAGGGTTTTTCGTGAAGCAGACATTTGAAGTTGTGCTTTCTTGCAGTACGCTTCATTATCTCCATCGTAAGCTGGTTATGGTCGGTGGCGATATTCACCGTGTTATATATCGGAGCAAGCTCATGCTGAGATGGGGCAGCCTCGTTATGTTTTGTTTTTGCGTAAATGCCCAGCCTCCACAGCTGCTCGTCAATGTCTTTCATGTATGCGGCAACTCTGGTTTTTATGGTGCCGAAATAGTGGTCGTCAAGTTCCTGACCCTTTGGTGCAGGGGCGCCGAAAAGGGTCCTTCCGGCAAAGATAAGATCCTTTCTGTGGGAATACATATCTCTGTCGATAAGGAAGTATTCCTGCTCGGGACCTGCGTTGGCAATGACCCTTGCTGCGTCTGAGCCAAACAGCTTCAGGATACGCATAGTGGCTTTATTTATAGCATCTACCGAGCGAAGCAGAGGGGTCTTTTTGTCAAGAGCCTCTCCTCCGTAGGAACAAAAGGCGGTGGGTATGCAAAGGGTGCCCGCTTTAATGAATGCGTATGAGGTGGGGTCCCAGGCGGTATATCCTCTTGCCTCAAAGGTGCATCTGAGCCCTCCCGACGGGAAGCTTGAGGCATCGGGTTCGCCCTTTATAAGTTCTTTTCCGGAGAACTCCATTATAACATGACCGTCATCGGCAGGGGAGATAAAGCTATCGTGTTTCTCTGCTGTTATGCCTGTCATAGGCTGGAACCAGTGTGTGAAGTGGGTACAGCCCTTTTCCACAGCCCAGTCCTTCATGGCATTGGCGACTACGTTTGCCAGCTCGATATTAAGAGGCACTCCGTCCTCAATGGTTTTTTTGAGCTGTTTGTAGGTCACCTTGGGGAGCCTTTCCCTCATAACCGATTCGTTGAAAACGTCAGAACCGAAAATACCGGGTACGTTTGTCATGTCCATGCTTTTTTCTCCTTTCAGAGCTTTGACTTTACTTATCATTATAGAGTATACTTTATTGAGGCCCTGTTTTCAAGGGTATTTATCTATTTTCTTATTATCCTGCAAAAGCTAAGCTTTGCGCCGGAGTATTTTTGTTAAAAACAGACAACCACGGGAAATATCAGATGTCTATAATGTCCGTGGAGTCGCTGTCGCTGTCTCTTACAGCAAGCTGAACAGAGTCTGAGTTTTGTGCGACCTTGTTCAGTCTGTGGGTTATTATTGCACAGTTCACAAGGTTTACAAGTCCCGACAGCAGCAGACATATTCCCAGGATAGTCATTGCAAAGCTGACGGACATCATAGGGTTGAGCACAAGAAGGATACCCAGCCCAAGAGTTATAAGCGCCGGAACACCTGTGGTTTTCCAGTCGGGGTAACCTGCTTTTCGCATACGCAAAGTGCCTTGAAGATTGACGATACCGTTGATGAGCATATACATTCCGCAGACGATAGCAACCACCTTTGCAATTATGTCAGGCTGGATAAAAACGAAAACGCCGGCTGCACACAGAAGAAGTCCGCCCACAAGCTTGGGACCCTGCTCGGAAAAACCGTTTGAGGTCCGTGTGAAATAAATTACCAGCATTACCGCACCGTAGCACACCAGCAGCCCGGCAATTATATAGCCGATCGTCTTGGTGAAAAATCCCGGGTCGGCGATAAGTGCCGCACCCAGCACAGCACAGAATATAGACAAAAACCAGAAGTTTTTGAAAATGCTTTTTACCGTTTGCATAGGCGTTACCTCTTTTCTGATATTTTGCTGCAAATAATATTTTAATCTTTTGTTTTTAGTCTTGTGGCTTTTATGACTTTCAGTCGTGAGAATTCCTCACGGTCTTTTTCTTCAAGTGAATCGGTGATATATTTTACGATGTTCTGATTTCTTGGGATTATAATATTTTGCAGGGCGTTTGCACGGCGCTGGGTCTTTCTTATGGCAACGCAAAGCCTGTATATGCCGTTTTCCACCTCTGCAAGCACCGCCGTCATTTCCTTTACCTTTTCAAAAGCGATGTACGCCCTGTCAAGGGCAGAGGTAGTTCTTGAAAAGCCGTAATAGACCTTTTTTGGCTTTTTCTCCAGATGTACCGCAGGCAGATCTACACCCATAACGCTCTGGGAGCTGACAGACACTCCGTTTTCAATGGGGATGGTATTTGCAAAGGGAGTAACCACTCCCAGCGAGATATTTGCCTTCTGCAAAGCCAGGTAAGCCTCTGAGTAGGTGCCTTCAATAGACGAACGCAGCATCTGTGCCTTGTCCACCAGCTTCATAAGTTCCCGGATAAGGATATTACGTTTTCTATCAAGAAGGTCGTAGCCCAGCGTTGCCAGCTGCAAAGCCTTTTTGGAAAGCATAAGATTACCCTTGGTAGGGAACACCTGCTGCTCCATTGATAACACCGTCCTTTCAGATCGAAATAGTATAAAGATTATAAAATAATGTGACTTAATGAACAAGTTAATTCTTGGAGAGCCGTTGAGGATCCTCTTGGTGTTCTACTGGCAGAGACCTTCTGGAAGAATTATTCTCCAATCTCTTTTCTTAGACTCTCAGTCATTTTTACACATCGGGCATACTGCCCGATGTGTAAAAATCATTAAAAGTTTTAGGAGAAGGGTACACCGGCAAAGCCGGCGTGCGAGAATATCCTTTGGATATTCTCGGCTTGGGATCAGAGAATTGACCCAAAGGTCAATTCTCCGTAGCTAACGGCATTGCCGTTAGCGAAACCCATTTTTCAAAAGGGTTTCCACCAATAAAGCACCAAAAGGGGTTCCCCCAACTATTCACCAAACATTGCTTTGGCTTTTTCGGGATCGTAGAATTTATCGAGATGCTCGTCATCGACTCTGTCAAGTTCGGCACGGGGCAGTGTGGAAAGCAAAGCCCAGCCCAGATCAAGGGTCTCATTGATAGTTCTGTTCACATCAAATCCCTGGTTGATAAAATTCTCCTCAAACAGCTTGCCGAAGTTCATATACGCCTTGTCACCCTCGGAAAGCTCCTCCTCTCCGATAACGGATGCAAGAGCTCTTGCGTCCTGAACTTTTGAATAAGCGGCAAACAGCTGGTTTGCACACATTGAGTGATCCTCACGGGTATAGCCCTCACCGATGCCGTCTTTCATAAGTCTTGAAAGGCTTGGGAGCACGGAAACGGCAGGATAGGTGCCCGTTTGTTCAAGGTGCCTGTCCATAACTATCTGTCCCTCGGTGATATAGCCTGTAAGGTCGGGGACAGGGTGAGTGATGTCGTCGTTGGGCATTGTAAGGATAGGTATCTGGGTAACAGAGCCGTTTGAGCCTTTTACGATGCCTGCTCTTTCATATATTGATGCAAGGTCGGAATAAAGGTAGCCGGGGTAGCCTTTTCTTCCCGGTATCTCCCCCTTTGAGGACGAAAACTCTCTGCACGCCTCGGCATAGGAGGTCATATCGGTCAGGATAACAAGGATATGCATATCATGCTCAAAGGCAAGATACTCCGCACAGGTAAGAGCACATCTTGGGGTAAGTATCCTTTCGATGATAGGGTCGTTTGAGAGGTTGATGAACATGGCGACTCTTTCAAGTGCGCCTGTTTCCTCAAAGCTGCGCTTGAAGTAATCTGCTACATCGTTTTTAACGCCCATTGCGCCAAACACGATACCAAAGCCCTGACCGTTTTCATCGGCGATCTTAGCCTGTCTTGCGATCTGTACCGCAAGCTTGTTGTGGGAAAGACCCGAACCTGAGAAAATTGGCAGCTTCTGTCCCCGGATAAGGGTCATAAGTGCGTCGATAGAGGAGATCCCCGTGTTTATATAGTTTCTGGGATATGTCCTTGATACAGGGTTGAGAGGGCTGCCGTTTATGTCTTTGTACTTATCGGCAACGACCTCGCCAAGTCCGTCGATAGGTCTGCCCGAGCCGCTGAAGATCCTTCCCAGCATCTCCTTTGAAAGACCCAGCTCCATAGGTTTTCCGCTGAAGCGAGTAGTTGTATTTGTAAGAGAAAGCCCTTTTGTTCCCTCAAAGACCTGAAGTACGGCTTTGTCCTCCTGGACCTCCACCACTCTGGCGAGTCTGCGTGTGCCGTCGGAAAGGCGGATCTGGGCGATCTCGTCAAAGGCAACGCCCTTAACGTTATCCAGCACCACAAGCGGTCCGTTTATTTCGGAAAGCCCCACATATTTTAGTTCCAACTTATGCCACCTCCGTCAGCCCTTCAAAGTCATCTGTCATTGCTTTTTCGTATTCATCGAACATTTCCGGCTTATCGTTTGGTATATCGTATTTCACCTTTATGATCTTGTCCGACCAGCCCAGAGAAAGGATCCTGTCAAAAGCTACTGCGTTTGAAAGAGCCTTTTTTGCCAGGGCGTAAAAGTCTCTGATAAGCTTCATCATAAGATACTGCTTTTCAAGAGGTACATAGGTATCGTCCTTATGATATGCGTTTTGCTGCAAAAAACCCACACGGATTATCCTTGCGGTCTCTATAAGAAGCTTCTGGTCGTCGGGGAGCACGTCGGTACCCATGAGCTTGACTATTTCCATAAGGGTATTTTCCTCCACGAGAATGCTTGATATCTCCTGGCGAACATTCATGAACTCTGCGTTCACGTTTTTGGTATAGAAATTCTCAAGGTCTCCCACATACTCTGAATAGCTGGAGTTCCAGTTGATAGCGGGATAATGTCTTGCGTACGCAAGGGATTTATCCAGCGCCCAGAAACAGCGCACAAAACGCTTGGTATTCTGGGTAACAGGCTCTGAGAAATCCGAACCCTGGGGTGAAACTGCGCCGATGATAGTTACCGACCCTTCGCTTCCCCCGAGAGTTTTAACGTAGCCTGCACGCTCGTAAAACTCGGAAATTCTTGAAGGCAGGTATGCAGGGAAGCCCTCCTCGGCGGGCATTTCTTCAAGTCTGCCTGATATTTCACGCAAAGCCTCAGCCCAGCGGGAGGTGGAGTCTGCCATTATGGCGATGTGGTAGCCCATATCCCTGTAATACTCCGCAAGGGTTATACCTGTGTAGATAGAGGCTTCTCTTGCTGCAACAGGCATATTTGAGGTATTTGCGATAAGCACCGTTCTGTCGGTGAGAGGTCTTTGGGTATGGGGGTCGATAAGCTCGGAAAACTCCTCAAGGACCTGGGTCATCTCATTTCCACGCTCGCCGCAGCCGATATAAACGATAATGTCCGCATCGCACCATTTTGCAAGCTGGTGCTGCGTCATTGTCTTACCCGTTCCGAATCCGCCGGGGATAGCCGCTGTGCCGCCCTTTGCAATGGGCAAAATTGTATCTATTATCCTTTGTCCTGTGATAAGGGGCCTTGTGCCGGGCAGCCGTTCCTTACATGGGCGTGGAGTCCTTATAGGCCACCTCTGGCAAAGGGTAAGCTCCTCCTGGGTCCCCTGTGGAGTTTTTATTTTAACGACTGTATCATTTACAGTATACTCTCCGTCCGAAGCGCACCAGACCACCTGACCGCCCTTTGAAAGGGGGGAGAGCATACATCTGTGCTCGATAAGCTGTGTTTCCGGACAGGTGCAGTATATATCCCCCGGGCTGAGGGTGTCTCCCACGCTGACCTTTATGGTGCAGCTGTATTTTTTCTGCATATCTATCGCCGTAACGTTGGCGCCGTCTGCAATAAACGCTCCGGAAAGCTCCTCAAGCTTTTTGAGAGGCCTTTGTATACCGTCAAAAATATTATCAAGGATACCGGGGCCCAGTGTTGCACTCATGGGAGCGCCTGTGCCTTCCACAGGTTCTCCGGGCATAAGTCCCGTTGTGCCCTCATAGACCTGTATGGTGGTGAACTCCTCCGTTACTCTGATGACCTCGCCGATAAGCCGTTTGTTTCCCACATAGACCATTTCCTGCATGGAAAAGCTGCGAGCCTTTCTGACCTTTACGACAGGTCCGTTTATAGAAAAAATCTTGTCCATAACAAAATAACCCTTCTGTCAGATCTGTCCGAGCCCTGCGGACTTTGAAAAATTTTGCCGTTCCTGTTCAAGCGCTGAGTCAAAGGTGCAGTCAAGGGCGATCTGGCTGTCTTTGAAAACAACGATCACTCCCCCCAGGGAAAAATCTGCACTTTCCTCCGCCGTAAACGAGCTGCCCTTGCAAAGCTCTCTTCCCAGCTCTATGTCACGCTTTGTAAAATAAGCTGTTGCTTTCTTGCCCGGAGCCTGTGCAGCGCATTTGTCAAGTCTTGCTTTAAGCTCTGCGGAGTATCTTTCTCCTGTGCAAAGCTCCCCAAGCTGCTTGGTGATGTTGGAAAAGACCCTGTCTATCATCTCTGTGCGGTGAGAGAGCACATTGCGCTGGGCCTGTATCTTTCGGGAGGATATCTCACGGACCATGTCCGCCTGGTATTGTCTGTCTATCTGTTCAAGTTCGCTGAGCATATTGCTGTGTGCAAATTCCTTTGCGTCTGCAAGGCGCTGTTTTCTTTCCTGCTGAGCGTCCGATACGATATCGTCGGCTTGCTTCTGCGCTTGGGAGAACACCGCCAGCTTAAACTTATTCAGCTTTTCACTTTCGTTTTTCATTGCTTGTGTGCCCCTGTGCAGAGGCTCCTCCTTAGATGGTTTTTATGCTTGTTATGCGGGGATGTCCCGCTGTTTTTCTCAGAGTTTTATGCCGATGGCATCGGAAAGGTATCTTGAAATGGTGTCGGATATTTTTGAGGTGGCGTGCCTGTCGGGTATCTCCACTATCAAAGGCTGTTTTCGGCTGAGCTTATAGTCATACACCGTTTCACGCACCTGCTGCACCGCCTTTTCCGTCATCAGCACGATCCCCACATCTTCCATTTTCATCGCCCGGTCAAGTGCGTCTTTTATCTCCTCCGGTGAGTGTACCACCACACCCTCTATACCTGCCAGGCGCATACCCATCTGGGTGTCGATGTTATCGCTGATAAGATAGAATTTCATTGCTTTTTACCCTATGGGTCTACTGTTGAACACCGGAAATGATAAGGATAGCGATAAGCAGTCCGTAAAGAGCGATACCCTCGCCAAGCACCACGAAGATAAGCGCTTTTACAAAAGCCTTCGGGTCCTCGGAAACTGCGCCGATAGCCGCAGGAGCACCTGCCGCAACGGCAATTCCGGAACCTATGCAGGCAAGACCCACAGCCAGGGCGGCTGCAAGATATCCAAGTCCGTCTCCCGTTGAAAGGGCAGCCGCAGCGCCCTGCTCGCTTGCAGCGCTTACGAAGTTGCCGATAGGAAGGATAAGGGCGATGAGCATAACTCCGAAGAAGGAGCAAAGGTTGCCAATAAATGCTCTTTTGCAAGCCTTTCCTGTTTTAAGCTTTTTAGCCATGAATAAAAACGGAACGCACAGAAGTGCAACTGCGATAAGTGGTAAAAAGTAAATAATCATTTTTTATATCCTCCAGATAAATTATTTATTCGGTCTGTGCATTGAACTGTACCTTTACCGGTTCAAACGGCACACCGTCGCTTTCGTTGAAGCGGCTGAATATCTCGTAAAATTCCAGACGTATTATCTGTATCGCTACTATCATGCCCTCCATAGCCATTACAAAGGCGTTTCCTATGATAAGGATTATCGGCTGGGCTGCGGCGGATGCCCCCTCCATAAGGGTCATTACCACCAGCATCATGCCTGCGTGGGAGAGAACGAAGCCGCCCACTCTGAGAAAGGACATGGTGTTTGAGATATAAGAAAGGACAAACTCAAACATCTCAAAGAAGTTTTCCACGATAAATCCGCCAACGGTCATTTTTTCTTCCTCGTCAGCGCTGAGCCTGAATTTTTTATACTTGACCGCCAAAGAGAAAGGCACACGGCAGAAAATACATATCAGCGGTATAACTATAAGGAAGATAACGAAGGGCGCAGACATTATTTTCACGTTGAACATTATCGTTCCCACAAGACCTGCCGCTATGGAGCTGTAAAAGATAAGCCCGGCTATCCCGTTGCAGCCAAAGATCGCTTTTTCGTAATCTTTTTCCTTGAAGCCGATATATATGTTTATCAGCATGGACATAACTATCAGCACCACGCCTACTGCCACGGCGGTCAGAAGGATAAAGTTTGTTTTTGAAAAGACTTTCAGAGGAAGGAAACTTATCCCCAGCTGTTCGTACATCGGATCCAAAAGATCCTCAAAGCCGAATACAGAGCCGTACAGGGTGCCGAAGATCATGCTTGAAAGTCCGCATCGGACCATCATTCCCCCGGCGCTTTTGTTGATTTTTTTGCCGACTATAAGTCCCAGCAGCATCACCAGGAAGCCCTGTCCCAGATCTCCGAACATTACGCCGAAAAGCAGCGTATAGGTTATGGCAACAAAAGAGGTGGGGTTGAAGCCTCCGTAATTTGGCAGACCGTACATTTCCACCATCATGCCGAAAGGTCTTGTGAGCCAGCTGTTTTTCAAAATGGTCGGCGGTGTGCAGTTTGAGTCCGCATCCGGCGGCATATACGCTGCGCTTACTGTTTCAAGGGTGCTTATAAGGTCGTTAAAGCGTTTTTTATCCTTAACGGGAACAAATCCCTTGATGTAGAACTTTCCGCTTAAATAGCCCACCTTTTTGCGAAGCTCAAAGGTGCCGTAAAGATACTGGAGCTTTGAATATGCAGCAAGCACCTCGTCCTTTACACGGATAGATATGCGGTTGATCTCTGCCTGAGCCTCGTCGGCTTTTTGCTGCTGTAAGGTCATGTCTGCCGACAGAGTTTTTATAGCCTCGTCTGCATCGCCCTTTACAAAATCGGGAAGATGGACACGCTCAAAGAACATAGAATGGAAAAGGTCGTCAACGAGAGCTTTGTCCTGATCGGGACAAAAGTACATTCCCCAGCAATACAGATCCTGTGTCTCAAAGGGGACAAAAAAGAAATTTTCGTCGTAATAATCCAGCTTTGCCAAGTTGACGGTAGGCAGCCTTCCCACCCTTGATGCCACGTATTTGCAGGAGAAAATGTCCTCAAAGCTGCTGTTCATGCCCTTGAGATGGTGTATCTGGGTAAGGGTCTCGTTTATTTGTGCCACCTTTTGCAAGGCATCGTTTTTCTTTTGGTTCGCCGCCTCAAAGCTTTTGTTTATCTCTTCGGCTCGCTGAGTGAATTCTTCCGGCGAGGCCGGAGGATAATTGCTGTAATCTGTTTCTTTAAGCTCGATGCCAAGATCCACAGCGATCCGTTCAAATGTTTTCACAAGCGGCGCATAACCGTTTTTTTCGTTCAAAAGGGTAAGACCGTTTGCCGCCGATGCGCTTGAAAAGGCAGGCTGTATATGGAAACATCCGCTTTCGCAGCATTTCCCCAGGCATTGGTCAAGCTCGTTCATTTGTCCCACAAGGTTCACGAGCTCCAATTTTTCAATACCCATCTGAGCATATCTCCTTTCCCGGTCTGTCAGCAGACCAAAAGTTCATTTTCTATATACACCGGGTCCACGCCGTAGCGTGTCCCCTCGATAATGTGTGTGATGTTTGAAAGCTCAAAGTCGCAAAGCTGGGTGAAGGCATAAAGTACCACCGATGCGTGAGAGCTGCGGTAGAGTATATGTTCCAGCCTTTTGAATTTGTTGCGCTGCATTATTACCTCTATTTTGGTGCCGTCTGAAAACTCCTGATGCGCTTTGTTGCGGCTCAGCCAATCGAGCATCTGTTCGGGGGTGTCAAGCTCGTAATAGCTGTCGAGCTTTTTGCCTACGCCGGGGAGCTTTATCTGGTGCTGCTTTATCTGCTGGGGAGTAAAGTCGAAAAATGCCTTCATACGGTATGCGTTTATCATGTTCAGCAAGTCTATCTCGTCCTTGAGCATTTTTATCATTTCATCCTTTTCCTCGTCGGAAAATGATTTTTCCGCCTGTTTAAGAATACGGGCGTAATAGCTTGTACGCAGCTGTCTTTCGCACTCGGTATAATCCACCGTGCCGTCGTCGGCAAGACGCACCCGGACAAGGGGCTTGTAATATTCGGTGGTACGCAATAGTTTAACAAGCTCTGTAAAGCTCTCTGCACGGCTCAATTCCAGCAGGTCAAGGTCAGAATACTTTGTGATATAACCGGGAAGATAGTCCAGATAGGATCTGTCCAGTCCGGAGTTTATGCTGTTGATAAGCATAAGCAGACAGCCGATCTCCGACCTGCTTATGAGGAAATCGAAGAAGGGCAGCTTGTCAAGCTGCTGAAACTTGCAAAGTCTGATGTAGGTTTCAAAATTTTCCTTTTCCAGCAGTGTTTCCAGAAAACCACGGTGAACGGTCATGGGGTCGATGTCTTTGAGAACGTCCTTGAAACGGACCGTTGCCGAAAGGTATTCTGCTATCTCCGGAACGCTCCTTCTGGCAAGCATCTCACGGTAGTTTTCCCCCGTGAGCATCCTGCCGTGCAGGGCACGTATTTTTGCCACTGTTGCATTTGACGACACACTCTCAAGCATACCGTGTCCCTCCCTTGAAGCTCCCGGATGTTATTTTTCGGAAAATACCCTTTCCACAATGGCTTTTTCCCATTTTTTGTGCTTGGCGGAATAAAGCGCATCTATCCCGGCGATCTTGTCCTTTTCGTTTTTTTCGATCTTGGCGATCTGCGCCTCGGTCTGTTTTTTGCACTTTTCAATGACCTTTGCCCTGTAAGTTTCCACTTTTTCCGACGAGGTGCGTTCAAGATCCGCAATTTCGTCATGGGTGAGCTGTTCAAGCTCCGCCTTCTTTTCGTTGGCTCTGATTATTTTTGCATCTGCCAGTTTGTCTGTTTGTAAGATCTCAGAGATTATGTCCACGCTTCTCACTTCCGTTTCGTACAAAAAAATAAATCTAAACTATATTTTACACCTTTTTAATAATTATAACAAGTGGTAATTTGTTAACGAAATCACAATTGTAACTAATTCATTATTGAAAAGGGGAAACTGTGTTAACAAGCTCGAAGGGGACACTATTTGTTGTAATAAATGACCTGCTTTAGCACAACATCTTGTGGCAGTGTGCAAAACGCACATACAAAGGCCTTTCAAAAGGGGGATTTTCTCTTTGCACGTGGGGTGAACGCCCTTGACAAATCTTTTGAAAAGTGGTATATTCGTACTTACCGCAAGTACATCTGTTCGCAGGAGGTGGACTGAAAAAATGTCTGCAAAAGAGGACAAGCTTGTAATAGTAAACTCTGAGGTGCTCCCGGAGATAATCCTGAAGGTCCTTACCGCAAAAGGTATGAGGGCAAGAGGAGAGGCTGCAACTTCGGCTGAAGCTTGCAGAGCCGTGGGTATTTCAAGAAGTGCGTATTACAAGTACAAGGACTGTGTTTTCAATTATGAGGAGCAGCTCACGAATAATATTTTGTCTGTCTATCTTATCCTGCGGGATGAAAAAGGCGTGTTAAGCTCCATTATCTCAAAGCTTTATGAGCTTAACACCAACATTCTTACCATAAACCAGAATATCCCCGTTGACTCTGTGGCGACGGTGACTGTTTCGGTAAGGTTTGACCATGGACTTGTGTCCGTACAGCAGCTGAAAACCGAGCTGGGCAAGGTAAAAGGCGTGGTGGATGTAAAGCTTATATCCGGAGAATGAAGCACAGCAGAGATAGAGAGGAAAGGTAAGATCATATGAGTAAGGTCGCAATAATAGGATACGGAACGGTAGGCTCGGGAACGGTAGAGCTTTTTATGAAAAACCGTGAGTCTATCTCCCGGAAGGTGGGGAAGGAATGTGATATCAAGTATATACTTGATCTGAGGGATTTCCCCGATTCTCCCTTTGCAGATCGGATGATAAAGGATTTTGATACGATACTTAACGATGACGAGGTCACCGTTGTAGCCGAGGTAGTGGGGGGCACCACGTTTGCCTATGATTACACCAAAAGGCTGCTGGAAAAGGGAAAGAGCGTTGTCACATCAAATAAGGCTCTTGTGGCAGAAAAGGGTGCAGAGCTGATAAAGCTGGCAAAGGAGCACAAGTGCAACTATCTTTTTGAAGCCAGCGTAGGCGGCGGGATACCTATTCTCAGACCTATAAACAAATGCCTTGCCGGAAACGAGATTCTCAGCATTTCCGGAATACTCAACGGCACCACGAACTTTATACTTTCCAAAATGATAAAAGAACAGATGTCCTTTGACGATGCCCTTAAAAAGGCTCAGGAGCTTGGCTATGCCGAGGCTGACCCCACGGCGGATGTTGAGGGTGAGGACGCCTGCCGCAAGATATGCATACTCGGCTCGCTTGCATACGGAAAGCATATTTATCCGGAAATGGTCCATTGTTCGGGAATAACAAGAATAACCCTTGATGACGTGGAGTATGCAGATAATGCAGGGTATGTTATAAAGCTTATCGGCTCGGTGAAAAAGCTGGAGGACGGAAAGCTTAAAGCTATCGTCTGCCCAAGGTTCGTGCCAAAGTCAAACCTGCTTGCCAGCGTAGATGATGTGTACAACGCCATAAGCGTTGTGGGCGACGGCGTAGGAAATGTAATGTTCTACGGACAGGGCGCAGGAAAGCTGCCTACGGCATCTGCCGTGGTGGGAGATATAATCGACTGTCTCAAGCACCCGCAAACTGTTCTTGCAGTCAACTGGGAGGACAGCGAGGATAAGAGCTTTGTGGTCCCCTATAAACAGACGAACACCTCGGTTTATGTAAGGATACAGGCTGACAACGCAGAGGCGCTCAAAGGCTCGCTGAGCGAAATGTTCGGAAAGCTGATGTATATCGAAAGAGCAGGCAGACCCGAAAACGAGATAGCGTTTATAACACCCACAATGAAAGAAGCAGATATCGACGATAATCTCACCATTCTTTCCCACACTGCTCAGATAATGAGTAAGATAAGAATTTATCAGTAAATTGTAATTGCCTCCTTACGGTCATGACCGGGGGAGGTTTATTGTTTATGCAGATTTAACAAAATCACCATATGTTGATTTGTGATATTTCACAAGTCTGAAACTGCGGAAATGCGCTGAAAAGTTATTTGCAAAAAAACTGTTGCAAAAAAAACAGCTATGTGTTATACTGTTAATGTTAATATTGTTTTAATAATAAAGCCGTCCTGATCGGCTTGTCACATACTCCGGGAAAGGAGAACAAAAATGAGCAAACGTTTTACCGTGGGACTTGTTATAGCTAATATTGCCTTTGACCAGTTCAGCAAGGAAATAGCTAAGGGAGCGATAGCTGCCGCAGAGAAATTGGATGTTAACCTTGCTATAATCCCTATGAAGTATATAGGCAGAGATGTTGCGCCGGAAAGTGCCGACGAAAAGTATGACTATATGTTCAATACCCTGCTTAACCATGTATCTAACCATAACCTTGATTATATAATCATAACCATAGGCGAGATAGCGTATTCAATGACAAAGCAGGATATGTACAGCCTTATAAAAAGTATCGGAAAAACACCTGTGCTCTCTATCGCTGCCGAGGTAGAGGGTTATGAAAGCATGATCTTTGATAACACCACCGGTGTTAAGGAAGCGGTAAAATATCTTATAAAGTCCGGCAGAAAGCATATCGGGCTTATGAAAGGTGAGCCTTATAACTATGACTGCATCGAGCGAAATGCAGCGTATAAGGAAGCCATAGAAGAGGGCGGACTGGAGTATAACGAAAAGCTTACCATATATAACGATATGTCCTCGTTCTGTCATGAACAGGTGGAAAAGCTCCTTGCGGACAACCCGGATATGGACGCTATCGTTTGCTGTAACGATAACACAGCAGCTACGGTCTATGAGGTCCTTGAAAGACATAATATCACCATAGGCGAACAGATCGCTGTGGTGGGCTTTGACGATCTGCCCATCGCACAGCAGCTCAACCCGCCCCTTGCGTCTGTGAACGCAGATGCGGAAGGGCTTGCATATGCTGCCGTTGCCAGAGCAGTGGACTACCTTAACGGAAACACTCAGTTTGTCGAGCATAAAAGAATAGCCACCAAGTTTATTCTGAGAGAGTCTTGTTTCCGTAAGGCGGAGTATCCGGATTACAGCAGCATTTTTGACCTTAACTGCCGGGACTGTGCCCGGGAGTTAATGAAGATAGCTTATGACGACTTTACCTCGGAGGAACGGTATAAAAAGACATTTAAAGCTTGTGAAAGATTCCTTGAAATGGTGGATGCTGTCTTTCTCACCGAACAGGGGGATAAAAATAAAAAGAGCGTTGACGATTTCATAAATCTCATCGACAAGCTTTTCAGAGGCAGAGAGGGCTTTTATGCCTTCAATATAAATAAATTCCTTGCGGTAGTGGATACGGGTATGAAGTACCTGGTGAACAGGCTCCCCGACAGATTGGGGGACATAATCACCGTGTTTACCCACCTGAACCAGATGATAGCTTACAGTATAGAGCTGCACCGCACGTATGACAATAACCGCAGCTTTGATGTGAGCCACAGATCCAATATCATCACACGTGACGTTCTGATGTTTGCCACCGAGGATATGGAAAACGCCTGCGGATCTATGCTGCGTCAGCTGCATCTGCTGAATATCAGAACAGCGTACCTGTACCTTCTGCAAAAACCTATCGTCTGCAACAGCCGAACTGATATGCCAAAGGTGTCCAGCTGGAATCTTGTGGCATATAATGAGGACAGAAGGGTGTATGTTGTTCCTGCCAACCGACAGGAGATAAGATCACAGGATCTGTTCAAGCACGAGTATCTGCCCTCGGACAGACGCTGGACAATGCTTGTTACCGTGCTTTACTCCAATAATGTACAGTACGGACTGGCAATGTTTGAGATGCCCTATGACTATTTCAACTATCTTGAGTATCTTACCTATCAGCTCAGCGCAGCGGTAAAGATACAAGAGCTTATCAAGACCCAGAACGAGACACTTATCCAGCTCAATAAAATAAATATCGCACTGCATAATATGTCCAGCCTTGACCAGCTCACGGGAGCGCTTAACCGCAGAGGATTTTACAGCGAGGCTGCAAAGCAGTTTGAGCAGATGACCGACAGGCTAATTGTGCTTTTTGTTGACCTGGACGGACTGAAGATGATAAACGACAACTTCGGACACTCTGAAGGAGATATCGCCATAAAAGCTGTTGCCGATTGTCTGCGTGAGGTCATCGGTGACGTGGGCATAGTGGGCAGAGTAGGCGGTGACGAGTTCGTGGCAATGATGCCGTCGATATTTGATAATATGACCGATTATGTGAGAAATAAGTGCAACGAGGTCATGGATCAGCTTAACGAAAGGTTGAAAAGGCCGTATAAAATAGCCATGTCAATGGGTATTTTCGAGTGTAAGGCAAATGAATACAAGAGCATTGCCGAGATAATCGACAAGGCGGACTATCTGCTTTATGTACAAAAGCGTGAAAAGAAAAAGCTGATAGACGGTGGATATAATCAATAAAAAACAGGTCCGAGGGCATTTGAAAAGTGCTTTCGGACTTTTTTTGCGGATTGCAAATAGCAGTAAATCACGGATAAAAATTATAATTTCTGCATACAACTTGATAAATATGAAAATAATTGACAAAACGATGCGGATATGATATAGTTGCTGTAAAGCAGACTGCTGCGAAGATCGGGAGTATGATTTGACAGAAAAGTAGGGTGCATAATATGAAAAGACATCTGATGATAACGGTGATCGCCTGTGCACTTGTTATGGCAGGCTGCGCCGATGCAAACAGTTCAAGCTCAAGTGAAAAAACAGACTCACAGCAGCAAAGCAGCAGCCTTGCTGACAGTTCATCCGAGGTGTCGGCAGCCGAGCCTGACGGAAAGAGTGAGAAGTATCCTACAAATGCACCTGAGCAGTGGAAAAGCGAGGTCAAGGTAGAAGGCAGCAGGATAACTTACGGCAGCTTTGATGAGCTTGAGAAAGCATCGGATCTTATCGTTATAGGTGAATATGCCGAAAACACAAGACAGTACCCTGAATATGAGCAAAGCAGCGAATTCGGTAAAGAGATACTTGTTGACTGCGTTTCAAAAAACACGATAAAAGTTGAAAAGGTGCTGAAAGGAGAGGCGGTGCAGAGCATAAAAATTTCCCAGAGATACGGCATTTCCGAAACGGACGGTGAGCTTGTTGCATTCACCGGGCTGACACCGATGAAAAAAGGTGACCGCTGGATATTCTTTCTTCAATATGACAAGCAGAGAGATACCTATTGGGTGGCAGGCGATCACAGCGGCAGATACCCTTTGCCGGATGAGAAGCTGAGGGGGCTGTGCAGCAGGATGGCGGACTATAACGAAGAGCTGAACAAATATGTAAAAGAAAACAATATCGATCTGAGTAATGTTAAGCCGCAACAGCAGGCAGGACTTGCAAAGTTTGATGAAAAACGGCAGGAGATATTGAACGGAGCAGATAAAAATGTATTTGGTGTTTTAGATGCTGCGTCGATAAATCTGTCGCTTTACGGTGAAGTCTTAAAGAAGTTCGGTCTTTGAACAAGGATACGGTGAATAATAATAAACGGTGTGAAGTTGTTTCACACCGTTTTGTTATGTTCGGGCATCTTATCGGACATTATATCTATGTAGGTATCAAAGCAGCTGTCGGCAGACTGCCTGAGCACTGCGTGGTCGGCTCTGCGCTTGGGGTCAAGGCGTGCATACACCCTGAAACCGCCCTGCTTTGCTGCCCCTACCCCCTCGGGGATATCTTCAAACACGGCACAGTCTTCGGGCTTTTCGCCAAGCAGCTCTGCGGCGAGCAGGTATATATCGGGGAAGCCTTTGCCCCTTTCGACCTGCGATGTGGTGACGAATTCGCTGAAATACTCATACATTCCGCAGCGCTTTAATACCGGTTCGTAAAGCTCCCTTGAAGAGGCGGTGGCAAGGGCGAGCTTTACCCCCTTTGAGTGAAGCTTTCTGACAAATTCAGGTGCACCCTTTACAGGCTCTATGTCGTTGGCATAGTGCCAAATAGCCATATCACGCCACTCGGCTGCTATCTCCTCAATAGTTTCCGGCAGAGAGAAAAGCTCCTTGGTATAGACCGCTGCCTGGCGAAAATCCATTGCGGAAACAGCTTTTCCGTAGTTTTCGGGCACGGCAAAGCCACGCTTGCCGAGAAAGTCAATATCTATCTGCGTCCATACATCGCCCGATTCGATAAGAGTACCGTCAAGGTCAAAAATGACTCCTTTGAAATTTGAAATGTCCATGATCCTCCTTGATCCTCCGCTTATTCAAACCAGGGGTAGCTTACGTTTTTTATTCCGCCCTTGACGGTCATATTCAGATAAAAGGTTTCAACGCCGCCTATGAACTGTCCCCCTTGCAGGATGACCTCGTTGGAAAGGCTGCCTGTTGAGGTGGAGGCAAAGACGGAGAAGATATCGTCTCTCAGGTCAAGGGTTATCTGCTCGCCGTTTTTGATCCGTGCGCCGTTTGCGTCAAGCACCCGGGGGTCTATCCTTGAAACGGGCTGCCCAAGCGCATCAAAGGAGCATATATCGCCGTAAAGCCCGAACTGCGCCATAAATGCCTGTTTTGAGCCGGGTATCACCCAGAAGGGCATGACGGCAGAGGCGAATTTTTTTCGTCTTGTTACGATTATACGTTTCATTGCTGTACCTCGATAAATTCTCCCAAAAGCCCTGCGGAAAGCTCCACAAGCTCCTTGCAGGGGCGCTTTTTGTAGTACTCGCCTGTTCTCTTTGCAGGCTGAGGTGCACTTGCGCCGTCCAAGCCCAGAAGCTCCCGGCAGACGATACTGTCAAAGCCGTTTTCTTCCTTGAAGCGTGAGACAAAGGCTTGGATAAGCTTGTACATCTCGCCCTTTGCCTGCTGGTCCCTCCCGTCGGCATAGCCGTGTTTTAAGCCCAGCACCATAACGGCACCGGATACAGAGCCGCAAACCTCACGCAGCCTGCCTATTCCGCCGCCGAAACCGCAGGAGATCCGCATGGCTGTGTGCATATCAAGTCCCATATCTTCCGCCCAGGCTGCAACGACTGCCTGGGAACAGTTATAGCCTTGCATGAAATACTCGCCTGCAAGGCGTGCTTTGTCTTCACTGTACTTTTTCATAACTACTCCTTTATTCGCCTTATATCAGGTCTTTTATCGCATCAAGATACTTGCCGTCCTGACCGTCAAATATCTCCTCGCCCTGGCTCATATACGCTCTCATAAGGTACTGCCGTGCATCGTCCATGCCAAGCTCAAGGTAGCACTGCCCGAGGCGCAGCATCACGAAAGGGTTGTAACCCTCACCCGAGAGGTTGGTTCTTGCATCGGTAAGATAGCTGTATGCGCTGCGATAGTCGCCCAGCATAAAAAATGCGTCAGCTATGCTTGTCTGGAACCACACCGCCTCACTTTGTACATTAAGCGGCTTTGCGAGCATATCAAGACCTTTTTGCCACACGATGACAGCCTGCACATACTCGCCACGGTCAAAATACATATTGCCTTGCTTTGCTATATCATCAATGGTGTTGTTCATAGCTTCTCCTTGTTCATCAGCGCCGATTCGGGCGCAAGCAAAAAGGGCAGCTCGGTGTAAAAGGTCGTCGTGCGCACGTCCTTGGGGTATATCTCGCCGTTTACGCACAGGAACATTATCCCGTTTCTGAAGGTGTCGTCCGGCGGCTCCCATATAGCCATTCTTTCAAGTATAAACGCCATTTTATACGGCTCGCCTATTACCATTGTGCGCCCCCGTTTTTAAATGATATTTTTAGTATAACACATCTTGCTGTGTATTTCAACCGCTGTTGTGGAAAGTGCACAAAAATAGTATAGTATTTTCTGCTGTTGCTGCGCTCGATAATTATTCAAACACCGTTGACAAAAAGGTGGATTTCAGGTATAATGAACTTGTGCAAAAAGACAATTTTTCACGTAAATCAGCTATGGGAGGTAAATAATTATGTCAAAATTCGTATGTTCGGTATGCGGTTACATCTATGAAGGCGAGCAGCCGCCGGAGAAGTGCCCACAGTGCGGCGTTCCCGGTTCAAAGTTCAACAAGGTCGAGGAAGAGAAGATAATGTGGGCTGACGAGCACAAGCTTGGCTCTGCACAGGGACTTGACGAGGAGATTGTTCAGGGACTGCGTGATAATTTCAACGGTGAGTGTAGTGAGGTCGGTATGTATCTTGCTATGGCGAGAGTTGCTTACAGAGAGGGCTACCCCGAGGTCGGTATGTACTACGAAAAGGCTGCTTTTGAAGAGGCTGAGCACGCTGCAAAGTTCGCAGAGCTGCTTGGTGAGGTAGTTACACCGTCTACAAAGAAGAACCTTGAGCTTCGCTATATGGCTGAAAACGGCGCTTGCGAGGGCAAGATGAAGATCGCTAAAAAGGCTAAGGAGCTTGGCTACGATGCTATCCACGATACCGTTCACGAGATGGCTAAGGACGAGGCAAGGCACGGCTGCGCTTTCAAGGGCCTGCTGGACAGATATTTCAAATAACAGATCGGTAAGGTTGTTTGGGGGACAGTCCTTTTGGATAAGGGTTGTCCCCCGAGCTATATGGTTTTGGCGGCTGACAAAGTCAGCTTTGGCTTTATGAAAATATGATTTCAGGGGAGGATAAACATGGGCAGCAAGGGCATAAGCATTCTTTTTCCCGATGGTAATGCGAAATTTACCCGGATGACGGACAGCGCATTTCACGACCTGGGACTTGACAGCATCTGCAAGGAGCTGACAAGCGATGCAAAGGAGCGCAAATACATCACCGGGGTAATTTCAAATATGACCGCAGATGCCGATACCGCACGTTTCAGACAGGAGGTTTTTGCGGATATCCTCGATCTTTCGCAGCTGCGTAAAAAGATAACAGAGTTGTTTGAAAGACTTGAATTTATGAAAAGCTTTGGTTCGCTGGCAAAAAAAACAGAGGAAAAGCTGGGGATATGGTATCTGCTGCACCGGCTCGACGAGCTGGATGACTACATAAAATGCGTTGAGGCGATGAGGGAGTGTCTGAGTGATGAGAGGATAAGATCACGGGGACTTATCCGTTTTCGTGAGCATATCAACGGCATTTACGAGGATTCCTGCTTTGCCCAGATGCGAAAGGATATAAGCGAGCTTAAGCTCAAGGCATCCGAGATTCGCAGCGTGACCATCGGCGTGAATGTCAATGACCGCTTTGAAGCAACGAGCATGGGGCTTATCTCGGTCAACAGCAAGCCGTTTAAAAAATCGGGTATAGTCAGCAATTTTGCTGATGCGCTGTCATCAAAAGGCGGCATAAAAGACGACAATGAATGGAACGGCGAGATGCGCTATCACGAGATTGACCGTTCGCAAAGCGGCACACCCGGGGCGATCTTTCAAAAGGGTATGGGCTTTCTTGCAATGCAGACAACGGGAGCATTTGTTGACGCAAAGGTGCGCCAGACTATCGTGAATATGCCTGATGACGACGGGATGAACAACTCCACTTTCTATTTTGAAAAGGTGATGAACAAGATGCTTGACACGCTGGTAAAGCGGTTGAGCGACACGCTTTCAAAGTACGTTGATGTTGCGGTGATAAACATTTCACGGCTTATTCCGGAGTTCACATACTACATCAGATTTGCAGAGTTTATCGAAAAATACAGTGAGGCAGGGTTTGCTTTCTGTCCGGCAAAGGCTGTAAGCGGCAGCGAGTGCTCAATGAATGCCCGGAGCTTTTACAATCTGCGCCTTGCGCTGTCGGTGGAAAATGCCGGGGATATCGTTTTCAATGACCTGAAATTTGACAGCGAGCACACTGTGTACATTCTGACGGGTGCCAACCGGGGAGGAAAGACCACTGTGACCCAGGCGGTGGGCTTGCTTTTTGCTCTGGCACAGGGCGGTATCAATGTGGCAGCCAAGTCGTTTGAATATGTGCCTGTGGACTGTATTTACACACATTTTCCTGCGGACGAGGACAAGACTATCGACCTTGGAAGGCTGGGTGAGGAGTGCGTGCGTTTCAAGCAGCTCTATGCAGACTGTACAGCGGACAGCTTGCTGCTTTTAAACGAGTCGTTCTCGACGACGTCTTTTGAAGAGGGATATTTTATCGCTCGTGACTCTGTGCGTGCAATTCTCAAAAAGCGGGTCCGCACGATCTACAACACGCATATGCACAAGCTCGCTGCTGATGTTGAGGAGATGAATGAGCAGACCGGCGGCGCAAAAGCCTCGTCGCTGGTTGTGAAAAGTGACGGCGGCAAACGCTCGTTCAAGGTGGAGGTCGCTGCGCCTGAGGGTATGTCGTACGCAAGAGATATTGCGCAGAAGTATGGCGTAACCTACGAAATGCTGACGAGCGGGTAAGCGATATGAGGAGATATGCTTTTCAATAAACCCCCACTTAAAACATATCCGATATATAATAAAAATACCCAAGAACGTTCACTCGCTCTTGGGTATTTGTTTTAGTTTGAAAGTATCAGAAACGCTGCGTAGCAGGCGAGAATCGCAAGACCGCCGAAGCGGTAGAACAATTTGAGCCCTGCGTTTTCGCTGTCCTTTTTGCGCTGCTTCATAATAAGTATCGCGCCGACAACAGCCGCTGCGGCAAGTCCGAAAATGTTAAGATACGAGCTTGACTTGTCCTTTGAGATGTACACCGAGCCGCCTCTGTAAAGAATATCGGCTACGGAGATTATACAGTAATTGAACACGCCGCTGCCCATTACGTTTCCTGCGCAGGCGTTGAAATTGCCTTTACGGATAAGTGCAATAGAAGATGTAAGCTCAGGCAGCGAGGTGGCTACGCCCAGGAACAGCGCACCGCCCACCGTCTTGCCCAGGTTGAACTCCTCGGTAAGGTGGTCTGTGGCAATGGTAATGAAAATCGACGCTGTTACCAGCAGCACTGCCATTATGATAAATCTGATGATTATCTGTTTCAAAGTCAGGTCGCTTGTGTCCTCGCCCTCGCTCTCGGCGCTGTCGCCTGCCATAAACTTGATAGAGCAAGCGTAAAGCACCAGCAGGATTATGGAGTAAACGCTTATCCCTGCGAACTCAAAGTCCTTTTTGAACACCACCGGGAGCGTCATTATTGCAAACATAATAAAAGTTATAACAGTGGTCTTGAAGTGGCTGCTGCCTATTGTCGATCTGCAAAGGCTTTTTGCAGCGATAAGCGCTGCACCGCCGAAAATACACATATTGAAAAGATTGCTGCCAAGGATATTACCCATTACAAGGTCGGGCTGCTTTACAAAGAGCACCGCCGAGATAGAGGTGAAAAGCTCCGGAAGGCTGGTTACTGCTGCAAGGATAACTCCGCCGATGAACGCTCCCGAAAGGTCGGTTTTCTTGTCGATAAGGTCAACGTAGTTTGCCAGCTTGATAGAGAAAAATACCACGCACACTGCCAGCGCTGCATAAATACCTACCCACATCATAGTTTTTCATCTGTCCTTTCTTACTGGTGATATGTTTTCAAAAAGTCTTTCATCTGCTGCATTGCATAGGTCAGCTGTTCGCAGTTGGGAAGATAGACTATGCGGAAGTGGTCGGGCTGTTCCCAATGGAATCCGCCACCGTGGGTGAGAAGTATCTTTTTCTCTTTAAGAAAATCCAGAACGAACTGTTCGTCGTCTTTCATGCCGAATTTTTCCTTGTCCAGTTTTGGAAAAATGTAAAATGCCGCACGGGGCCTTACGGCTGTAAGTCCGTCGATGTCGTCGATAAGCTTGCAGATAAGCTCTCTTTGCTCATAGATGCGCCCTCCCGGAAGGAGCATCTCATCGGTCTTGTCAATGTCTTTAAGAGCGTATTCGATAACGTACTGGCTCTGGACGTTTGAACAAAGACGCATTGAAGAAAGCATATTTATGCCCTCTATGTAGCCTTTTGCCCTGTTAAGATCGCCGCTGAGGACCATCCAGCCGGAGCGGAAGCCTGCGATCTTGTGGGATTTGGAAAGACCGTTGAAGGTCACACAGAAAAGATCCGGAGCAAGTGATGCAATTGAGGTATGCTCTATGCCGTCCATGCAAAGACGGTCGTAGATCTCGTCGGAAAAAATGATAAGCTCATGCTCACGAGCCATATCCACTATCTTTTGAAGTATCTCCTTGGGATAGACCGCACCGGTGGGGTTGTTTGGGTTGATAACGACGATCGCCTTGGTCTTGTCGGTTATTTTGGAGCGCATATCCTCAATGTCCGGATACCAGTCGGAAGCCTCGTCACAGATGTAATGTACAGCGTTCCCTCCGGACAAAGTTACAGAGGCTGTCCACAAGGGATAGTCCGGCGCCGGCACCAGCACCTCGTCACCGTTGTCCAAAAGAGCCTGCATGGACATGGTTATAAGCTCGGATACGCCGTTTCCCGTGTAGATATTATCTATGCTCTGCGCCACAACGCCCTTGCTTGCGTGATAGGCTTTTATCGCCTCACGTGCCCTTGCTATGCCGTGAGAGTCGGAGTAACCCTGAGCGTCGTGGAGGTGTGCGCTCATCTCGTTGATAATATAATCAGGTGCGTTGAAATCAAAGGGGGCAGGATTGCCGATGTTGAGCTTGATGATGCTTTCACCCTGTGCGATCATGCGGTTAGCCTCATCCATAACAGGACCTCTGATGTCGTAGCACACATTATTAAGCTTGGTGGATTTTGCGAATGTTCTCATATTTACACTTCCCTGAATGAATAGTATACAGTTATCCTGATACATTCTACCACACAGGTGGCGGACTGTCAACGGCATTTTTCACAAAGCACAGCTAAAAAAATCGCAAAAACTGCACTTTTTTTGGTAAAAGGCTTTATTTTTTGTTTGAAATGTAGTATAATGATAATGGTATATTGTGTTTATATCTTAAAAGAGGAAAAATATAAACGGGAGGAACGATAAGAATGAAAAACGTAGTAAATGTTCAGCTTGCAGGACGCTCTTATAACCTTAATTCCACCGAGTCTGAGGAATATACTCAGAAGCTGGCAAGAGAGCTTAACAGGCGCATAACGGCAATAACCAATGCGTCTCCAAGCCTTTCGGCGCTTGACGGGGCGCTGCTGTGCGCTCTTGATTGTCTTGACGAGCTTACAAAGGCTAACAACAATATCGAGAATATAAGAAACCAGATAAAGGATTATGTAGACGATGCCGGCGAGGCAAGGATACAGGCGGACGAGGCAAATAAAGAAGTAAGGGTGCTGCGTGCAAGGGTAGAGGCATTGCAGGCAGAGCTGAAAAAGCGCACCACCGTTATCAGATATGACAACGAGAAGGTGGAAAGCGCAAAGGATATGCTTTCCAAAGAGATAGATGCGGCAATAAACAAGCCCATGAATACAAACGCCCCGGGAGCTCAGCAGTCGTTTTTTAACACAGACCCTGCTGCAAACGCTGAAAGAAAGTAATGGCTGAGATTCTTTCTCCGGCAGGCTCGCCCCAGGCGCTGTGTGCGGCTTTGCGGTGCGGCTGCGATGCGGTCTATGTTGGCGGACAAAGCTTTTCGGCAAGGGCAAATGCAGCGAATTTCTCCGATGAGGAGCTTGCCCGGGCGGTAGAGATGTGCCATATCCGTGGCGTAAAGGTTTATCTTGCAATAAACACCGTGATACTTGACAGCCAGCTTGACGGGTGCAAGCGTGCGGTGGAATATGCGGCAAAGATAGGCGTTGACGGACTTATAACCCAGGATCTGTGCCTTGTGGAGATAGTAAGAAAGTGCTGTCCACGTATGGAGATACACGCCTCCACCCAGATGACTGTTCACACCAAAAAGGGCGTTGAACAGGCAAAGGAGCTGGGTTTTTCACGCACTGTGCTTTCAAGGGAGCTGCCCGAGGGGATAATAGCAGACCTTTCGGAACTTGGCACACAAACGGAGATTTTTGTCCACGGGGCATTGTGTATGTCTGTCTCGGGGCAGTGCTATATGAGCGCCCTTATCGGATCACGAAGCGCAAACAGAGGGCTTTGTGCACAGGCTTGCAGGCTTGCGCTCAGCGCCGTGAAGGGGCAGGAGAGGTACGATCTGTCCTTGAAGGATATGTCGCTGCTTGATATTATGCCAAGGGTGCTGGCAACAGGCGCAAGCTCGCTGAAGATCGAAGGGCGAATGAAGCGCCCGGAATATGTGGCAAAAGCCACCCATAGCGCAGTTATGGCTTGTGCAGGCCGGGACCCGGACATGGACGGACTGGGAGCGGTCTTTTCAAGACAGGGCTTTACAAAGGGATACTTTGAAGGTAAAAAGGGCAAAGAGATGTTCGGCAGGCGTGACAAAGAAGATGTGGCGGTGTCGGTAAAGGCTTTGCCCGGGATCCATGAGCTTTACAGAAGCGAGGAAAAACGTGACAGGGTGAAATTTGTATTCACGGCACAAAAGGAAAGCAGAGTGTGCCTCACGGTCACAGACACCCGGGGGAACAGCTTCTGTGCAAAGGGCGACGTTCCTCAACCGGCGCAGAATAAAGGTTTGAGCGCCGAGCAGGTGGAAAAGCAGCTTGTAAAGCTCGGGGACACTATATACGAATACGGCGGCTGCGAGTGTGACATCGGCGATATGCTGTACGTCAGCCCTTCCCGGATAAACGCCCTGCGGCGGCAGGTGTGCGAGGGTCTTGACGGAGTGCGTGCAGCGGCAAACGACAGAACTGTTCCCTTTGTAAATGTTGATATTACGGACTTTGAGGGCGGCTGTGAGTGCGAACAGCCAAAGATAAGGATAGAGATTTCAAGCCTGAAACAGCTTGAAAACATAGATCTGAGCGATATCGAATTTGTGATAATGCCCCTTGAAATATGCAAAAATGCGGACTTTGCGGCGCTTGGCGAAAAGCTGATGGCGGCGCTGCCCAGATTCACCTTTGACGAGGAAAACGTGATAGAGCGCCTGAGGGCATTGAAAGAAAAGGGCTTGGAACATATCCTCGCCACAAATATCGCACATCTGAAAATCGGCAGAGAACTGGGGCTTACTGTCCACGGCGGCTTCGGGCTGAATGCGACAAACAGCGTGGCGGTCAAGCTTTTAGGGGAAATGGGCGCAGCGGACGTGACAGCGTCTTTTGAGCTGAAAGCGGCACAGATACGTGCCCTTAAAAAGCCTGTGCCGGTTGGCGTTATCGCCTATGGACGGCTTCCTGCCATGCTGACGGTCAACTGTCCCATAAGGCAGGCTGTGGGCTGCGGCAAATGTACAAAGCGGCTTTACGACCCTACGGGCAGAGAGCTTGCGGTGCGCTGCTCAAAGGGTGAGGGGTACGTTGAGATACTTAACAGCGATGTGCTGTATATGGCGGACAAGCTGAACGATCTCAAGGGTGCATCGTTTGTGCAGCTTTGCTTTGACGGGGAAGATCCACAGCAGGCAGCTGACATTGTCAGGGCTTATAAAAACGGCGAAAAACCGCAGCTTGAAAACATGACCCGAGGCCTTTATTACAGGGGGATAATTTGAATGGCACAGTTCAGGTATGTCAGCGAGAATACGATAGAGCATCTTTCGCTGCTCGTCACCGGCCGTTATGTTCAGCGAGCTTGGCGAGGTATCGTGGTTTGAGGATCTTCACAAACAGGAGGGGCAATCATGAGACTTGACGGATTCGGACTTTTTGTCGAGGATATGGGCAGGATGATCCGCTTTTACAGAGATGTGCTGGGCTTTGAGATAAAAGAGGACGAGGACACCTCAAATGTCTTTCTTGTAAAGGACGGCACGCTGTTCCTGCTTTACGGCCGCAGTGATTTCGAGAAGATGACAAGCCGCAGGTACGAGTATATCAAGGGCTTGAACGGACACTCGGAGATAGCGCTGTATGTTGACACGTTCGAGGAGGTCGATGAAAGGTTCAAAGAGGTCGTGCAAAAGGGCGCGCAGCCTATCCTTGAACCGATAACAGAGCCGTGGGGACAGCGCACCTGCTACGTCGCCGACCCCGAGGGGAACCTTATCGAGATAGGCTCGTTCAACAAGCCGTTTGAAAGATAGCCGCACACAGTATCGAAATGACAACAGAAAGAGGAAAGTAAATGAAACTTCTGATAAAAAAGCTTGATGAAAAAGCAGTGATCCCTGCAAGACAGACCGAGTTCAGTGCAGGGTACGATCTGAGTGCCTGCTGCGATGAGCCGATAACGGTCAGGGCAGGGCAGACGGTAAAGGTCCATACGGGTGTTGCGATGGAGATAGACGGGGACAAAAACACGGTCGGGCTTATCTATGCACGCAGCGGACTTGCCACAAAGTTCGGCCTTGCCCCTGCGAACTGCGTGGGAGTTATCGACTGGGACTATCGGGGCGAGGTGATCGTTGCGCTGCACAATTCATCGGAAAACGACTTCGAGATAAACCACGGCGAGCGTATCGCACAGCTTGTGCTTGCCCCTGTGTTCACACCGGAGGTCGAGATAGTTTCAGAGCTTTCAGGCACATCAAGAGGAGAAGGTGGCTTTGGCTCCACCAATAAGTGATATGAGCAGTTTTTTTGCCAACAACCCCACGGTCATACTTGCACTGATAGGGCTTTTGTTTTCGGTGCTGAACATAATCAATCTGATACTCAGCCGTAAGCGTGACCATTTTGTTTCGGGGATACCGCTGTTCGGCGGTCTGTTTATACTTATCGGCTTTTTGCTTTCCCACCACAAGATCTGGGCGCTTTTGTGCTTTACCGATTACTCGTGGGTGATGCTGCTGTTTTCGCTGATCTTTGGCGGAAAAATCAACCGGAAGAAAGAGGATAACAAGGATAATGAAGATAGTAAACGCTAAAATTTATACCTGCGACAAGGATTTCACCGTCATCGAAAACGGCTTTGTCGAGGTAGAAAAAGGAAAGATAACCGCAGTGGGTGAATGTGCGCCTTACAGCGAGGGCGACATAGACGCACAGGGAAAGAGCCTTTTTCCCGGCTTTATCGACTGCCACACCCACCTTGGACTGACCACGAGCGGTGTGGGCTTTGAGGGCGAGGATCTCAACGAATCGGTGGATTCCTGCACGCCGCAGCTGCGGATAATCGACGGGATAAATCCCCTTGACTACTCCTTTGAACTTGCACGAAAGGCAGGCGTTACGGCGGCGGTGGTATCTCCCGGCTCGGCAAACGCTGTTGCAGGGCAGATATACGGGATAAAGACTGCAGGCAAGCGTGTAGATAAAATGTCCCTGGGACAAGTGGGGATAAAATTTTCTCTGGGCGAGAACCCGAAAATGACCTACAATGACCGTGACGAAACTCCCGTGACGAGAATGGCGATAGCTGCGGTGATAAGAGAGGCTCTTTTTAAGGCAAAGCGTTACAGACAGGATATTGAAAAAGCCCAAAACGAGGACGGGGATATGCCCGAATATGACATAAAGAGCGAGGCGCTGCTGCCGCTTCTTGACAGGCGTATCAAGGCGCATTTCCACTGCCACAGGGCAGACGACATTTTTACAGCGGTGAGGATAGCAGGGGAGTTCGGTTTGGATTACACCCTTGTCCACTGCACCGACGGATATCTTATAGCTGACGAGCTGGCGCAGGAAAGCTGCTCGGCGGTGATAGGACCTGTTATCTGTGACAGGTGCAAGCCCGAAATGGCATCGCTGTCGCCCGAAAATGCGGCGATACTTGCACGAAATGGCGTCAATGTCGCTGTTTGCACCGACCACTCGGAAGTGCCAATAGAGTACCTGCCGCTGTCGGTGGGTATATGCCGCAAGCATGGATTGAGTTTTGAGGACGCACTTTTAAGCGTAACAAGAAATGCTGCAGAGATAGCAGGTATAGCGGACAAAGTCGGCTCGGTGGAGATCGGAAAGGACGCTGATCTGACGCTGTTTGAGGGCGACCCCTTTGAGGTCATGAGCAGCCCTGAAATGGTCATGATAAACGGTGAGATAATAGGATAAAAAGGATAATAAAGCTATGATACCAACATTCAGATATCACCCCGACCCCATAAAGACAGGGGCATTTTTGCAGGGGGAGGATCACATTTGTGACTGCTGCGGCAGGCAGACAGACACATGGTACGAACAGCCATTTTACACGGAAAAGGACCATGTGGAATGTCTTTGTCCGGAGTGCATCGCAAGCGGCAGGGCGGCTGAGAAGTTTAACGGAAGCTTTCAGGACGAGGCAAACGTAGGAGAGGTAAGCGACCCCGAAAAGCTGGACGAGCTGGTGCACCGCACCCCGTGCTACTGCTCCTGGCAGCAGGAGTACTGGTACGCTCATTGTGACGATTTCTGCGCCTTTGTCGGCTATGTGGGCTGGGAGGACATTGTGAAGATGGGTATAGCACAGCAGATAGAGAAAAACTATGATGAGGAAATCTGCGGATTTGACTTTGAGGATATAAAAGAGTGCATGATGAACGAGGGCAGTATGCAGGGGTATTTATTCAGATGCCTGCACTGCGGCGAATATTTTTTGTATGCAGACTGCGATTGAAACTCTTTCAAAAAGGTTTTCCCAAAATTATGAGGTGTACGCAGCGGGTGATTAACTAACGAACGCAAAGGAGAAAAAATGTTTAAAGTCGATTATAAAGATCTCAGTCTTTCTTTTAACGAATTTCACAATGTTAAGCGTGGCGATATGCCCCGGTACGGAGAATTCTGTCTGCTTGAGCTGAAAAACGGTGACTGCACCGCAGGGAGCTGGAATCCATCAGGGAAAGAGAGCGACACAGCAGGACATTTCACCCGTGGGACCGCTGACACCATCGATTCGGCGGAGGTGCAGAGGTGGCACTCTCTGGATCGCTATGACCTGACTGAGATCCTTGAAACGGAAGAGATCAACTGGATAAATCTCGGAGCGGAAAACCCAGACTGCCCCGGTGTTGTATTTGAAGGCTTCAAATCCTTTGCCGACAGGAAAAAACCGAAAGAGGAACAGTACTGTCTTTTGATAATGAAGGACGGAGGCTTGGCGGCAGGCAGATGGAACAAGTGGCGGCACGAAGCGGGAGGATCTTTTATCTACGCACCTGCGCTGTCAAGCCACAGCTGGGATAAGGTGTGGGCGTGGACGCCCCTCAGCATTGATCCGTTTTTTGCAATGGAGATAGAACGGGAGAAAGAAAAAAAGCTGGAAAAGAAGCTCAACAAGAATCCTTCGGCAGATCCCGAACTTTTCAAATACGGGATGGATATCAACGTTTATTACGAAAAAGCGCTGGAAAAACTCCGTGAGGAGTTTTACTGGGCGACACTTACGATGATGAAAAAATGCACACCCGTGTGGCAGATCGCACCTTTGCACGGCAAATATGTTTTCGGTCAGATCAGCATGAACTACTGTGACGACTCGGATATAGTGACTCCCTGGACACAGGGTACGACCGCAGACGAATTTATTGATTTTTTGTGCGAATATACGCACGATACGGTCAAAAACTCGAACCCCGAAGAAAAATTCAAGCTGGGCACAGACATAAATGTTTATCTGGACAAGGCTTTCAACAGCGTCAAAAAGGATTATCGCTGGCTGGATAAAAAGATGCTCGCCAAGAGTTGGCAGTATGATATACAGCGTGTTGACGGTGATCTGGAATTTGTAAGGAAGTACTGTAATGAAAGCGAGTATTCGGTATACGATGTGGAAAGTGCTGAACGTTTTATAGAATGCTTGGAATATGACTATCAGAGTGCGGCGCTGGGGGAGAATAAAACCGTGGCAAGCTATGCCCCGAAGTTCGGGCATATCAGTATTTACGGGTGGAATCTTGAGAGTTATGTTTTTTACAGGCTTGAATCGGGTGACTACAAGGTGAGCGTAACTGCCGGAAACCGCACTGCCGGCGGCAGCAGGGAATTTTTCATAACACCGTACTGCTTTGAAGCAAAGACGTATGAGCAGTTCCTTGAGCGCTATCTTGAGATAGTTCCGGAAAACTCGTTCGGTCTGGGAAAAAAAGAGCTTCTTCCCAATGAGGAACTGAAGAAATTTCTCGGATATTGACAATACAGCAAAGGAATAGATACTATGGGAACTTTATATGTAGTCGGCACGCCCATAGGCAACCTGGGAGATATGACATACAGGGCGTTAGAGACACTTGAAAAGGTGGATTTTATCTGCGCCGAGGACACCAGGGTGAGTGCCAAGCTGCTGAATTACTTTGAAATAAAAACGCCCCTTGTGAGCTATCACGAGCACAACGCTGCACAGGTGGGGGAAAGCATCTGTGACAGGATAGCCGCAGGCGAAAACGCTGCGATAGTTACCGATGCAGGAATGCCGTGTATCTCGGATCCGGGTGAACTGCTGGTAAGAATGTGTTATGACAGGGGAATAAAAGTCCGGGTAGTGCCAGGTCCCAGCGCAGTTATATCGGGGCTTGCCATAAGCGGACTTGGCACAAAAAATTTTCAGTTTGAAGGTTTTTTGTCGGTGAATAAAAAACAGCGTCAGGAGCATCTTGCGGCGGTTAGAAATTCAACCCGCACCCTTATTTTCTACGAAGCGCCCCACAAGCTTTTGAGCACCCTTGAGGATATGCTGAAGTATTTTGGTGACAGGAAAATATCCCTTTGCAGGGAGCTGACCAAGCTGCACGAGGAGGTCATATGTACAACGCTTGCCGAAGCGGCGGATATGTACAGGACCGTCAAGCCAAAGGGCGAATTTGTGCTGGTGATCCAGGGTGCGAGAGAGTCGGAGCTTGTTAAGGCGGAAACTATCGACGAGGCACTGGTGCAGGTCAGAGCGCTGATGAAAAACGGGATGCGTGGCGCTGATGCCTGCAAGGAGATAGCCAAGGCAACAGGGTTTTCAAAGGCTGAGCTTTATGCAAAATTGCTTGAAGAGAGGGAATAAAGGCAAATGAAGATAAAAGACTTTTTTTTGATGACACCAAAGAGATTCAAAAGGATAATGAAGGAACAATTTGCAAAGCCTGAGGGCGTTGCCGGAGATTTTTTTACCCTTGCTATGAACGTTATAAACTTTAAGCTTTATAACGCAGTTTATAATTTTGTGGGAAAGCAGGAAGGATCGAAGATCCTTGATGTCGGTTTCGGCAACGGGGATATGCTCAAAAGGCTGGATGAAAAGCTGGACAATGTGAAGCTGTACGGTGTGGATATTTCCGACCATATGGTGGTGGTCGCCACAAGCGTTAATCAGGAGGCTGTGGATAAGGACAGAATGGTCCTGCAAAACGCATCGGTGGAGGATCTGCCCTACGACGACGGTGTTTTTGACACGGTGTATACCATAAACACCATATACTTCTGGCAGGACAGAGATAAAGCATTCAGCGAGATATTAAGGGTGTTGAAGCCGGGAGGACGTTTTGTCTGTGCCTTTTACAGCAGAGAATACTTTGAAAGAAAAAAACAGTATATGTCTGAGGATGAGACCTATTATTCCCCCAGAGAGCTGAGAGATGTTGTAAGCGCAGCGGGCTTTGAAAGCCCTAAAATAAAAGTGGTTGACAGCAAGAAAAATATGTATTGCCTCGTGTGCGAAAAAAAGGGGAATGATGCCGATGCAGATAACGGCCATGGACAAGAGCAGCTATAAGGACGCTGCGGCAATAATGGCACAGTGCCTTTCACATCCCTGGAGCGAAAAGGTCTTATTTCAGGAGCTTTCAAACCCCAATGCACATTCCTATGTTGCCTATGAGGACGGGGAAGCGGCAGGCTTTCTCAGCGTGTGGGAGGTTTGCGGCGAGGTGAGCATAAACAATATCGCCGTGGTGGAAAAGTTCCGCCGAAGGGGGATAGCAAAAGCTCTGATGGAGCATATGTTCACAGAGCTTTGTGACGCTGTGAGCGCAACCCTTGAGGTGAGAAGGTCAAATGATGCAGCTGCTGCGCTGTACGGATCCCTCGGCTTTAAGCGGGTGGGAGAGCGAAAGGATTTTTATTCCCGGCCCACAGAGGATGCCATTCTTATGACAAAATATCTGAACGGAGAAAAATAATGGAGTATACCGACCTTACATTTGAGGATCTGGGCAAGGGCTACAAGGTGTGCATTTCCACCGAACACCGATTCGGCACAGATGCCTTCCTGCTTGCGGATTTTGCAAGGCCAAGGCATAAGGATACTGTCTGCGATTTGTGTACAGGCTGCGGGATAATCGCAATGATAATGCGTCGCAATTTTCAGCCCAAAAAGATATATGCAGTGGAATTGCAGCAAAAGGCGTATGATCAGCTCAGGCTTTCCATAGAAAAATCGGGAGCAGATGAGAATACGTTTGCGGTGCTTGGCGATCTGAAAGAGTGGAAAAGCTCTGAACCGATAGATGTTATCACCTGTAATCCCCCTTACAAGATAAGCGGAACGGGAGCGAAAAATAATAGTCATGCGGTGTCCATCGCACGCCATGAGATAGAATGTACCGTTGATGATGTGTGTGCAGCGGCGGCTAAAAACCTCCGTTTCGGGGGACGGCTGTGCATATGCAACAGACCCGAAAGACTCAGCGATATAATTACTGCCATGCGTGCAAACGGCATTGAGCCAAAGCGTTTACGCACCGTCCACAAAAACCCCGACTGTGCGCCGTGGCTGATACTTGTGGAGGGGCACAAGGGCGGAAATAATTTTATACAGATAGAAAAGCCTTTGTTCGTCAGAACAAAGGACGGGGGTATCTCCGAGGAGATGCAGGGCATTTACACCGCAGAGATACGATAACGGCTTTTCGTCCCGGAGAAATGATTTTAGTATAACGTTAGGACTGATAGATATGAAGATACTTGGAATAGAAAGCTCCTGTGATGAGACTGCCTGCTCGGTGGTGCAGGACGGCAAGACGGTGCTTTCAAACATCGTTGCCAGCCAGATAGACGAGCATAGGCTGTACGGCGGAGTTGTGCCGGAGATAGCATCACGCCGCCACGCCGAGAACATCGGCTGGGTGACGAGAAAGGCCCTTGAAAAGGCAGAGTGCACCCTTGACGACATTGATGCTGTTGCGGTGACCTACGCCCCGGGGCTGATAGGGGCATTGCTCGTAGGTGTAAGCTTTGCAAAGGGACTTGCAATGAGCGCAAAAAAACCGCTCGTTCCCGTGCATCACATAGCAGGGCATATCGCAGCAAACTATATCTCGCACCCCGATCTGAAACCGCCTTATCTGTGCCTTGTGGTATCGGGGGGACATTCTCATATCGTTGAGGTGCTTGACTATACAAAATACCATGTTATCGGGCGCACCCGTGACGATGCGGCAGGAGAGTGTTTTGACAAGGTGGCAAGGACCCTTGGATATGAATACCCCGGGGGAAAGTTTATCGACGCTGCGGCAAAAAAGGGAAACGATAAAGCCTTTGATCTGCCCCACCCGAAGGTACAGGGAAGCGAGTATGACTTCTCGTTTTCGGGACTTAAAACAGCTGTGATAAACCTTGTGCATAATTCTCAGCAAAAGGGGATCGAAATAAACCGAGAGGATATGGCGGCATCTTTCCAGAAAACTATCGGGGAAATATTGTGCAAAAAAACCATGCTTGCCGCAAAGGATCTGGGGCACAAGACCATTGCTGTTGCAGGCGGTGTGTCGGCAAATTCCGGCGTGCGTGAGATGATGAGTGAGCAGTGTGCAAAGCGTGGGTATGAGCTGTTTGTTCCCGAGCTGAAATACTGCGGCGACAACGGCGCAATGATAGCCTGCCAGGGGTATTACGATTTTCTTGCAGGTAAGCGTGGGGATATGAGCCTTAATGCAGTTGCGACCATGAGCCTTGAAAATCTCTGAACGGTTTGTTCGGAGAATAATTGGGGAAACCCCTTTTGGAGAAGGGTTGTTCCCCAAACCCCTTTCCTAAACCTCTTAATGCAATTCGAGGATATGGGGAAGAACCCCATATCCCCGAATTGTACTGAAAGTCTAAGAGAGAGTTCAGAGAATAGCACTTCCAAGAGGATACTTTCAATTATTCAGCGGACAGACTGTTCAAAAATACCAAGAAACAGGAGCATACACTTATGGTTTTACTTGCAATAGACGGAAACAGCATAATGAACAGAGCCTTTTACGGCATAAAAGCCCTTGCCAACTCAAAGGGGCAGTTTACCAATGCCATAACAGGGTTTATGAATATATATCTTAAAGAGCTTTCACAGGTCCAGCCTGACTGCGTCGCTGTGGCTTTTGACCTTAAAGCACCCACCTTCCGCCACAAGGCAAATGCAGACTATAAGGCGAACAGAAAAGGTATGCCTGCCGAGCTTGCCCAGCAGATGCCGGTCATAAAAGAACTTTTGACGGACATCGGCGTTAAGATAGTTGAGTGCCAGGGCTACGAGGCGGACGATATCCTGGGGACCCTGTCAAAGGCTTGCACAGACAGCGGAAACGAATGCTTTATCCTTACCGGCGACAGGGACAGCTTCCAGCTGGTGTCGGACAGGGTAACGGTACGCCTTGCCGGAACAAAGGAAACAAAGATATATACTCCCGAAAGGATAATGGAGGAATACGGCGTAAAGCCCAGACAGATGATAGAGGTCAAGGCGCTTATGGGAGATCCCTCGGATAATATAAAGGGAGTTGCAGGCATAGGCGAGAAAACCGCTCTGAGCCTTATACAGCAGCTGGGAAGCGTTGATGAGCTGTATGAAAAGCTTGGGCAGATCAAGCTTACACCTTCGGTGAGAACTAAGCTTGAAAGCGGACATAAAGACGCCCTTGACAGCAGGTTTCTTGCGGAGATATTCCTTGAGGTCCCCATTGACACAAACATTGAAAATTACAAGCTCACCGGGGGGGACAAGGAAAAGACCGGTGAACTTCTGGCAGGGCTTGAGATGTTCAAGCTGATGGAAAGGCTTGGTGCAAACAGCCGGGGAGCACAGGCAGAGCCGGAGAAAAAGCTGAAGCTTTCACAGCTTGAAAAAATAGAATGTGCAGAGCTGGACAAAAGCTGCATCGGGATCTTTGAAAAAGAAAAAAGAGTAGGTGTACAGCTTAAAGACGATACGCTGAAGGTCCTTTGTAATAATACAGTGTATGTTACAAATGACCCCGGGCTTATAACGGCGGTGCTTGGATCCGGGTGCGTAAAGGGAGCGTTTGAAGGCAAGAGCCTGCATATGTTTGCTCTTGCACATGACACACAGGTGAAAGAGCTGGTATTTTGCTGTGACCTTGCAGGGTATCTTTTAAACTCACAGTCAAGCGATTATACCGTGGAGAACCTCTGCCTTGCATACAAGGTGACCTACCGCAGTGACTGTGGTGAAAACGCAGATATTGCCAGCCTTCCGGGACTGTGGGAAAACCTTGAAGGGCAGCTGGAGCAGACAGGGATGACAGAGCTTTTCAAGGATATCGAGCTGCCCCTTTGCCAGGTGCTGGCATCTATGGAGTTTTACGGGGTAAAGGCTGATGTTGAGGGAATAAAAGCGTTTGGCGAGGAACTCAAAAGCAAGATATCCCAGCTTACAGGCCGGATATATGAGTATGCCGGTGAGGAGTTCAATATCGCATCAACAAAACAGCTTGGAAGGATACTCTTTGAAAAGCTGGAACTGCCTGCCAAGAAAAAGACAAAAAGCGGATATTCCACCGGTGCAGAGGTGCTGGAATCTTTGTCGGATAAACACCCCATAATACCGCTGATACTTGAATACCGCACCCTCACCAAGCTGGATTCCACATACGTTGAGGGACTGCTCAAACAGATAGGAAAGGACGGACGTGTCCACTCGGTTTTCAAACAGACTGAAACAAGGACAGGACGTATATCCTCGGCAGAGCCTAATATGCAGAATATCCCCGTTCGCAAGGAGATCGGACGGAATATGCGTAAGTTTTTTGTGGCAAAAGACGGCTATGAGCTTGTGGATGCGGACTATTCCCAGATAGAGCTTCGTGTGCTTGCCTGTGTGTGCGGCGACGAAAATATGCAGCAGGCATTTCTCAGCGGAAAGGATATCCACCGCTCAACGGCTGCACAGGTCTTTGATCTGCCCGAGGATTTTGTAAGCGACGAGATGAGGCGTGCGGCAAAAGCAGTCAACTTCGGTATAATCTACGGCATCGGCCCGTTCTCTCTTTCAAAGGATATAGGTGTTTCCGTGGCGGAGGCAAAGCAGTACATCAAAAACTATCTCGCCAATTATCCCAAGGTGTCGCAGTTTATGGACAAGACCGTTCAGGACGGCATATCAAACGGATATGTCACCACCATTTTCGGCAGGCGCAGATATATCCCGGAGCTTCATGCGTCAAATAAAAATGTGCAGGAGTTCGGAAAAAGAGCAGCTATGAACGCCCCTATACAGGGTGCTGCGGCGGATATAATCAAGCTTGCAATGGTCAGGGTGTTCAAAAGGATCCAAAAGGAAAAGCTTGATGCACGGCTTATATTGCAAGTCCATGACGAACTTATAATAGAGGTATCGCAGGAAGATAAGACCAAGGCTGAAAAGCTCCTTAAAGAGGAAATGGAAGGTGCGGTAAGGCTTGCTGTGCCCTTTACCGCAGATGTACACAGCGGGCATAGCTGGTACGATGCAAAGGGCTGATCTTTTAAAGGATACAGACGGAAAAATCACGCAAAAAGAGGGTGAAGAGATTGTTGGAGATCGCCAATGAAGATTTTGTAAAGCTTGTAAAGTTTATTAAAGACCGCTATGGGCTTAATCTTGAGGACAGAAAAATATTGGTGGAGAGCCGCCTGAGCAACTATGTTCTTGACTGCGGATTTGACAATTTTTCCGACTATCTCAGGCTTGTCTATAACGACTCAACTCAGCGTGAAGTGGCAAATATGATAAACCGGCTCACCACCAACCACACGTATTTTATGCGTGAGACCGCTCACTTTCAGCATATGATGGGCATTTTTCTGCCATACGCCGAAAAGAACGTAAAGGATAAGACCTTGAGCATATGGAGCGCAGGCTGTTCCTACGGCAACGAGCCGTATAATATAGCCATGTGTCTTGACGAGTATTTCGGTGAACAAGGGAAACAGTGGGATCTGAAGATACTTGCCACCGATATTTCATATAATGCTCTCAAGAGCGCATCAAACGGAGTTTTCTCTCCCGCCGCCATTGAGAATGTTCCGGACAGATGGCGTGAAAAGTATTTTACCCACACTCAGTTCGGAGACTATAAGGTAATAGACGAGATACGCAGCAACGTGGTGTTCAGATACCATAATCTTATGGATGACATTGTCTTTAAGAGAAAGTTCCACCTTATTTTTTGCCGCAATGTTATGATATATTTCAACGACGAGGCAAGAGCAAAGCTGTGTAAAAAGTTTTACGACGCCACCGAACCGGGAGGGTATCTTTACACGGGCCATGCCGAGAGTATACCTGCGGATATGCCTTACAAGCGCATATCCACTGCCATTTACAGAAAGGTGGTGCAGGGATGATAAAGGAAAAAGGGAAAATACTTATTATTGCCGATGACCAGCGTTTTACGTCAGACATACAGGAGCTGGTAAAAAAGAACTCCGGCTCTGAGCTTGTGATGGACACCTGCCTTCTGCCCCAGGGCAAAAACGCCGTCAAGGAGACCATGCCTGATGTTATAATCCTGGACGGGGACAGGCATTCAAAAGAAAAAACAGCAGAGTATATACGCAACCTTATGCCCAAGTATTCAAGACCGCTTATTGTGTGTACGGTAAAGCATAATTCAAATTACGGCTTTATGAGTGCAGGTGCATCGGATGTTGTGATGAAGCAGGAGGACAGCGAGCTGTTTTCCCTGAGGCTTTGTTCAAGCCTTGAAAGGCTCCTGAAAAAGGGATCTGCTGCAAACGCTGTCCCTATCCGCCATCTCGGAAACAGGCTTGGAAAGATAGTTGCCATCGGCGGCTCCACAGGAAGCACACAGGCGCTGCCGGTGATACTTGAAGGGTTAAAGGGGGAAATGCCTCCGATCGTGGCGGTGCTGCATATGCCAAGGGAGTACACCCGGATATATGCTCAGCAGCTTGACAAGACCACTCGTTTTGAGGTTGTGGAAGCGCACAGCGGACTGTATTTGAAAAACAACATGGTGGTCATTGCAAAAGGCGGAGAACATCTCAGAGTTTTCAGCGATAAGGAAGGCTACTTTGTTACCTCCGAGGAGGGCATAAAGGTCTCGGGTCATTGCCCTTCTGTGGACGTGCTTTTTGACTCGGCGGCTTACTGCGGAAAGAAAAACGCCTTGGGCGTGATCCTGACCGGAATGGGCTCGGACGGTGCCGCAGGTCTTCTCAACATGAGGAAAATGGGGGCTGTGACACTGGGACAGAGCCAAGAAAGCTGCGTTGTCTACGGGATGCCAAGAGCAGCCTTTGAAAACGGCAGCGTAAAACGGCAGGTCAGCCTTGAAAGAATGGCTGGGGAGATCGAGCTGAGGCTTAAAACTATGGATAAGGAAGGTGAACGGTAATGGATATGGCGGAGGCTGAAAAATACCTGGTTTTTGAGGTGGACGGACATATTTTTTCCGTGGATTTTAAAAATGTAAGACAGATAGTTCCTGCGGAAAAGCCGGAAAGCATACCCGACTTTCCGGATTATGTTCCCGGTACTTTTAAATTTGAAGAAAAGTATGTGCCGGTGATAGACCTGCGAAGAAGATTCGGATATACCCCCAAGAAAATAGGGGACAGAGATTGCTTTATTGTGACCAATACCGAAAAAAGAGCAGCTTTGCTGGTGGACAGGATATTCGGCTTTGAGGAAAAGAATCCCGAGCAGATACAGCCGGCAGTCGAGCTTAACCGGGACGCAAGCGCAAGGTTCCTGGTGGGAGAGTTTACCGACCAGCAGGGAAGAGAATGCAGACTTATCGACCCGGATAAGGTCATCAGACTGGGCGATGAGGGGATATTTGAAAAAGAGGAATAATAAAAGACCGGGAGCTCCCCGGTCTTTTTTATGCCTGTGTGCTATTTGTGGTTGAAATAAAATATAGCGAGCTGGGTGCGGTCACGAAGATCGAGCTTTTCAAGTATCTGGCTGAGATAGTTGCGAACGGTCCCCTCGCTAAGGAACATCCGGGCGGCTATTTCTTTGTTGCTCATGCCTTGTGCTACAAGGGTAGTAAGCTCCCACTCCTTGTCGGTGAGCCCGAATTGGGAATAATCAAAGCTCTCGCTGCCCGAAATAAGCTCCGGCAGCCTGTCCATCACCGATTCGCCAAAGACCCGCTGTCCGTTCATAACCGCTTGAAGTGCAGGCTCTATGCCGTTGAAGTCCTGTTTGAGGATGTACCCCTTTGCGCCGATATTGAGCGCTTTTACTATGTATTCGTCATCGGAAAACGTGGTGAGATAAAGTATTTTTGCGCTGCTGTCTGAAGCAAGTATCCTTTCGCCTGCTTCAAGCCCCGACATACCCTGCATACGTATGTCCATAAGGATAATGTCCGGTTTGTACTGATCGTAGAGAGAAATGGCCTCCTCGCCGCTGTGACCCATGGCGGAGATCTTTATTTTCCCCGTGCTTTCAAGAATGGTTTTCAGCGATATTGCCACAAGCTTGTCATCGTCTATAACTACTATGTTCATCAGTCATGCTCTCCGTTCTTTTTCATTATGCTCACAAATATTTTAAACCCCTGTTTGCCCGAGGTTATATTAAGTACGCCGCCAAGCGCAGATACACGCTCCTGCATATTTTCAAGGCCTATCCCTCCGGTGCCTATGCTATCGCCGCACTCGCCGTTATCCTCAACGCAAAGGGTACAAAGTGCAGGATGATCACGCACATAGATGTTGACAGTATCGCCTTTTGAGTGTTTGATGATGTTGTTGACTGCCTCTTTGGCGATGGCAACAAAACAATATTTGATCTTACCGCTTATATATCCGGAAACATCGTATTCAAAGTTAAGGTCAAATTTTCCTTTCAGGGGTGAAATTGCATCACGCAGCGCATTTTCAAGGTCAATGGAGTCGTTGTGCAGATCGTGGACGCTTTTGCGTATAGAGTTCATTGCCTCGTCAAGGGTGGACTTTACGCTGTCAAGAGGCTCTTTAAGATCCTCGTCTTTATTGATTATCTGTATAGCGCCCATTTGCAGGATCGTGCGTGTAAGCAGATGTCCCACGTTGTCATGTATCTCTCTTGCGATGCGGTTTCTTTCTTTGAGCGTGGCAAGATGCAGTTCATTATCCTGATTTTTGATAAGCTCGTTTGAGTATTCAACAGCGCTGTCACGGGTCTTGATAAGCTCCTCTCTGAGCAGCTGAGAACGTCTGGAAAATATCTCAACTGTCACAGAAAGGGCACATAAAGTCAGGGTGGTAAGCATCAGCCTGAGATCCCCTTTGTATGTCTGGAACCCTATTGCCGCCAAAGCGGGTATCCCAAGAACATACAGCTTTCTGCGTGAGATGTCATAAGCGGTGACCGGAAGGAACACCACAAAACAAGGGTGTGCAAAACAACAGCCGATGTAGACCGCAACAAGAGCGGATCGTATATATTTGTTTTTTACCGCCGGGACAAGACAGCATATGGTTATGCTTGTAAGCAAAGCCACAACAGGTACGCTGGGGCTGTTTGCGTGATCCATCAGAAAGTTGGAACACACCAGGGTTATTATCAGTTTTTCCAGCAGTTCAGAAATAACGTCCGCCCCCTTTTTCTTTTACTGCACCACAATTCATAACAACTATATCATATTTTCCCGCTTTTTGTCAATCACAAACAATATTACATTTGTCATATTGATTTGTTACGCTGTTCACTTTAAAACCTCGTGGCAGGGTGGTATAATGAAAGCACAGAATAAAACCACAATGTATTTTTGGGAGGAATGCAAAAATGGCACAGACGGTAGTAAAGATAGAAAATCTGGTGAAAAGGTACAAAGAGCTGATCGCAGTTGACCACTTTGATCTTGAAATAAAACAAGGGGAGGTTTTCGGGCTTTTGGGACCAAACGGTTCGGGAAAGACCACCACCATCAACTGTCTGCTTTCGCTGCTTGATTTTGACAAAGGGAATATAGAAATATTCGGGGAGAAAATGTCTCCCACAAACTATGCTCTTAAAAAGCGCATAGGTGTCATATCGCAAAACGTTGCAGTTTATGACGAGCTTACGGTTTATGAAAACATCGACTACTTCTGCGGTCTGTATATAACCGACAAGCAGACACGGAAAAAGTACGTTGACGATGCAATAAAGTTTGTGGGGCTGGAGGAGTTTATAAAGTTCAGACCCAAAAAACTTTCCGGCGGCCTTTTAAGACGGCTCAACATCGCCTGCGGTATTGCCCATAAGCCGGAGCTGATAATCCTTGACGAACCCACGGTTGCGGTAGACCCCCAAAGCAGAAACAGGATCCTTGAGGGTATCCTTGAGCTGAATGCACAGGGTGCAACGGTTATTTATACCTCTCACTATATGGAGGAGGTAGAGCAGATCTGTTCACGCATTGCCATAATGGATAAGGGCAGAAAGATCGCCATGGGCACCAAGGCAGAGCTTAAAAAGATGATAAAGAACACCGAGACAGTCTCCATCGAGATGGATCAGCCGGATGACAGCCTTGTGGGTCAGATGAGCGCTTTGCCCCACGTTTATAATGTGGAATATAAAGACGGCAAGCTGTACATCTACTGCTCCGGAGGAAAGCACAATCTGATAAGGATAATGAGCGTTCTACAGCAAGAGGATATCCACTTCGGAAGAGTTTATTCCGAGCTCCCCACCCTTAACGATGTGTTCCTTGAAATAACAGGCAAACAGCTTCGTGACAGCGAATAACGAAAGACAAAAGGAGAAGAAGTATGTTCAGGCATAATTTCAAATATGACATTCTGACAAGCCTTCGTGTCAGAGAGATAATCATATGGCTCATCATATATCCCATAGCGCTGGGCACTTTCTTCAAGGTGGCTTTCGGAAATATTTACGATAACGACATAAAGTTCACCACCGTCAAGACTGCGGTGGTCGTAAATTCCCAGGAGGGCGGAAAAGCTTTCAGGCAGGTAGCAGAGAGTATGGAGACAGGCGACGATGCCATGTTCTCATTCGTCTACACCGATAAGGAGGATGCCCTTAAACAGCTCAAGAACGAAGATGTGCGGGGAATAATCTATGTGGACAGCAAGCTTTCCCTTACCGTTGCAACAAACAACCTCAAAAGCACGATGCTTGAAAGGTTTGTGGAAAAGTACAATCTCAACGCAAAGATAATCACCGACACAGCTAAGAGTGATCCTGCAAAGACGGGTGATGTGGCAAAGGCACTGACTGAGGAGGTCAGCACCGTAAAGTCAGAGGCTCTTTCGAAGGGCAACACCAATATGTACGACCAGTATTTTTATAATCTGCTTGCAATGGTAGCCATGTTCGGCTCACTTGCAGGTCTGCACGTTGCGACCCACAACCAGGGGAACCTCTCACCCCTTGGCGCAAGAAAGTGCGTTTCCCCCACACCAAAGATCACTACCATACTTTCAAACCTGTGTGCAACATTCGTTGTCCAGGCAATATGTATGGTGATCGCAGTAACGTTCATCATCACCGTACTGCGTGTGGATATGGGCGACAGGATACCACTTGTTTACCTCACGGCGATACTTTCGGGCTTTGTTGGAAGCTCGCTGGGCTTCGTGATAGGCTCTATCGGCAGATTCAGCGAAAGCACAAAGGATGCAATATGTACAGCATCATCTCTCCTTCTTTGCTTCTGCAGCGGACTTATGGACGCAGGCATCAAGCAGAAGATAGCGGAATCCTCGTTTGCGTGGTTCAACAAGGTAAACCCTGCGGCAGTAATGTGTGAGAGCTTTTTCAGCCTTAACATCTACGAGGACTATACAAGGTACCTTCAGTGTGTCGTAACAATGATAATAACCATAGTTGTATTCATCACACTGGGACTTTTAATGACAAGGAGGCGTAAGTATGCAAGTCTTTAAGCTGTTTTTCAAGATCGCAAAATCAAAATGGCTGTCTATGCTTGTGTTCCTTGGCATATTCCTGCTGATACTCAACTTTACAAATGTGGGCGGCGGCGCAGATACATTCAAGACCTCAAAAATGGCCCTTACGGTTTATGACCACGACAAGTCAGATGCAAGCAGAAAGCTTTGTGATTATCTTGCAAAGGACAACATCATCGTTGACTTTGAGGACGACAGGGATAAGCTTATAGATGCTTTGTACGTCACCTCCACAAACTATGTCATCACCATAAACGAGGGCTATCAGGATAAGCTTTCAAAGGGTGAAACAGACGGGCTTTTCACAGCACGCTATCTCCACGACAGCTATACAAACAAGCTTGCGGATTCCATGCTTGACACCTACGTTTCAACTGTAAAGGCGTACCTTGCAGGCGGCATGGAGTTTAACAGGGCACTTGATTCGGCACAGCAGGCGCTGTCGGAAAAGACAGAGGTGACATTTGAGACATTTGAGAACGAGAGCGCACAGACCAAGTCAGCATCGTTTTTCAACTATATGCCTTACGCACTTTTAAGTATCATTATCAGCGTACTTTGCCCGGTCATCGTTGCCATGAACAAGAAAGAGGTGGGCTTCCGTACAAAGTGTTCAAGCATAAAGACCTCGAGCATAACGGCGCAGACGATTTGTGCAAGCGGCATATTTGTCCTCATCATCTGGTTGATCCTTATGGCTTTAGGTATTGGCAAAAACGGCGGAATGTTCTCGGGGAATATGTGGTATGCGGTGCTCAACACAGTAGCATTCACTCTGGTATGCGTTACTATTGCGCTGCTGTTTGCAGAGCTTGGCATAAGCGACAACGTGCTTGCGTTCGTCACCCAGGTGCTTGGTCTTGGAATGGCTTTCCTTTGCGGAATGTTCGTTCCGCAGGAGATGCTTTCAAGCGGAGTGCTCACAGCCGCAAGGTTCCTGCCTGCATACTGGTACGTCAAGGCTAATGATATGATCTGCGGACTTGGCACAGAGCAGTTCAAGCTCTCAACGGTAATGATATGTATAGGCATACAAGTTCTGTTCGCCGCAGCGATCTTTGCGGTATCATTGATCGTCAAAAAACAGAAAAAAGTCCTTTAAGATATAAAAAAGACCTCTGCATCTTTTTGCAGAGGTCTTGATTTTTTAAACGCTACGCTCGCTTATCCGCCATGAACATTCCCATTATTCGTGTGCCCATAAGGTCGCTTGCGTCAACTTCCTTTCCGTCCTCCACAAGCTTTGTCACCACACGTTTTTTGTTTTCCACGCCGAAATATACCTCATATTCCTTTCCGGCTCTTTTTCCGGTGAAATAAACACCCTTTGTAAAGCGGTAATGCCACCAGCCGGAGTCAAAGTAATTATATATTGCCTCACCGTATGTATCGGCTACCAGTGGGTTGGAACCGGGTATATCAAAATCGTATGTATCGTTTTTGGTAATAAGGATCATTATGCCTCCAAAGGTAAAATAAATAAACACTAACGCTGCGATTATCCAGCCAAGCTTGTTCAAAAAAGGATGCAAAGAGCTTTTCTTTTCGTTTCCGCTGGTGGTCTCAAGCTCTGTGGCACGGAAATTTTTTGCCTGGGCATCAAAGTTGGTGTTGGCAAAGTTCATCTTGATGGAATTGTTTGAGTGCTGCCCTTTGCGGTTTTTATTATAGACCTGGTCGGCAACGTGCTTGCGGACCTTGTTGTAGGTCTGGCTGCTGGATTCCATAGTGGGCTGGAACTGCCTTTTGGAATCGGTGATCTGTTCGTTTTTATACATACTGGTGTTTATGGCGCTGAACTGGTTGGCATTGCTGTGGACAGCAGCCCGGTGAGCTCTGGGCACGACCTTTCCGCAGTTGGCACATATTACAGAACCTTCTTCAAGTACTGCTCCGCAGTATTTACAGGTGTTGCTCATATTGATGCACTCCTAAGCTAATAATTGTTATTGGATATATCTCATTACAGCTACGACCTTGCCCATTATCTGAACATTGTCTGAAATTATAGGATCCATTGTGTCGTTTTCCGGCTGAAGGCGGAAATGGCCCTTTTCTTTGAAAAATCGTTTCACCGTAGCATCCGACCCGTCTACAAGAGCCACAACGATCTCGCCGTTTTCCGCATATGGTGTGTGTTCCACAATAACCGTGTCGCCGTCAAGTATCGCAGCGTTTATCATGGATTCCCCCTTTACGTTCAGGGCGAACAGTTCGTTCTGATAGTTCTTTTGGGGAACAAAGCTGACATAATCCGTTATGTCCTCGATGGCGGTTATAGGCTTTCCGGCAGTGACACGCCCTACCACGGGAACACGGATCGCTCCCTTGCCTGCAAGGCGTATGGCTCTGTTCTGGTTGCTGCCTTTTTCTATGAGCCCTTTCATGGCAAGGGAATTGATGTATCTGTGAGCGGTAGAGGTGGACTTGAAATCCATCTGTGAGCAGATCTCTCTCACCGTTGGGGGGTACCCCTTTTCGATACTGTCCCTTATATATTCGTAAACTTTTTTCTCTGTTTCGTTAAGAGTCATGTTTTCTGTCCTTTCGGCAAAATCACATTTCCTTCAGCTTTCCGGCAAGCATCTTTGCCAGCTTGTATACATCTCCGCAGCCCAGAGTTATAACCAGATCCCCCGGCTGTGCGTTTTGTGCAATATGCTCCACACATTGCATAAAGTTATAGTCCTTCTGCTCAGCGGTCTGCTTGTCCACAAGTTCGTGGTCTGTGGGGAAATAGACAGATCCTTTTATCCTTTCCCCCAGCATCTCGGCATAAATGCCGTCCGTGTTTTTTTCACGGCTGCCCATAATGTCTGTTATGACCGCAATATCAGCTATCTCAAGGGCGCTTACGAAATCGTCCATAAGTATCTTTGTCCTTGAATAGGTGAAAGGCTGGAACACCGCCCAGACTCTGTTGAAGTCAAGCCCCTTGGCAGCTTTGAGAGTACACTCTATCTCCTTGGGGTGGTGGGCATAATCGTCAACTATTGTTACACCTTTTACCTCATCGATCTTCTGAAAACGTCTTACCGCACCGAAAAAGCTGTCAAGCCCCTTGCGGATACCCTCCCAGGAGACTCCCTCATATCTTGCCGCAGCGATCGCTGCCAGAGCGTTGAGCACATTGTGGTCGCCGGGAACGTGTATAGCCATCATGCCCGCAGACTCGCCTTTAAAGAACACCTCAAACTCCGTTTTTAAGCCTTTTTTGTCCAGGATAACTGCGCTGTAATCGTTGCTTTTGTCAAAACCGAAGGTTATCTTTTGCTTGTCAACGCCGTCAACAGCCTTGTGAGAGTTTTCATCGTCACCGTTGAAGATTATACACTTGGTGGTTTTTTGTGCAAAGACGTTAAAGCTTTTTATTATGTTTTCAATGTTCTTGAAATACTCCAGATGATCTGCGTCAACATTAAGTATCACCGAAACATCCGGGAAAAATTTGAGAAAATGATCCTGATACTCACAGGACTCGCAGACCATAATGCTGCTTGAACCGCTCCTTCCCGAACCGCCTATGCTCGGCAGCTTTCCTCCGATAACGCAGGAAAGGTCAACTCCCTCGTCGAGAAATATCTGTGTGAGCATTGAAGATGTTGTGGTCTTTCCGTGAGTTCCGCAAACGCATATGGCATCATCGTACCACCCGGTGATAAGTCCGAGGATATCCGCTCTTTCACAGACATAAGCCCTGCCTTCCTTTTCGGCTTGCTTTGCCGAGATAAGCTCTGGGTTATCTGCCATGATCGCAGCGGTATAAATTATAAGCTGGGCATCGCCTATATTTTCAGCCCGCTGCCCCATAAAGACCTCTATGCCCATTTTGCGTACAGCGTCAAGTGTCTCGGTCTCGTTGTTGTCCGAGCCTGTTATCTTGTAACCTTTGCTGTGGAAGATCTGTACGATCGGGTACATTCCGGAGCCGCCTATGCCGATAAAATGCACACGCTCTATACTTTTCAGGATCTCATCATTTATCATGGAAAATTTCCTCGTTTCAAATTCGAATATTTGTTCACCTTTATTATATTACATTTTTTAAGAAAAATAAAGCACTTTTTCAGTGAAATTTTGAACTTGCGGCAAAAAAATTATTACCATATATTTAAAAAGCCGGAGCCGGCAGGGTATTTTCCCCAAAAGCGCAGCGGCGCCGGGGCGTTGTTGACAAAAAGGGATAATGGTGGTATATTATTATTGTATTTTTATTAAAGTGTCTGCTTGGCAGACAAAAGGAGAGGAAAAATATGCTGGATATAAAACTGGTGCGTACAAATCCGGAGCTTGTTAAGGAAAATATCAAAAAGAAGTTCCAGGACGAAAAGCTGGTGCTTGTTGACGAGGTCCTGGATCTTGATACAAAGTTCAGAGCAGCCAAGACAAGATGCGACGAGCTGCGTAATAAAAGAAAGGTAATGTCCAAACAGATCGGCGGACTTATGGGCAAAGGACTTAAAGACGAAGCAGAAAAGGTCAAAAGCGAGGTAAGTGCCATCGGCGCAGAGCTTGAACAGCTGGAAAAGGACGAGACTGCTTACGAGGCACAGATCCGTGAGAGAATGCTTGTTATCCCAAACATTATAGATGACAGCGTGCCTATCGGCAAGGACGACAGCGAGAATGTTGAGATCGAGCGTTTTGGAGAGCCTGTTGTTCCCGACTTTGAGGTACCATACCATGTTGACATAATGGAGAAGTTCGACGGCATTGATCTTGATGCTGCAAGAAGGACATCCGGCAATGGTTTTTACTATCTTAAAGGTGACATTGCAAGGCTTCATTCGGCAATTCTTTCCTATGCAAGAGATTTTATGATCGACAGAGGGTTCACCTATTATATTCCGCCTTTTATGATCAGATCGGATGTTGTTACAGGGGTCATGAGCTTTGCGGAAATGGAAAATATGATGTACAAGATAGAGGGCGAGGATCTTTATCTTATCGGCACATCTGAACATTCCATGATAGGCAAGTTCATTGATACCATTACCCCGGAGAGCGAGCTTCCAAAGACGCTCACAAGCTACTCGCCTTGTTTCAGAAAAGAGGTAGGCGCACACGGCATCGAAGAGCGTGGCGTATATAGGATACATCAGTTTGAAAAGCAGGAAATGATAGTTGTCTGCAAGCCTGAGGATTCGATGAAGTGGTATGATAAGCTGTGGCAGAACAGCGTTGATTTCTTCCGCAGTCTTGATATCCCCGTCAGAACGCTGGAGTGCTGCTCGGGCGACCTGGCAGACCTGAAGGTAAAGAGCTGTGATGTTGAGGCATGGAGCCCAAGACAGCAAAAGTACTTTGAGGTAGGTTCCTGCTCCAATCTTGGTGATGCACAGGCAAGAAGACTTGCCATAAGGATAAAGGGAGCAGACGGTCAGAAATACTTTGCACACACCCTTAACAACACGGTGGTGGCACCGCCGAGAATGCTGATAGCATTTCTTGAAAACAACCTCAAGGCGGATGGCAGCGTAGCTATCCCCGAGCCTTTGAGAATGTATATGGGCGGCAAGGACAAGCTTTCAAAATAAGCGAATATAAATAAATATCCCTCTCTTGTCTTTACAGGCAAGGGAGGGATTTTGTTTATCTTATGTTGTTTTTATGGTGCACAGCACAAAAAAGCGGCAGAACTAACTCTGCCGCATAATTCATGTGTTTATGTATTTAGGAAATGCCTGTCCATACCGTTCCTGCCTTGGTGCTTCCCTCGGTAGCCTTTGTGGTTGCTTTTGTGGTAGCCTTGGTAGTAGTCGCAGGACGGGGAGTGGTTGTCGTAGGCTTAGCTGTGGCCTTTGTGGTTGCCTTGGTTGTGGTGGCAGCCTTGGTTGTTGTGGTGGCAGCCTTGGTTGTTGTGGTGGCAGCTTTAGTGGTAGTTGACGCATAAGTCCTTGAGCTTGGCTGTGTCCATACCTGCTTTTGAGTCTTTTGCTGTGTAGCAGATTCCATCTGCTGAGCTATGGTAGACTTCTTTGTGGTAGTGGTGGTTTCTTTATTCTGTGTTTCGGCGCTCTTTGTGGTGGTTGTGACCTGACTTTGAGCCTGGGGAAGATCAACTTTCCAATCACCGTTATTTTCGCTCTGCTTTGCGTCGCCGCTCAGAGATTCAGCGGTGCGGATAACCTCGATCTCCTCAACATCAGGAGAATCTTTATCGCTGGTGGTGTCTTTTGCACAGCCTGCGAAAAGGCAAAGTGCCAGACCTGCAGACAGGATCGAAGCAAAAAGTTTTGTTGTTTTCATTTTTACACTCCCTTAAATATCTTTATCTCATAAGGTTTTTCACGTCGTTGTAAGTCACATTATAACACATAGTTTCGCATTTTGCAAGCCTTTTTTCAAAAAAAATAGCGGCAGATTTTTCCGCCGCTTTTTTATACCATATGTTGTATTTTTTCATATTTTTCACCACTTTATCTGCCGGGTGGGGTGAAAATCAGTTTTTGAGATCTTACTGATAATACTGCTGAGGCTGTGTATAAACAGGTGCCTGGGTGTATACGGGAGCTTGTGTATATACAGGAGCCTGGGTGTACACCGGCTGAGTCCACTGTTCGGTGGGCTGTACCCACTGGGTCGTGGTGGCAGAGGTGGTTGTCGTGGTGGTAGTCGTAGTAGTTGTTGTGGAAGCAGTTGTCTTTTTTGTAGTCGATGCTTTTGAGCTGCTGTCTTTTTCTGAGCTGTCTTTGGTGGTGGTCTGCTGAGTAGCTATGGAATAGGTCTGCAGCTTTCCCGAGTACTGAGTCTTGTCACCGCATGAGGAAAAAGCACAAAGGGGAAGGGTCAAAGCCGCTGCGGCAGCAATAATTTTTACCATTTTCATCTTCATCGTCCGGAATACTCCTTACATCATAATTTTTGTCGCTTTTTTCCGCCGCTTTCGGCGGTCGTTCGCAGCACTGAGATATAGTATAACATAATATTACAAAAAATTCAAGTATCCCGGCAAAATACTCCAAGGGGCGATCTTTTACACTCTGCGCCTTCCTATAAGAACTACGCCCAGCACCCCGGCGCCAGCGCAAACCGTCCCCGCTATGATAATAGCAGGGATAATATCCGCAACGCTTGTTTTGCCCGTGCAAATATTCATACTGTTTGTAAGCGCAGAGGGAAGATATTTGTCTGCGGTCTTGACGATGCTCATAAGCTTAAACGAAAAAACAACACAGCCTGTGCCTATCATCACCTGTACATGGGTGCGGACAAAGGAGGAGAAAAAGAACATCAGGCATATGACCATGACCGAGAACAGCCACCAAAGCAGCACCGCAGGTATAACGCTCTGTACCGAGTCATCCTTCCAGTAATAAGCGGTATAGCCGTATGTTATGCCAAAGCACAGCCAATAGCCTGCCGACCATGTTATCAGCGCACTTATGAGTTTTGAAAGCATCATTGCCTTCCTTGAAAGGCCCTTGGTGAGAAGGGGTATAACGCTGCCGCTTGAAAACTCGCTTGTTACGCTGCCTGCAAAGACCACGACAAAGACGATCAGTATTATGGACAGATTGCTGAAAAACTGCTCGTAGGAGCTTGCAGCGGTAGAGGTAATGTCCTTGATGATGATACCTTGCTGTTCAAGTTCCCCTGACATCATTTTAAAAAGCGCCGGGGTCAGCTTTGCGGTTGCGGGAGCCAATATGCCAAAGAACACGAAAAGTATGCCGAAAAGCAGCAGTCTGCCCTTGCGGTAAAGCTCGAAAAACTCCTTTTTCAGAAAGGGTGAAAAGCCGTTCATTCGCCGATCACCTCCATAAAAAGCTGCTCCAGGTCAGGCTCGGCATGCTCGATCTTCAGCACAGGTATCCTGCTTTCGCTTATTGTTTTAAGTATGCCCAGCATCTTATCCTGTGATGCGTTTGCGACTATGACGGTGCCGCTGTGAACCTCACCGCCCAGCAGCTGAGCGATCCTTTGGGCATCATCTGCGCTGACAGGCACTATCTGTACATCGCTGCCCGAGCGCTTTGCTTTCAGCTCGCTTACCGTACCGCAAAGGACCGTCCTGCCCTTTTCGAGAATGGCAGCGTCATCGCATATCTTTTCAACGTCTGAAAGAATGTGCGTTGAGAAAATAACGCTTGTTTCGCCCTTTGCCGAGCTGATTATTTCAAGTATCTCTTTTCTGCCGAGAGGGTCAAGGGCGCTTGTTGGCTCGTCGCAGATAAGCAGCTTTGGTCTGTTGATAAGAGCCTGAGCGATGCCAAGGCGCTGTTTCATTCCCCGGGAATAGCCTTTGATACGGTGCTTTTCCCCTGCAAGCCCCACAAGCTCCAGAAGTTCGTTCGTGCGTAATCTTATCTCGCTTTGCTTCATACCCGTTACCCGGCCGCAAAGCCGCAGGTATTCTCTTGCGGTCATATAGCTGTAAAACTCCGGCACGTCGGGGAGATAGCCCACGAATTTGTTTGTGGGGGTATTGCCATAGCGCACCCTTTCTCCGCAGATGGTGATCTCGCCGCTGTCTGCTTGCAGCAGCCCGAGAATTATTTTCATTGTAGTTGTTTTGCCTGCGCCGTTTCTGCCGATAAATCCGAACACGCTGCCCTCGCTCACCGAAAAGGTCAAGCCGTCCAGCACGGTCTTTGAGCCGAAGCTTTTGTGCAGGTCTTTAACTTCAAGCACGTTCATTTATTCTTCCTCATCTTCCTCGTCGGTCTTGCCAAGCACAAAGTAGAGGATAGGTCCGATGATGTTCACAAGCAATGTCAGAATGACCCACAAGGCTCTGTTGCCTGTTTTGTATTTTTTGTGCCTTAAAATGCTTATAAGTGCGCCTACGGTAAGACCCAGCTGCAAAACTGCGATGGGTATAAGAAAAGGAAGGTACTCTTTGATCTCCTCAAGATCATTTATCTGTGCAAGAATATTCATTGTTGTTTCCCCCTGTTATTCTTCATTTTTTGTAAGTGTTTTTTTGCACCAGCCTTTTTTGCGGCAGTGCGGACAAACCATTTTTCTTGTTCTGCCAATGTGCTGAGAGAAGTATGTCTGTTTCAGCGACGGCACGAAGGTATGCTTGCAGTGCGGGCACTCGTAGTAGCCTGCGGTCTGCTCTATCTTTATGCAAACGTGCATTGATACTGCAAAAATGATAAATCCCACCGCACACATAGCTATGCGCCACCCCTGCGCAAGCCCGGGCACGTATGCTCCGAAAAGCAGCATTACAATAAAAGCCACCGTGGAGATAGTACCGATGACCACTTCCATAAACAGCATATTCTTATTTGCCTTTTCTTCACTTTCTTTGAGTGCGAGAATGTTTTTTTCCGCCTGTTCGTTATAATTCGTCATATCAAGTTTTTCCCCGCTGAGCAGTTCGTTGACGTTTATCCCAAGCTGCTCGCAAAGCTCAAGCATTATTGACGCATCGGGAACGCTTTTACCTGTTTCCCATTTGGAAACCGCCCTGTCGGTGATGCCGAATTTTTCTGCAAGCTGAGCCTGAGTAAGTCCTTTTTCTTTTCGGCAAGCACTTATAAATTTGCCGATCTTTATCATATCTATCATGCGGGGAGATCCTCCTTCCGTGTACCAATAGTAGCACACGAATAGTAAAATGTAAACAAACTTGTGGTTGAAAACAACGTAAATACGTCACTCTACCGCTGGTTGAGTTAATAATAACAGGTTTTTTGGTCGTGATGTCAAGCCATAATGGCTTGAGGAAAGTTTGCCCGAACTTCTCATAGGGAACGCCCTCTCTTGCAGGGCGTTCCCTCTTTCAAAACAGTCCACCGGACTGTTTTGAAATTCACCCTTTGCGGAGCGCCTAACGGCACAGGGCGTTTCGCCGTCTGCGGACGGCGACAAGGGCGCTGCCCTTGACCCGCAAGCCTTTTTTACGAGAAAAGGCTTGACCGAAAAACCTGTTATTATTGGTGAATAAACAAAGAAAAGCCGAGATCTCTCTCGGCTTTGTATTTATCAGAATCCTGCCGAATAGTTCGGAGCTTCCTTTGTAATGTAGATGTCGTGGGGGTGCGATTCCTTCAGACCTGCGCCTGTGATCTTTACGAACTGTGCCTTTTCCGCAAGCTCGTCGATAGTGTGGCAGCCGCAGTAGCCCATGCCCGATCTGATACCGCCCACAAGCTGATAGATAGTATCGCTTACAGGGCCCTTGAAAGCAACTCGTCCTTCAACGCCCTCCGGAACAAGCTTTTTGGTGTTTGTCTGGAAATATCTGTCCTTTGAACCGCAAGCCATTGCAGCCAAAGAGCCCATGCCTCTGTATACCTTGAAGGAACGGCCCTGGTAGATCTCAACCTCGCCGGGAGCTTCTTCACAGCCTGCCAGCAGAGAGCCGAGCATTACAACGCTTGCACCTGCTGCAAGAGCCTTGACAATATCTCCCGAATACTTGATACCGCCGTCTGCAATAACGGGGATACCGTATTTTGCAGCCTCGCACGCTGCATCGTAAACTGCTGTGATCTGTGGAACGCCGATACCCGAAACAACTCGTGTTGTACAGATAGATCCCGGACCGATACCAACCTTTATAGCGTCAGCGCCCGCTTCGCAAAGAGCCTTTGCAGCAGCAGCGGTAGCGATGTTTCCTGCGATAACCGGTGTATCCGGGAATGCTGCCTTGACTTTTTTGAGGCAGTTGATAACGTTCATTGAATGGCCGTGTGCAGAGTCAAGCACAAGCACATCCACCTGTGCATCTATGAGAGCACCTGCTCTGTCAAGCACGTCCTGGGTCATGCCGATAGCCGCACCGCAAAGAAGTCTGCCCTTTTTATCTCTTGCAGAATTAGGATAACGCTCTGCCTTTTCGATGTCTTTTATGGTGATAAGTCCCTTGAGTACGCCGTTTGCGTCCACAAGAGGGAGCTTTTCGATCTTGTGTTTCATAAGGATGCTCTGAGCCCCTGCAAGGTCTGTGCCCACCGGTGCAGTCACCAGGTTATCCTTTGTCATTACGTCCTTGATAAGGATAGAGTCAAAGTCCTTGATAAATCTCAGGTCACGGTTGGTGAGTATGCCCACCAGCTTGTTGTCCTTATCAACGATAGGCACGCCGGAGATCTTATACTTGCCCATAAGTGCGTCAGCCTCGGCAACTGTTTTATCGGCTGTAAGAGAGAACGGGTCAACGATAACTCCGTTTTCCGACCTTTTTACCTTATCCACCTCGTCAGCCTGCTGAGCTATGGTCATGTTCTTGTGGATTATTCCTATGCCGCCTTCACGTGCGATGGCAATTGCCATCCTGGACTCGGTGACCGTATCCATGGCAGAGGTCATTATCGGTGTGTTCAGGACGATATCCTTGGTGAGGTGAGTGTGAATGTCCACCATGTCGGGAGTACAATCGGACTCTCCTGGTATGAGCAGCACGTCGTCAAAGGTGATGCCTTCCTTTGTAAATTTCTTGTTTTCGTTTGTTTCAAGCATAATTTTACCTCCCGTTTTCCTTCATACTTCAAACTTCGTCAAAATATTATTCTTCATGATACACCATTTCAGCCTAAAAGTCAATAAACGCAAATGTAAAAAATATCAAACTCCCTGTTAACAAAAACAGCAATTTGCACATATGGGCGCTGTGGGGAAAAAAGTTTGAAAATGCTGTTGAAAAAAAGTTATAATTGTGGTACAATGTATGACAGCGTCAGTATCTGATGCTGCGAAACGGAGAGGAAAAATATGATAATGAACACCCTTTGTGCACTGGCAATAGGCTTTGTGCTTGATGCACTGCTGGGAGATACCACCGTGGGAAGGTTTCTTCCGGGACTGATAAAAAAATATATAACTGCCGTTGACAGCAGGATAAAAAATGCATATGCCGATTCAAAGGAAGCAAGGAATGCTGCGGGGGGCATGTTTGAATTTATCGTGCTGCTCAGTGCTGTGATACCGTCTTTGGGACTTTATATCCTTGGCTATCTTATATCGAACGTAACAGGTATACTGGTGGAAAGCGTATTGTGTGCAGCTGCGCTTTCCATAAGAAATTCAAGGACTCTTGCCGCACAGATAATGAGATCGCTGCAAAAAAACGACCTTGAAAGCGCAAGAGAGTATTTTACGGAGCTTACCGGAATGAATGCACAGGGACTTGATTCCCAGGACATTGTAAGATGTACGCTGGAGTCTGCCTCTGCCAACATAACCGACCATGCAGTTGCCCCTGTTTTTTGGATAGGGCTGCTTGGGGGAGTGGGGGGATTTGTATACCGCTGCGTAAATACCGCCGACAGAGTAGGCGGCAGGATGGGAGGATACGAGGACACCTCCGCAAGAGTCCCCACGGCGATAAACAGATTTTTCACCTTTGTGCCCTCAAGGATCGCCGCAAAGCTTTGCGTTGCAGACGGATCCCTTCTTTTGCTTGACTCAAAGAATGCTTCTCAGACGGTAAAAAGATTTGCCGCAGATTCAGCAAATAAAAATGCCGCACAGACCCAGGCAGCCTGTGCAGGCCTTTTGGATATTTCCATTGACAGCGGCTATCCCAACAGCGTGATAATGACCCTTGGCAAGGAAACGCAGACGCCGGGCACCACCAGCATCTACTGGATAAATCAGCTTATCTCGGGCTCGTCGGTGTTTATGCTTTTGCTGGTGGCTGCACTGAGAGTGGGGCTGTTTTTCCTGATGAGATATATCTGAAAAAAATATACGCAAGGCATCGGATGCCATGTATCATATCGTGCTTTTTATTGCCTGCCGGAGACGGCAGGTTTTTTGTTGCCCAAGGCTAACACGCCGGATAAAAGCCGGGGCGGAAAAACACATCGGCACATCATCAAATATTTAAAATAATTAAGGGAAATTTTTTCAACAAAAAATCGTAAAGCTATTTACAAATCAAAAAATAAGTGATATACTATAATAGTCAAATTGACAAAAAGTATTTTTGCGTTTTGCTTTTTGTCTTGTGCAGAGTCCGTGCTCTGCGAGAGGTCAAGTCTGCCGATAAATTTGCCGGGCAGACAAAAAAGAATTTCTAATTCGCCTGAGGGCGAAATATCCAGAAAGGAATGATTCAAGAAATGGCAAGAAAAATGAAAACCATGGATGGTAACAACGCTGCTGCATGGGCATCATACCCGTTTACAGAAGTCGCTGCTATCTATCCGATCACACCGTCTTCCGTTATGGCAGAGGTAACAGACCAGTGGTCTGCAAAGGGACAGAAAAACCTGTTCGGCGCACCGGTAAAGGTTGCAGAGATGCAGTCTGAGGCAGGCGCTTCCGGTACAGTTCACGGTTCACTTGCAGCAGGTGCACTGACGACCACCTACACAGCATCTCAGGGACTTCTTCTTATGATCCCTAATATGTACAAGATCGCAGGTGAGCTCCTTCCTTGTGTGATCCATGTATCTGCAAGATGCGTTGCTTCTCATGCACTTAACATTTTCGGCGACCACTCTGATGTGTATGCCTGCCGTCAGACAGGTTTTGCAATGCTGTGTTCATCCAACCCTCAGGAGGTTATGGATCTTGGTACAGTTGCACACCTTTCGACTATTGAGGGAAGAGTTCCTTTCCTTCATTTCTTCGACGGCTTCAGAACATCTCATGAGATCCAGAAGATCGAGACATGGGATATCGAAGACGTAAGAAGCATGGTAAACTTCAAGAAGATCGACGAGTTCAGAAAGAGAGCTCTCAATCCTGAGCACCCCGTACTGCGTGGTACAGCTCAGAACCCTGATATCTTCTTCCAGGCTCGTGAAGCTTGCAATCCTTACTATGACGCTATCCCCGGCATCGTTGAGGATTATATGAATAAGGTAAACAAGAAGATCGGAACAGATTATAAGCTTTTCAACTACTACGGTGCTCCTGATGCAACTCACGTAATCGTTGCTATGGGCTCTGTATGTGATACTATCGAGGAGACAATAGATTACCTCAACGCAACCGAAGGCACAAAGCTTGGTCTTGTTAAGGTAAGACTTTACAGACCTTTCGTAGCTTCAAAGCTGGTTGAGGCTATCCCAAGCACCTGTGAGCAGGTTTCTGTTCTTGACAGAACAAAGGAGCCGGGATCTCTTGGCGAGCCTCTGTATCTTGACGTTGTTGCAGCTCTCAAGGGAACACAGTTCCATGATGTTCCTGTTGCATCCGGCAGATATGGTCTTGGTTCCAAGGATACAACTCCGGATCAGATCAAGGCAGTTTACTGGAACGCTTCCTGGAAGGATACCTTCAAGCCGAGATTTACCATCGGCATCGAGGACGACGTTACAGGTCTTTCTCTTAAAACAGAGGGCAAGCTCAACTCTGCTCCCGAGGGAACCACAGCTTGTAAGTTCTGGGGTCTTGGCGCTGACGGTACTGTTGGTGCAAACAAGAACTCCATCAAGATCATCGGTGACCACACCGACCTTTATGCACAGGCTTACTTTGCATATGACTCCAAAAAGTCAGGCGGCGTAACAGTTTCTCACCTCAGATTCGGTAAGACACCTATCAAGTCAACTTACCTTATCAACCAGGCTGACTTTGTTGCCTGCCATAACGAGTCGTACATCAATAAGTACAATATCGTTAACGACATCAAGCCGGGCGGAACATTCCTTCTCAACTGCCAGTGGACAGAGAAGGAGCTTGATAAGCACCTCCCCGGTCAGGTAAAGAGATATATCGCTGAGAACAACATCAAGTTCTATATCATCAACGGCGTCAAGATCGGTAAGGAGATCGGTCTGGGCAACAGGATCAACACCGTGCTCCAGTCTGCATTCTTCAAGCTTGCAAACATCATTCCTATCAAGGACGCTATCAAGTATATGAAGGACGCTGCTACCGCTTCTTATTCCAAGAAGGGTGAGGCTATCGTCAAGATGAATCACGACGCTATCGACGCAGGCTGCCAGCAGGTAGTTGAGGTCAAGGTGCCTGAGTCCTGGAAGAACGCTAAGGATTCCAAGATGGGTATGAGCAAGGTAAAGGTCCCAGGCAATAAGACCCTTCAGGATTTCGTAAACAGCATCCAGATCCCATGCAACGCTCAGGAAGGCGACAAGCTGCCTGTTTCCACATTCGTGAAGATGGCAGACGGTACATTCCCACAGGGCTCTGCTGCATTTGAAAAGAGAGGTATCGCTGTTGACGTTCCTGCTTGGAACAATGAGAATTGTATCCAGTGTAACTTCTGCTCATATGTCTGCCCGCACGCAGTTATCAGACCTGTTATCATGACAGACGCTGAGCTGAAGAAGGCTCCTAAGCTTGCACAGGAGAAGGCTATCCCTTGCACCGGTATGCCCGGCTACCACTTCGTAATGACAATGTCTGCACTTGACTGCACAGGCTGCGGCTCTTGTGTAAACGTATGTCCCGGCAAGAAGGGCAACAAGGCACTTTCAATGATGCCTCTGGAGAGCCAGCTTGCTGAGCAGGAAGTATTCAACTACGGCTTGACTCTTGATGAAAAGCCTGAGGTATTTGCAAAGTTCAACGAAAAGACAGTTAAGGGCTCACAGTTCAAGCAGCCTCTGCTTGAGTTCTCCGGCGCTTGTGCAGGATGCGGTGAGACACCTTATGCTAAGCTTATCACACAGCTCTTCGGCGAAAGAATGTATATCGCCAACGCAACAGGATGCTCCTCTATCTGGGGCGGCTCCGCACCTTCAACTCCTTATACAACAAATAAGGACGGCAAGGGTCCTGCTTGGGCAAACTCACTGTTTGAGGACAACGCTGAGTACGGCTACGGTATGTTCCTGGCTCAGTCATCAGTTAGAAACAGAGCTATCGGCAAGGTGCTTGACCTTTCCAAGGCAACAAAGAATGCAGGTCTGAAGAAGGCTTGTGAGGAATATCTTGCAACCGTTGACGACGGCGCAGCTAACGGCGCTGCAACAGAAGCTCTGGTAGCAGCTCTGAAGAAGAACAAATCCAAGGCAGCTGATGAGATCCTTAAAGATGCTGATTACCTCAGGAAGAAGTCCATGTGGATCTTCGGCGGCGACGGCTGGGCATACGACATCGGATTCTCCGGTCTTGACCATGTTATCGCTTCCGGCGAGGATGTAAATATCTTCGTATTCGACACCGAGGTTTACTCAAATACAGGCGGACAGTCCTCCAAGTCAACTCCTACCGGTGCTATCGCTCAGTTCGCAGCAGCAGGTAAGGAAGTTAAGAAGAAGGACCTTGCAGGTATCGCAATGTCTTACGGCTATGTTTATGTTGCACACGTCGCAATGGGTGCTGACATGAACCAGTGTATCAAGGCTATTGCTGAGGCTGAGGCTTACCACGGACCATCTCTTATCATCGGTTATGCTCCATGTATCAACCACGGTATCAAGGGCGGTATGTCCATAGCTCAGACTGAGGAGAAGAAGGCTGTTCAGGCCGGTTACTGGCATCTGTACAGATTCAATCCGCAGCTCAAGGCAGAGGGCAAGAATCCGTTTACTCTTGATTCCAAGGCTCCTACAGCAGATTATAAGGAGTTCATCATGGGTGAGGTAAGATACAACGCTCTTGCAAGACAGAACCCTGAAAGAGCTGAAAAGCTGTTCAGCAGTGCGATCAAGAATGCGGCTGACAGATATGATTATCTGGTAAGATACGCTAAGCTCTATAATAACGAGGAAAAGAAGTAATTTTCCCACAAAGATCAAAGAGGTCGGACTTTACAGTCTGACCTCTTTTTTTATTGGCAAACAAAAAGAGGTAAAGCTATATGCGATGCTGATATATAAGTTTTGCCCCGAAGCAAATCAAATGAAATGCTCCCCTTTTGTTAGACAATGTGGTATAATAGAAATATACCAATTAGAAATCTAACGGAAGGGGGGCATTTTTATGCCTAAAGGAATACCAAATAAGAGATACACACCGGAATTCAAA